>Ga0209051_1002402_pt1 | contig 13472 bp, 15 predicted proteins | sample AraplaCvi_mMS_r2_2_FD_184286 | JGI IMG/M metagenome (GOLD analysis project Ga0209051, IMG submission 184286) | Arabidopsis root microbial communities from North Carolina, USA - plate scrape MF_Cvi_mMS_r2 (SPAdes) (version 2) | ecosystem: Host-associated > Plants > Roots > Endosphere | place...
GCCGAGAAGATGCCGAGTTCCGTGAAGCTTGGCTCGCGTCCGATCAGATCGAGAATCCGCTGATATTCGTCGGGCTTCAGGCCATGCGAGGCGACGAGTTCGGGAGTGATCGCGATGCTGTTCGGAATGGTCATGATCTTCTCTGGATTGGGGAGCCTGACAAGGCCGCTCTTTAACCTATGTGGCGGCGGCGCGCGACAGGAAAATGCTGCCGTGCGATGGCATGATGTGGAAGGCCGGAAAACAAAAAGCGCCGGAAACCCGGCGCCTCTTTCAGACCATATCGGCTGTGGATCAGAACTTGTAGCCAACCGCGATGCCTGCATAGGAGAGGCCGGCATTGTAGTCGCAGAGGTTGGCATTCGAGGAGTGCTCGACGGTCGCCAGAACACGCCAGTTGTTGGTGATGTTGTAGCCGAGGCCGAGCGACTCGTGGAAGAGCGCATGGCAACCGACCTTCGGGCCGTCATTCGGCTTGTCGAGATTGCCGTTGTTGAACGCGCCGCCGAAGCCGAGATCGACGAAGATCTTGTCGGTGATCGGTGCCGTCCAGGTGAAGCCGGCAAACACCTGGCTTGCTTCGCCGGCCGTCGAGACGATCGCGCCGACATGGACGCGCGGACGCAGCATGTGGTCCATGAAGCTCTGGGCGTGACGCTGGTCGAAGGGGTCGAAGAAGACGGTGGCGGAAGGGAACGCGCCCTTTTCGAAGGTGCTCTTGCTCTGGATCGAACCGGAAACGCCGATACGCACTTCATCGAACAGACGTTCCTGGGCAGATGCCGAGGAGGAGATGCCCGAAGCCAGGATGACGGCTCCGATTGCAGATGCGAAAAATGTCTTGTTCATTCCACCGCCCTCATAAGCGCCGCCATGCTGGCGGCCGGTGCGATTCGCACTCGGTACGCTCGCCCACTCTTCAAGATCGAAGTGGTACAATGGCAGTTTGAAGCCGTCCAGCGCCGTTCACACTGTGTTATCACTTGTGGCGAGAAAATGTGACGATTTGGGCAGGCCGGTGCAGGCGTGCAACAGATTGTATATTAATGCGTAAATACAGATGGTTAATATCAGCAGCCCGTCGCGCCGCCAGCCCAGCGCAGCACGTCGCGCTTGATCCGCTCTCCGTCGGGTCCGCTCATCATCGGGCCGAAGGCGTCAAGGCGGGCAGGGTTGCCCTCCGCCTGGACGACCAGCATCGGGCGGGACTCGGGACTGTTGCGCGGCACGGCGAGGATGCGCGGCCGGCCGGAGAAGGAATTGAGTTCCGGCGCCAGCCGATAGGGTTTGAAGGCCGCATCGCCCGATTTGAACCAGCAGCTGTTGGCGGCGAGCGCCACGCGTTCCATGGTCGGCAGCGCCGCACGGTTCGCCGTCACCGCCGCCGGACGCTCGGATTGGCAGGCGGCGAGCGCCACGCCAAGGATGACGAGTGACGATAGGGCGGGCAGGCGATGGAAGAACGGCATCAAAACGTCCTGACGTGGTTTCGGTCGTTCCAGGGGCGATCCGGATAGCGTGGAGGTTCAGGCGGTCGCGGCGATCACATCGAGCGCCGAGGCGAAAATTCCGCGCCCGTCATTGCCGCCATGGGCGGCCTCGATCAGGTTTTCCGGATGCGGCATCATGCCGAGCACGTTGCCGCGGCTGTTGATGACGCCGGCGATATCGTTCAGCGAACCGTTCGGATTGGTGCCTTCCGCATAACGGAAGACGATCTCGCCGCGATCTTCCATGCCGGACAGCGTGTCCGCGTCGACGAAATAGTTGCCGTCGTGATGGGCGACCGGGCAACGGAGTACCTGGCCCTTTTCATAGGCCCGGGTGAAGTCCGTTTCGGCATTGACCACTTCGAGCTTCACTTCCTTGCAGACGAATTTCAGCGACGAATTGCGCATCAATGCGCCGGGAAGCATGCCGGCTTCGACGAGGATCTGGAAACCGTTGCAGACGCCGAGCACCTTCACGCCCTTATCCGCCTTGTCCTTGATCGCCTGCATCACCGGCATGCGGGCGGCAATTGCACCGCAGCGCAGGTAATCGCCATAGGAGAAACCGCCGGGGATGACGATCAGGTCGATATCGTCCGCGATCTCGGTCTCGGTCTGCCAGATGGTGATCGGCGCCTTGCCGGAAATCTTGGTGAGGGCGGCAATCATGTCGCGATCGCGATTGAGACCGGGAAGCTGAACGACGGCGGATTTCATGGGTGCGGTTCAAACCTTGCCTGGGCCTCGGCGAGCTCGCGCAGCTCGAGGCGGTTTTCGATACGATCGAGTCGGTTTTCGATATGACCAACCGTGACGCGAAGATTGTTCACATCCCCTTGGAGAACGTGGAGTTGTCCTCTCAAGGTCATGTGGTCGGCCCGCAACTCACCAATTGATAGTTCGACCTTGTCAAATCGCTGATGAATCTTCTTGAGAAGCTCAGACATCAACTCACTTGTGATCTCAGCCATCCCGCGCTTCCCGCAACCTTCAGTCGAGGGCGATAGTATAGTTCTCGATCACAGTGTTTGCCAGCAGCTTCTCGCACATGGCTTTCAGGTCCGCCTCGGCCTTCGCCTTGTCGGTACCCTCGAGTTCGAGGTCGAAGACCTTGCCCTGGCGCACATGACCGACGCCCGAAAAGCCGAGGCTGCCGAGCGCGCCTTCGATGGCCTTGCCCTGCGGATCGAGAACGCCGTTCTTGAGCGTGACGGTCACGCGTGCCTTGATCACTGATCCAACCCCCAGATTACTTGACGAGAACCGGTCCGGTGCCGCGGACGGGTTCGTTCTCATTGATGATGCCGAGACGGCGCGCCACTTCCGAGTAAGCTTCCACAAGGCCGCCCAGATCCTGCCTGAAACGGTCCTTGTCCATTTTTTCCCTGGTCTCGATATCCCAGAGGCGGCAGCTGTCCGGCGAGATCTCGTCGGCAAGGATGATGCGCATCATGTCGCCTTCGAACAGGCGGCCGCATTCGATCTTGAAGTCGACGAGCTGGATGCCGACGCCGAGGAACAGCCCCGAGAGGAAGTCGTTGACGCGGATGGCGAGCGCCATGATGTCGTCGAGTTCGGCAGGGTTCGCCCAGCCGAAAGCGGTGATGTGTTCCTCGGAGACCATCGGGTCGGCGAGCGCATCGGACTTGTAATAGAATTCGATGATCGAGCGCGGCAGGACCATGCCTTCCTCGATGCCGAGACGCGTCGAGAGCGATCCTGCGGCGACGTTGCGCACCACGATCTCGAGCGGAATCATCTCCACTTCCTTGATCAGCTGTTCGCGCATGTTCAGCCGGCGGATGAAATGCGTCGGGATGCCGATCTTGTTCAGATGGGTGAAGAGGTATTCCGAGATGCGGTTGTTGAGGACACCCTTGCCGTCGATGACGTCATGTTTCTTCTTGTTGAAGGCGGTGGCGTCGTCCTTGAAGAACTGGATCAGCGTGCCGGGCTCCGGGCCTTCATAGAGGATCTTGGCCTTGCCTTCGTAGATACGGCGGCGACGGTTCATGATTCTTGTCTCGTTGTTGGCGCCCTTGCCGGGCGCAATGGATGATGTTTGAGCGGTCCCTTAACGGAAAAGAACAGGTTTCACAATGCGGGCCTCCGAAACCTTTGTGGGTGAGGGGTCTATGAAGCGCAATCGGGAATCATTGAGCTTCAGATTACACGGCTTTTCAAAGGTTTTGCTCCGGCAATCGGGATGTCCGGACCGAAAGGGAGGTAATGAACAGGAAAAGCCGGAACCATCATATGTCTACGCTCTTTGTGGCCGGACCAGAGCCCTCAAGGGTAAATTTGGCTATGACAAGAGCTCGCAGTTCCGGGGGCAATCCCGTCGCAACAGGCTGATGGAACGCAGAGCCGCATCGCAGCCGGGTATTGCCGGTTCAAGCGCCCATGCACAGAATCTGGTGCTTTCCAGCCTCGACGGCAAGGTCCGCACGGCATAATCACCAAATGCGTCATGATTTCGGCGCCGTCGGCGTCGACGCCTCGCTTCATGGGCGGGGCGCGACCGGCCGGGGCGCTGCAGCCTGCGGCGATGGAACTTGCATCAGTCAAGTACCCGCCGGGAATCCGCGTCCGCCAGTGCCGGAATCGACAGCTCGCCGATTGCGCTTCGCTCCTCTTTTGATTATGGGGGTCCCGTATAAGTTCACTTTGGGAGACCCGAGATGAGTGGCCTCAGCGATCGCGAAAAAGCCTTTGAAAACAAGTTTGCCCTGGACCAGGAATTGAAGTTCAAGGCGCTCGCCCGCCGCAACAGGCTCGTCGGCCTCTGGGCGGCCGGTCTGCTCGGCAAGGCGGACGCCGACGCTTATGCGAAGGAAGTCGTCGTTGCCGACTTCGAGGAAGCGGGCGACGAGGACGTGTTCCGCAAGCTGCGCAGCGATCTCGATGCAGCCGGCGTCTCCGTCTCCGACCAGGATATCCGTGCCAAGATGGTGGAGCTTCTGGCCCAGGCGATCGATCAGATCGAAAACCAGTAAGCTGTATTTTACCAGCCTGATACGAGAGCTGCGTCCGGTTGGGCGCGGCTTTTCCGTATTCCGATGAATCGAACGCTGATCCAGGCGGATGGGCGCTGCGGTTGTTGGCCTACAGGCTTTCGGATGGCCGCCAGCGGCCGGAGCGTATGAAGTCCGGGATGCTCGCGCGTGGCATCGGCCTTGCAAGCGCATACCCCTGCAGGACGTCGCAGCCGAGGTCGCGCAGGATACGGATCTGTTCCGTGGTCTCGACGCCTTCGGCGACCACCTCGATATTCAGCGACTTGCCGATCTCTATGATCGACCCGACCATCTTCCGTTGCTTCTGCGACTGCGAGACGAGACGGACGAGTTCGCGGTCGATCTTCAGCGCCCGCGGATTGAGCCGCAGGAGGCTGATGATCGAGGCGTGGCCGGTGCCGAAATCGTCGATTTCGATATCGATACCAAGCTTCCTGATCCGCGCGAGGTTCTTCAGCACATCGCCATCGCAATTGTCGAGGAAGATCGATTCCAGAAGCTCGAAGGACACCGTACCCGGCTCGATCCTGAGTTTCTTGAGCTTGCGCGACAGCGAAGCATCGTGCAGCCGCCGGTAGGAAACGTTGACCGAGAGTTTCGGGATCGAAAGGCCATGCGCCCGCCAATCGCGAAAATCGGCCAGCGCCTTGTCGAGAATGATTCCGTCGATCACCGAGACGGCGTCGAGCTCCTCGGCCATTTCGAGGAACTGGTCGGGAGACAGCATGCCGCGTTCCGGATGCATCCACCGCGCCAGCGTTTCGACCCCGGCGATCTCGAGCGTCGCCGCGTCGAACTGAAGCTGATAATATGGAATGAATTCGTCGCGCTCGAGCGCAAGAAGGATTTCGTCCGATATACGCTTGGTGCTGATAATCGCGTTGTGGGTGTCGGCCGAGAAGAATTCATGCCGGTTGCGGCCGCGGTTCTTGGCCCGGTAAAGCGCGATGTCGGCGTTGAGGAGAAGCTGGCGCGCGTCGACCTCCGCGCCGGTATGGCAGGCGATGCCGATGCTGGCGCCGAAACGGCAGTCGTTGCCCTCGTAGGACACCGGCTTGCGCAGCTCCCCGATGATCCGGTCGGCCAGATGCGAGAGCTTTCGTGGCGAGCCCTCGAATTTCGACAGGATGACGAATTCGTCCCCGCCGATGCGGGCGACGAAATCGCCCTTTCGGATCGTGCCCCTGAGCACTTTCGCCGCGTGCTTCAGCATCATGTCGCCGGCACTGTGACCGAGCGTGTCGTTGATCTGCTTGAAGCGGTCGAGGTCGATATGGAGGATCGCGATGCCGTGCCTGTCGCGGGCGCATTCGGCCGCGACGCGGTCCAGCATCTCGTCGAGATAACGCCGGTTGGGGAGGTCGGTCAGGTAGTCGTGCATCGCATTGTGCTCGATGCTGCTGCGGGCGGCCTCGAGATCGCGATTGCGCGCTTCCGCGAGGGTTTTTGCCCGTTCGAGTTCGCGGTGAAGGGCAACGTCCGCCGTGACATCCCAGTTGGCGCCGACCATTTTCGGGTGGCCGTTGCCATCGATGAAAGACATGGTGCGGGTGCGTACGACGCGTTCGGAGCCGTCCCGCAATATCACCCGGTATTGGTCCGAGAAGCGTTTGCCCTCTTCGATATGGTCGAGGACGTTTGCCTGAACACGCGCGGCGTCGTCGGGATGCAGAAAACTCTCCCAGAGCCCGCCGATCTTCACTTCTTCGCTTCTTGCCAGCCCATAGATCCGGAACATGCGCTCGTCCCAGTCGACCTCGCCGGTGGAGAAGTCGGATTCGTAGACGCCGATGCCGGATATTTCGAGCGCCATGTCGAGCCGCCGCGACATCTGCGCGGTCTTCTCGTCTGCGGCCTTGCGTGCGGTAATGTCCGTGTCCGTGCCGACCACACGGGTCGCCTTGCCGGTCGCGTCCCATTCGACGCAGGCACCCCGGCATTCGATCCAGACCCAATGCCCCTGTTTGTGGCGTTCGCGATAATCGAAGACGGCATAGGCCGGGTCGCCGGCATTCTGCCGCGCCATGGCATGGATGACGCGGTCCCGGTCGTCCGGATGCACCAGCTTTAGCCATTCCTCGGTGCTGGCTGCCAGCGGATCCTCCGGTGACATTCCCCGGATCTGCCGCCACACCGGCGAATAGTATTTCTGGCCGGTTGCGTAGTTATGGTCCCAGACGCCCGATACGGAGCTGACCAGCGCGTTGTCCCAGCGGCTTTCGCGTTCGGCAAGTTCTTCGATCTGCAGTCTCTGGTCGGTGACGTCGGCCAGATGCACCGCAAACAGAAACTGGCCTTTGAGATTCTTGCCGAGCGGCGCGAAAGTGGTCACCGCCCATCGCGGCGAACCGGTCGGGTCCAGGAACCGCAGTTCCAGGCGTTCTGAAGCGGAACCGATGTCCAGGCCTTCGATCGCCCGATGGAACCTGGCCTGATCCTGGACATGAAGAAGGGTCGACAGGGTCGCCGGCCGCTGGTTTTCCCCAAGCCACTCGCGTTTGAATGTGCCGTTTGCAAACAACAGCGCTGCGGCATGGTCGATGATGGCGATCGGGAAAGGGGCTGCCTCGAACACCGTCTCAAGAACGCCGATCTCGTCTCCGGGGCCGGAGTCCAAAGGGCGTGGGAGAACACTTGACGGCATCGGCACAGCCTGGCTCGCAACAAAATGAGCGGGCACTTTAGCAAGTGTCAATTAAATCCAGCTTAAAATTGCCGTTCGAATTGATGCACCCGGAAATTACGGGAGAATGCCAATTCCGTCGTGTTTTCAAGGCTTCAGGCGGCTGATGAATTGGGCAAAAACCATCGTGCCCTCCGGCCATGGCCCATGGCCGGATTCCTGGTTGATGTGGCCGGCCTCGCCGGCATCGACCAGCATCGAACCCCAGGCGGACGTGATGTCGTCCGCATGTTCATAGGAGCCGAAGGGGTCGTTGCGGCTTGCGACCGTCAGCGACGGGAAGGGCAGCGGATCCCGCGGATAGGGGCCGAAGGTCAAAAGGTGCTTCGGCCGGATGGACGGATTGTCCACTTCCGGCGGCGCCACGAAAAAGGCGCCGGCCACCGGCTTCGTGAACAGCGGGAGGGCGTGGACGACCGTCGGGATGCCGAGCGAGTGGGCGACGATGACGACGGGGCGCGTCGCGCGGTTCACCTCTTCGGCGACGCGGGCGATCCAGTCCTCGCGGACCGGCTTCGACCATTCGTCCTGCTCGACCCGACGGGCCGTCGTGAGCTTCTGCTCCCAACGGGTCTGCCAGTGATGCGGCCCGGAATTGGTGTAGCCGGGGACGATCAGTATATCTGCTTCGGATGCCTTCATGGCGCCTATCTGTGTTCGCCGACGGTCAAGATCAAGCCTCGCCGAAAACGCGACGGAAGATCGTGTCCACGTGCTTGGTGTGATAGCCGAGGTCGAATTTCTCGCGCAGGTCCTCTTCGGAAAGTGCGGCGCGGACTTCCTGGTCGGCGAGCAGCTCCTCGAGGAAATCCTTGCCTTCTTCCCAGACCTTCATGGCGTTGCGCTGCACGAGGCGATAGGCGTCCTCGCGGGAGGTGCCGGCTTGCGTAAGGGCAAGCAGAACCCGCTGCGAGTGAACAAGTCCCCGGAACTTGTTCATATTCTTCATCATGTTCTCAGGGTATACGAGCAGCTTGTCGATCACGCTGGTCATGCGTGCCAGCGCGAAGTCGAGCGTCACGGTCGCGTCCGGGCCGATCATGCGTTCGACCGAGGAGTGCGAAATGTCGCGCTCGTGCCAGAGGGCCACGTTTTCCATGGCCGGCAGCGCGTAGGAGCGCACCATGCGGGCAAGGCCCGTCAGGTTTTCGGTCAGCACCGGGTTGCGCTTGTGCGGCATCGCCGACGAACCCTTCTGGCCCGGCGAGAAATATTCCTCCGCTTCCAGCACTTCGGTGCGCTGCAGGTGGCGCACCTCGATCGCAAGGCGCTCGATCGACGAGGCGATGACGCCGAGGATGGCGAAATACATGGCGTGACGGTCGCGCGGGATGACCTGGGTGGAGACCGGTTCCGGCTTCAGGCCCATGGCGGCGGCGACGTGTTCCTCGACGCGCGGGTCGATATTGGCGAAGGTGCCGACGGCGCCCGATATCGCGCAGGTGGCGATCTCGTCGCGGGCTTCGAGCAGACGCGTCTTGTTGCGGTCGAATTCCGCATAGGCCTGGGCGAGCTTGACGCCGAACGTGGTCGGTTCGGCGTGGATGCCGTGGCTGCGGCCGATCGTGACCGTGTCCTTGTGCTCGAAGGCGCGGCGCTTCAGCGCTTCGAGCAGCTTGTCGATATCGGCGATCAGCAGGTCGGTGGCGCGCACCAGCTGGACGCTGAAACAGGTGTCGAGCACGTCGGACGAGGTCATGCCCTGGTGGATGAAGCGGCTGTCGGGACCGACGAATTCGGCAAGGTGGGTCAGGAAGGCGATGACGTCATGCTTGGTGACGGCTTCGATCTCGTCGATGCGCGCAACGTCGAAGGTGGCGCTGCCGCCCTTTTCCCAGATCGTCTCCGCCGCCGATTTCGGGATCACGCCGATTGCCGCCAGCGCATCGCAGGCATGGGCCTCGATCTCGAACCAGATGCGGAACTTGGTTTCGGGCGACCAGATGGCGACCATTTCGGGCCGCGAGTAACGGGGGATCATGGGCTTGTCGTTTCCTTCACGAGTGTCGGCTGCGCTGTAGCAAGAAGCGCGGCGAAGCTCAAGTTTTTGAGGCGGTCAAACGGGATCAGGGCGCCGTCTTGAGCGGAATGGCGATCCAGCGTCCGTTCTGGCCCTCGAAACCGGCACTGAGGACCATGACCAGAGCGACTTCCACCGCAGCGCCTTCAAGCGATGCGCCGCTGACGACGCCGGCGAGCCGGTATCCGGTCACGCAGCCGCGCGAGGGGGGAATGCGCTGGTCTTCGTGGACCACGTCGTCGACCGGTTTTCCGTCGCGCTCGGTAAAGCGCAGGCGGAAGGAAACCGTCTTGTCGACAATGCCCTCGCATTGCGGGCCGAGCGGCTGCGGGACCTCTTCGAGGACGAGCGTGTTGGCTTCCCCGACGGGCGGCATGGCCGGCACGCTGCGATACCGAAGCTGATGCGGGTCGGTGCCGATTTCGGTGATCGGGTTGAAGGCGACGAGTTCGCCCGGATGATTGGTGAGCTCATGGGTCTCGACCACCACATCCGCAGCGTTGTGGACCTGCCAGCGGGCCTTGGCGACCGTCGCGCCGTCCTCTTCCAGCCGGACCCGGAACGGCGTGCCGGGCAGATAGGTGTCCTTGTTGAGGTCGAGCGCGTAGATGTTCGCATAGGGAAAACCGGATCCGTCCTGGATGCCGTATTCCTCGAAGGCGAAGACGGCGCCGTCGGCGGAAAAGCCGATGGGGCGCACGCTTGCGATATCGGCAGCGGATGTGGAACCGGCAAACAGCATTGCCGCAAATGCAGGAACCGAAGATCGCAAGCGTGGTATCATCTGCGTCCGTCCTCCGCCGCAGCTTTCAGCCGCGCGATATTCTCACGATAGGCCGCGATTCCATCACCTTTGTAAACTGCGGATCCGGCAACGAAGACATTGGCCCCCGCGGCCGTCGCGGCACCGATCGTGTCTGCGGTAATGCCGCCGTCGACTTCCAGTTCGATCGGCCGGTTGCCGATCATCGTCTTGGCGGCACGGATCTTGTCCACCATCGCCGGAATGAATTTCTGGCCGCCGAAACCCGGGTTGACGCTCATGATCAGGATCAGGTCGATGTCGTCGAGCACGTTTTCGATGGCGGAAAGCGGCGTTGCCGGATTGAGCGTGACGCCGACCTTCTTGCCGAGCGAGCGGATCGTCTGCAGCGAACGGTGCAGGTGCGGCCCGGCCTCGACATGGACGGTGATACCGTCGCAGCCGGCCTTGGCGAAGGCTTCGAGATAGGGATCGGCCGGAGAGATCATCAGGTGGCAGTCGAAAAAGGCCTTGGTGTAGGACCGCAAGGACTTGATGACGTCGGGTCCGAAAGAGATGTTCGGCACGAAATGCCCGTCCATCACGTCGAGATGGACCCATTCGGCCCCCGCGTCGACGGCGTCGCGAACTTCCTGGCCGAGCTTGGAAAAGTCGGCGGCGAGAATGGAGGGAGCGATGCGGATCGGCAGGTGCGGGGCGAGCGTCATGGGTCGAAAATCTCCGGTTGTCGGCGGTCCGTCTAACATTGCGGCGCCGGCGGAACAATCGTCAGTCGGTCGCCGGGCGTGAGAGCATGAACGCCGATCCACGCCATTCCAGCAGGCGGAACGGATTGTCCTTCAGTTCATGGCTGCGATCGAAGGCGATCGGGCCGATCACGGTATTGAAGGAGCGGCTGCCGATCGTCTGCACCAGCGGCTGGCCCGCGGCCGCGGTCACCGCCTGGTGAACGAGTTCGGCAGCGGCATAGGCGGGCAGCATATAGCCGTCGGCATCGATGTTTTTCGCACGCAGCGCGGCGACGGCGGCAGACGCCGAGGGCAGGGCGGCATAATCGGGAAGGGCGACGGCCAGAACACCGTCGCGCAACGGAACCGGGCGGTTGGCCGCACGCAGGTTGTCACCGCCAAGCAAGGTCAGCGGAATGTTTTCGGAAGCGCCGTCGCGGGCGATGATCGCCATGTCGTTGCGGTCGCCGCCGACGAAGACATGGCTCGCGCCTGCCTTGGCGAGGCGGCGCACCAGCGCCACCTGTTGTTCCTGGCCAGGCCGGAACGTGTCGGTGAAGATCGGGGTTATGCCCATCGGCTCGAGACGTTGGCGGATGGCGCTCGCAAGCTCGCGGCCGTAGATCGTGCCGTCCTCGACCAGCGCGATCGGTTCCGCCTTCCAGATGCTCAGAATGGTTTCGGACAGTTTTTCCGCCTCGTCGCCTTCGGCCGGCGCCATGCGGAAGAACGGCCAGCCGTTGCGCAGCGTGTCTTCCATCAGGATCTTCGAACGCACCGAGATCGTGAGGGCCGGGATCTGGGACGCCTTGAGCATCGGCAATGCCGTAGACAGCGTCTCGACACAGAGGAAACCGATGGCGGCGGACACTTTCGCATCGGTGAGGGTTTTGGCGGCGGCAGCGCCGCCATTCTCGTCGCAGCTCTCGTCGATCTCGACGATCGTATCGCCGCCCGCTTCCGCCGCCGCGCGCGCGCCTGAAAAGACCTGGGTGCCGAGCGGCGCATATGGACCGGAGCGTGGCGCCACGACGCCGATCACTGCCGCCGATGCCGGTCCGCATCCGAGAAACGAAGCCAGCAGTCCGGCGATGATGAAACGTCGTGCTGTCATGTTTTCCCTGGGATTCTTCTTCGAACTGACATTTAGCTTTCTGATCGCAGCCGTCAAAGAGAATCGGCTTTTGAAGGTAAAAAGCCGCAACTCCGATGGACAACTTGCGCCTTTGCCACCATATCTCGCAGAGTAATGCGGGACTGACATCAGCCCCCGGATGCCTTTCAAGAGATGCCTTTGACGGACCAGCCTCTTCTCGATCCCGTCCACTACCGAAACGGCATGGCGCGATACGCTGGCCATGTCCAGGTTGTGACGACGGAGTTCGAAGGCGTGCGCCGCGGCGTGACGGTGACGGCAGCCTGCTCGGTTTCGGACAATCCACCGACCGTGCTTGTCTGCCTCAACGGCAGCAACGTCAACAATGCCATATTCGAGAGGAGCGGCATTTTTGCGTTGAATTCGCTGGCGGCGCATCATCAGGCCCTGGCGACGGGTTTTGCGGGGTTGAGCGGCGTGCCGGCCGACGAGCGGTTTGCGCTCGGGAACTGGAAGACATTGGTGACCGGTGCCCCGGTGCTTGCAGACGCGGTCGTCAGCTTCGATTGCCGGCTGACCGACATAAAGCGGGTTTCGACCCATTTCGTCATGTTCGGCGAAGTGAAGGCCATGCATCTCGGCGAGGCGAACCCCTCGCTCATCTATCTGGACCGCGGCTTTCGTACATTGTAGAACGCCGTTTGAAAGGGCTTAATTATGGCGCAAGGAAAAACGGGCAGTCTGTCCACCTCCATCCCGAGCTCCATCGACGAGACGATCGCGCTTCTGGGCGCTGAGGATTATCTTGCCGGCCGCTCGCTCGGCACGGTGATTTTCCTGGCGCTGAAGATGAAACGCCCGCTCTTCCTCGAAGGTGAGGCGGGCGTTGGCAAGACCGAGATCGCCAAGGCGCTGGCCAAGGGCCTGGACCGGCCGCTGATCCGGCTGCAGTGTTATGAAGGCCTCGACATTTCCTCGGCGGTCTACGAATGGAACTACCCGGCCCAGATGCTGGACATCCGGCTTTCGGAGGCGTCCGGCATCAAGGACCGCACGCGCATCGAAGCGGACCTTTTCTCCGAACGCCATCTGATCCGCCGGCCGGTGCTGCAGGCGCTCGGCCAGCCCGGAGGCCCAGCGCCGGTCTTCCTGATCGATGAACTCGACCGCACCGACGAGGCGTTCGAAGCCTTCCTGCTGGAGGTGCTGTCGGACTTCCAGGTGACGATCCCCGAACTCGGCACGATCAGGGCGCAAGAACCGCCGATCGTCATCATCACCACCAACCGCACCCGCGAGATCCACGACGCGCTGAAGCGGCGCTGCCTGTATCACTGGGTCGATTATCCGGATGCGGCCCGGGAGCTGGAGATCATTCGCCGCAAGGTGCCGCAATGTTCGGAAACCCTGTCGCGGCAGGTGGTCGCCTATGTGCAGAAGCTGAGAACGATCGATCTCTTCAAGAACCCGGGCGTCGCCGAAACCATCGACTGGGCGACGGCGCTGACCGAACTCGACCGGATCGCGCTCGATCCGGAAACGATCGCCGACACGCTCGGCACGCTTCTGAAATACCAGGACGACATCGCCCGTATCAGAGGCGGCGAGGGCGAACGGGTGCTTTCCGAAGTCAAGGCAGAACTTCTGGCGGCGGGATAGGGATCATGGCGGCTGG
>Ga0209051_1002403_pt1 | contig 13468 bp, 20 predicted proteins | sample AraplaCvi_mMS_r2_2_FD_184286 | JGI IMG/M metagenome (GOLD analysis project Ga0209051, IMG submission 184286) | Arabidopsis root microbial communities from North Carolina, USA - plate scrape MF_Cvi_mMS_r2 (SPAdes) (version 2) | ecosystem: Host-associated > Plants > Roots > Endosphere | place...
GACGACGGCCTATTTGTCGTCTTCGACGACGACGGCCTATTTGTCGTCTGCGACGACGACGATCCCGTCGTCGTCGCAATACGCGATCTCCCCCGGGGTGAACGTCACGCCGCCGAAGGTCACCGCCACGTCGCGCTGGCCGGCTCCGGTCTTGGTGCCCTTGCGAGGGTTGGTGCCCAGCGCCTTGACGCCGAGGCTCATGGTGCGCAGCGCAGCGGCGTCGCGCACCGCGCCGTGGACGATCACACCCGCCCAGCCGTTCTCGACGGCAAGGCCGGCGATGACGTCACCGACCAACGCCGTGTGCAGCGAACCCTCGCCGTCGACCACCAGCACTCCACCGTGCCCCGGCTCGGACAGGATGGACTTCAGCAGCGCGTTGTCCTGGAAGCACCGGACGGTGGTGACGGGCCCGGCGAACATCGTGATGCCGCCGAGGTTCTGCAATTGCAGATCGCAGCTGCGGACGTCGGGGTAGATCTCGTCGACGAGGTCGGCGGTGGCGCGAGGTTCGATGGTCACGGCTCGATCCAGTTCAGTCGTCGTCGGAGCTGCGACGCGCCAGCAGGACGACCAGCAGGGCGAGTGCGCCGGCCGCCACGGCGACCAGCACCGGCAGTCGAGACGATTCCGGCCCCGGCAACGGAATGGGCGTCGGAGCACTGGCCACCGTCGACTTCGCTCGTGCCGCAACCTCCTTCGCCGGTGAAAGCGGCTCGCTAGCACCGGTGTCCTCCGTCGGAGGATTCGGCGCAGGTGCCGGTGGGGAAGGTACGGGCGCGACGGGCGGTGCGGGCGTCGGCGGCGTGACCGCGGCAGGCGGCGGCGCGGCCTTCTTCGCGGGCGCCTTCTTCGCGGGCGCGGCCTTCGCGGGCGCACCCTTCGCAGGTGCGGACTTCTTGACGGGAGCCTTTTTGACCGGGGCCTTCTTGGCTGCCTTGGCTGGCGGCGTCTTCGCCGGCGGCGTGGCGGGCGCCTTCGAGGCCTGGTCGGCGACAGCGTCCGGCGATCGATCGTCGGGCGACTGGCCCTGTCGATCTTGCTCGTCGGCCATAGTGGCTGCTCCTTTGCAGTGCGATGGGTAGTCGGCAGCGGTGACCATCATGCCAGTTGGCCGACATGGCTAACCGGTGACCGCCAACGCGGCCGCCAAGGTCAGGGCGATCGCCATCACCGTCAACTCGACCCGCGACCTGCTGCGCGACACCACGACCGTGGCTCGGTGAGAGCGTGCCGCAGGCAACCACCCAGCCCGATTCCGCGCGGCCAGCACGACCAGGACGACGGTCACCGCCACCTTTGCAGACAGCACGCGCCCGTATTCGGTCCCGTAGAGGTCGCTCGGCGAGTCCAGCGTGACGGCCGCGCCGATCACACCGAACACCAGCAGAACCACCACGCACCACGACGACATCTGGGAGAACCGCGGCAGGATCCTGGCCCACTGTCCGCGGTGGGTCACCACGAGGACCAGCCCGGCGAGCACGCCACACCACACCGCCGCCGCCAGCGCGTGGACCGCCACCGCCACCCCACCAAGCGGGCTCTCGGACAGGTGGCCGATCAGGCTCCGCCCGGCGACCCCGATGGCAGCCGCGCCGACGGCGAGCACCCACGGCGCCGACGACGGCCGGGTTCCCCTCGGCGAAGACAGCGCGACCACGCACACCATCAGCGCCGCAGTCAGGCACACCAACCCCGCCCGGCCCGCCGCGGTGTCCGTGGCGAATGCGACCGTGGTGCGCACGCCGACCCGGGCAGCCGACCACCCCGCCGCCTCGGCAGCGCCGACGACGAGCCGGACCAATTCGGCGACCGTCCACACCGCCGACGCGAGGACGAGATGGCGAGCGGCGCGCGCGGCCAACTCGCCGCGGTAGCGCTGGACGTCCAGGGTGGGCACGAGCACCAGGCCGAGGGTGACCACGGCAGCCCCGTCGCACACCGCACGAACCAGGCTCGAGGCAGGCGAGCCCAGCGCCAAGGCCAACGCGGCGGCACCCGCGATGCACAGCGCGCCGAGGAGTGCCGCCCGACGTGTGTTCACGTGCGCCGCCGCACCGCCACCCACACCCCGCCGCCCACGATCGCCGCGGCCAGCGCCACGAACGGCCACACGGGCACCCCGTCCGACTCGTCGGAGGGCTTCCCGACCTTGGGACCGGGAGAACCGGTCCCGGCCACCGTCAGCGTGAACGACCACGAGCCGCTGACGACGTGGCCGTCAGCCGAGGTGACGCGGTAGTTCACGGTGTATGGACCCGTCGGGCCCAGCGGCAGTAGGGCGACGCTGGCGACGGGGCCCGCGACGTCCACCGGCCCCGTCGACCAGAGGTTGCCGTCCGGTCCGACGACGGTCATGGCCGCGAAGTCGGTCTGCAACCGCTCGTTGAACGTCGCGCTGACGCGCGCAGGCCCGCTGGCCAGGGAGCTGTCGGGTGCGGGATCGGCCGCCACCCGAACGGCGTGCGCCGACGCGACGCCTGCGCCCGCGAGCGCGGCCATGGCGAGCGCCGCACCGATCAGCGCCGCGGCCGTCAACCGCCGGATCACGTGCGGCGGCGTCCGGCGAGCGCCACCACGATCCCGACGGCGGCCAGCACCAAGGCGCCGCCTGCCAACCAGCGCGCGGTGTCGTCGGGGCGGGCCGACGCCGGTTCCGCGGCCGGTTCGGCGGTTGCCGTTGCCGTCGGGGCCGTGGGCCGTTCGTGGTCGTCCTGGCCATCGGCGGGCGCGCCGGTCAGCTTCAGCTCGGGTGCGGGGTGCTCGGGCTCGCCACCGCCGGGAAGGGGCGGCTGGTCCCACCGGACGACGGTGCCGTCCGAGTAGGTCTGGGTGGCAGGCAGCGTCACGGTCGGTTGGTCGGGCAGGGTCACCGAGACGTTGAACAGCGCGAACTGGTCCGACGAGATGCCGACCGACGGCGCCGCCGTCCAGGTGACCGACCGAACCGTGCCTGCGGCGGCGTCGCGGTCCAGCCGGGCCGTCCACCCGGGCATGACTTCCGTGCGCGCGGAGGCCACGTTGGGTAGTGCAACGCTGAATGCCGTTGTCAGAGCGCCTGTTTCGGACTCACCGGGGACGCGGAACGTCAGGACGGACGTGCTGCCGGGCGCCGCGCCGTCGGAGTCGACGTGCACGTGGGCCGAGGCGGTTCCCGCACTGGCAAGCAGTGCGATGGACATGACCGCGCCCGTGGCGGCGGTCGTGATGAGGGCGCGCGGGGACGCCCGGTGAACGGATCTCATGATGAGTTTGTTGCCTTCGTGGGTCGAAAGGGTCGAATGGTCGTTTGGGCTAGCGGGCGAAACCGACCGGTGGACCACGATGCGACAACGACGCCGACAGGAAGCGCAAGGACTGCAGGGGCTGATCGGCGCTGACGAACGCGGTCGACGACGCCGCGGCGACGTGGTGCCGGTCGCGCCGCGTCGCCGCGACGAGCACGCGTGACACCGCGGCGGCGAGCCGCCCGCCCACAGCGATCAGGGCCGCACCGACCGCGACCGCCGCCAGGTGAGCGGCGAGCATCAGAAGCGACGGCACCCCCTCGGCCGACGGGTGTGAGTGCCCGCCGACGCCCAGCAAGGCGTGTCCCAGCAGTTGTCCGACCGCGAGGACGGCAAGAAGGAAACGGAAGTCGGCGGTGTCCCGGACGGTCGCCACCAGCGATCCCAGGGTGATCGACAGCAGAGCCAGCAGGGCCGCGGTGGGACTCGACGGCAGGCCCCCGCCTGCGGCCCCGTGCGCGGCGACCGCCAGCGTCGCCGTCAACGCCCCCGCCGCAGCCCCTGGGACGAGGCGCGCCGCCGGAGGCGTACGTCGGCGGGGTCGGGTACCGATCAGACCACTCCGAGACGGGCCATCAGGTCCGCGTCGACTCCGTCCAATTGGTCACTGATCGCGGCGTGCGCCGCCTTGCGGCGCGGGGTCGGCATGTTCTCCGCCGCGGTCACGGCCGCAGAGAGGTCCCGCAGTCGATCCGTCACCGCCGCCACGAACTGCTTGGTCTCGGCGTCCTTCGGCTTCTTCGCCGCCACCTGGGACAGCGTGTGCTCGGCGCCGGCGATGCGCGCCGAGAGGGCCCCACCGGCTCCCGAGAACTGGCCGATCTGGCTCAACGAAACACCCAGTCGGTCCGCACGCCGCTCGTCGACGAAGCCGCGCGCGGCGATTGAGGCGCGATAGACGATCGGCACCACGACCGGGGCTAGCATTCGTGCGACGGTCAACGTCCGGCGAATGCGGGACGCCGAGAGCAGCCGTCCCTCGTGGACCGCCTTGAGCTGGGTCTCGGCCACGCGAAGGGCGTTTCGGTCGCTGGCCCGCTGCGCCTTGAGGCTCGCCTTCATCGCCTTGACCTGACGTCGTCCGTCGGCCTTGATGCGCCGCGCCTCGTTCTTCGCGGAGAGTCGTGCCTCGAGTTTCGCCTTGGCCTTGATCGCCTTGGCTTCGGCACGCCGAGTAGCCCGGCTCTTGCGCCGTCTGAACAGGCCCATCCCGGCTGCCTCCCGGTCATTTCGTCGTGATCTGGCGATCGTGGCTGCACTGGTGTCGCCAACACTATCGCCGCGCGCGCCGACGTCCCGTTCCGGCCCCGATCTCCGGAGGAGGCTCTCAGAGCCCCAGCAAACGCCAAAGCGTAACTGTGCAAGAATTGCCCATGATCGGCGACACCGATCGGGGGGTGCTGCAGGGGCGTCCCTGCGGAGTCGTGAGGGGTGTTGTCACGTGGCTACGCGAGTTCGCATCGCCGCGGCGGCCTGTCTGATGGCGTCGGGTTTGTTCGTCAGTGGTGCCGGTGCCGCGCTGGCCCTTGCCGACCCCGATCCTGCTCAGGGCGACGACAACGGAAGCGCACCCGCCGATCCGACCGACGCGGGCACACCGGCTGTTCCCTCCGAACCATCCGGGCCCTCCGTAACCGCCACCGCCACCGCCACGGCCACCCCGAGGACGAACTCCCCGAAGCCGACGTCCCAGGTCGGTGACGGCCGGGGTGGCATGCCGCTGGCCGGCACCGGAACCACCCGTACCCCGACTCCTCCCAGCAAAGATGCCACCCCCACGGGTGCGGCGACGCCGCAGGGTGAAACCCCGACGACCTCGGACCCACCGCCCGTCGAGCAGCAACGTGCGTCGGACGCCGACGAACCCGAAGAACACCCGGGGTGGATGTGGTGGCCGTGGTGCTGGCCGACGCCGCCGGGACCTGGCCTCCCGCCAGGCAGCGGCAGCAGTACCGGCAACGGAGGTGGTGGCATCCGCAGCGGAACACCGCCGGTCGGCGCCGGCATCCCGCGATCACCGGCGCTGCCAATCGTCCCCGTCGATCCCACCATCGACGTGATCGGCGGATTGGCAACCGCCGCAGCGCAATTGCCCCTGGCGCCGGTCACGCTGCCCGCCGTCGTCGCCCCGCTCGGCGTCGGCGGCGCCGGAGTTGGTGGAGCAGGAGGACCCGGCGTCGCACCGCGCCCGGGACCGGCGCCGCCCCGAACGGGTGCGACGGCGAGTCCAGCCCCGCCGCCCCGAGCCCAGGAGCCGAACCCGCCCGCCTTCAGCGCGAGCAACGGCATGATGCCCGCGGGCTACCGCGCCGGCTACGGCGCATACCTGCGCACCGCAAGTGTCGGAGAAATGGCGGCAGTGGCGGTGCCAGGCGTCACGGGCATCCTCGTGCTCACCATCGCCGGAGGCCTGCTCGGGTTCCGGCAGGCCCGCGCCGGCCAGGCCCTGCGCGCCAATGGCACCGCGAGGTTCACCAGTTGATCGAATTCGCCGTGCCTCGGCACGAAAGGACGGGAATAGTGGAGTCATCGAGAGGGGGATCCGATGCCAGCCAGTCGCCGCGTCACGCGCGCCGTCAGTGAGGTTCTCGATCTTGCACCCCGGCGGGGCGAGGTATCGCTCGCACGGCTAGTGGAATCGGTGGCGGAAAACCGTGGCCGGCCCATCGAGCTGAAGATGGCGGACCTGCCGTCGGGCGTGTGCGGGCAGTGGCGGCAGTACGCCGATCGAGATGTCTTCCTAATCCAGCAGGGCCTGCCCGCCGGAGACCGGACCCTCGCGCACGAGCTGGGCCACCTCGTCCTGGGTCACGAAGGCATCTCCGTGGTGGAAGCGGCCAGGGACCACACCGAATTCGCCAGCTCCGACCTCATCGGCTACATGCTCAACCAGCGGACCGGGTGCATGGGTCCCAGCGGCGAGGACCTCGAGCAGGAGGCAGAGGACTTCGCGGCGCTGTTGATCTATCGGTTGGGTCGACTGCCGTCGGACCGCGCATCGATCGTGCAGGTGCGCCTCGGAGAGGCGTTTGGTTGATCATCTGGGTGATCGCCGGTCTCCTCGGATTGGCAACCGGCCTGCGCATCGGCTGGGCACTCGTCAACAAGCAGTCCCTGGTCAGCGCGGCGATGATCCTGGCGCTCGGCAGCCTTGGGCTGGTGGCCGCACTCAACTGGGAGCCGCTGACACTGCTGATCGACACCCTGGTCCGATGGCCCAACGTGTCCACGGTGCTCAGCCAGGTCGCGTTGATCGCCTGCGCCGCAGGCAGCTGCGTGATGATCACGTCGGCCGCCTCCGAGCGCAAACCCGCGACGATTCGCCGCATCGCGGTCATCCAGTACGGGATCGCGACCCTCATCGCGGCCCTGACGATGGTGGCGTTCTTCACCTCGCCGCAGCAGCCCGAGATGGCGCCGCAGGAGTTCTTGCGGCGCAACCTGGGACCCGGTGCGATGACGGTGTCGTGGCTGCTGCCGCTGCTCTACGTCATGCTCGCGTTGACCCTCGTCGTCTGGGCCGGGGTACGCCACTCGAACCGGACCCGCCGCGGCCGCGCGCTCTTCGTCTTCACCATCGGCGTAGTACTCATGGTCCTGGCCAGCGCGTTCTTCCTGCTGCGGGCGGTCGGCACCACCGACTTCATCGGCGTCGGTGCCGCAGCCACCCTGCTGGGCTGCGCGATGCTCGTCGTGGCCAGCGGGTCCCTGCTCCCAAGCGTCGAGGACTGGTTCGGCGCCCGTCACGAGTTGCGGATCATCCAGCCCCTACTCGACGAGCTGAGTCGACGGCACCCCAACGTCGGCATCGGGGTCCGGCCACGAGGGCCGCTGCTGTTCCGGGTGGCCGAGCAGATGTCGATGATCTCCGACGCGTTGTATCTCGAGGCCACCCGCGCGCTCGGCGGCGAGGACGCCGTCGCGCCGACCGACGACGAACACCCTGATGCGCCCGACGTCGAGCCGGACGAACAGGCACTGCGCATCGCAGAGTGGATCGACGCCGGTCGCGACAATCCCGGGGACGCGGCGAACGCCACCTTCCCCGGGCCACATTGGCTACGCCAGCCGCCGTCGTACTCGGATCGCGAATGGATCCTCGCGATTGCCGATCAGTACCGGACGCTCGAGAACAAGGTGAGCGTCACGTCGAACTAGTCGTCGAGGTGCTCTTGGCGACGGAGTTCGTCCACCTTCTGGACGATGTCCTGCTGCGCCTCGGGGGAGAGTCCGACGGTGCGGGCGGCGATGCGGCGGATGCCCTCGTCGCGCATGCTCGCCAGCCAGGTGAGTTCCTTGTCGAGCTTCTCGTAGTACTCGTCGTCGGTGAAGTAGGCCGGCTTGATGCGGAAGAAGTTGGCCAGGGCCGCCATCGTCGCCACCGAAGGGTTGGTGCGATTGCCCGAACGCAACTGGGACAGGTACGGCGCGGACATCGTGACGCCCTCAGCCTTCAGGGCGGCAATGACTTCAGCCGACGTATGGGGGCCACGTCCCGGGGGGTAGACGGTGTCGAATAGGCGGTTCAGCCTGGCGGAAAAAGTCATGCTCATCGATCTGTCCTCCACTTAGCGTTACGAGCGGGCGTACCTTGAGGCGTATTTGCTGATCATCGTAGCGAGAGTTCCGCCGACAACCAAGTGCAAACCACCCTAAAGTCCGTCGGACCCCACGTTACTACCCGTACCTGTGTGCTCTAGCAGCGGTTATCCCAGCTTCGGACTGCGCCGAACCGAAGCGCCGCTAAGCCAAAAATAACGCTCGAGTTGTTTTGCCCTGTCGCTCGGCATGCTCGCTGCCAAATAGCGGGCGCCGGTATCGGCCTTGAGAAATCGCCTCAACGCTCGGCTTCGACGACATCGGTAATTTGCTCCTGAATTTGACCGCCGATTACGAACCTAGCTACCGAGCCTGCCTTCGCCCACGTCAGTCCCCGACGTAGGCGAGCATCGTTCGCGGCGCAAGGCGTCGCGGTGACAGTAGCCAATGGCCGGTTCCGTCGAAACGGTCGACGAATCGAGTACGCGACGGCCCCGAAGGCCGCCGACAAGGGGGCTGGAGGCCCGGTTACGCGGCGAGCAGCATCGCGAGGACGGCAGTATCCGGATGCGTGATCGGGTCGACGCCCACCCTGCTGACCATCGAGGTGATCGTGCCGTCGGACTCCGCCTCAACCCAAGCGGCTCGGTGGTCGAGACCGAGGTGCGGCAGACCGGGCAATAGGACACATCCCGACGCGGCACCCGCGCATTCCGGCAGCGACGGCATGGTCTCCGACGGTGGGTGCAACATCAACAACGCAGGCGGCTGCCTACGGGCGAAGTAACCCGGCGGGATCGCGGCGTCGCCGACCACGGTGCCCTCGGCGATGACCAGGCCGACGGTGCCCGGCGCTGGTTCGTCGGGGAGCTCTTCCCGTACGCCGAAGATCGTCGTGGTGGAGAGCAGACCGGGCAGCGAGGCGACCCGTACCGCGACGATCAGGAGTTGGGCCCATTCCTTCGTCGAGTCCGGCCAGCGGCCCGAGACGACGAAACCCTTGAGTGATCCACCGGAGTGGAAGGGTGCGACTTCGATGGCTCCATGAGATCCGGTATCCATCACTGCCTCCGATCGGTGCGCATGAGTGCCGCCCGACACGGCTATGGGTCAGTCCCGAAAGCTTGCGGCAGGTGGTGGCTAGCACGCAATAGGACACGAGTGCCAGTAATGCAACCGAAACCGGCGAGGTCAGCGAGGTTGCCGGCCGGCGAACCGCCACACCACCCGATAGGACCCCCGTGCCCTGACCGGACCGAAGTCGTGGGAGTCGGAGGCATACCGCGCTCGGGGGTTGTCCGACCGCGCCTCGAAGACCGAGCCGTGGGACGACGGGTGGACGTCGCCGACTCTCTTGACGAGCCATCGGGTCGACTTCGACGGATCACGGAACACCCGGATCTGGTCCCGTTTGGGGTCGCGGCCGTCGCGAAATCCGACCAACCACTCGCCGGGACTAAGCGTCGGGCGCATCGACTCGCCGTCGACTCGAAAGATCCGAAGGGGCCAGCCTCGCGGAGCTTGATTGCCGCTCATCCTCAAAGGGTAAGTTGGACACATGCTTCCTCGACTGTTACCCAACGCAACTCCCGCCCACGCCCACTGCGACCTGTACTGCGGTGTCTACGATCCGGCTCAGGCCAAGATCGAGGCGTTGTCCTGCCTGAAGACGCTGAAGAAGTTCCACGACTCCGACGACGACCACTTCAAGACGCGCGCCATCATCATCAAGGAGCAGCGCGCCGAAGAGGTCAAGCACCACCTGATGGTGTTGTGGGCGGACTTCTTCACCAAGGATCACTTCGAGCAGTTCCCGAACCTGCACCAGCTGTTCTGGGACGGCGTCCACGGCGCGGGCGACGTGAAGAAGTCGACCGACGTTGCCGTCGCCGAGAAGCTCCTCAAGACGATCGACGAGATCTCCGACATCTTCTGGCAGACCGAGAAGGCCAAGGACATGGGCGTCTACCCACCCGCCTGATCACTCCTCCAACGAAGTAAGGCCGGCTCCGCGCTTAGCGCGGAGCCGGCCTTCTTTCGTAACGGGGTCGGTCAGGTCAAGACGATGAGTGCGAGCACGCCGAGCAGGGCGAGGGCGATCAGTCCTGCGCGGAGGCACGCCATCAAGTGGCTGTGCGTGTAGACGTGAGCGGACGTATGCCATTCCGACGGCGGGACGGCCCGTTGTCCCAGTGGATGCGATGCCATCAAAATCTCCTGACCTGCGCGATCAACTCTGTTTCCCCAGTGACATCTGTCACAGCGTTGCTAGTGATCGCGATCATAGCGCCTGTGGATTGGCGATGAAAATCGGCTGCCGTGGATCTCGTGCGTCGGGCGGGGTGGTTAGCTCGGCGTCGTTTTTCGCTCGGCGTCACGAGTCCTGTTGATCACCGGGCGTCGCAGTCTCCAGTTATCCACAGTCAATTTCTGGTCATCGACGGATTTGCCGGGTCAGGCGTGTTTCGCGGGCTCGACGCCTGTGCATGAACTTGTGGAAACTGTGGATAGGCCGCTGATTGCTGTTCTCGCCGTGCCAGCATTGGTGGGGTGACATCCGCGACGAGCCAAGGAGTGCGCAGTGAGTGACGACCAGGTCGGAGAGGCCCAAATCGCCGACGTTCCCGTCACCTTCGACGAATCGGTGGTCCTGCTCGACGTCCGCGAGGACGACGAGTGGCAGCGTGGTCACGCCGAGGGTGCCCTGCACATTCCAATGGGGGACGTGCCTGCCCGGATCGCCGAGATCGACACCGACGCCACGCTCTACGTGGTGTGTCATGCAGGCGGCCGGTCGCTCCGCGTGGCGCAGTACCTCGCCCGTAACGGATACGAGCCCCTCAACGTGGCGGGAGGCATGCTGGCGTGGGCCGGAGCCGGGCGCGCCGTCGTCACCGACGACGGCTCGGCGGGCAGCGTCTGAGGAACCGTAGGCTGGTCGCGTGATCCAGGTTTGTTCACGGTGCGGCACGCGCTGGAATGTGCGCGACCGCCAGCGTGTCTGGTGCCCTCGCTGCCAGGGCTCGCTGCTCGCACCGTCGTCGGAGCCGGAAGCGCAGTGGTCGACGCGGCCCGCGGCGGGGTCCAAGCCGGAAGCCACCGGAGCGGCTCAGCGACTCCCCGCCGGCTACCGATGGATCGCGGTGCGTCCTGGCGCGGCCCCACCGGCCCGCCGTCAGCCCCGGCCACTGGGACCGACGCCCAGGTACACGGTGATTCCGCGCTGGGGGCTGCAGGACCGGTTCGAGCTGGCCGCACCCGAGCAGGCGGCCGAACCACCCAAGACGGCAACGCGCATGGTCCAGACGACGCTTCTGGTCACGATGCTCGCCCTGGTCTTCGCGATCGTGGTCCACATCGCCAACTACGCGCTGCTGCTCTACAACCGTTCGAGGCTGCTCAACCCGATCGTGGCGGGTGTCGCGACGTGGGCTGGTGTCGCCGCCAGCGTGCTGGTGTTCTTCACCTTGATCGCCACCGCGGTGGTGTTGACCAACTGGCTGGTCGTTCGGCGGGCCAACACCTACGCGCGGTCGAACGTCGAGGATCCGCGGCCGGCGTGGCAGCTGTGGGTGTGCTGCCTGCTGCCGTTGGTCAACCTGTTCTGGGCCCCGGTGTTCGTCATCGAGTTGGCCAGGGCAGAGGGCCGGTTGTCGTGGCTGCGCACGCCCATCGTGGTGTGGTGGTGCGGGTGGTGGGTCAGCTTCCTGGTGTCGGCGTTCGCGTTCGCGACCAGCTTCACCACCGACGCGCAGGGCATCGCCAACAACACGATGGTCGTCACGATCGCCTTCCTGGCAGCTCTCGCCGCACTCCTGCTGACCGTGCGCATGTACCAGGGGTTCGAGCATCGGGCCGTCGACCAACGGCCGACGAAGCGGTGGGTGGTCGTCGACGACGGCAAGCCCCGGGCCAAGGACGTCGAGGTCCCCGAGGACGCCGAACCTCGGGACCAGGATGCGGAATCCGCGTCGCGGGCTGAGTCGGACCGGAAAGAACCGGCGGCATCGGGCATCATCAGCGCATGACTTCGGCCGACGGGGCAATGGGCGGTCACCCCTTCGTGGTGGCGCACCGGGGCGCTTCGGCCGAACGGCCCGAGCACACCATCGCCGCCTACGAGCTCGCTCTCGCGGAGGGCGCCGACGGGGTGGAGTGCGACGTGCGGCTGACGCGCGACGGCCACCTGGTGTGCGTCCACGACAGACGAATCGACCGCACGTCGACCGGCAGCGGCCTGGTCAGCGACATGACGCTCGCCGAGTTGCGTGAATTCGATTACGGCGCTTGGCATTCCAGCGCCAAGGCGGACGGCGGCCAGGGCGAGACCGGGCTGCTCACCCTCGACGACCTGATCTCGTTGGTCCTGGACTGGAAGCGTCCGGTCAAGATCTTCGTGGAGACCAAGCACCCCGTGCGCTACGGCGCGTTGGTGGAGAGCAAGGTTCTCGCGCTGCTGCACCGGTACGGCATCGCCTCACCGGCGTCGGCCGATTTGTCCCGAGCCGTCGTGATCTCGTTCTCGGCGGCCGCGGTGTGGCGGATTCGCCGGGCGGCGCCCATGCTCCCGACGGTGCTGTTGGGCGACACGTCCCGGTACCTGGGCGGCAGCGCGGCGACGACGGTCGGTGCCACCGCGGTGGGACCGTCGATCGCCACGCTGCGCGAGCATCCGGAACTCGTCGACCGCGCCGCCGCCCATGGCAGGGCGTTGTACTGCTGGACCGTCGACCACTACGAGGACGTGCGCTACTGCCGCGACGTCGGAGTGGCCTGGGTGGCGACGAATCACCCCGGCCGCACCAAGGATTGGTTGCAGAACGGGCTGACCGAAGCCCAGCCGGACGGCTCCTAGAGCTTGCCGCCCGCGGCCTTGGGTGCAGTCGCGTCGGCCTCTTCCGCGCCGATCTCGCGAGCGATGAAGTCCTCCAGGTGGAACAAGTCGGCGCCCGCGCGCTCGCTGACCCGGACCAACGTGGTCATCAGGGCGACTTCCTCGACCTGCTCCTTGAGGAACCACTGCATGAACTGCTCGCCGAGGTAGTCGCCCTCGTCGCGCGCGACGGCGGCCAGCCGGCTGATGTGCTCGGTGACGGTCCGCTCCTGCTCGAGCGCGAGGCGCAGCGCCTCGGTCGGCGTGGTGAACGCGTTGCGGACGGAATCGGTGCCGGGGATCTCCACCTCGACGTCGCGATCGATGAGGTACTGGACGAGCATCATCGCGTGGTTGCGCTCGTCGAGGGCCTGGGCGTAGAAGTGCTTGGCCAGCTGCGGGAGATCGGCAGAGTCGAAGTGAACGGCGATCGCGGTGTATTGCTGCGACGCGGTGAACTCGATGCGGATCTGCTCCTGCAGCAGGCGGTGGAACTTGGTGTCGTGGGTGGTTGCTTCGCTCATGCCGGGAACGATAGTGCAGGTCAGTGGCCGTTGTCATCAAAGGTCTGACTAATTAAGGAGAGGTTGCCCTAATTGACGGACCGTGAAAGCGGGCACCGAGGAGAGTTTGCTACCGGGGCGAATAAGCCCAGGGTTGGCTAACCACTGCCCGAGTCCAGAACGTCCTGGGGCACCGCGGAGTCGGTCGCCATCGCGTGGAAGAGACGGTTCGCGGCATCGGCGTCCCACACCACGACCGAACC
>Ga0209051_1002406_pt1 | contig 13458 bp, 14 predicted proteins | sample AraplaCvi_mMS_r2_2_FD_184286 | JGI IMG/M metagenome (GOLD analysis project Ga0209051, IMG submission 184286) | Arabidopsis root microbial communities from North Carolina, USA - plate scrape MF_Cvi_mMS_r2 (SPAdes) (version 2) | ecosystem: Host-associated > Plants > Roots > Endosphere | place...
CCCGGAGTCGGGGAGACGTCGTCGACCGGGCGATGCTGCTCTGCTACCGGCAGCGGCAATGGTTCCTGGAGGGAGTCTACGAGTAACGGTTGTGCACAATTTAATTTGAGGCTATGGTTTCCCTCGTGGCGGTCTTGAGCCTCGATCAGCACCTGTGCTTCGCCCTGTACTCGGCGTCACGGGCGATGACCGCGGCCTACCGGCCGGTCTTGACCGAGATGAACCTCACCTACCCGCAGTACCTGGTGCTGCTGGTGTTGTGGGAGGCCGCCGACGAGGCCGGCCCGCACGGCGAGGCCCGCGTCACCGTGGGCCATCTCGGCGAACGTCTGCACTTGGACTCCGGAACGCTCTCCCCGCTGCTGAAGCGGCTGGAGGCCAACGGATTCGTCCGCCGCGAGCGATCGCGGGCCGACGAGCGCCTCGTCGAGGTCACCCTCACCGAGAGCGGACTCGAGCTCGAGGAGCGCGCCCAGTGCATCCCCGGGCAACTCTTCTCGTCCACCGGCATGACCGAGGGCGACGCCGCCGACCTGCGTGAGGCAGTGCAACGCCTCGCCGACGCGCTCGCCGTGTCCGCGCGGGACCCCCGACCCACCCCATGACGACGATCGGGCCACCCGGGCCCGCACTAGGAAGGGAATCGAAGATGAAGACCCTGTACACCGCAGAGGCATTGGCCACCGGCGAGGGCCGCGACGGGCAGGCCCGCAGCGCCGACGGCCGACTGGACTTCCAGCTGGCCATCCCCAAGGAGATGGGCGGCAGCGGCGACGGCACCAACCCCGAGCAACTCTTCGCCGTCGGGTACGCCGCGTGCTTCCACTCGGCTCTGCGACTGGTCGCCCGGCAGGAGAAGGCCGACGTCTCGGATTCGACGGTGGGCTCACGGGTGTCGATCGGCACGCTCGACAACGGTGGCTTCGGCCTCGCGGTCGAACTGGAGGTCACCTTGCCCAACGTCGACCACGCCACCGCTCAGGCCCTCGCCGAGAAGGCCCATCAGGTGTGTCCCTACTCGAACGCGACCCGCGGCAACATCGACGTCACCCTCGTGGTGACCGACGACTGACGCTCACCCCAGGGCGGCGGCGTACGGCCCCACCCGCGTGATGAACCGGTCGAAGAACACCTCGGGGTCGACGCCAACTCCGATGTGCGCGTTGGGGTGTCGCCCCCAGTGTCCCCGCCAGTCGGCGACCGTCATCCCGCGGGTCAGGGTGCCCGTCAATTCCACGTCCACCGTCGCCCGTCGGCAGCTGACCAGCTCGGGGTCCAGGGCGACCGCGGCGGCCAGCGGATCGTGAAGGTGGGCCAGGTAGCCCTCGCCCTGGTCGAAGTGGAACTCGAAGTAGAACCGCATCGCGTCCTCGAGCACGCGGATCAGGGGATTGGCCGCCGCCGACCTGGTTCCGCGGTCGTCGAGCACGCTCATCGGCGTGGTGGCCGATCCGGCGGCCGCCGCCAGCCGGCTGAGGATCGCCGGTGTCATCATGACGTGTTCGGTGAGGTTGAGCCCCAACACGATTGGCATGTGCGTCGGTTGATCCAACCCCCATGCCGCACCCCACACGGTGAACACCTCCGAGCCCGACTCGGGGTCCACGTTGATGTTCCATTCGGCCACCGGGGTGGTGTTGCCGGGGTAGTCGAAGGCGCCGCCCATGATCACCAGACGCTTGAGCAGCCGGGGCAGCCCCGGCTCGATGCGCATGGCGAGCGCCAGGTTGGTCAGAGGTCCGGTGACCAAGCCGACCAGCTCACCCGGGTGCTCGCGCGCCGCCCGCACCCACGCGGTGGCCGCGTCGTAGTCGGTCAGCTCGAGATCCCCGGTGGGCAGTTGCGCGTATCCGAGCCCCCTTGGGCCGTGGGTGTCCTCCGCGGTGCGTAGCGGCGCCGCCAACGGGCGCTCCGAACCCCTCGACACGGGGATGTCGCGGATCCCGCACAGGGCCAGCAGTCCGAGGTTGTTGACGCAGACCTGGTCGACGGGAACGTTGCCCGCGGTCGAGGCGATGCCGACGACCTCGGCGTCCGCGCTGGCGAACAGGTAGGCCAGCGCCATCGCGTCGTCCACGCCCGTGTCGACGTCGGCGAAGACGGGCAACCGCGTCGACCCGATCGAACCCGTACCCACGCCGTCCGTCACACCGCCAACCCTAGGGTGGCGGATTCACCAATGCACACCAGGGACCAGCCGCACCGCCCGCTTGATCGGGCCCGGGGTGCGCAGGTGCATCAGGCCGGGGCCCAGTACGCGCGCGGGCCGCCTCGGCCGACGCGTCGGCTGAGGTTCCGTCGGCGTCGTGACCCCACGTGCGGCCGGTGAATCGGGATAGCCGAGGTACAGCTGGTGCAGGATGCGCCGCGACAAACCGGGGGCGACGTAGTGCCCGACCTCGGCCAGCGTGCCGACCGGGGTGTCGATGCGGGCGGGTTTGTCGACCAGCCCGCGGATCACCATCGCCGCGGCGTGGTCGGCGGAGATGGCGGGCATCGGGTTGAGCTTGCGCGACGGCGCGATCATCGGCGTCTTCACCAACGGCATGTGAATGCTCGTGAAGGTGATGTGATCCGAGAGCGTCTCGCTGCCAACGACTTCGGCGAAGGAGTCCAGCGCGGCCTTGCTCGGGACGTAGGCGCTGTACTTCGGGCTGCTGGCCTGCACGCCCGCACTCGAGACGTTGACGACGTGTCCGAACCGACGCGCGCGCCAATGCGGCAGCAGCGCGAGCACCATCCGCACCGAGCCGAAGTAGTTCACCGCCATGACGCGTTCGTAGTCGTGCAGCCGGTCGGTCGACGCCGACACCGACCGCCGGATCGAGCGGCCGGCGTTGTTCACCAGGTAGTCGACGTGACCGAACCGCCCAAGGATGTCCTTGACGGTGTGGTCCACCGACGCCGAATCGGTGACGTCGCAGGTGAAGGCGTAGGCCTCGCCGCCCGCGTCACGGATCTCGGCGACCAGCTCGTCGAGCGCCTCGGCGTTGCGCGCCAAGGCGAACACCCGCGCTCCGCGTTCGGCCACCGCGATCGCCGACGCCCGACCGATGCCACTGGACGCGCCCGTGATGACGACGTGCCGACCGACCAGCGCACCGGCGGGATCGTCGCGGCGGGCGCGGTCGGGGTCCAGGTGGCTGGCCCAGTACCGCCACAGCCGTGGCGCGTAGGACGCGAAGTCCGGTACCCGAATTCCCGTGTCCCGCAACGCCTCCGTGGCGTTGTCGGAGGTGAACGTCGGTGCGAGGTCGACGACGTCGAGGATCTCCGCGGGGATGCCCAGCTGGGTGGCGGCCATGTTGCGCAGCACCTTGGCCCGCCCGGTCGCCGCCAGCAGCGGTGTCGCCAGCGATCCGGGCAACGAGCCGAGGAGCTCGGGCAGGCCGGCTTCCTTGGCGACCCCGCGGTAGATGTGCACGAGCCCGATGGACTTCGGCGCCGTCAGGTGGAACGTCTGACCGTCGCGGTCGGGAGCGTGCATGATCGCGACGACGGCCTGAGCGACGTAGTCGACCGGCACCACGTTGGTTCGCCCGGTGTCGGGCAGCATGATCGGCGTGTAACGGGGCAGCGCGGCCAGCTTCGCGAGCAGCCCGAAGAAGTAGTACGGGCCGTCGACCTTGTCCATCTCGCCGGTGCGGGAGTCGCCGACGACGACGGCGGGCCGGTAGACCCGGTAGCGCAGACCGGGGGCGGCCCGCACCAGCATCTCGGCTTCGAACTTGGTCTGGTGATACGGCGTCGGCAGGTCCTGCGCGACGTCGAAGTCGTCCTCGGTGAACTCGCCAGGAAAGGTGCCGGCCACCGCGATCGACGACAGGTGGTGCAGGGTCGCACCGGCCGTCGACGCCAGCTCGATCACCGCCCTGGTGCCGTCGACGTTGGCTCTCCGCATTGCGGCTTCAGCGTCTGGGCCGTCGACGGTGATGTCGTAGACGGCGCCGCAGTGCACCACGTGGTCGACCGACCCGACTTCGGCGAGGTCGGCCTCGGTGAGGCTCAGGTGGGCCGAAGTGAGGTCTCCCACTAGGGGTTTGACGCGCTCGCCCCACTCGGCGGCGAGCCGTTCGAAGCGCGCCAGTGACTCGCGGCGGACCAACACCCAGACCTCGCCGTCGCCGTCACGGGCCAGGATCTCCGACACGATGCGGCGGCCAATGAACCCGGTACCGCCGGTAACGACATAGCGCATGCGAGCCATGGTCGCCCTAGTTCCGGCAAAGGTCAACCCACCGTGAAACGACACCCGCACACCGCGCTATGGTCCGAACGAGCCGTTGCCGCCGTCGAGGGAGAACAGCATGCCGATCAACCCGGACGCCGTCGGCGCCACCACCGCACCGCAGCCCTTCACGTGGACCGAACGCGACACCCTGCTCTATGCGCTCGGCGTCGGCGCGGGCGCCAAGGATCTGGCGTTCACCACCGAGAACAGCCACGACATCCAGCAGCAGGTGCTGCCGACCTACGCCGTGATCGCCTGCCCGGCATGGGCGGCCGCGGCCGAGGTGGGCACCTTCAACTGGGCCATGCTGCTGCACGGTTCCCAGCAGATCCGCCTGCACGCGCCGTTGCCGACGTCGGGCACGCTCCACGTGTCCTCCGAAGTCGTCGATGTCCAAGACAAGGGCGAGGGCAAGAACGCCATCCTCGTGCTGAAGGGCACCGGCACCGATCCCGAGACGGGGAAGGTCGTCGCGGAGTCCGTCTCGACGGCCGTCATCCGCGGCGAGGGCGGTTTCGGCGGCCAGCCGGGCGAGCGTCCCGCCGCGCCGCAGTTCCCGGATCGCGAACCGGACGCCACGGTGGCACTGCCGACCACCGAGGATCAGCCGCTGATCTATCGCCTGTCGGGTGACCGCAATCCGCTGCACAGCGATCCGTGGTTCGCGCAGAACCTCGCGGGCTTCCCGAAGCCAATCCTGCACGGGCTGTGCACCTATGGGGTCGCCGGTCGAGTGCTGGTGGCCGAACTCGGGGCGGATGACGCCACCAAGATCACGGCTGTCGGCGCCCGGTTCACCTCGCCGGTGTTCCCGGGTGAGACGTTGACGACCTCGGTGTGGCGCACCGAGCCGGGACACGCGGTGTTCCGGACCGAGGCCGCGGGCACCGACGGATCCAATGCCCGGGTGGTGCTTGACGACGGTACGGCCGAGTATCTGGACTGACGCTCGTCACCAGGTCTGTTCGGCAGAACGGACCAGCATCTCGTTGACGGCCACGCGGCGGTCGCGCGTCACCATGTAGACGACGGCGTCGGCGATGTCGCCCGGCTCGAGCTTGACCATGCCCGGACTGCGCCGTTCGATGGCCTCCCGGTCGGCGGCGGAGAGGTTGTCGGTGATCTCGGTCTGCACGGTTCCCGGCTCGACGAGGCCGACCCGGACCCGCTTGTCGAGAACTTCCTGGCGGACGGCTTCGGAGAACGCGCCGACGCCGAACTTGGTGAGTGAGTAGACCGCCGTCCCCGGCCGGGCGACGCGCCCCGCGGTGGAACTGATGTTGACCACGTCGGCGACGCCGCGTGGGGAGTCCGCGGCGGCCGCGATCAGGTGGGGCAGGGCGGCGCGTGTCACGTACAGCAGGCCCGCGACGTTGACCGACAGCATCGTGTCCCAGTCGGTGGGGTCGGCGTTGGCGGCGGCTCCGATCAGCATCAACCCCGCGTTGTTGACGACCGTGTCGAGCCGGCCGAGCCGGTCGACGACACGCTCGACCGCGGCGGCGGCCTGGGGCTGGTCGGACACGTCGGCCGGTACCGCCAGCGCTGCGCCACCGGCGGATTCGATCCGGGCGGTGAGCTCGTCGAGTCTGTCCTTGCGTCGGGCCAGGAGGGCAACGGTCGCGCCGTCGGCCGCCAAGGCGAGGGCCGTGGCCTCGCCGATGCCGCTGCTGGCGCCGGTCACCAGCGCCACCGTCCGATCGAGTCGACCCGTCATGATGGGCTCAATCCGCTCATGATGGGCTCAATCCGCTGCGGCCGTCGGTTATTCCGCGCCGCTACCCGGTGCCGTACGCTTTGGCGATGTCGGGGGAGTCCGCCCACTTGGAGTAGGTCGGAGACTGTGGCCACCCGTCCGGGGAGTCCTGCCACACCTCCTGACGGCCCCAGGGCAGCAGGTCGATCAGCGCGAAGCTGTGGCTGAGTTGCTCGGTGCCGCGGCCGTCGGTGTGCCAGGTGCGGTACACCCGTTCCTCGCCCGACGGAGCCGTCGCGCGGAGGAAGACGTTGACCGCGAAACCCGCTCCCGGGCCCGCCCCCATGTCGGCGCCGAAGGAGCTCTCCGACGACGAGTACCACTGCATCTGGTTGCCGACCCTCGCCTTGTAGGCCAGTGCCTCCTCGATCGGCCCGTTCGTGACGACGACGAAGCGGGCGTCGTAGTTCTCGAGGAACTCCAGCCGGGTGAACTGCGACGTGAAGCCCGTGCAGCCACCGCACTGCCACTTCGCGCCGTCGGTCCACATGTGGTCGTAGACGATCAGCTGGCTGCGGCCGTCGAAGACCTCGGCGAGGGGGACGGGCCCGTCGGCTCCGATCAGCGTGTAGTCGGGCAACTCGACCATCGGCAGCCTGCGGCGCTGGGCGGCGATCGCGTCGAGCTCGCGGGTGGCGGCCTTCTCCCGGACGCGCAGCTCGTCGAGGGCGGAGCGCCAGGTGGTCTGGTCGACGACGGGGGGCAGAGCTGGTGTGCTGGTCATGCGGCCTCCTGTTGGGTGTTCTCGACGTGTAGACCGGACGGCCGGCGATTAGTCATCGCGTCGGGTGGGGTCATGGGTAGGGGAGGCGAACATGGGCAAGGTCATCGTGGCCAACTGGGTCACGCTCGACGGAGTGATGCAGGGGCCGGGGAGCGTCGACGAGGACACCCGCGACGGCTTCGTCGCGGGAGGCTGGGCAACCCCGTATGCCGACCCCGTGATCGGCGCCAAGATGGGCGAGCGGATGGGCTCGGACTTCGAGTGGTTGTTCGGGCGCAGGACCTATGAGCAGCTGCTGGCGGCGTGGAATGCCCGCGGCGGACCGTTCAAGGATTCGCTCGTCGACACCCGCAAGTACGTCGCGTCCACGAGCGCGGCGACGACGCTGAGGTGGCCCAATTCGGAGCTTCTGCACGCCGACGTGCCCGCCGCGGTCGCCGAGCGCAAGAAGCACGAGGCCAATCTGGTGATCATGGGCAGCGGAGTCCTGATCGGTGCGCTCGCCGAGGCGGGTCTCATCGACGAGTACGTGGTGATGATCGCTCCGATCGTCCTTGGCGAGGGCCGCCGACTGTTCGGCCCCGGCGCCCGGACAGCGCTGCGGCTGCTCGACTGCACGCCGGCGAGTACTGGTGCAGTGGTCGTCACGTATGCGACCTAGAAATCGAACACGTGTTCGACTAGTGTCGAGGGGTGGGTTGGAACGACGGGCCGTCGACCTGGGGTGAGATGCAGCGGGTGCTCACGAGCAAGCCGCGCCGCGCCGGGTCCCGCCTGCCCGAACCCACCGGTGACGGCGGGGACAGCCCGGCGTGGTCGCGCAAGCGGGGCAGTTACGAGCGGCCCGACGGCCACCGGCCGACGGCCGCGTCCACCCCGTACGCCGAATTGCACGCCCACTCGGCCTACAGCTTCCTCGACGGGGCGAGCACACCGGAGGAACTCGTCGAGGAGGCCGCCCGGCTGAACCTGAAGGCCATCGCACTGACCGATCACGACGGGCTCTACGGGGTGGTCCGCTTCGCCGAGGCGGCCCGCGAACTCGACGTGCAGACGGTCTTCGGCGCGGAGCTCTCGCTGGGCAACGTGCCCCGCACCGAGATGCCCGATCCACCGGGACCGCACTTGTTGGTGCTGGCGCGGGGGCCGGAGGGGTACCGGCGGTTGTCACGGGAGATCGCCACCGCCCACCTCGCCGGTGGCGAGAAGGGCAAGCCGCGCTACGACTTCGACGCACTGACCGAGGCCGCAGGAGGGCACTGGCAGATCCTCACCGGTTGTCGTAAGGGCCATGTGCGCCACGCGCTCTCGACCGGTGGTCCGGAAGCGGGTGCCGCCGCGCTCGCCGATCTGGTCGACCGGTTCGGCGCCGACCGGGTCAGCGTCGAGCTCACCCACCACGGCCACCCCCTCGACGACGAACGCAACGCCCAGCTCGCCGCCTTGGCGCCGCGGTTCGGGGTCGGGGTCGTGGCCACCACCGCCGCGCACTTCGCCGAGCCGGCCCGCGGCAGGCTCGCCATGGCGATGGGTGCGATCAGGGCGCGCAACTCGATGGACGAGGCCAGCGGTTGGCTTGCGCCGCTGGGTGGTTCGCATCTGCGGTCGGGTGACGAGATGGCCCGGTTGTTCGCCCGTCATCCCGGCGCGGTGACCGCCGCGGCCGAGCTGGGCGAGCAGTGCGCGTTCGGTCTGGCCCTCATCGCCCCGAAGCTGCCGCCGTTCGACGTGCCGCCGGGGCAGACCGAGGACAGCTGGCTGCGCCATCTGGTGATGACCGGTGCCCGGCATCGGTACGGCCCACCGGAGCAGGCCGCGGCGGCCTACGCCCAGATCGAGCACGAGCTGCGCGTCATCGCCACGCTCGACTTTCCCGGCTACTTCCTGGTGGTGCACGACATCACCCGGTTCTGCAAGGAGAACGACATCCTCTGCCAGGGTCGGGGATCGGCGGCCAACTCCGCGGTCTGCTACGCCCTCGGTGTCACCAACGTCGACCCGGTGGCCAACGAGCTGCTGTTCGAACGGTTCCTGTCGCCAGCCCGCGACGGGCCGCCGGACATCGACATCGACATCGAATCGGACCTGCGCGAGAACGCCATTCAGTACGTCTACCAGAAGTACGGCCGTGACTACGCCGCGCAGGTGGCCAACGTCATCACCTATCGCGGCCGTAGTGCGGTGCGCGACATGGCCAGGGCACTGGGCTTCTCCCAGGGGCAGCAGGACGCCTGGAGCAAGCAGCTCAGCAAGTGGAACGGGCTCGCCGACTCACCCGACGTCGAGGAGATTCCTCCGCAGGTGGTCGACCTGGCGTTGCAGATCAAGGATCTGCCCCGGCACATGGGCATCCACTCCGGGGGCATGGTGATCTGCGACCGGCCGATCGCCGACGTGTGCCCGGTGGAGTGGGCGCGCATGGAGAACCGCAGCGTGCTGCAGTGGGACAAGGACGACTGTGCGGCAATCGGTTTGGTGAAGTTCGATCTGCTCGGGCTCGGCATGCTCTCGGCGCTGCACTATGCCGTCGACCTGGTCGCCGAGCACGAAGGCCTCGAGGTCGACCTCTCCAAGCTCGACCTGTCCGAGGCGGCCGTCTACGAGATGCTGCAGCGCGCCGACTCGGTCGGGGTGTTCCAGGTGGAGTCCCGCGCTCAGATGGCCACGTTGCCCCGGCTCAAGCCGCGGGTGTTCTACGACCTGGTGGTCGAGGTCGCGCTGATCCGCCCTGGCCCCATCCAGGGCGGCTCGGTGCATCCGTACATCCGGCGCCGCAACGGCGAGGAGGAGGTCACCTACGACCACCCGTCGATGGAGCAGGCGCTGCGGAAGACGTTGGGGATTCCGCTGTTTCAAGAGCAGTTGATGCAGCTGGCCGTCGACTGCGCGGGGTTCTCGGCCGCCGAGGCCGATCAGTTGCGCCGGGCCATGGGGTCCAAACGCTCCACCGAGAAGATGAAGCGGCTCCGCAGCCGGTTCTACGACGGCATGCGGGCGCGGCACGGCATCACCGGCGAGGTCGCCGACCGCATCTACGAGAAGTTGGAGGCGTTCGCGAACTTCGGCTTCCCGGAGAGTCATTCGCTGTCATTCGCCTCCCTGGTGTTCTACTCGTCGTGGTTCAAGCTGCACCATCCCGCGGCGTTCTGTGCCGCGCTGCTGCGTGCGCAACCGATGGGCTTCTACTCCCCGCAGTCGTTGGTCGCCGACGCCCGCCGCCACGGCGTGCTGGTGCACGGCCCCGACGTCAACGCCAGCCTGGCGCACGCCACGTTGGAGAACCACGGCCAGGAGGTGCGGCTCGGTCTCGGTGCGGTGCGGCATGTCGGCGACGAGCTGGCCGAGCGCATCGTCGACGACCGAAATGCCAACGGCCCGTTCGTCTCACTGGTCGACCTGGCGGGGCGGGTACAGCTGTCGGTGCCGCAGACCGAGGCGCTGGCCACCGCGGGAGCGCTCGGGTGTTTCGGCGTGACCCGCCGCGAGGCGCTGTGGGCGGCGGGGGCGGCGGCCTCCGAACGCCCCGACCGGCTTCCCGGCGTCGGGTCCTCCTCACACGTCCCTGCCCTGCCGGGGATGTCCGAATGGGAACTGACCGCCGCCGACGTCTGGGCCACCGGCGTCTCCCCGGACAGTCACCCCGTTCAGTTCCTTCGGCATCGTCTCGACGAGCTCGGCGTGGTGCCGGCCAACCGGCTGCTGTCGGTACCGGACGGCAGCCGCGTTCTCGTCGCCGGTGCCGTGACCCACCGGCAGCGGCCCGCGACGGCTCAGGGGGTGACGTTCATGAACCTCGAGGACGAGACCGGCATGGTCAACGTGATGTGCTCCAAGGGTGTGTGGGCGCGGCACCGCAAGCTGGCGCAGACGGCGTCGGCCCTGGTGATCCGCGGCATCGTGCAGAACGCGACGGGGGCGGTGACCGTGGCCGCCGACCGTCTGGGGCCCGTCGACCTGCGGGTGGCGTCCAAGTCGCGGGACTTCCAGTAGGCGCTCCGTTCCCCCGATCGGTGGACATCGGGTTCATCCGGTCCGTCCACCGCTCGCCCGACAGACGCGGCGGCGTCACCAGGCGATAGTTGTCTCAACGCCAAAACGGCACGAAGACAACGACAAAGGGAGTCGACATGAACACCATCACCCGCAGCCTGATCACCGCCACCGTCCTGGGCGCCGCAGCCCTCGGGCTGGCCGGCACCGCCGCCGCCGCACCGACCGCCACGTCACCCCAGAGCACGGGCAACTTCCACAGCCCCAGCACCTACGCCACCCCGGCCCCCACCGTCGGCGGCGGCTGGTACGGCAACCACGGTCCGGCCTACATCGCCCACCTCACCGGCAAGTAGCCCGGCCGCTCCACCCCAAGAACCCATCAGGCCCTCCCCAACCAATCCCCGGGGGAGGGCCTGATGTACGTCGTCACGCCGTCGGCGTGGTCCACACCTTCTCGACGGCGATCCGCAACCGCGTGCTGTAGTCGCCCATCGAATCGGTCAGGCCGAACTGATCGGAGATGGCACCGTACTTGGCCCAATATGGTTGGTCCTGGCGACAATCCACGCCCTCGGCATCGACGGTCGCCTCGCCGCCGACGACGACGATGCCGCCGCCGTTGCCGTCGGAGTCCAGGTTCAGACTCACCTGCGGGTGGCGCCCGATGTGGGCGACCTTCGCCGCGGCGGGACTGCTGTAGACGAACAGCGCCTCGCCGTCGAAGTAGAACCAGACGAGCTTGGGGACCGGCTGGCCGGACGTCGCCACCGTGGTGAGCCAGCCGTAGTGATCACGGTTCAGGCGTTCGACGACCTCTGGCGTCAGGGTGGCAGTCATGGTGGCGAATGTAGTCTCCGAACATGGCCTCTGAAACCCTCGACTTGTCCCTCGACGAACTGCTGACGACCACGCGTTCGGTCCGCAAACGCCTCGATCTGGAGAAGCCCGTCCCCCGCGAGGTCGTCATGGAATGCCTCGACCTGGCGCTGCAGGCCCCGACCGGGTCCAACTCCCAGGGCTGGCAGTTCGTCTTCGTCGACGACGACGAGAAGAAGAAGGCGATCGCCGAGGTCTACCGCATCGCGGCCACCCCGTATCTCGACGCCGAGAAGCCGACCTACGGCGACAGCCGCGACGAGCGCACCCCGTTGGTGATCGACTCGGCGAAGTACCTCAACGACCATCTGCACGAGGTTCCGGTCATGCTGATTCCGTGCCTGGAGGGCCGTCCCGACGGGGCGCCCGCGGGTGCGAGCGCCGGCTTCTGGGGGTCGATCCTGCCCGCCGCGTGGAGCATGATGCTCGCGCTGCGGTCGCGCGGGCTGGGCTCGGCGTGGACGACCCTGCACCTCATGGGTGACGGCGAGAAGCAGGTGGCCGACATCCTCGGGATCCCGTTCGAGAAGTACGCCCAGGGTGGGCTGTTCCCGATCGCCTACACCAAGGGAACCGACTTCAAGAAGGCCAAGCGGCTGCCCGCCGAGCAACTCAGCCACTGGAACAGCTGGTAACGCACGTCCCACCGCCCATCGCGTGTGCTGGGAGATCCTCCTTCGCGAGGATGTCGCGATCTCACGGCACACGCGATGCGGCCCGGGGGTCACACCGCGCCGGTGAACCCCTGTTGCCGCCACGCCTCGTAGACGACCACGGCGGCGGCGTTGGACAGATTCAGTGACCGGCGGCCGGCCAGCATCGGAATGCGCACCCGCGCGGTGACGTGTGGGTCGGCCAGCGTCTCGGCGTCCAGACCGGTGGGTTCCGGGCCGAACAACAACACGTCACCCGGGTCGAATTCGACGTCGCCGAGCGAGGTGTCGGCGTGCGCAGTAAAGGCGAAGACCCGCGCCGGCATCACCGCCGTCCATGCCGCCGCCAAATCGGGGTGCACCGTCACCGACGCGAGGTCGTGGTAATCCAACCCCGCGCGTCGCAATTTGGGTTCGGACAGGTCGAAGCCAAGCGGCTCGACGAGGTGTAATTCGCACCCCGTCGCGGCGACCATTCGGATCGCATTGCCGGTGTTCGGGGCAATGCGTGGCGAATTGAACATGACTCTGAACAAAGCGGAACTGAGCCTCCCGGTACGCGAGTAGCAGGAAGCCTACGTCCGCTCGCGGTCACGTCTCCTGGTCGGGGATGGTCGCGTCGTCGCCGAATTCGGGGTCGGGGCTTTCCCCTCCCGGGGCGCTGACGGATTCCGTCTGGTCGCTCTCGCTGCGTCGATCGTCGTCTCCGTGGGGTTCGGTCATGAATCCCCTTTACCCACTTTCGGTGAATGCGACGTCGTAATGCGCGCCCACGGAAAGACATTTCGGAGTCGTCTCGGAAGCGCAACGACATTTGCTCGCATGGCATACGACTACGCAACGCCCTGGTCACGAACTCTGTCTGTTCAGTAAGAACTCTGGAAACGCCGTGTCATCGCTGTCATACTCGGGGAATTGCCGGTCGGACTGGTACTTCCGGTGCCTGCCGATACGTGGGCGTACTTCTGCAGGAAGCCTTATGAACGACGCGCAAACACGAAACATTCGACGGTCGCCCGGTTTTCTGGGCGCGCGATGAGCGCGTTCGTCGAGCCGCCGCAGCCGACGGAGGGGGCCACCCGCCCGTCGCGGTGGGCGCTGAGCAACTGGCCCGTGGGCTGGAAGGTCTTCGCGATCGTCGTCGTGCCGCTGCTTCTGGTGGGCGTGCTGGGCGGACTGAGGGTGCAGTCGGGGTGGTCGAGCGCGGGTGAACTCCGACGCGCAG
>Ga0209051_1002407_pt1 | contig 13456 bp, 13 predicted proteins | sample AraplaCvi_mMS_r2_2_FD_184286 | JGI IMG/M metagenome (GOLD analysis project Ga0209051, IMG submission 184286) | Arabidopsis root microbial communities from North Carolina, USA - plate scrape MF_Cvi_mMS_r2 (SPAdes) (version 2) | ecosystem: Host-associated > Plants > Roots > Endosphere | place...
ACCTGAACGCCCGTCTGCAGTGTATCCGACTTGCCATCGAACAGCCGCACCTGAGTAAGAAGTAGCCGGGACGGTGGCGCCGGCGTCTGTGCGCTACCCACGCCGGGAAGCATCCCGGCAACCGTGGCCGATCCGATCCCGGCCAGAAAGGTTCGTCGCGAATAGTCGCTGAGATAGCCAGATCGTCGCTGCAGAAACGGATTTGCGCAGCCGCAACCGGCGTCACGAACAAGGTGTCGATACTTTCTGCCCAATCGGAACATTCGCATTCCTCCTAACCAGCGGCACCCCGACTATGGCTAGGAACCTAACATTGTATATGAGCGGACGCTACACGTGAGTGGCGCAGTCTGGTCTCGAAGATGCCCGCGATATCTTTGCCGATCGTCACGCGCCTGAAACGCTGGTTATCGACGCGTGGATCGTCAACTTGACAGCGGAACAATCCGCCTGCGCCATCTCCATATAGACGTGCAGGAGACGGCGTGTCGGCACGACATTGGCCGACATCAAGATTGTAGGAAAGACGAAGGTCAACTTATGAACGCCTGGTGAAAGGTGTCCATTCGAGTGACTGACAAGGGCAAGCGATCACAAGCCCAACTGCCGTTGTGTCAATCGTCAGTGGGAACATGCGAGTCGATCCCGGTTGTTTCGATCTTGTTACGGACATGATGCACGCCATCGACCGCAAGCGCTGCGAGCTCGACTTTCCGGGCCATTCCGATTGTTTCGACCTCTCCTTCGAGGGTTACGACATGGCCATCTGCGTGAACCTCAATGCCGCCGACATCAACGTCGGGGATGTTCTCCAGGTTTTCCGCCACTTTCGCTTCCAGCTCATCGCTGTCGTCGCGGTCGATGAGCCCGGGGCGTAGCGAGTCCCTGAAAGGATTCTCGTTGCCATCCTCATCGACGCCATCCACCCGGAAGCCGCTGCTGGGTTCTCGCCTAGAGGCTTCGCCATAGGCACCGTTTTCCGAATCGGCGCCCGTCTGTCCCTTGTCGGCATAAGGCCAGCCGTCGTCGATATTGCGCTCCTCAAAATCGCGATAGTCTTCTTCACGCGACAGTTCTTTATCCATCCCAGGCATGATGATCTCCGCCGGTTGCTTCTGGGAGAAACTCATCGGCCTGGAAATGGTTCAGGGATGGTGTCACTCCGTACCGACGTGCGTCGACGCCCTAAACAGTTTCTCGAACTCGGCAAGATCGCCGGACGCGACGTCGGAGATCGCCCAGAAGGCAAGACCGCCGTCCGACCACAGAGTCATGTTGTATCCATCAAGCACATTTGCGGCCTGCAGGGACGACACAGCCGGCCAGATGAAGAGGTTGATGACGTGCCCATGACGTCGGAAAACAAGCGCAGCAACAGCCCGACCGCCAATGTAGTCGACACGCCCCCCGACCAACGGGAAGCCGTCCTTTGAAAGATCGGTGACCGGCGGCGAAAAATCGATCTTGCCGTTGAACCAGGGCTTGACCGTGTGCTGGTCTGACGTCTGTACGTCGGTCAGATGATCGGCCATCATCGAGCGAACATGGCTTGCCAAAATCTGATCCTGCAAGAGCAAGGTCGGGGACGGTACGCTCGCAAAGATTATCAGACTTGCTGCAAGTGCGGCCAGCGATGGGACAAAACTCCATAGCCGCAGGAAATCGACAGCCTGACGCCAGCCCGACCGCCGTCCTAGCGGCAGACTGGATAACGCCCCATGCTCGAAGGACAGCATCGACATGACCTGCGAGTGCAATCCCTCCGGTGGTCGCCATTTGACGCCGTCCTGATTGATGATCTGTCTCACAGCCCGGACCCTTTCAATCTCCGCTTTGCAATCCGAGCAGGTGGCCAGATGTTCCTCGAACCGCGCCGCACGATCGGAATCAAGCTCGCCATCGGCAAAGCCGTGCAACATGGTGCGCCATTCGCACTCCTTCTGATCGGCTTCGTCGCTCATCTGACTACCCCGGCTTTATCGCATTCGTCCCATGCCTCGCCAAATTCGCGCCGCGCTCTAGCAAGCCGAGACATGACGGTCCCAACGGGCGCATCGATAACGTCGGCGATCTGCCGGTAGGACAGATCTTCCAGTTCGCGCAGAACAAGGACTTCCCGCATTGCCTCAGGGAGGCCGTTGATGACATCACGCACGCGCTGCTGCTCGCTACGACGGATCGTCGCCGTTTCCGGCGTGTCCTCCTCCGAGGCGATCTCGTTCTCTCCGATGTCTTCGGCGTCCGCGCCGCCGCCGTCGATTAGCTGCCGCTCGAACCGCGCTTTGCGCCGATCCTGCTGGCGCCAAGCGTGACAGCAGTTCCGGACGATGGCAAAGAGCCAGGAACGCGGGTCGCCGCCGCGATATCCGCCGAAGCTGCGGTAAGCGCGCAGGAACGCCTCCTGAACGATATCCTGTGCTGCATCCGCGTCGCGGCTTAGAAAGCGAGCAAAATTGTAGGCCGCGTCAAGATGGGGAAGGATCGTCTGCTGGAAGCGCTGCATGAGTTTGTGCTGCGCACTCGCTTCGGCGTTGGATGCGTTCTGCTCTGCACCCACTCTTGCCGGAGCCATCAGGTGAAAGAGCTGCATTGCAGCTTTATGAAGCACCGCAAATGGTGACAATCGCGTCTGAGACCGCCGAAGGGCCAACCATCCCAACACGTCGTCTGATTCCGATGAATAGGCGGTCTGGGCGTCGGTCATCATTTTCCAGCCTCAGCAGCAAGGGATTCTAAGCGCGACACCCACATCCACGCAATGCGGCCATCTGCCATCAAGACCTTCCGCCGCACGTGTTTATTCCACCGCTGCACCGATTTTATTTGCCCGTGGAAGGACATCAGCCGCGGGCGGCAGAAACTTCTCAACATTTCCAGACACTTGAGAAACCACAGTCCAGTACCGGGAATAAGCACCGAGGAGAGCCGATCTAGTTCGTTAGCGATGGGCAGCACTTTGCCTGCGGCCTTCGCTACCCGAAATGCCATCAACAAGAGGAGGCATGCTCATGCTCACCATGTCACGTCGCGCTGTCCTGGGATCGGCAGCCGCCGCTGCGGCCTTCGGCCTCTCGTCGAAGCTCGAATTCGTCCTGCCGGCACTCGGCGCAACGCCGCTGGAGCCAGCAGTCGGCTTTTACAAATACAAGGTCGGCAATGTTGAGGTCACGGCGATCTATGACGGTATCTGGAAAAAACCGCACGATCCGAAGTTCATCAAGAATGCCTCGATCGACGATACCAAACAGGCGCTCTCAAACGCGGGGCTTACGACCGAATTCATGCCGATTCCGCTGACGGTCGTCGTCCTGAAGCTCGGAGATCATCTTGTCATGATGGATGCCGGCTCCGGCGTCGGCCAATGGCAAAGCAATGCCACGCACCTGCCGGCAAACATGGCTGCCGCCGGCATCGATTACAAGAAGATCGATACGATCATGCTCTCACATTTCCACCCCGATCACGTCTGGGGACTGATGGAAAAGGAAACCAATACGCCAGTCTTCCCGAACGCCGAGATCGTGGTCAATGCTGTGGAATACAACTGGTGGACAGAGCCTGGTCGGGTCGAAAAACTCGCCGAAGGCCGCAAGCCGGCAGGCAAGCGTATCGCCGATGTCTTTCCCAAATGGAAAAATTGGAAACTCGTTGACGACGGAGCGGAGGTTGCGCCCGGCGTCCAGCTTCTCGCGGCGCCGGGTCACACGCCAGGCCATTCCACCTACCTCGTTGCCTCCGGCGACAAGCAACTGCTCGTTTCCGCCGACATAATGTACGTGCCGGCGCTGCTCGCTCCCCATCCCGAATGGCAGGGCAGCTACGATCAGGACGGGCCGATGGCAATCGATACGCGCCGTCGCCTCATTGACCGCATCATCGCCGACGACATCGCCATTTGCGGATCGCACTTCCCCTTCCCTGGCTCAGGCACCTTCGTCAAGGACGGAAGCGCCTACGGTTTTACTCCGACAATCCATGCCTAAAGGCTCAAAGGAGACTAACATGAAACGCATGCTCTCAGGCTTCGCCCACTTCTGCGCTGCAGCCGTCTACCTTACGACATTCCCGGCCTTTGCTGTCGACAACATCGAATCCACGACGGCTCCTGACCTGACCTCGGTACGTGCCAAGATTGAAGCCAGGAACTATGCTGGCGCCCTCGCCGAGCTTCGCGGCCTCGCCGACAACAACCAGCAGGCCGATGTTTACAATCTGATGGGATTCACACTTCGCAAGACCGGCGACTACAGGACATCGCTGACCTACTATACGAAGGCACTGGAGCTGCAGCCCGACCACAAGGCGGCACGCGAATATCTCGGCGAGCTCTATGTCGAAACAGGCGACCTACCCAAAGCCGAGGAGCAGGTGGCATTGTTGAAACAACTCTGCCCTGGCGGTTGCGAGGAGCTCGAAGACCTACAAAAGGCGATCAGCATGAAGAACGGTAACTGACCTATCAAACGAGCATGAGAGCGGGCGGACAAGCCGCCTGCTTTCAGAATTGCAAGTGGGGACGGGCGCGTGCTCCGCAGTTCTGCGCGTTTCAGTCCCGCACGACCGTCCAGTTATCGTCGGGGTTGAACTCCTTGATCGCCGCGGCGCGTTGCTCGGTCTCCGGTCCGAGATCGCGCTGATAGACGATGTTGGCACCGTTGACGATAAACGTCTGAACCCCGGTCACACGATACGTGACTGGCCAGGCGATCAACGCAAAGCCGCCCGTCATGTTGCCGTTGACGATGTAGCTCTGCTTTCCACCGATCACGTTAGGCCCCTGGGCTGTCAGGATCCGATAGCGATAGCCGTAATAGCCTTCTCCACGCTTTGCCTTGCTGAAGGCGGCGGTTTCTATCAGCGGCCCGGCCGGGCTTTCTTCGTCAAAGGCACCGGGCTCCCAGTAGAGGCCGTCACGTTGTCCCGGAGTGCTGATCAGCTTCTGTGCGAATTCGAAGAGACCGTCCTCGTCCTCGTCGATTTGCGCGTAGGCGTACTGGGCATTCACATAGTCATGCATGGTCTGGATCGTCGAGAGTTCATTCTGGCCAACGCGTCGATTGACGATCTCCTGCAGGCCGACTTCCGTATCGAATGCCCATTTGCCGTCCTTGTTCTTCGACAGGGGAAAGGGCAGCGGCCACAGGATGTCACCAATCAGAACAACCTTTCGATCGCCGAGGTCCTGCAATTTCAGTTGTCGTGCAGCACCCTCGCGGATCGTTGCGTAGCTTATCATCGCCTCGTTGCTGGCCTGCAGCTTGGCAGCATCCAGCCCGAGAAGTTTAGCCAAGCCGCCAACGTCATTGGCGCCCAACACGGTCTTGAGCTGTTCGAGCGCCGCTGCTGGGTCATCGAAGGCCGGCGGCGTGCCGGCCTCGAATTCCTGAAGATTCGTCTGACCCTGGGACATCGATGGGGCCGCCCAGGCCAGGGAGAGAGCCGTTCCGAGCAACAGCGGGATCAATTTCAACTGTAGTCTCATGGTTTATCTCCGGAAATCTGAATAGCTGGACACCCTATCGCCGACCGCCGCCGCCGCGACCGCCGCCCCCACGACCACCACCACCACGGCCGCCGCCGCCATGGGGAATCGGGCGCGAGCGTTGGGCAGAGGGACGTGGACCACCGCGCTGCCCGCCGCCCATGCTCTGTCCGCCTCGCTTGGAAGCCACCGCCTCACGCCGGCCGGATTGGACATTGCCGAGGGCGCTCGATTGGCGCGAACGGTTATCGGGCCGCGCCGCCATCTTCGGCGCACTTGACCTGTTCTTGGCTGCCGGCCTTGACGGACGGTTGGCAGCGTTACCCGGCCGATTGGCCGCATTCCCCGGACGTGCATCCACACGATTGGCCACGTTGCCGGGGCGAGCATCGGGACGCGCCGCGCCTGGCCGGTTGGCGGCACGATCTCCCGCACCGGGTCGCTGCTTCAGGCCCTCCGCCGTGCTTTTGCGGATGTCGTCTGCGCGAGCGCTGACATTTCTGGTTCCCTGTCCACGATTTGCCTGCCGGTCGCCGACCTTGTTCTTTAGCTGGTTGCGGTTATCGGACTGCAGGCTGGATTTGATCGCCGAGCGGTCGATATTCGCAAGTTGATTTCTATCGATGTTCAGCTTGCTGCGATCGACCTTGGTCCAGTCGACGTCGTTCCAGTTGACCTTGCCGCTGAAATTCCGATCGTTGAAGCAATTGTTGCAGTCGATATCGAGGTCGCCGCCCCAATTGCCGCCCCATACGCCCCAATCGTCCCAGTTGACGATGGCCCCCCACGCAATGCCCGTAACGGCTGCAGCGAAGAACGCTGCGCCTGGATAATAATAGTTGTCATACGAGTTCGGATAATAGGAGATCGGCTCGACCGCATAGCCCGGCTCGTAGAGCATTTCGGGCGGATATTGCGGAATATAGATTTTCTCCGGATTGGTCGGCCGAATGACGACGTTCTCGTTCTCTGTCACCACCGTGATCTTGTCGTCCGATTTGATGACATTTTTCGCCACCGCTTCGTCACGAAGCTGCTGGATGGCGATCAGCACATCCTTCTGCTGGTTGGTGATCGCATCCCCCAGCGATTGCGTCCAATCGAGGTCTTCGCTCATCATCTTGACGATATCAGGGTAGTTCAGAAGCGATATGACGCTTCCGTCCCAGTCGTCCTTCGGCTTGAGGTTGGTGTCCTTCTTCTTCGCCTCGAGGAAACGCTGCGCCTCGATAATCTCCAGCGGAAACAGCGAGGCAGCCGAGATCGCGGCTACCAGCTCATCCGGATAAAGCGCGATGCGAGCCACAAGCACTTCCATTTCGTCCTCGGAGAGGAGATCCGTCTCCGGCTGAGGCTGCGCGGGCGCGGTCGTCTCTGCCGCCGCAGGCTTCGGCGTGGGCGTCGCGGTCTGCGAATAGACCGGCGGCACCGCCTGCATCGAGATGATCGCCAGGGCAGAAAGCCCCGCAAGCAGCTTGAAGGATCTTGCTTTCATCACGCATTGACCTCCTTGCATGAAACCTTCGATTGAATGTTCAGACCTATCGCAGCTTGGGCTTTGCCAGGCCCCATCGACTGAGCGTCACGATTTTCGATTGGGACAGCGCCTCGCCGATCTCGGCGACAAGCGCCTCGACAAGGCTCGCATATTCCTGGCGCCGAGCTTCCCTCACGTCATCCGGAAGACCGTCCACATTCGCCAATGTCTCGGCAGCGGCGGCCAGGTCTTCACACATGCTGCGAAAGGTTTCGCTTGCGCGAAACAACTGCCGCACCCGCTCGACCTGCCCTGAAAAATGCGCCTCGGCGATCGCGAGCGCGGACAGTTTTGCCGAATTGCTTTCTCCCGACGTCATGCCGCCCCCCGCTGTCATAGTCGCGTCAAGCAGATGGCGGCATCATATAACGATTGCCGGGAGCGTAAGCGTAACTTACGCGATCCTACGGCGTGACGGCCTTCGACCTGGAGAGACATTTTCTGCCCCGCAGCCGAGCATGACAGCCGCCCGAGAACCGTCTCCAGCAGCGGTGAACCTGCGGATTCGATAGAGGTTACGCGATGCTACGGGCCTTTACCCCAAAGTACGTCTAGTATTCCTTCCTCGGCTGTGACCGGATGGGCGCTGCAAACAGCCGAAAAGGAGGGACCGTGTTTCTCGACTACTTTGCACTGGGAGTGTTGGTCTTCGTGGTGGTCACCCTCTTCTATGCGGTGATTGCCATCCACGACATTCCGCATCTAATCGCCAAGGCCAGAAACCATCCGCACCAAGACGCCATCCATGTTGCCGGTTGGGTGAGCCTGTTCACGTTGCACGCAATCTGGCCCTTCCTGTTCATCTGGGCCACGCTCTACCGCGAAGATCGCGGCTGGGGCATCCGGACGGATGGCAAGTTATCCCCCGAGGCCGAAGCCAATGCCGAAATTGCCCGCCTTCATGCACGGATCGCGGAACTCGAGGCGCATTCGCAGGAGAAGGAGAACGCCTGATGGATCTGCTCCTCATACTCACTTATGCCGCCGTCTGTTGGGTGATCTTCAAGGTCTTCCGCATTCCGGTGAACCAGTGGACGCTCGCAACGGCAGTTCTCGGCGGAATCTTCCTGATTTCCACCCTGTTGCTGCTCATGAGCTATAACCACCCCTATTCCAGCGATGGGCGTATTTACTTCACCTCGGCCCCCGTCATCCCGACAGTTGGCGGCCAGGTCGTCGAGGTACCCGTCACGCCGAACGCGCCACTGAAAAAGGGTGATGTTCTCTTCAGGATCGATCCCCGCCCCTATCAGTATGCCGTCGACCAGAAAAAGGCGTCGCTAGCTGAAGCAAAGCAGACCGTCCTGCAGCTGAAGGCGGCCCTCGACGCTGCAAACTCGGCCGTAACCGGCGCGGAAGCATCGAGAGATCGGTCGCTGCAGGCGTTCGAGAAATTCCAGGCCTCGAACGAGAACGCAAAGTCGAGCGGCAGAGGCGCTGTCTACTCGGAACTCGAAGTCGAGAACCGGCGCGGCATCTACCTGACGGCGGAGGCCGCCGTCGATACGGCGCGCGCACAGGCGGCACAAGCCCAACTCGCTTATGAATCGGAGATCAACGGCACAAACCCCACTGTGGCACGACTGCAGGCCGAGTTGCTCAACGCCGAATACGACCTCGACCAGACCACCGTCCGGGCACCGACCGATGGATACGTGACCCAGGTCTTCCTCCGGCCCGGCATGATGGCAAATCCCCTGCCATTGCGGCCGGTGATGGTCTTCATCAACAGCGAGGATCGAATGCTGGCAGCCGCCTTCATCCAGAACTCGCTCCAGCGCGTACGCGTCGGCGACGATGCCGAGGTGGCCTTCAAGGCGGTACCCGGCAAGATCTTCAAGGCGCGCGTCCAGGAGGTCATCGACGTTATGGCGCAGGGCCAGCTGCAGCCGAGCGGCGCCTTGATCGATCCGCAATCACCCGAACGAGTTTCACCGGGACAAACGCTGGCGCGCATCGAACTCCTGGAAAGCACCGACGGGTACCAACTGCCCGGAGGCGTCGTTGCCGAAGTTGCCGTCTACACACATTACTGGCACCACGTTGCCGTCTTGCGCAAGGTCCTGCTGCGCATGAGCAGCTGGATGAATTACGTCTTCCTCGAACATTAATACGCATCAACTTTTCCGGTCGCCGCTTGAGTGTGGCGGCCGGCCAGACTCTCGGAGACTACAAAAAACAAAGGAGCCCGAGGTGATAGGCAGCCTACCAATGTTGCGCGGCTTAGCCGGCTTCAACAAGGACTGGCTTCGTAGCGATATCCCAGCTGGGCTGTCGATCGCTGCCGTGGGCTTGCCGAGCGCCATCGCCTATCCCGCGATTGCCGGCCTGCCGCCGGAGACAGGCATCTATGCCAGCATCGTTGCTCCGATCGCCTATGCAATCTTCGGTCCCTCAAAGCTTCTGATCGTTGGCCCTGATGCCGCCACGATGACGGTGCTTGCCGCGGCGATGGCAGCGATCATCGCAGCCGAGCCTGCGGCCGCCAGCGTCGACCGCGTCGCTATCGCCTCGGCTCTCGCCCTTGGCGTCGGCGTGTTCTGCATCTTGGCAAAGCTGCTGCGGCTCGGCGTCCTCGCGAGTTTCCTGTCGCGTCCAATCTTGGTCGGCTTCTTTGCAGGGGTGTCGCTGTCTATCCTTGTCGGACAAATCAGCCGCTTCACCGGAGTAAAGATCGAATCCGACGGTCTCCTTGCACCGATCGTCGAGATTCTCAGCAAGGCCGCCTTGGTCCACTGGCCGTCACTTCTATTCGGACTCGCTATGTTCGCGCTGCTCTGGATCGTGAAGGCTTTGGACCTCAAGATCCCGGGTCCTGTTCTCGTGGTTGTTATTTCCGTCTTGCTCTCCGCGCTCTTCGACTTCCGCGGACACGGCATGGCCGTCGTCGGCGATATTCCAAGTGGCTTCCCGAGCTTCTCCCTGCCGGCAGTCCATCAGATGCCGCTTAGTCAGCTCGTTCTTGGTTCGGCTGTGATCTTTCTCGTGAGCTTCGGTGCAGGCATCGTAACCGCGCGAAGCTTCGGATCGCGCACCGGCGAAGAAGTCGATGCGAACCAGGAACTGATAGGCCTCGGCGCAGCCAACATTGCACCCGGTCTGTTCGGTTCATTTCCCATCAGCATGTCGGACTCGAGAACCGCCATAAATCTGTCGACCGGCGGCGTTTCCCAACTGGCGGGACTGGTCTCCGCCGCCACTCTGGTTGCAGCTCTTGTATTCCTCCACAGCGCCCTGCGGATCCTGCCGATCCCCGCACTCGCTGCCATCCTTGCGACCGCAGCCATCAGCCTGATCGACGTTCAGGAACTCAAGAAGATCTGGCACATCAGTCGCATGGAGTTCGTCTTTGCGCTGATCGCCATGTGGGGCGCGATCAGCTTCGGCGTCCTCAACGGCGTGATCGTCGCCGTGGCCGCTACCTTTGTCTACCTCCTGCGCAAGACGATGTTTCCGCGTGATGGCCTGCTTGGCCACATTGAAGGTCGGCACGGTTTTTTTGACCTCACTCGCTTCCCGGAAGCGCGTCCAGTCGAAGGCGCTGCCGTCTTCGCGATCCAAGGCAACATCCTGTTTTACAACGCCGACTATGTACGCACGCGCTTGACAATGGTTGCCAAGGAGCTCGCCGCCGGAACCAAGTGCTTCGTTCTCGACGCCAGTGCCATCACGCACGTGGATAGCACCGGCGCCGTCGCACTCGATGCCGTGGCGGATGCCTTGGCGGAACGGAACATCGTCTTTGCCATCGCCGATCTCAGCCAGGAAAGCCGCGGCGTCCTTGAGCGTGCCGGAGTCATCAAGAAGATCGGCACCCACAATCTTTTCAATGGTCGGGAAGAGGCGTTGCGCGCGCTGATAGGCAATTCTGCAGAACAGTGAAAGTGCACAGCGACATAGAACAATGGAGGGAACGATGGACGAAGCATACGATGTGAAACAAGAGGCTTCAACGGAACGCAAAGGCAAACACAAGAAGGCCAAGTCCTGGGACTACGACAAGGAGATCAAGCGGCTGCAGATTGAACTGTCGCATCTGCAGGCGTGGGTAAAGAAGTCGGGCGCCCGTATCGTCATTATCTTCGAGGGCCGTGACGCCGCCGGCAAGGGTGGCATGATCAAGAGGATCACCGAGAAGGTCAGTCCACGCGTATTCCGCGTCGTCGCCTTGCCCGCACCCACCGATCGCGAGAAATCCCAGATCTACATGCAGCGTTATATTGCGCACCTGCCGGCAGCCGGCGAGATCGTGATCTTCGACCGCAGCTGGTACAACCGCGCCGGTGTTGATCGCGTGATGGGCTTCGCCAGCGAGAAGAAAGCGCAGCGCTTCCTCGAACTGGCGCCCCGTTTCGAGGCGGCGATCGTCGAAAGCGGCGTCATTTTGCTGAAGTACTTCTTGACCGTCAGCGAGGAAGAACAGGAACGCCGCTTCAAGCGTCGCATCGATGATCCGGTCAGACAGTGGAAGCTCAGCCCCATGGACGTGGAGTCCTACCAGCGTTGGTGGGACTATACGCGGGCGTACGACGAGATGCTGCGGATGACGGACAGCAACCACGCGCCGTGGTGGATCGTGCCTTCCGACGACAAGGAGCGCGCCCGGATCAACTGCATCTCGCACATCCTGCAGTCGATCCCTTACGAGCGGGTAAAGTTCCAAGCACCGGATCTCGGCAAACGGCAGAAGCGGCCGTCGAATTACATGGAGGATCAGAGCCTTAGAAACATCGTACCGGAGACGACGCGATGACACCTGATCCATTCGGACACGTCCTGTCGAAACTCTTGGGATAGGCACACACGATGGAGCAACAGACGAGCGGGACCGCGATTGGAGCCAGTCCCGCGCAGATTTCAGTGGAAGCCCGGGTCAGCGACCTGGTTCGGATCGGCATTATTGGGCTCTTCGCCTATTGGAGCCTGCAACTGATTGCGCCATTCGCGCTGATCGTCATCTGGTCGGCGATCCTTGCGGTGGCGCTCTTTCCCTTGTTCAACGGCCTGTCCAAGCTGCTCGGGGATCGGCCCGTGCTTTCGGCCACGGTTATCGTTATCGCTTGCCTTGTGCTGATCATCGCACCGCTGGCGCTGGTCGCCGTCAATTTCGCTGACGCGACGCAGGACCTCGTGGCTCAATTGAAGTCCGACAATTTCACGCTACCCGCAGCGCCGGAAGCAATACGCGGTTGGCCTGTGGTCGGCGAGCGCCTTTATGCCGGCTGGAACCAGGTGGCAGGCAATCTCGCTGAGGCGATCATGAAGTTCCAGGCGCCTCTTCGCGAAGTGATGGGTGTTATCCTCGCCAAGCTTGCGTCGATCGGCGGTGGAGTGTTGAGTTTCGTTGCTTCCATCATTCTCTCCGGCATCTTCCTCACCATGTCTCCCCGCCTCGCCTCAACCATTCAGGTACTAGCCGGCCGCATTGGCGGTGAGAGGGGCGTGGGCTTCGCGCGGCTGGCGGGATCAACCGTTCGCAACGTCTCGCGCGGAGTCATCGGTGTTGCACTGCTTCAGACACTCCTCTGCGGCCTGTGTTTCGCGTTTTTCGATATCCCGGCACGCGGAGCCCTGACCTTTCTCGTGTTCATGCTTTGCCTGATGCAACTTGGCCCGGGTCTTGTCCTTATCCCGGCCATCGTCTGGGCATGGTTCTCCTGGCCGACGTCGATCGCGTTTGCCTTTACCGTCGTGGCGATCCCGATCACTGTGGTCGACAACGTCTTGAAGCCGATCCTGATGTCTCGGGGACTATCGACCCCAATGCCGGTAATCCTCATCGGTGTCATCGGCGGAACCCTTTCCCATGGCCTGCTCGGCCTGTTCTTAGGACCGATCGTCCTCAGCGTCTTCTATGAGTTGCTGCGTGCCTGGGCTTGGCCTTCGGAGGCGCCAGATGCAGCGATGAGTTCTCCAACAGTCCCGGAGCGCGCGAAGGTAGATTGACACCTGCCAGCACAGCGCCGCGCCGCGCGGCTCGGTGCACCATTCTCTGCAAAACGCCGAGAAGCCTGCAGCGCTACGTGTCGGCTTGTTGTATCCCGTGCTATCGGCAGGCAACCATTTCAGGATGGGTCTGACGCAGCGGTTGCAGCCTTCGGTAGTTATGGGCTAGTATCAGATGTAGCTAAATATTTGCGTGATCTCGTTAGGGCGTCATCATGAGCAGCGCAATAATCAAGCCAATGAGGCCGACGGCCGAGGAAGTCTACCAGCAACTTGAACGAATACTCTCGAGCGAAGAGTTCCACTCGCCGGAGCGAGGTCGGAGGTTTCTGGAATTCATCATAAACGAGACCTTGGAGGGACGGTCGGAGTTCCTGAAGGCCTTCACGATTGCCAACGAGGTTTTCGGGCGCCAAGTCAACTTCGACGCCCAAAACGATCCCGTTGTCAGGATCGAAGCTGGTCGCGTTCGACGCGCCCTCGAACGCTAC
>Ga0209051_1002409_pt1 | contig 13450 bp, 8 predicted proteins | sample AraplaCvi_mMS_r2_2_FD_184286 | JGI IMG/M metagenome (GOLD analysis project Ga0209051, IMG submission 184286) | Arabidopsis root microbial communities from North Carolina, USA - plate scrape MF_Cvi_mMS_r2 (SPAdes) (version 2) | ecosystem: Host-associated > Plants > Roots > Endosphere | place: USA...
GGAGCAGGTCCGTGCAGGCCGGGTCGGCTCGCTGTTCAACGGCGTGGGTGCCGCCGAAGGCCGCGAAGCCCAGCGCGTCGCGGTGGAAGAGAGCCGCCTTGGCATCCCGCTGATCTTTGGCTCCGACGTGATCCACGGCATGCGTACCGTCTTTCCCATCCCGCTCGGCGAGGCGTCCACGTTCGAACCCGACCTGGCTGAGCGCACCGCGCGCGCCACGGCCGTCGAAGCCACCGCGGCGGGCATCCACTGGACCTTCGCACCGGCGGTGGATATCGCGCGCGACCAGCGCTGGGGCCGCGTGGCCGAAGGTGCGGGCGAGGACGTCGTGCTCGGCTGCGCGTTCGCCGCTGCGCGCGTGCGTGGCTTCCAGGGTCCGGACCTCAAGGCTGACGATGCGCTGCTCGCCACGCCGAAGCACTTCGCTGCCTATGGCGCCGTCCTGGGCGGCATGGAATACAACCAGGTCGACATGGCGCCGCAGACGCTGCGCGACGTGCACCTGCCGCCGTTCAAGGCCGCCATCGATGCGGGCGCGCTCACCATCATGAGCGCGTTCAACGACATCAACGGCGTGCCCGCCTCGGCGAACCGCGAGCTGATGACCGACATCCTGCGCGGCGAGTGGGCATTCAAGGGTTTCGTCGTGTCCGACTACACCGCCGACATGGAGCTGATCGCGCACGGCTTTGCCGAAGACGAACGCGACGCCTCGCGCCTGGCCTTCCTCGCCGGCGTGGACATGAGCATGCAGAGCGGCTTCTACGCCGCGAACCTGCCCGACCTCGTGGCCAAGGGCGACGTGCCGATGGCCGTGCTCGATGAGGGCGTGCGCCGCGTGCTTACCGTGAAGGATGCCATCGGCCTGTTCGACAACCCCTACCGTTCGCTCGATCCGAAGGTCGAAGCGGACACCTCGAAGAACGCGGAGCATGCCGAGCTTGCCCGCGACGCGGGGCGGCGCTCCATCGTGATGCTGAAGAACGACGGCGTGCTGCCGCTGAGGAAGGCCGGCCAGAAGATCGCGTTGATCGGACCGTTCGGCGCCGATGTCGAGAACCTCGAAGGGTGCTGGACCCTGTTCGGCGACAAGGCACGCCATGTCGCCATCGACACCGGCCTGCGCGGTGCGCTCACCGATGCCGCGTCGCTCGAAGTGGTCGCCGGCAGTGGTTTCGAGGACGCGATCGATGGCGGGATCGATGCCGCGGTGGCCGCTGCGAAGCGCGCCGACGTGGTGCTGCTCGCCATCGGCGAGCCGCAGAACTATTCGGGTGAGGCGCAGGCCCGCACGCAGATCATCGTGCCGCCCGCACAGCAGGCACTGGCTGAAGCCGTCGCCGCCGCCGGCACGCCGGTCGTGGTGCTGCTGAAGAACGGCCGCGCGCTCGCCCTTACCGGCGCGGTGCGCGAAGCCAACGCGATCCTCGTCACCTGGTTCCTTGGCAGCCAGACCGGTCCTGCGATCGCCGACGTCGTGTTTGGCGACTACAACCCCTCGGGCCGCCTGCCCGTCAGCTTTCCGCAGGATAGCGGGCAGCAGCCGTATTTCTACAACCACCCGCGTACCGGCCGTCCCGAGCTCGCCGACCAGCCGCCGGCGTTCAAATCGCGCTACCGCGAGGTCACGTTCGAGGCGCTTTATCCGTTCGGCCACGGCCTCAGCTACACCACGTTCGGTTACGGCAAGCCCGTGGTGAAAGCCCAGGTGGGCTGGAACGAAACCATTATCGTCACCGCCACCGTGACCAATACCGGTGACGTCGCGGGCGAAGAAGTCGTGCAGCTGTACACGCACGACCGCGTCGCCAGCCGCGTGCGCCCGGTGCGCGAGCTCAAGGCGTTCCGCAAGATCCTGCTCGCGCCGGGTGCGTCGGAAGAGGTCTCGTTCGAACTGGAGCGCGGCGATCTCGCCTTCACGCACCGCGACGGCCAGACCTTCGAAGCCGAGCCAGGCACGTTCGATGTGTGGATCGCCGGTTCGTCGGCACTCGGCGAGCCTGCATCGTTCGTGCTCGGCAAGCCCTGAGCACGGTGCCCTGCAATGCCCCGTCACACGGCGGGGTGCATACTGCCCGCTGACCTCGCCAGCGGAGTAACGACATGCAAGATCTGAACGGCAAGGTGGCACTGGTCACCGGCGCGGCCAGCGGGATCGGCCGTGCCATTGCCGAAGCCTATGCGAAGGCCGGTGCAAAGGTTGCGGTCGCGGACATCGCGGCGGACAAAGCGACCGATGCAGCAAAGGCCATGGGCTCGCACGCCATCGGCCTGGCCATGGATGTCACCGACGAAGCGCAGGTCGATGACGGTTTCGCCCGCACGGCGCGCGAACTGGGCCCGGTCGATATCCTTGTCAGCAACGCCGGCATCCAGATCATTTCGCCCCTGGCCGATCTCGCCTTCACGGACTGGAAGCGCATGCTCGCGATCCACCTGGACGGAGCATTCCTGACCACGCGCGCCGCGATGCGGCAGATGATCGACGCAGGACGTGGTGGCTCCATCATCCTCATGGGCTCGGCGCATTCGCACGTCGCCTCGAAGTTCAAGGCACCTTACGTCACGGCCAAGCACGGCCTGCTCGGCCTGGCTCGCACCATCGCGAAGGAAGGCGCGGCCCATGGCATCCGCGCCAACGTGATCTGCCCGGGCTTCGTCCGTACACCGCTGGTGGAAAAGCAGATCCCCGAACAGGCGAAGGAGCTTGGCATCAGCGAGGACGAAGTCGTCCGCAACGTCATGCTGCGCGACACGGTCGATGGCGAGTTCACCACGCTCGAAGATATCGCGGACACGGCCCTGTTCCTTGCTGGATTTGGCTCGAATGCGCTCACGGGTCAGTCGCTGCTTGTAAGCCACGGCTGGCACATGGAGTGAAAAGGCCTACACGGCGTATCGGCGTGACTCTACGTAAGGTGGGTAGGCACGACGACAGGTGAACGGATGGTTGCGCCGTAATCTGTCACCTCCACGGTACGCGGGATGCGTGCCGTCAACCACCCTCACTACAAGGACGTAACGACATGAAGTCCATGGCATGGATTGCCACTGGCATGGCCGCGGCCGTGATGTATGCACCCGCGCCACGCGCCGCGCAGGCGCTCGACTGGGCGGCCTGCCCCGCTGAGGCATTCGAGGACGCGATACCCGATCTCGGCGATGCCCTGCGTTGCTCCAGGATCGAGCTGCCGCTCGACCATTCACGCCCTGCGCTTGGTGCGACGCAGAACCTTCTGGTTCGGATTACCGCAGGCAACCCGCGCGATCGCAAGGGCACGCTTTGGGTAGAACCCGGTGGCCCAGCCGTCAATGCCGCCGACCAGATCGTGCGCAACTTTGCGGGCTGGCGGGCCGTCCCCCTGCAAGGCGACGACCGTAGCGGGCTCAGGCAAATTGCCGATGCGTTCGATGTCGTCTATCTCCTGCCGCGTGAACTGACCGGGGCATCGGCCGTGAATTGCACCGGCCTGGATGGCACGCCCGTCGAACCCGCCCTTGAAAATCCTGACGATGACGCGGCATGGTCGCGCCTGGGCGCCGAAGCGCTCCGCGTCGCCCGGGCCTGCTCCACCGCGGGAGCGTTCGCCAGCACATGGCAACGCGTCCGCGATCTCGATACCGCACGCGCCTCGCTCGGCGAAGCGCGGCTGAACCTGTACGGTGTCTCGTATGGCGCATGGATCGCATCGCAATACGCAGCGACGTTTCCCCAGGCCACCGGCCGCCTCCTGCTCGATTCGAGCGTCGATATCGGCAACTCGCGAAGCGGCAATTACGCGGAAACGACGCGGGGACGCCAACAGGCACTACTGAAGATGGGGGTCGAGCCAGCGGCCAGGCGCCATGAGTTCTGGCAGCTGGGCGATACCGAGGCGAGTATCTGGCGACAACTCGAAGCCCTTCCTTTTCGGCTCCGCCACGCCTGGGCGTTCAAGGTGGTCTTCCAGCACGAGATCCTGGCGGCACTCCGCGTGGGCGAACTCTACGGTCTTGCAAGTCCACAAGGACGGGGCCGGGACGACATGACGGTGAGTGCCCAGCAGTGGCACTACAGCCCATACGATCGTGTCGACGATGTCGCCAGGCAGCGTGCGCTCGACCTGGTATCCGTCTTGCCTGCGGATGGACGTCAGCCTGTCTCGTTGCCGATGGGTGTGAACGGCCCGTTGCTCGCCGTGATCTGCAACGACTCGGCGTGGCCGCACACCGGAGCGCAGCTGCGTGAACGTGCCCGCGATGAACGGCGTACCGCCGCCTTCTGGTTCGGGGAAGACGTGGTGATCCCATGGGCTTGCCACCATTGGCAACGCACGCCCCATGCGCCACCCTCGCTCGACAACCTGCGACAGCTGCCGCCCTTTGTCATGTTGCACCTTCAGGGCGATCTACAGACGCCGCTCTGGAGCGCAGAAGAAGGTGCATTCGCGTTCCCGAACGCCCGGCTCGTCGTCACGCTCGATGCAAAGGGCCACACCGTGCTCAATGAGCCGTACGCATGCCCGACGGACATCGCCGCCCGCTATCTCCTGACGGGTGCAACACCGACGACGTCGCGGACGTACTGCGTGCCGACCAAGGCCACGCCCGTGCCGCGCAGCGAACTTTGAAAAGGAATTCACCATGCGTCACATGTACTCTCTCCTCGCGCTTGCGCTACTACCCGCCAATGCGGCGCGTTCCGATGCCGGCCAAGCACCGACCATCGCCTGGACCGAATGCCCCGACAGCGCCGGTACCGGCGACTGGCCCGAACTGGGCGACCGCCTGCGATGTGCTCAGGTCGATATGCCGCTGGACCACCGCCAGCCGGATGGCCGTATGGTCAAGGTCGATGTCGTCCGCGTGCTCGCGGCCGACCCGGCACTTCGCGAAGGCAGCATCTTCTTCAACGTCGGCGGTCCGGGCGGCCATCCCGGCGTGGTCTTGCCGTCGCTCGCTTCCGTTTGGGTGGACCCGGGTCCCGGCGGTACCCCGGATCGCAGCAAGCAACGCCTGGCTGAACGTTTCGACCTCGTCGCCGTCGTGCCACGCGGCCTTGGCGCCGGCTGGCGCTATGACTGCCTCTCGACGCTGCAACCGGCAGCGCGCTTCCTCCCGACGGACCGCGGTGACGAAAACTGGCAGCGCACGCTCGACGACGCCCGGCGGGAAGCGGAAGCCTGCCGGGACAAGCCCGGCGCGCGCGCAATCAACACCGAGCAGCACGTGCGCGACATGGAGTACGTGCGCCGCGCCATTGGCGACGAACGCATCCACTTCTATGGCATCTCGCATGGCGCGCTGGTAGGTGCCTGGTATGCGGCGACGTTCCCCACGCACATGGGCCGCATGCTGCTCGATTCGCCCTTCTATTTTCGCGACAGCTACCAGACGGCCACCGTCCTGTCGCTGGAATCCGAGCGACGCATGTTTGAACGTGACATCCTGGCGCCCGTCATCGCGGCACCTGCCGACTTCGGGCTCACCGTGGAAGGCGCCGACGTCCAGCCCCTGCTCTGGCGAATGCCGGACGTGCTACGCGAGGCCTGGCATGACCGGCTGGTTTCCCCACGGCACCTGGCCGCGGCTCTCACGATGCAGGCCTGGGTGGACAACGATGGGTGGAAAGGATGGGACGCATTGTCCAGCATGGCTGGCCGGCGCCCGTTTGCGCGCGATCCAGCACTAAGCGCATCCCTGCGCGTCGCCGCCCGGCAACTACTCCTGCCTGCCAGCGCACCGGGGCCCCTGCTGCCGCCCTATCGGTTCAGTGCGCGGTACCGCACGAACCGGCCTGCGGGCGTACTGATCGGGGCGCCGAGCGATTCCGTATGGATCGCCACGCTATGCAACGACGGCCCCTGGTGGGGCACGGACGCAGCGTTACGTGCCCGCGTCGATTATTTCGCCCTCAACTTCTGGGAAGCCGATGGCACCGATATCGCGCCGTACCTCGTGTGTACGCGCTGGGGTGGCCATGCGGTGGATAGGCCAGATATGGACGTGATCGCGAAAGGACCCGCGTTCCTCATGCTGCAATCGGACGATGACGTGCCAACGCCCGCGACCGGTAGCGCAGCGTTGCTCGCGTACTACCCTAACGCTCACCTCGTGGTAGCGAAGGGGAGCAAGGTGCACGGCCTTTTCAACGCATCGGGATCGCCCTGCATCGAACGCGCCGCCGCCCGCTTCCTTCTTACGGGCGAACTCCCCGACGCGACCGGCCGCCGCAGCGAATGCCGCATCGGTGCAGTCACGCCCTGATACAGCGCTGGGCGCGAGCCAGCCCACGCTAGATCATGATCTGCGCCCGGACCTCGAAGATGTGCGGGTCGATGCGCAGGTCGTGGCGATCACTAAAGGCGCGTACGTAGTTCGCCTGGAATTTGACGTACTTCGTCAGGTACCAGTTCGCGCCGAAGGTCCAGTCGTGCTCGTTGCCACCCTGGTTGGGGCCGTCGTCGAGATCCAGCGTGCTGTAGCGGACCAGCACCTCGACGGCGCCCCACGGCCCCTTGGGCACCACATCCGAGACGTTACCGCCGGTGTAGCTGCGCGACTCGCCGGTCAGCACCCAGCTGCCGAACGCATACCAGCCGTGTGCGTCGTACGCGGGCTTGTCCAGCAACTTCACTTTCGCGTCGAGATACTCGCTCTGCGCCGACCACGGCCCGTGGATCCACAGACCCTCGAGGCCGCGACGGTCGATGTGGCTGGCGGGCGCCAGCGTGCCCGAATCGACCAGGCGCTGGGTGATCAGTCCGGCTTCGGGCAAGGCGCGCAGGCGCGCCGAGGGTGGGTTGTAGTGGCCACGCCCGTCCCAGCTGCCCTCGGGGCTCTCACGCGACAGCGAGCCACCGAGGTGCAGGACGTCGCCGGGCGAGTTGCGCGGCGTCCAGGCCGCGCGACCGGCGACCATGCGGCCGTCGAGATCGCCCTGCAGGTTGCCGCCGTGGTAATAGCCCAGCTGGATCAGGTAAGCCTTGCGGGTTAGCGCCCAGTCCACGCCGATGCGGCGGTTTGCATACACGGCCTGCATCGGCAACGAGGTTTCCATGAACGACGTGGTGCCCGTGCTGGTGTTGCCTTCGAAGCCGACAGGGGTCTTCATGAAGCCAACGCGTACCGCGCCAGCATCGTCGCCCAGCACGGCCTTGGTTTGCAGGCGGAAGAACACGTCCAGCCAGGTCTTTGCCTGGAAGTCGAATACCGCGGTCGCGTCGTAGACGCCCTTCTTGCGGATGAAGAAGCCGAACTCCTTGCGCCGGTTGGTCTGGGCATCCTCATAGGTGCCCTTGTCGTTGCTGAAGCGATCCAGATCGAACTGTACTTCCACGGACAGGCCCAGGTCGGTGCCATCGGCGAACACATAGTGCGTCGGCCAGTTGTTGCGCCAGTCGTACTGGTTGCGCGGCGCATCGTCCGCCATGGCGCAGGCGCTACCAGCCAGCGCCAGCAGCGCAAGGATCGTCTTCTTCACTCGGGTACCCCTTCCTACCCCGCCACCCACTCCGGCGGTTCCAGCAAAAATTAGCAGCCATCGCAGCTTCCTGCGTGGCCAAAAAGGCACAGACGGTCACAAAACTGTCATCTGGCCCTGCTGCATCGGCCGGAAACGGGCAGGCTTGAGGCAAAAAAAGGGGGAGCCGAAGCTCCCCCTCCCTTCCTCACCCCGAGGAATGCGATCAGATCGCGTAGTACATCTGGAATTCCAGCGGGTGGGTGCTCGCACGGTAGCGGGTCACTTCCTGCATCTTCAGCGCGATGTAGCCATCGATGAAATCATCGGTGAACACGCCGCCCGCCTTCAGGAACTCGCGATCCTTATCGAGCGCCGAGAGCGCTTCGTCCAGGCTCGCGCACACCTGCGGGATGTTCTTCTCTTCTTCCGGCGGCAGGTCGTAAAGATCCTTGTCGGCCGGTGCACCCGGGTCGATCTTGTTCAGGATACCGTCCAGGCCGGCCATCATCAGCACGGTGAAGGTCAGGTAGCCCGACTGCATCGGATCCGGGAAGCGGATTTCGATGCGACGGCCCTTCGGGCTGGCGACGTACGGGATGCGGCACGAAGCCGAGCGGTTACGCGCCGAGTAGGCGAGCATCACCGGCGCTTCGAAGCCCGGAACCAGGCGCTTGTAGCTGTTGGTGGTGCTGTTGGCGAATGCGTTGATGGCCTTGGCGTGCTTGAAGATGCCGCCGATGTACCACAGCGCCGTCTGCGACAGGCCGCCGTACAGGTCGCCTGCGAACAGGTTCTCGCCGTTCTTCGAGAGCGACTGGTGCACGTGCATGCCCGAGCCGTTATCGCCGACGATCGGCTTCGGCATGAAGGTCACGGTCTTGCCGGCCTGGTGGGCGACGTTCTTGATGACGTACTTCATCGTCATCAGTTCGTCGGCCTTCTTCACCAGCGTGTTGAAGCGGGTGCCGATCTCGCACTGGCCCGCATTGGCCACTTCGTGGTGGTGCACTTCGACCACCTGGCCGAGCGACTCGAGCACCTTGCACATGTCGGCGCGCAGGTCGCCCAGGCTATCCACCGGGCTGACCGGGAAATAGCCGCCCTTCACGCCCGGGCGGTGGCCGGTGTTGGTGCCGTCGTACTTGTAACGCGACGACCACGCGGCTTCTTCCGAGTTGATCTCGTAGAACACGCGGCCCATGTCGTTCTGCCAGCGGATCGAATCGAAGATGAAGAACTCCGGCTCCGGGCCGAAGAACGCCGTATCGGCGATGCCGGTGGACTTGAGGTACGCCTCGCCGCGCTTGGCGATCGAGCGCGGGTCACGGCCGTAGGCCTGCATGGTGCTCGGCTCGAGCACGTCGCAATGCAGGATCAGCTGCTTGTGCGCGCTGAACGGATCGAGGTGGGCCGTTTCCGGGTCCGGCATCAGGACCATGTCGGACTCGTTGATGCCCTTCCAGCCGGCAATCGAGGAGCCGTCGAACATCTTGCCGTCTTCGAAGGTGCCTTCGTCGATCTGGTGGGCCGGGAAGGTCACGTGGTGGTGCTTGCCGAGCATGTCGGCGAAACGCAGGTCGACGAACTCGATTTCCTCGTCCTGGATCAGGTTCAGCACTTTCGAAGCGGCGGACATGGGCAAAACCTCGGCAATAGGTGTTGGGGCGCAGGGCTTGTAGCAATCGCTATGCCAGCGGCCCCGCATGGGAAGACCGGCCTGGATCAAGCTCCGGCATCATAGACCGGCCAAATGACATGTGCAGGATTGCACCATAACGGTGCATTTAACCCGCCCATGCACCAAACCGGCTGCGTTGCGGCGCGCCTTGCGTGGCTATCCGGGCCCGCGCAAGATGCGACCGCCGAACGGAGCGGGGGCGCCGCGGCAAGGGAGATCGTAGCCATGGGCATCGCCATCGAACCAGCGCCGCAAGCCGATGCCCTGGTCATCCACACCGTGCGCACGCCCGCCAGCCTCCGCCGCAGCGTGATCGGCATGTACCGCTGGGCGCCGCGCGCCTTGTTCGTCATGGCGATCGCGGTCGTCGCCGTGATCGCTTGCTCCGTGGGCACGCCGAGCCATCGCCCCCTTGACTGGCTCCCGCCCGTCGTCGGCATCGTCTCGGGCCTGGGCTTCATGGTGTGGATGACGACGACGACGGTACGCAGGCTTGCCGACAAGGCCCAGCGCGAGGGCTCACCGGTGTTCACGATCACCCGCGACACCGTGAAGTACACCACCACGGTCATGTCCGCCGAAGTGGCATGGCGCGCGGTACACAGCGTCTGCGTGTCACCACACACGCTGTACATCTTCACCACGCGCTCCTGCGCGCTCTTCATCGATCGTGGCGCGCACGATGCGCGCTTCCTTGAACTGGCGCGCGCTGCGGGCGTCAGGGTGCGCGGAGCGTAACCGTGGCAACTTCGCCACCCATCCGCGCTACGCTGGATCCCGACGTCACAAAAGCATGGAACGCTGCGCTCGCCGCGTACAGGAAACGCTTCGGCTGGCTCCACGTAGTGGGCGGCGTCGGGATGGTGGTTGGCCTGGCAGGCCAGTGGCTCGCGGGCAAGTGGATGCTCCTGGCCGTCATACCGGGCATGGGCGCCTTCGTCGCCGCGGCCGTAACGGCGAGAACGGCGGCGCCGAAGTGTCCCCATTGTGGCGAGTTGCCTTATCCCCCCTTTCAGCGTGGGGTCGATCCCTATTCAGTCGAGTGGTGTGCGCACTGCCTTTACTGGTTACGCAAACCCTGGTGAATATCCCGGGCAGCAGAACCAGTTCCACGCGCACGTTCCCCTCTATCGGACGCTTGAGTCTAACTACTCATGCCACCGAGCGTAACGTGGTTTACGCTGTCACGATCAGCGGACTGCTGACTCGGGATGCCACATGCCGCGCCTTGCCCTCCTGCTCGTCATGGCTTTCGCCGCCGCCCCGCTGGGCTGCTTTGCGGAGCAGCGCACCTATGCCAACCCCATGGACATCGACTACCGCTACAACTGGGAACAGATGAACGAGGGGATCTCGTATCGTACGGGGGCGGATCCGGCCATCGTTCGGTATGGCGACGCGTACTTCCTGTTCCAGACCCTGGCCGACGGGTACTGGATGTCGAAAGACCTGGTGCACTGGGACTTTGTAAAGCCTGACCACTGGCCCTTCGATGGGCATGTCGCGCCGGCGACGCTGGTGGCGAATGGGAAGCTGTTCCTGATGCAGTCGGCGTTCGGCCCACGCCCACTGATGGTCTCGACGGATCCCGCGCACGGTCGATGGTCGTTCTGGACCCGCAGCCTGCCGTTCATACCGGGTGCGACGCAGTACGACGAATCCGGGAAGCTACCGTTCAAAGGCAAGCTGCCGCCCGGCCCGTGGGACCCCGGGCTGTTCCAGGACCGCGACGGCAAGGTGTACCTGTACTGGGGCTCGTCGGACACGTTGCCGCTTTACGGCGCGCAACTGGATATGCAGTTCGGCTCCGGTGAAGGCGAAGGCAAGCGGCTTCGGTTCGTTACCCAACCGAAGGCTTTCATCCATCTTGATCCCGTGAACCATGGCTGGGAACGTTTCGGTCCCGACCACAGCATGGGCGACAAGCCCGCATACATCGAAGGCTCGTGGATGAACGAGCACGCTGGCCGCTACTATTTCCAGTACGGCGCGCCAGGCACCGAGTACAACGTGTATGGCACGGGTGTGTATGTCGGCTCCTCGCCACTGGGCCCCTTCGAGTACGCGCCGTACAACCCGGTTGGCTACAAACCCGGTGGCTTCGTCACCGGCGCGGGCCACGGCTCGACGTTCGACGATGCATACGGCAACACCTGGAATACGGGCACCGCGTGGCTTGGCGTGAACTGGAAGTTCGAGCGGCGCATCGATATGTTCGCCGCCGGCTGGCACGAGGGCGGGCAGATGTGGGTGGATACGCGCTTCGGCGATTTCCCCCAGCGCGTCCCTGACCGTAAGTTGCGCGATGGCGAGAGCACGTTCACCGGATGGATGCTGCTGTCGTATCACAAGAAGGCCACGGCGTCGTCCGCGCTGGACGACCACCCGGCATCGATGCTGACCGACGAAGACCCGCGCACGTTCTGGGTAGCGAAAACGAACGGCGCGGGCGAGTCGGTGACGCTCGACCTGGGTGGAACACCCACGGTACGCGCGGTGCAGGTGAACTACGCCGACTACCAGTCCGATCGCTACGGCGACGCGCCTGACCTCGTGACGCAGTTCGTACTCGAAGGATCCACGGACGAAAAACACTGGATGACCCTTGCCGATCTTTCGTCAGCCGACCGCGACCGGCCCAACGCCTATCTCGAACTCGAGCACCCCGCGCGCCTTCGCTATATCCGATATGTGCACAAGCATGTGGGTGCGAAGCATCTTGCGATCTCGGATATCCGCGTGTTCGGCAATGCCGACGGTCCGGCGCCGCAAACACCCCAAGGCCTGAGCGCGACACGTGGCGCGGACGCGCGCGAGGCGACGATCGCCTGGAAGGCCGTCCCGGGGGCGGTGGGCTACAACGTGCGCTGGGGCCTTGCCGCGGATCGGCTGCACTCGACCTACCAGCGTTTTGCCGATCAGCCCACATCGTTTACCCTGCGTAGTCTGAACAGGGGCGTCCGCTACGTCGTGGCGGTCGAAGCTTTCGACGAGCATGGCGTCTCCGAACTTTCTCAAACCGTGGAGCTTCCCCCTCGATAGCTCCACGCCCACGGTTCGCAGCGATGACCAAGAAGCACGATAACGATACCCCCGACACCGGCCGGCGCCGCCTCCTTGGTGGCATGGCCACCACCGGTGCGATGCTCGCGCTTGGCGGCGCAGCGGATGCGGCGACGCCCGCAGCGAAAGCCAACGCGCCCGCGCCCACCGGCGCCGCGCTGGATGCACTGCTCGAGAAGCACATCCACAACGTCGTGGTGATCTACGCGGAGAACCGCAGCTTCAACAACCTGTTCGCGAACTTCCCCGGGCTGAAGGAACCGCTGAAAGACGTGCCTCCGGAGCGCTACATCCAGCGCGACCGCGACGGCTCGGTGCTGAAGACGCTCCCGCCGATCTGGGGCGGCCTGGTGCCGCACGAGCAGACCGTGGACCACCGCACGTACAAGATCGCGGAGGACGCGATCACCGGCCTGCCCAACGCACCATGGGCACTGCACACCGGTGACGGCACGCCGCTGCCGCATGGCGTGGTCACGCGCGACCTCGTGCATGCGTTCTACAACAACCAGCTGCAGATCAACGGCGGCAAGAACGATGGCTTCGTCGCCTGGGGCGACAATGGCGCACTCACGATGGGCCATTACGCCGACACGCCGGTGCACCTCCGCCTGTGGCGCCTGGCCGAGCAGTTCACGCTGTGCGACCGCTTCTTCATGGGTGCGTTCGGCGGTTCCTTCCTCAACCACCAGTACCTCGTCGCCGCGCAGCCGCCGTTCTATCCGGATGCGGACAAGAGCCCGGCGCAGTTCGCTATCGCGGTGACCGAGAGCGGCAGCGCCACCGACTACCGCCTCAAGATGGACGAGAAGTCGCCGAAGAGCGCGATGCAGGGCAAGCCTAAGTTCGCTCACCACAACCAGCTCACGCCGGACTTCTACGCAGTGAATACCATCGGCCCGCCGTACTCGCCGGGCTTCAACGTCGATCACAAGAATCCCTTGCTGGCGGATGCGACGAGCCCGAACACGCTCGTGCCGCAGAAGCACAAGCAGATCGGAGACATGCTCTCGGCCGGCAACGTCGACTGGGCCTGGTACGGCGGCGGCTTCCAGGCCGCGCTGGATGGCAAGGGCGACAGCGACGATGGCACCTTCCCTTCCACACCGAACTTCCAGCCACACCACCAGCCACTGAATTACTTTGTTTCGCTGGCCCCCGGCACGGAAGCGCGCGCAAAGCACCTGCGCGATGGCGGCCTGGGCGAATCACCGAAGACCAACAAGTTCCTGGCCGATGCGAAGGCCGGCAAGCTGCCTACCGTG
>Ga0209051_1002412_pt1 | contig 13443 bp, 14 predicted proteins | sample AraplaCvi_mMS_r2_2_FD_184286 | JGI IMG/M metagenome (GOLD analysis project Ga0209051, IMG submission 184286) | Arabidopsis root microbial communities from North Carolina, USA - plate scrape MF_Cvi_mMS_r2 (SPAdes) (version 2) | ecosystem: Host-associated > Plants > Roots > Endosphere | place...
GCGCTGGAAGCAGTCATCGGCGGCGTGAAGACCACCCTCAAGAAGGGTGGCAGCGTGTCGATCGTCGGTTTCGGCACGTTCGCCGTCACCAAGCGCGCCGCGCGCACGGGCCGCAATCCGCGCACCAACGAACCCATCAAGATCAAGTCGGCCAAGGTGCCGAAGTTCCGTCCGGGCAAGGGCCTGAAGGACGCCGTCAACTGAAGGCGCGCCGCCGCGCCTGGCGCGCGGCCTCGCATCGATCGGGTGCTTAGCTCAGTTGGTAGAGCGGCGCCCTTACAAGGCGTAGGTCGGCGGTTCGAGCCCGTCAGCACCCACCAGATCTAGGTTTCATGCGGGTTCACGACGATTCGCGCACTTCCTGAAGTGCGTTCCTCAATCGTCGAAGGAAACGACATGCCCAACCTCGAAATCGCGGCCTCCCAGGAGGCCGCATCCGTTCAAAGCGCCGCCTCAGGCCAGATGCCGACGCCCCAAGAGGGCGTTGGTCATCACCTCCCTTCCGCCATCGTCGCCCCGACCGGCCGCGTCCTCGCCAAGAAGACCGCGCGCACGTCTAACGTCGTGGTCATGCGCCCGCCGGCGAACCTCGCGCCCCAAGCGGTCGCGCCGATCACGCTGGCCGAGGCCGCCAACGCGTTCATGGTCTGGCACACCGGCCGGGCCAACCCCGAGAAGCGGCTCGACACCTCCCAGGTCACGCGCGTGCAGTTCTGGCTCGACGCGCTCGGCCACAAGCACCTGCACGAGATCACGCGTGAGGAGGTGGTCGGCTACCGCACCTGGTTGTCCAAGCGCCCGGCGCTGAAGTTCCGCCGCGTCGGCGCCGCCGGCGGCACCCTCGTCGAGAGCGACCAGACGCTGAGCCCCGGCAGCCTCAACCGTCACGTCGCCACGCTCGCGTCGATCTACAAGTACGCGCACGAGCACGGCATGCTGTCGGCCGCCGTCACAGCGCCCACCCGCGGCATCCGCCGGCTGCACGAGGAGGAGCGCGGCGACCTGTACATCCGCCCGGACGAGTTCGAGAAACTCGTCACCGTCGGCCGTGCGCTCGACCGCCGCTGGGGCAAGTTCGCGGCGCTGCTGGTGCTCGCGTACCACACGGGCTTGCGCCGCGGCGACCTGCTCAGCCGCAAGTGGGAGCACGTCGACCTCGAGGCGCGCACGGTCATCGTCGGCAAGACCAAGAACGGCGAGCCCATCGTGCAGCCGCTCGCCCAGCGCGTCGTCGACGAGTTGAAGCGCCTGCCGGGCACGCGCGCCCGCGACGCCTACGTGTTCTGCCATCGCCAGCCCGACGTCGTCTTCGACTTCGACCGGCTGTGGGACAAGGCCTTCGAGCACGCCGGCCTCGAGCGCCGGAACTTTCATCAACTGCGCCACGGGCTCGGCGCGGCGCTGGCCTCGGCCAACACGTCGCAGAGCGTCATCATGAAGTTGATGGGGCACAAGAGCATGGTCGCGAGCAAGCGGTACATGCACCTGCAGACCGAAGAGAAGCGCGTCGCGCTCGAGCGGGCGTTCGGGTAGGGGAAGTGGAAGAGCCGGCCCGCCCTCGCATCCTGCCCGCGTCCGGGTCACGGCCGGGAAAGGCTTCCCTCTCGGAGCGCTTCGGGTTGCGGGGATGCGCCTGCGGGCTCTTCGCCGACGTGTCCGACCCGCCCGAGGAGGCCGTCGCCTTCGACGAGTGGGTCTCCTTCTGGATCCGGCGCATCGAGCTCGAGCTGACGGGCGTGCTGAACCAGGACGCGAGCTGGCCGGCGCTGTCCGAGGAGGAGGTCGGCTATCACGCTGGCTACCTGCGCGCGCTGCGGACCATGCAGCAGCTCGCGCGCGCGCAGACCTCGCGCGGCGGCACCGAGCGCGCGAAGGGATACGCCGAGAAGACGGCGCCGATCCGGGAATTCGTCCATGAGGTTTTGCGGGGCCTGCCCCTTGATGTGCCCAGGCCTTCCGAGCGGGCTATCCGGGATGCGACGATCGAACTGGCCGCCGCGCGCCACTGGTTTCCGCTGTACCTGAGCCCGGCGCAACTCGCCGACGTGCAGGCCTTCCACCCCGAGATCAGTGACCCTGCCGACCTGCGCAAGACGAAGAGGGCGCTCGAGGCCTTCGTCACCAAGCACATGGTGAAGAAGGCGATCGACGACTTCGAGCCCTGACGCCTTGACTGCCGTGTAGTAGCAGCCGCGCCGTGTACTAGCACACGGCGAACACGACAGACCCCGAGCCGCACACATTGGCGAGGCCGTGTACCCGCATGGCCCTTCGAGGCCGACCGACGTTCACACGCGGTCGGCCTTGTTCTTTTGTGATCTGCCCGGAGTCGCTCATGTCTCGAAAAGCTTCCCCGCCCGTCGCGTCGATCGGCGAGCTGATGCCGCAGAAGGACTGGGTTCTCAAGCATGGCGCGCCGCTGTTCAAGACGCTCGCGCAATGGCAATGGTTCTGCACCCAGAACCCCACGATCAAGGATTCCCCGCACTTCCACAAGTTGTCGCGCGGCGTGTTCCTGAGCCCCGGCATCGAGGCCGACGTGCTGGCGCTGCTGGGCGTTACCCCGGCCCCGGCCACGCGTGCGCCCGCGCACGATCGCGCGCCGGCCGCCGCACCGCGGGACGTCCCGGCCCCGATGTGAATCCGCCGCCCGGCCGGCTGAAAGCGGCGAGGCGGCGGCGTGGAACGGGCGAAGGAAACGATGCAGGCCCGATTCTACGAAGTACGCACGCCGCGCAGGCCGGCCCCTTTCAGGAGCCCCTCGTGCGCACCCCGGAGCGATACGTCCGATTCTTTCCGAAGCGCTGGGCCCAGCTCGCGGGCGCGCTGACGCCCCGTGAGCTCGTCGGCTACGTCTCGGTGCTGATGCACTACGCGCAGGTCGACGGCGAGCTCCTCGCCGATGACCACCAGCTTTCCATCCTGGCGGGCCTCCCGCCGCCAACGTGGCGCGCGCTGCGCGCGAAGCTCCTCGCGCTCGGTCTCGCCCACGTCGACGCCGACGGCCGCTGGGTGGACACGGACCAGCACGAGAACCTGGCGATCCAGCAGCGCGCGTCGGCCGCGCAGCGCGCCCGCATCCGCAAGCGCTGGAACGGCCACGAGCCCGCGGCGCCGGAGGCTCGGCCGTGACGTGGCTCGAGCGCCTCCTGCACGACGCTGTCGTCGTGGAGCTGCGCCACGAGGACGGCGGCCAGTGGCGCTCGGGCACGTTCTCGCGCCTGGCGCCCCTGATGGTGACGGCCGCCAAGCTGTCCTCGTGCGGCAACCTGTACACGTCCCTGAACCGTCCGAGCATCGCGGCGACGAACGCGATGACCGGCCGCGCGCTGCGCGACGCCGACATGGCCGTGCGCGTGCGCCTGCCCTTCGACTTCGACCCGCTGCGCCCGACGGGCTTGCCAAGCACGGACTTCGAGCTCGAGGCCGCGGCCGGGTCCGCCCGGCGCCTGCGCGCGGCCCTGTCCGGCCTGGGCTGGCCGTCGCCGGCGACCGGCATGTCGGGCAACGGGGCGCACCTCGTGTACCGGTGCCAGATTCCCTGCACCGCAGAGCTCGCCGAGCTCCTGGGCATCGTGTACGCCGGCTTGCACGCGGACTTCGACGACCCGCGCGTCACGTTCGATCGCACGGTGCGCAACGCCGCGCGCGTCTGGCGCCTGTACGGCTATCCGAACCGCAAGGGCGAGGAGACGCTCGGGCGTCCGCACCGTGTTGCCCACGTCGAGATCCCGGCGCACTGGGAGCCGGTCTCGATGCGCCAGATCGAGCACCTGGCCCGCAGCTACGCGCGACGCACCGAGCCCGCGGCCGCGGATCGGCGGCCACCGCGGCCGGCGGTCAATGGCGCGGGCGCGCTCGCGACGCTGGACGTCGTGGCCTGGTTCACGGCGCACGGCGGCTACCGGCGCCAGGTCGGGCCCGACAAACACGCGGTGGACTGTCCCTTCGCCGGCGAGCATTCGACGCCTTCGCACCCGATGGCCTCCGACACGGTCGTCTGGACCGCCCGCGGCGCGCTCTGGCCGAGCTTCCATTGCTCGCACGCGCATTGCGCCGGGCGCGGCATCCGCGACGTCCTGGCGCTGTGGGGCGATGCCGACCGCTTCTGCGCCCGGCCCTGGCAGCGCCGGCTCGAGAGGCTCACGCCATGATCCTGCGCCCCTACCAGTTGTCGATGGTCGACGCGATCCGCGCGGCGTGGGCCGCGGGCGCCGAGCGTGTGCTCGGGTGCCTGCCCACCGGTGGGGGCAAGACCGAGATCGCGATTGCCGTCGTCGCGGGGCACCCGGCGCCCGGGCGCGCGTTGATCGTCGTCGAGCGCAAGACGCTGTGCCGGCAATGGGTCGCGCGCCTGCACCGCCACGGGTTCGATGACGTGGGCGTGATCCAGGGCGACAACACCCGGCGCGAGGCCGCCCGGGTGCTCGTGGCGACCGCGCAGACCATCCGCTCGCGCGGCGTGCCGGCGGGCGTCGGGCTCGTCGTCATCGACGAATCCCACATCTGGCACAAGTCCCACGACGACGTCCTCGAGGAGCTCGGCCAGGCGCGCGTGCTCGGGCTGACCGCCACGCCGCTGCGCGACGGCTTGGGCCAGCGCTTCGACCGGATGGTGGTCGGCGCCACGATCCGCTCGCTCATCGCGGAGGGGCACCTCGTGCCGGCGCGCTACTTCGCCCCGCGGGCCGAGGACATCGCGCACGCGCTCGAGGACGTGGCGATTCGCGCCGGCGACTACGCGCTCAACGAGCTCGCGCTCGCCATGCGCGGGCGCACCATCATCGGCGACGTCGTGGGCACCTGGCTCGAGCGCGGCGAGGACCGGCAGACGATCTGCTTCTGCGTCGACAAGCAACACGCCCACGACCTGGTCGACGCCTTCCTGGCCGAGGGCGTGGCCGCCGAGGTCGTGGTCGACGACACCGACGACGACGAGCGCGCCCGCATCTTCGGTGCGTTCGAGGAGCGCCGGGTGCGCGTGCTCGTCTCGGTGGGCGTGCTGGCCGTGGGCTTCGACAGCCCCGTGGCCTCGTGCGCGATCCTCGCGCGGCCCACCATGTCGTTGTCCCTGCACATCCAGCAGGGCGGCCGCGTACTGCGCCCCTGCGCGGGCAAGCACGATGCGCTCGTGCTCGATCACGCCGGCAACACGCTGGCGCACGGCCTCCTCGAGGAGTTCGAGCCGCCGCCTGCGCTCTCGATGATCGATGCCAAGGCCGATAAGAAGCGGCGCCGCGATGCGCCGCAGGCGTGGATCTGCCGGCACTGCGAGGCCGTGAACGCCCTGGCCGAAGATGTCTGCTGCGAGTGCGGCGCGACCCGTCGGCGCGCGACCCGCATGGTCGTCGTCGACGGCGAACTCCACGCGGTGGACGTCGTCCCCGATCAACCGTTGCCCGGGCCCACCCTGGACGACCTACGCACCTTCTACCGCCAGGCCCTGTGGCACGCCGCGCACGTCGGCCTGGCCAAGGTGCCCGAGTTCGCGTTCTACGCCACCCTGCGGCGCTTCAAGCTCGACAAGGACAGGAGCGGCCGCCTCGTCGAGTGGGGCTGGCGCTACCTCGAGCCGATGCCGACGAGCGAAGAGAGCGCGCGGTGGTTCCGGGCGGACTACCAACGCCAGCGCATCGTGCGCCGCTATGTCGAAAGGAGAACCTTCGATGCAACCGTCTAGGACTGGCCAAGCCGTACCGGGGCAATACCGGGGTATGCGCGCAAGGGTTACCGGGGCGATACCGGGGTATCGGTTTTCCGGGTACCGGGGTAATACCAAGGACGGAGGACTACTACACGTCAAGGCAGCCAACCCGTGCGTGTGCGCGTGTCTGCGCATGTGCGTGCACGCGCACCCGCGCGAGAGGAGCCAGGGGGAGTTGCACGCATGACGTACAAGCTGCGCGTCCACTTCCTGCGCGAGAAGGCCGAGCGCGAGGCCGCCGCCTGGCGCGGCGCCACCGCACCGGCCCGTGACGCGGCCGCGTGCCGTCGGGTCGCCGCGCGCCTGCATGCCGTGGAGGGGCACCTCACGCTGCGCGTGGTCAACGACCGGTTGAGCGTCGACGAGCGAAACGCGCTCGGGCTGCACTTGGTGCGGGTTCAACGCGCCGCGCGCTTGGCCGGAGATCCCGCCACGCTCGACGACGCGCTCGGGCTGTTGCCGACCGCCCTGCGCGCCGAGTGCGAGGCCTTGGTGGCGCCCCCCCAAGATTCCGCAGAAAGAAGAGGAACACGATGAATACGACGACCGCTCCGGCCGCCACGGCCACCCTGAACCGTCGCGACCAACTCGTCGCCCTCCTGGAGCGCAAGCGCCCGGCGCTGGCCGCACTGTCGCCCGACCCGGCATCGATCAATCGGCTTCTGCGCCTGGCCGTGGTGGCGGCCACGAGCTCGCCCCGGCTCGCCGCGTGCAGTTTCGCCTCGATCGTCTCGGCGATCGGGACGCTCGTCGCGCTCGGCCTGGAGCCGAACACGCCGCTCCAACTCGCCTACCTGATCCCCCGCAAGGTCCGGCCTCGCAACGGCGGCCCGCCGTTCTACGTCTGCACGGCGATGATCGGATACCGGGGCCTGCTGGATCTGGCGCGCCGCTCGGGCGCGCTCCTGAGCGTTGACGTGCGTCCCGTCTTCACCGGCGACACGTTCACCTGTGAGCTCGGGCTCGAGCCCCGCGTCGTGCATGTGCCGGATTGGTCCCGCGTCGATCGCACCGACCCCAACGCGCTGGAGCTCGTGTACGCGATCGGTCGCTTGCGCTCAGGCGCCGTGCAGCTCGAGGTGATGGGCCGCGGGGAGATCGCGGCCATCCGCGCTCGCAGCCAGACCGAGGACGGCGGCGCCTGGTCGACCGATTACGTGGCGATGGCACAAAAGTCCGTCCTGCGGCGCCTGTGCAAGACGCTGCCCATGTCGACGGTCTACTCCGCGGCCGCGGCCCTGGACGAGGTCAGCATGGGCATGGCGCCGGCCTCCGCGCGCCCTGCGCTCGCGGCCGAACACCTGCTAGAACTCGAGGCGCTCGGTGCACCTGGCGCGGACGAGCCCCTCGATCTGGACGACCATCCGCCGCAGGATGATCCGCCCGACGTCGTCGATCCGGAGACCGGAGAGATCGGGGCACAGCCGCCCGCGGGCGCCCCTGTCGATCCATCCAGCGCTGAGACCGCGCCGCCGCCGGCCGAGCGCCCGGCACGCGCCCGCCGCCCGCGGCGCTCGGGCGCCGATCCCGAGCGGCTCGAGGCCGCCCGCGAGGCGCTCGTGCAGGCCGAGGCCGCCAGAGTTGGGCGCCAGGTCGACCCGGACATTGCGCAGGCCGCGGCGACGCTGCTGGATGCGATCCGGGGAGCGACGAGCCGGGCCGAGCTGAAAGAGCTGGGCGAACAGGCGCGAAGCCTCGCCGACGACGAGGCACGCCGTGCGGTGAACGCGGCGATCGACGCGCGCGCTGGCGAGTTCGCCGCCGAATCCGAATCCCGCGCAAGCTGAACGCTCGCGCACGCCGGGACGGCGAGCGTCCCAACATCACGAAGGAGACCCGCCATGAACGACCGATTGAATGTGACCCGCGAGGATCCGCGGCTTCGCGGCATCTTCGCCGCCGCCACGCTTAAGCTGTGCGCCCGGGTGCTGCGCCGGCCCGTCAACGAGGAACGCATCGAGGAGATGGTCCACCGTGGCGCCCAAGCGCCCGCCTCGACGACCACCCCTGGCTACGCGGCCGAGATCACGCGGGAGGCCTGGGAGGTGGCGCTCGAGTTGATGGCGCCCAGAAGCATCCTCGCCAGCCTGCCGCTCCACCGGGTTCCGTTCCAGGGTGCCGCGCGGGTCACCGTGCCCGCACGCAAGCCGGACGCGAGCCGGAGCCTGGCCGGGACGTGGCGCGCTGAGAGCGAGCCCATTCGCGTCGGCGCACTCTCGCTCGTCGAGAAGGAGCTGATGCCGCATTCGTTGGGCGTGCTCTCCACGTACAGCATCGAGATGATGCGTCGCTCGAGCATCGTCTCGCTGGTCGAGCGCGCCATGCGCCGCGATAGCGCGATCGCGCTCGACGCCTCCTTCCTCGACAACCAGGCCGCTACGGCGAAGCGGCCCGCCGGCTTGCAGACCTACGCCACCGGCGGGAATACGCGCCCGGCCTCGGGTGCCACGGTCGACGCGATCACGACCGACTTGAAGGACTGCGCGACCACGATGATCGACTCGGGCTGTGGCGCGGCGCCGCATTGGATCATGTCGACCGTCGTGCTGCAGGACTTGATGCTGAAGCGTGATGCCACCGGCGGACTCGCCTACCCAAGCCTTTCAGCGAGCCCGCCGACGTTATTGACATACCCGGTGCAGCACACGCCGACGGCGCCCCGCACCGTGGTCTTCCTGGTCGATTCGGACGAACTCGTGCTCGGAATCGACGATCCGACGACCGACGACACCGAAGGCGCGGCACTCCACGAGGAGGACACCACGCCCCTGCCTATCAGCACGCCCGGAACGCCGCCGGCTGTCGCCGCGCCGGTGCGCTCCCTCTGGCAGACGGCCGCCGCCTCTTCGCGGACGCTCTGGGACGCCGACTGGACGTGTCTGGCCGCCGGTGCGGTGCAGACGATCACCGGCACGGACGCCTGGTTGCAGCCGTGATCGGCTACCGGCGAGATGCGTTCGGGCGGCCTTCGGCAGGCCGCCTTTGGTGCGCGGGCCGAGGTCTCGGCCCCGGTCCGCGTGCCCCTTCTCGTTCGATCGGAGGGCCCTCCCGGGGGGGCCGTCGCCGCGTAGGGCCGAAGGGTCGGGAGCGGGGGCCGCAGCGCCATTTCTACAAAGCCGAAATGGACCATTTTTCCCCCGCCGGCCTCCTTCGGCCGGCTCCTCGGATTGGTGATGAATTCGGCACAATCCCGACTTGAGAGGGCCTGACCATGGCTGGACGACCACCCAAGCCCGCAGTCCTGCGCGTGATCGATTCGGGCGGCAAGGTGCGCTCTCGCGATCGAGACCGCGTCGCGCGGGAGCCGCGCCCGACGCGCCCGGTGGGCGCACCGCCGAAATACCTGACGGCCGCGCAGCGCGGCCTCTGGAATCGCATCGTGCGAGCGGCGCCGGAGGGACTCCTATGCGCCCTGGATGCGCACTTGATCGAGGCCGTTGCGGTGCTCGCGGCCGCCAGGCAGACGCTGCTCGAGCAATTCATCGCGTCGAGCTGCAATGCGCTGGCGACTTCCGCCGACGGCCGTCCGGTGCTCGTCGCGACGTTGCGCGAGTACCGTCGGCTCACGGACCAGCTTGTCGTGCTCGCGCGCGAGCTGGGGTTCTCACCGGCCGCGCGCACGCGCATACACGTCCTGCCCCCCAAACCGCTCGACGATCCGTTGGCCGAGTTCTTGACGCCTGCGCGATAGCGCACTCATCGTGAAGGAGACGCAAATGTCGAATCTCCCCGCCAAGGCGCGCCCCGTCCCCGCCCTCGTTCGGCTGGAACGCGAGCTGTTCCTCGCGTTCATTCGAGCTTCGTCGAAGGGCCAGCTTCCGCAGCACCTCGAGCGGCTCCGGCGGCTCGAGAGGATGATTCGCGAGCGCGCGAAGTAGTGGGCGCTGGGGGGAGTGCGGGCTCGCGCGCAGGAAGGCACGCGGCGGAGTGCGAGATACTGTTCCGATGCTCTTTCAACTCCAGGGTACCGATGTCCACCTGCTCGGCTCATATCACTTCGGACGCGGTACGGTCTCGCTTCCGCCGACGGCAGCCCGCGCGATCGCAGAGGCAAAGCTCATAGCCTGGGAGTCGAGCGAGGCGGCCGCAGGTCCGGCGTTCAAGGCTGCCTTTCGCCGAGGAGCCTCACTCGCCGCGTGCCTGGATGACAAGCTGTTGGCGCGAGTCCATTCGGTCGCGGAGGACGTGGGAGCCGATGTCGAGGACGTGGATCGCGCCGACCCGTGGTTGGCCGCGTTGCTGCTGTTCATCCCGCTCGCGCTCAATGCGGGATATAGCGTTGAAGAGGGGGTCGACGCCGCAGTCAGGAAGATCGCGAGAGACGCTCGGGTGAAGGACTACTTCCTCGAGATGCCCTCCGACGGCCTCGACGCATTCGCCCGAGCTCCGCTCGAGGAACAAGTCGCGGGTCTACGGTTGCTTGTCGAGTCGCCCGCTCACCAGCTCGAGCGGATCGATCGCATCGCCAGCGCGTGGCGGACAGCAGACCTTGCCGGCATCGAGAGCGCCCTGGATCAAGCCTTGTCCGAGATGCCGGTGACATACGACAACCTCATTCACGGGCGGAATCTCCAGTGGCTTCCGAAGATTCGAGTGCTACTCGCGAAGCGAAAGAAGGTCGTCGTCTGCGTTGGTGCGCTGCACCTGGTCGGCAGATTCGGCCTGCCCTCGCTCCTCGAGCAAGACGGGATCAAGGTCACGTTCGTCCCGGACTGACCTGACCAAGCGGGGCGGCCGGCCGAGCCCGCGCACGATCGCGCTCCGCCTGCTTCCACATGACCTCCGCGGCCAGCTTGCGGGCCCGCTCCTGGTCGTTCGCCAGCACCGCGCGGGCGAGCTCCTGGGCGCCGCGCTCATCGGCGCCGGGTCGACTGCCGCGGCCGCTGCTCATGCCCGCGATTTTCAGTCTCGCGGCGAGGTCCGCCAAACCCCCTCGACCTACGCACTTCGACGGCGTCTGAACCTCACGGATCGACCGAAAACCCTCGTGTAGAATCGTGGCTCGTCGTGGATTCTGCTGGGCTCTAGAGGCTAAAGCGTCCCTTACAAGGCGTAGGTCGGCGGTTCGAGCCCGTCAGCACCCACCACCCCTTCGAAGCCGGCGCTGAAGCGCCCCGGGCCGGAGGCCGAAAGCCTCCAGCGCCGCGCGAAGCCCTCCCGGCCAGGCGAACCTCGGTTCGCCTTTGTCATTTCTGGTCGTCCCGGTTAGAGGCCTCACCATGTTCGATTTCGTTCGGACCCACAACCGCATCCTGCAGGTCGCCCTCGGCCTGCTCATCATCCCGTCGTTCGCGATCTTCGGCATCCAGGGCTACACGCACCTGACGGGCGACGGCTCGGCGGAGATCGCCTCCGTGGACGGCAAGGAGATCACGCAAGCCGAGTGGGATGCGTACCGCCGGCGTGACCTCGACCAGGCCCGCGAGCGCAACCCGAGCCTGGACCCCAAGCTGTTCGACACGCCCGAGGCGAAGCGCAACGCGCTCGACGCCATCGTGCGCGAGCGCGTCATGCAGGCCGCCGTGTTCCACCAGAACCTCGAGGCGAGCGACGAGCGCATGCTGACCGAGGTGAAGTCGAATCCGGAGTTCGCGCAGCTCCGTTCGATGACGCCGGAGCAGCTCAACGCGATGCTCGCCGCGCGCGGCATGTCGCGCGAGGCGTTCGACCAGAACATCCGCGACTCCCTCACGCGGACGCAGGCGTTGCGCGGCATCGCGACGAGCTCGCTCGTCCCGGCTGTCTCGATCAACGCCAACATGAACGCGTTCTTCGACAAGCGCGAGATCCAGTGGCAGGCGTTCGAGCCGAAGGACTACGCCGCCGCGATCCAGCCGACCGAGGCCGAGGTGCAGGCGTACTACGCCGACAAGGCGCACGCGAACGACTTCCTCGCGCCCGAGGAGGCGAAGATCGAGTACCTCGTGCTCGACATGGACGCGCTGAAGGCCCAGGCCACGCCCACGGAAGACGAGCTCAAGAAGTACTACGACGATCACCCCAAGCTGTTCTCCACGCCGGAGGAGCGCCACGTGAGCCACATCCTGGTGAACGTCGACCCGAAGGCGGCGCCCGCCGACCGCGAGAAGGCGAAGGCCCGCGCCGAGGCGCTGCTCGCCGAAGTGCGCAAGAACCCCACGAGCTTCGCCGCGGTCGCGAAGAGCAGCTCGGAGGACGCCGGCACGAAGGACAACGGCGGCGACCTCGACTGGATCTCACGCGATACCTTCAAGGGCGCGAGCACCGCGCTCGGCGACGCCGCGTTCTCGCTGAAGCAGGGCGAGATCAGCAACGTGGTGCAGAGCGACGTGGGCTTCCACATCCTCACCGTCACCGGCATCCGCGGCGGCGGCACGAAGACGCTGGACCAGGCCCGCGGCCAGGTGACCGACGCGGTCAAGGCGGAGCTCGCGCAGAAGAAGTACGCGACCGCCGCGGAGCAGTTCTCCAACACGGTCTACGAGCAGCCGAACAGCCTCGAGCCCGCGATGAAGGCGCTGAACCTGCAGAAGCAGACCGCCGTCGTGCATCGCAAGCCGGAGCCCGGCGCCACCGGCCCGCTCGCCTCCACGCGCCTGCTCGACGCCATCTTCTCGCCCGCGGCGCTGTCCTCCAAGCAGAACACCGAGGCGGTGGAGACCGCGCGCAGCCAGCTCGTGTCCGCGCACATCGTCTCGTACGCGCCGGCGCACCAGCGCGCGCTCGCCGAGGTGCACGACCTGATCGTCGCCGCGCTGCGCGGCAAGCGCGCGTCCGAGGCCGCGCAGAAGGACGGCGCGGCGCGCCTGGCCGCCGTGCAGAAGGATGCGTCGATCACGCTGCCCCAGAGCGGCACCGTCGGCCGCTCCGTCCGCGATTCGACGGCCGCGCCGCAGGTCACCGAGGCCGCGCTGAAGGTCGATCTCTCGAAGGGCCCGGTCGTCACGGGCGTCACGCTGCCCGATGGCGCGTACGTGGTGCTGCGCGTGGTCAAGGACGTGCCGCTGCCCGCGAACGACCCCGAGGGCCAGCAGTCGCACGCGATGTTCGCGCGCGCCTTCGACGAGGCGGAGTCGCAAGCCGTCTACGAGGCGCTCAAGACGCGCTACAAGGCGAAGATCGACGAGGCGCGTGTCTCGCAGGCCACTGATTCGAGCGCGTCCGCGCCCAAGTAAGGACGCGTCAGGCTATAATCTTTGGTTCCGGTGGTGGCTGTAGCTCAGTTGGTAGAGTCCCAGATTGTGATTCTGGTTGTCGTGGGTTCGAGTCCCATCAGCCACCCCACCGAACACCGCTGACAGGCAAGGCCCCGATTCCCGAAGGATCGGGGCCTTGTTCGTTTGCGCACGGCTGCGGCGACCGGGGCCTCGCGCCTCGCAAATGCTCCCGGTGCACGCGGCATGTGCCTATACTCGGCAGTACTGGATGCTTGTACATGCCGCCCCTCGATTCGCTTCCTGATGGCAGCCCGGTCGGTCGCGATCGGCAGGCCGCGGCCGCGCCCGGCCGCGACCGCGGCACGGTCGCGTCCGGGTTCGGCTCGGCCGTCGACGACGGCGGCTCGCGGCGGATCGATCTCAACGATGCGCTGATCCGCCATCCCGAGGCGACCTTCGTCATGCGCGCGGCGGGCGCCGCGATGCACGAGGCGGGCATCGACGACGGCGACGTCCTGCTCGTCGACCGGGCCATCCCGGCCACGCACGGCCATGTGGTCGTCGCGGTGGTCGAAGGCGAGCTCCTCTGCCGCCGCCTGTGGC
>Ga0209051_1002413_pt1 | contig 13441 bp, 12 predicted proteins | sample AraplaCvi_mMS_r2_2_FD_184286 | JGI IMG/M metagenome (GOLD analysis project Ga0209051, IMG submission 184286) | Arabidopsis root microbial communities from North Carolina, USA - plate scrape MF_Cvi_mMS_r2 (SPAdes) (version 2) | ecosystem: Host-associated > Plants > Roots > Endosphere | place...
GGAGCGTCTTCGACTCCATCTCCGTGAGGACCTTGCGACGCTCGGCGAGCACGCTTTCGATCAGCAGGCGGGCTCCCTCGATGTCGGGCTTCCCGAGCGTCGACAGCGGCGGCGGCGTCTGCTGCAACAGGCGCTGGTTCTGGTAGAAGGTGGCGATGTTTCCAAAGGCGCCGACGGCCGCCTCCGGAGTGCGGAACGTGGCGATGTTGGCCTCGTTGAGCAGCGACCTCGCGACGGCCATCGTCGCGTCGCCCATCCAGCACGACAGCAACGGCTTGTGGACCGTCGTCCGCAGCTCCGCAACCGCGCGCGCGACGTCGTTGGCGTCGACACCCGCTTTCGGCGAATGGATCGCAAGGACCCCATCGATGCCGGGATCCGCGTTCGCAGCCCGGATGGCGGCGGCGTAGTGCTCCGGCCGGGCATCCTCGGACAGATCGATCAGATCGGTCACGGACGCCGTGTCTGGCACCTGGGTCTTTAGGGCAGCCACGCTCTCCTCACCCAGCTTTCCGAGCCGCAGCGAGATCTCGTTGATCCAGTCCGCGGCCAGCACGCCCGGACCGCCCCCGTTGGTGACGATCGCGAGGCGATTCCCAACGGGCCTGTAGCGGGATGCCAGGCACTTCGCCGCCGAGAACAGTTCGACGAACGACCGCACGCGCACCGCGCCCGCCCGCCGGAGGGCGGCCTCGAAGGCATCATCCGCACCCACGGTCGCCGCGCTGTGAGTCTGGGCTGCTTCGTTGCCGGCGTGTCGGCGTCCCGCCTTGAGGACGACGACCGGCTTGGCGATCGCGGCGGAGCGCAGTGCGCTCATGAAGCGTCGGGCGCTCCCGATGCCCTCGAGGTAGACCAGGATGCTCTGCGTGTGGACATCGTTGGCCAGGAAATCCAGCGCCTGGGCGATGTCGACGTCCGTATGCTGCCCGAAGGATGCGACGAGGGAGAACCCGACCCCATTGTTGCGCGCCCAGTCCAGCATCGAGGCCGTGAGCGCACCCGACTGGCACAGCAACCCCAGCGATCCCCCGCGCGCCAGCGGACCAGCCGCGCTGGCGTTCAAATGCAAGTGCGGGCGCTGGAACCCGACGCTGTTGGGGCCGAGCAGCCGCATGTTCTCGCGCTGTGCGATGCGCTGCAACTGCACCGCCTGCGTGACGCCGATGCCCGTGGAGATGACCAGCGCCGCCCGACAGTTCATCCGCCCTGCCAATTCCAGCGCGGACGGGACTTCGTCCCGTGCCAGCGCGATGATGGCCAGGTCGGCCTGAACCTGCGCCAGATCGGCCAGCGTTCCAGTGGTCGCGATGTCCAGAAATTGCAGCGAGCCTTCGTAGCGCTGAGCCTTCAACGCCTCCACCAACGCACGCGCCTGTGCCGTGCACGTCTCCGGAGCGCCCACGCGGCCGGCGAACACGACGATCCCGCGAGGGTCCAGCAAGGGGCTGAGCGGATGCTTGTCCATGGGTCACGAGTGTGCGCCATCCGGCTTCGTCGCGCTTCGCATCCCCTGCGCGACATTCGGGTAGATGGCGTCCGCGCCACCTCAGGTGACAATGGCGCCTCCTTGAAGGAGCCTGCATGCTCACGGACATCGAGATCGCCCAGCAGGCGCGCCTGCTGCCCATCGTCGACATTGCCGCCCGCGCGGGCATCCCTCCCGAGGCCATCGAGCCCTATGGGCGAACCAAGGGAAAGATCGCGCTCGACTGGCTCGCCGGCCTCGACGATCGACCCGACGGCAGACTCGTGCTGGTTTCCGCGATCAGTCCGACGCCACCGGGCGAGGGCAAGACGACGACCACGGTCGGCCTCGGCGACGCGCTGAACCGCATCGGGCGCAAGACCGTCATCTGCCTGCGCGAGCCCTCGCTGGGCCCGGTGTTCGGCATGAAGGGCGGTGCCGCCGGCGGCGGACGCGCCCAGGTCGTGCCGATGGAAGACATCAACCTTCACTTCACCGGCGATTTCGCGGCGATCGCCGCCGCGCACAACCTGCTCGCCGCGCTCATCGACAACCACGTGCACCACGGCAACGCCCTCGACCTCGACGTGCGTCGGATCGCCTGGAAGCGCGTGGTCGACATGAACGACCGCGCCTTGCGCGAGATCACCCTCGCCCTGGGCGGCCCGGCGAACGGCTACCCGCGCGAGTCCGGGTTCGACATCGTCGTCGCGTCCGAGGTGATGGCGATCTTCTGCCTCGCGACGTCGCTGACCGACTTGAAGCACCGCTTGGGCGAGATCGTCGTCGGCTACACGCGCGATCGGCGCCCGGTTCGCGCACGCGACCTGCACGCCCAGGGTGCGATGGCGGCGTTGCTGCGCGACGCCTTCAAGCCCAACTTGGTGCAGACGCTCGAGAACAATCCCGCCATCCTCCACGGCGGGCCTTTCGCCAACATCGCCCACGGGTGCAATTCCGTCGTTGCCACGCGTGCGGGACTCAAGCTGGGCGAGATCGTCGTGACCGAGGCCGGGTTCGGCGCTGACCTGGGTGCCGAGAAATTCGTCGACATCAAGTGCCGCAAGTCCGGCCTGCGTCCGGATGTGGTGGTCCTCGTGGCGACATTGCGGGCGCTGAAGTTCCACGGCGGCGTACCGAATGGCGACCTGAACCGGGAGAACCTCTCCGCGCTCGACATCGGCTGCGCCAACATCGAACGCCACCTTCACAACATCCGCGAGCACTACGGACTGCCCTGCATCGTCGCGCTCAACCACTTCGCAAGCGATACCGAAGCCGAGATCGCCTTCCTCAAGCGACGGGTCGGCGACCGCGGAGCCGATGTCGTCGTCGCCCGCCACTGGGCTGAGGGCGGCGCCGGGGCCGAAGAACTCGCGCAAGCGGTGGTCGACACGATGCGACGCAAGCAGACGACCTGCCGCTTCGTTTACGAGGACCAGGACGGGCTGTGGGAAAAGGTGCGCAAAGTCGCCACGGCGATCTACGGAGCCGCCGACATCGCCGCCGACGCGAAGGTACGCGCGCGCATGCGGGAGCTACAGGATGAAGGGTATGGCCACCTCCCAGTCTGCATTGCCAAGACTCAATACTCATTCTCTGCGGACCCTGAACTGCTCGGCGCACCGACCGGACACGTGCTGAACATCCGCGAAGTCCGGTTGGCGGCGGGGGCGGAGTTCGTCGTGATCGTGTGCGGCGACATCATGACCATGCCTGGGCTGCCCAGAGTGCCTTCCGCCGCGCGCATCGACGTGACCAGCGACGGGCGGATCACCGGGCTGTTCTAGAGGCGGCTTGCGACGCTCGGCGAGCGAGCGGACGCGGCAGACGAACTCGTCTCCCCCCAGGAACCGGCCGTGGCGAATGGCGCGGCGCCACCCGGGCGCGTCGCGCGCCGAGGCCACGAGCGCCTGGTAGCGGGCGACCGCGACGCGCCGATCGACGGCGTTTCGAATGTCGTGGCCGAGGAGCATCCCGAGGATCTCGTCGCGCGCGAAGCAAGGCGGAGGATCGGCCAGCCCCACCACGGCTCGATGCCCTGACCAAGCCCATTTCGGCGCGCGATCCACCAGGCCGGCGCGAACAGGATTGAGGTCGACGTACCGGCAGACTTCGAGCAGGTAGGCGTCACGATCCACGTGCATGCCCTCGTACCTAGCCTGGAAGAGATGGCCGACGAGGCCGTGACGACGGTTGAACCAGCGCGCGTATCGACCGTTGATGTCGCGCATCACGTGGGAGAGATTGGCGCCCGGAGTCCGCACCACGAAGTGATAGTGATTGCCCATCAGACAGTAGGCGAGCAACCGGGCTCCGAACTTGACCATGACCTCGCCGACGAGGGCCATGAACCGCCGGCGGTCCAGTTCATCGAGAAAGATGCGCTCGCCACGGACACCGCGAGAGGTGACGTGGTGAATCGCGTCGGCGTAGTCGAGGCGCGGGGGTCGAGGCATGCCCCGAAGCATAGGCGTGCCGAGCAACACTGCCCTGCGCGAAATTGGCGTTTATCGTCCGCTCGATGCCCGCTTCCATGAGCACAGTGTGATGACTGGCTGCGCGTGCCTGGCGGCGCGTGCCTGGCACCCGTGGCGGCGCGTGCCTGGCACCCGCGCGGCACGTGTCTGGCACCGGAGAGTCTGGCACCGGAGCGTCGACATCGAAGTTGACAGTGACAAACAGGGACGGTGACTGGCACCTTCGACCGTGACCGGCACCTTCGACGCCGGACTACAACGGACCCCGTCAGCCAATTGGCTCACTCTCGACCCAAGCGCGCCCTCACTGCCGAGCGCCTCGCCCAACTCGACGAACACCCATCATGCACGCGCCGGCGCTCAATACGTTCGCCGCCATCTGCTCCCAGGAACCGTAGATCCACGCGTTGAGCATCCACATGACCGAGACCAGCAGCATCATCCAGCGCAGCACCCTTCCCGTCATGTGGAACATGGCGTAGGTCGAAAGCAGGGAGGCCGCCGTCATGACCAGCGTCGGAACGCCATTCCAGGTCAGCACCCCAATCATCGACGTCAGCGTCATGAAGGCCACGAAGGCCGCGCAGCGCAGTTGACCAGCGGCGTTGAGCGTGACTGCCGATGTCGCGGTGCGCCCTGCCGAGACGACGCTCAAGGCGGCCGCGGCATGGGAGCCAAGCAAGAAATTGTTCAGCGCCCAGATGATGCCGGCAGCGCCCGAACGCAGGCGCAGCGAGCGCTCGCACGTGCAAGCAAGCGCGACGACGTTCAGGCCGAGTGCGGCCAGCCCGGTCACATGGATCAGCAAGGCGGTGGACATGGATGTGGACAGTCTAGTGATCGCAGGCTCACAGGATCGATGGAAAAGCCGCGGAGCCACCGTCGACTTCGGAGGCACGTTCCGCCAAACAGTGGCGATTGGCAGCATGTTGCGGTGACTGCATGTTGCGGTGACTGGCACTGACCCGGCCGTGCTTGGCACAGACCCCGGGCACCGGCCCGGGTGCCGATCCGTATCGATGTGACTGGCACCGACCCGGGGCACCGACCCGGGACCAACCCGGCCGCGCCGGCTCGACTGTTACCTCCAGGTACCGAAGTGGCCCCTTGATCCACATCAAGAACGCCGACCAACATACAACTCCAGGGTATACATGGAATTTGTGCCGCTCCCACTTGACTTGGCGTGCCCGGAAGCAGGAAACTGGACACCGCTCCGGGGTGCATCCGCTGCAAGAAGAGATGCTGAGACGGCCTGAAGTGGGCCGAACCCGAGAACTTGAACCGGCTAGTACCGGCGTAAGGAGAGCTGCACACCGCCTCGTGACGGGTGCCCGGCAGGGCAAGTCACGCGGGTATCGGGGCGCACCATCCGGAGCATCGACCTTCCACCGGAACTGGAGCCCCCCCGATGACGACGACCGCCTCCCCGAAATCTCGCCGCGCCGCGCATTCCTGCACCCACGAGGACGATTCGGCCCGCCGCCCGCTCCCCGCGTCCACGAAGGTTCATCTCAACGGCCACCAGGACGGGGTGAGCGTGCCCATGCGTGAAATCGCGCTCACGAACGGCGAACGCGTCACGGTCTATGACACGTCCGGTCCGTATACGGATCCCACGGCCATGATCGACCTGCGTCGCGGCCTCGACACCGTGCGCGCGCGGTGGATCGCCGCCCGAGGCGACACCGAATCCTACGTCGGCCGCGACGCCTCGCCAGTCGATGACGGCCAACGCCCGCGCGCGCCTTCGGCGGGCGTGGCAGCCGACCGCATCTCGACACTGCGGCGCGAGGCCGGTGGCCTGCAACGCACGCCGCGGCGCGCGCTCCCTGGTCGCAACGTGACGCAGATGCACTATGCGCGCCGCGGCATCGTGACACCCGAGATGGAGTACGTCGCCCTGCGCGAGAACGGCCGCCACGAATGGATGGCGGAGTACCTTGCGGATGCCGCACGCGAGACCCGCCTTCGCGGCGACCCGCTCGGCGCGGCGATCCCGCAACGCATCACGCCCGAGTTCGTCCGCGACGAAGTGGCGCGAGGTCGGGCGATCATCCCGGCGAACATCAACCACCCGGAGCTCGAGCCGATGGCGATCGGTCGCAACTTCCTGGTGAAGGTCAACGCCAACATCGGCAACTCGGCGACGACGTCCGGCATCGAGGAAGAGGTCGACAAGCTCGTCTGGGCAACCCGCTGGGGCGCCGATACGGTGATGGATCTGTCGACGGGCAGCAACATCCACACGACGCGAGACTGGATCATCCGCAACAGCCCCGTGCCGATCGGCACCGTGCCGATCTACCAGGCCCTCGAGAAGGTCGGCGGCGTGGCGGAAGAACTCAGCTGGCCTCTCTATCGCGACACGTTGATCGAACAGGCCGAGCAGGGTGTGGACTATTTCACGATCCACGCCGGAGTGCGACGCGATTTCGTCCCCCTGACCGCGAACCGGCGCACCGGAATCGTCTCGCGCGGCGGCGCCATCCTGGCCAAGTGGTGCCTGACCCACGGCCGCGAGAATTTCCTCTTCACGCACTTCGAGGAAATCTGCGAGATCATGAAGGCGTACGACGTCTCGTTCTCGCTCGGCGACGGCCTGCGGCCGGGGTCGCTGTCGGACGCCAACGACGAGGCACAGATGGCCGAACTGCGCACGCTCGGCGAGCTCGCGCGGGTGGCATGGAGGCATGACGTGCAGACGATGATCGAGGGCCCCGGGCACGTGCCGATGCACCTGATCCAGGCCAACATGACCGAGCAGTTGCGCCTGTGCGACGAGGCACCGTTCTACACGCTGGGCCCCCTGACCATCGACTGCTCGCCCGGCTACGACCACATCGCGAGCGCCATCGGCGCCGCGATGATCGGCTGGATGGGTACCGCGATGCTGTGCTATGTCACGCCCAAGGAGCATCTCGGCCTGCCGGATCGGGACGACGTGAAGCAGGGGCTCATCGCCTACAAGATCGCCGCGCACGCCGCCGACGTGGCCAAGGGCCACCCGGGCGCCCGCGCCCGCGACGACGCGATGAGCCGCGCGCGCTTCGAATTCCGCTGGCACGACCAGTTCAACCTGGCGCTGGATCCCGACACGGCAAGGACGTATCACGACGTAACACTACCGGCGGAAGCGGCGAAGGAGGCACACTTCTGCAGCATGTGCGGACCGAAGTTCTGTTCCATGAAAGTGACTCATGAAGTGAGGGCGGCCGCCCAGGCCGCTCCCGTGTCGGCGGCGATGTTGCGGACGTCCCCGGCCAGGCCTTTCGTCCCGATCCACGACGCGGAGAGCGACCTATGAGTCGTGTCGCGATCGCCGGCGCCGGCATCGCGGGCCGGCTCATCGCCTGGCAACTCGCCCGCTACGGCCACCAGGTGGAGGTCTTCGATCCCGCGCCTGAAGCCGCTGCGCCGATGGGCGTCGCGCCACGTCACGGCGCCGCGGCCTTCACGGCGGCCGGCATGCTCAGCCCGCTCGCGGAACTCGAGAACGCGCCGCCTGACGTCGCGGCGTGGGGCTGGCGTTCGCTCGATCTCTGGCCCGGCATCGTCGAGGCGCTCGCGCCCGAACACAACACGCCCAGCCTCTTCCGCCGCAACGGCAGCATCCTCGTCGCCCATGCAGGCGACGCGGGCGCGGCGGAGCGCGCGCTGATGCGCATGAAGGCCGCACAGGCGAAGACCGCGCGCGCCCTGCACAGTTCGTCGACTTTCGGCGACAAGGCGGGCCCCTCGACGTTCGGCGACACCGAGCCCGCGACGTCCCGCCCGCGCGATCTCGATGCCGCACTGGCCAAGAGCCCGCAACGCGTCCCCCAGGCGCTGGATGCCGCGACGCTGCAGTCGCTCGAACCGGCGCTGGCACGCGGACTGCACGGCTGGCTGCTGCCCGGGGAAGGCCAGATCGACGTCACGCGGCTCCTGCCCGCGCTCTGCGCCGACGCGCACGGCGTGCACTGGCATTGGCGACGCTGGGTCGAGAAGGTCGAACCCGGCAAGCTCCTGTTCGAGGACGGGAGCACGCTGCAGGTGGACGTCGCCATCGACACCCGCGGACTCGGCGCTCGTCCCACGGTGCCCCTGCGCGGCGTCCGCGGCGAGTTGCTGTGGCTCTATGCGCCCGAGGTGTCGCTGCGCCGCCCGGTGCGTTGCGTCCATCCGCGGCATCGCGTCTATCTCGTGCCCCGTCACGGCGACCTGATCCTGGTCGGCGCGACCGAGATCGACAGCGAGGACCGCTCCCCGATCAGCGTGAGATCCACCATCGAACTGCTGACCGCCGCGCACAGCCTGATCCCCGAACTCGCGGAGGCGCGCATCGTGCGTCTCGACACCCACCTTCGCCCCGCGACGCCCGACCAGCGACCGCTGCTCCACTGCGAGCCCGGGCTGATCCGCCTCAACGGCCTGTTCCGGCACGGCTTCCTGCTCGCGCCGGCGCTCGTCGAGGAAGCGTTGCGCCGCAGCGGGCTCGCCGAGCGCCCTGCGCACGAGGAAACCAGCCATGCATGAAACCGTCGCCGCGCCGACGCGCGCGCAACAGATCGTCGTCAACGGCGCGCCGCGCGCCTGGCGTCCGCACCTGACGCTCGCCGATGTCCTCCATGAGGCCGGCGAGGACGACGCGCGCGTCGCCACCGCTGTCAACGGATGCTTCATACCGCGCGATGCGCGTGCGGCCACGCCGCTCGATGCGGGCGACACCGTGCTCGTCTTCGGCGCCATCGTGGGTGGGTGAGTCCATGATCATCGAACATCCGGCCGTCGCGCCGTCCACCTGGACCGTCTACGGCGAACAGCTCGCCAGCCGTTTCCTGATCGGCAGCGCGGGCTATCCGTCCCCCGCCGTGCTGCAGGATGCGATCGCGGCGTCCGGCGCGCAAGTGGTGACCGTCGGCCTCAAGCGCCACCTCGCCGGCGAGGCGCAGCGCCACGGCGACGACGCGATCGCCCTCCTGCGCACGACCTGCCGCGCAGCCGGCGCGCGCCTGCTGCCGAACACCGCGGGCTGCCGCAGTGCGCGCGAAGCGGTGCTGTTGGCGCAGATGGCACGCGAGCTCTTCGAGACGCGCTGGATCAAGCTCGAGGTCATCGGCGACGAACATACGTTGCAACCCGACCCGTTCGAGCTGGTCGAGGCCGCGGAACACCTGACGATGCTCGGCTTCCAGGTCTTCCCGTACTGCACCGACGACCTCGTCGTCTGCAGGCGGCTGCTCGATGTGGGGTGCGAAGTGCTGATGCCCTGGGCCGCGCCCATCGGCTCCGCGCAGGGCCTGCTCGATCCGCACGCGCTGCGAACGCTGCGGGCACGCCTGCCGCGGGTGCCGTTGATCGTCGATGCCGGCCTCGGGGCGCCCTCGCACGCGGCCGAAGCCATGGAACTGGGCTTCGACGCGGTGCTGCTGAATTCGGCGGTCGCCCAGTCGATCGATCCACCGCAGATGGCCGCGGCGTTCGCCCACGCGATCGCCGGTGGCCGCCTGGGCTACGAGGCCGGACTGATCGCTGCGCAGGACATGGCCCGTCCGAGCACTCCCTGCGGCAACGAACCCATCCTGGTCGACTGACCCGCTCGTCCATCCCCGCAACCAGAGGAGAGTCAGACATGCTTCACGATCGCCTGCCCACGGGCCACGCGCGCCTGGCACCGTCCCACCCGACCTCGACGCCTGCCTTCCAACTGCTGCCCCGCGCCCACTGGCGCCGGATCCAGGTATCGAGCGGGCCGGGCCGGCCGACTGCCGAAATCGACCCGATGCCCGCGCGGATGTTGCCGCGCGGCCAATGGACCAGGTGCCTGCCCCGCGCTCGCTGGACACGGCCCTGCCTCGTGGTCGCTGGGCCCGGGGCCAGCAGGACGAGGCGGCCCGCCTGCCGACGGCGGTGACGCGCCTGCGCTGATTCGCCAGTCCCCCTCAAAGCCCGGCTCGCCATCGGTTCGACGGCCGCTCGTCGGGCACGGTGCCAGACACGGATGCCTCCGGGCACGGTGCCAGACACGGATGGTTCGCGAGCCCGGTGCCAGACATCGGGCACGGTGCCAGACACGGATGCTTCGGGGTGAATGCCAGACACGGATCCGATTCGAACGGCGATCCGCTCGATACCCAAGAGGCAGTGACATGACCGAGAGAAGCAGCACCGGCGCAGCCAGGCCGGTCGCTTGGACGATCGCGGGCACCGACAGCGGAGCCGGCGCTGGCATCCACGCGGATGCACGCGCCTTCGATGCCTTCGATGTCCACGGTGCCTGCGCGGTCGCGGCGATCACGGCGCAGAACTCTGTCGCGGTCGAGCGCGTGGAACCGGTCACGCCCGACCTCCTCGACGCCCAACTGACGGCCCTGGCCGCGGACATGCCGCCGGATGCCGTCAAGACCGGCCTTCTGGGAAGCGTCGAGAACGTGCGCGTCGTGACGACATGGGTGAAGCGACTGCGCGCCGCGGGGCGACCGGTCCCCCTGGTGGTCGACCCCGTCTTCGGCGCGACCACGGGCGCGCCTTTCGCCGACGACTTGCTGCGCATCGCGTACCGGGACGAGCTCCTGCCGCTCGCCACCCTGGCCACGCCCAATGTGCGCGAGGCCCAGGCGCTGGTGGGAGGGCATTCCGATATCCCGGCACTCGCGCGCGCCTGGCGCGAATTCGGCGCAAAGGCGGTCGTCGTCACGGGAGGCGACGAGGATCCTGCGTCGCCGGTGGCCTGCGACTGGCTGGAGTCGGGACACGCCCTGCCATGCGGCGGCTGGCTGACGTTGCCGCGCATCGCGACAAGGCATCATCACGGAACCGGCTGCACGTTCGCCGCCACGGCGACCGCCGCCCTGGCGCATGGCTTCGTGGCAGCGGACGCCGCAGTGCTGGCGAAGATGTCCACTGCCGAGGCCTTGCGTCATGGCTGGGCCGCGGGCGCCGGCGCGGGCCCGGTGGGAGCGCGGCCGGGCTTCGCACGCCACTTCGAGAACTTGCCCACGCTGTCCGCAGAGCTCACGCTGCACCCCGGTCCTGCATTCATGGCGATGCCCCCCGACAAGCTTGGTCTCTACGCCGTCGTCGACAGCGCGGACTGGGTGGCGCGTGTCGTCGCAGCGGGCGTGCGCCTGGTGCAACTGCGGATCAAGTCCGGCTCACCGCACGACCTGGTACCGCAGATCCGCGCAGCGCTGGCCTTCGCCGAGGATGCGGGCGCGACGCTGATCGTGAACGACCACTGGCAACTGGCGCTGGAGCTGGGCGCACACGGCGTACACCTGGGCCAGGACGACCTGGCCGGTGCGGACATCGTCGGCCTGCGCAGTGCGGGCATGCTGCTGGGCGTCAGCACGCACTCCTACTGGGAAGTCTCCCGCGCCTGCGCCCTCCGACCCAGCTACATCGCGTGCGGGCCGGTGCACGCCACGCAGCTGAAGGAGATGCCCTGGATTCCCCAAGGCAACAGGAACGTTGCGTACTGGAGCGCACTGCTGGCGCCCACGCCGGTCGTCGCGATCGGCGGGATGGACGCGGCGCGCGCCCGTGCAGCGATGTGCGCGGGCGCGTCCTCTGTCGCCGTCGTGGGCGCGATCACGCGCAGCCCTGATCCCGAAGCCGCCATCGCCGAACTATGCGATGCGATCGAAGCGGGCAGGCGAGGCTGCCTCGAAGCGCCGGCTCCTGGCTGGGCAAGCAGCACGCTCGCGCCGGCTTGACGTCCCGGCCCGGCGCGCTCGCCCGGGGCCAGGCTGACAAAGAGCCTGCTGCCGCTGCCCGCGCTCCGTGCATGCCGCCAATCCGTGTCTGGCACCGTCGTCCAAGTACGTTGGTGCGTCTGCCACTACGCCGTCGCGTCCGCCGTCGCGTCGTAAGCGCGCGGCCATCCATCTTGAATTCGAGGTCGTAGCCAGCAACGATCGTGTGCATGAGCGAGATCATGGACACGATGGCTACGGTCGAGAAGCGAACCCGGCGTGACTACAGCCCCGAGCTGAAGGCACGAATCCTTGCTGAATGCGCCGCGCCTGGCGCCTCCGTCGCAAAGATCGCGATGGCCCATGGCGTGAATGCCAATCTGGTGCACACCTGGCGCAAGCTCACCCGTGAAAGCGAGTTGAAGCCCGCCGAGGGCACGCGCTTTGTTCCGATCGCGATCTAGGCCGCGTCGGTGACGCCGCCAGCACAACCCGACATCGTCGAGATCGAACTGCAGCGCGGCGCCTTGACCGTGAAGCTGCGCTGGCCCGCGTCGGCGACCTGCGAGTTGGGCACCTGGATGCGCGAGCTGCTGCGTTGATCCGCCTCGACGCGGTGTGGCTCTCGGTGGAGCCACTGGACATGCGCGCCGGCACCGAGACGGCGCTCGCACGCGTAGTGGCGGTCTTCGGTTCGGCGAAACCGCATCATGCCTACCTGTTTGCCAACCGGCGCGCCAACCGCATGAAGGTGCTTGTGCACGACGGCATCGGCGTGTGGCTGGCGGCGCGCCGATTGAACCGCGGCAAGTTCGTCTGGCCGAACGAGACTTACGCCACGCGCGCACTGACACGCGAGCAGCTCGACGCACTCGTACTTGGGCTGCCCTGGCTGAGGTGCCCCCTGAATTTCGTCTTCCAACGTCGCTGGTTAGGATAGAGACTGGAAGGACGAAGAGTGCAGAAGATTCCGAAGCAGGAGTACACGGCCGAGTCCAAGGAACAGGCCGTCAAGCGCGCGCAGGAAGTGGGTGTGGGCCCGGCCGCGCGCGAGCTGGGACTGGTGGCGCAGACCCTGCGCAACTGGCTCAAGGTCGCGGCCGGAGGCGGCAAGCTGACGCCAGGCACGAAGTCGGTGACGCCGGAGGAAATGGAGCTGTCGAGGCTGCGCGCTGAGAACGCGCGGCTGAAGATGCACGTCGAAATCTTAAAAAAAGCGACGGCGTACTTTGCGAAGGATGCGCTGTGAAGTACGCCTGGATCGACGCGCAGCGCCGCGACTACCCGCTCGCCGACAGGTGCGAGGTGTTGAGCGTCAGCGCCAGCGGCTACAAGGCCTGGCGCGGCGGCGGCAGCCCCACCTCGACGCGCCCGAGCGATGTGCAGGCCACGGCGGTCATCAAGGCCATCCACACCGAGGTCAAGGGCGCCTACGGATCGCGGCGCATGCACCGCGAGCTCAAGGGCAAGGGCTACCGCATCGGCATCAACCGCGTTGAGCGTCTGATGCGCGAGGCCGGCATCCGGGCGCGACACAAGCGGCGCTTCAAGGCGACGACGGACTCGAAGCACTCGATGCCGGTGGCCGAGAACCTGCTGGCGCGCAATTTCACGCCGAGCCCTCCGAACCAGGTCTGGACGGGCGACATCACCTACATCGCCACCGGCGAAGGCTGGCTGTATCTGGCGGTCGTGCTCGACCTGTTTAACCGCGAGGTGATCGGCTGGTCGATCAAGCCGCGGATGACGGCCGACATCGTCACCGACGCGCTGTCGATGGCATGGTTCCGTCGCAAGCCGGGCGCCGGCGTCGTCTT
>Ga0209051_1002418_pt1 | contig 13418 bp, 11 predicted proteins | sample AraplaCvi_mMS_r2_2_FD_184286 | JGI IMG/M metagenome (GOLD analysis project Ga0209051, IMG submission 184286) | Arabidopsis root microbial communities from North Carolina, USA - plate scrape MF_Cvi_mMS_r2 (SPAdes) (version 2) | ecosystem: Host-associated > Plants > Roots > Endosphere | place...
CGCGTGAGCTACCGCTATTCGGCCACCGAGCCCTGGGTGCTCGAGAACGTGAACCTCGTCGTCGAGGCGAACGAGTGCCTCGCGATCACCGGCCCTTCGGGCTGCGGCAAGACGACGCTCGTCAAGGTGATGCTGGGGCTCCTGCCGCCCACCGAGGGCGAGGTTCTGTTCGACGGCACGCCCATCCAGCGCCTGGGCCTCGCGCACTACCGCGCGCTGATCGGCACGGTGATGCAGGAGGACCGGCTCTTCTCGGGCTCGCTCGCCGACAACATCTGCTTCTTCGATGCCGAGCCCGACCTGGCCCGCATCGAGGAGTGCGCGCGGCTCGCGGCCGTCGACGCCGAGATCCGCGAGATGCCCATGGGCTACCACACGCTCGTCGGCGACGTCGGCATCGGCATCTCGGGCGGCCAGAAGCAGCGCGTGCTGCTCGCGCGCGCGCTCTATCGCGAGCCGCGCATCCTGGTGCTGGACGAGGCCACCAGCCACCTCGACCTGCGCAACGAGCAGAGCGTCAACGAGGCCGTGCGCGCGATGCGGCTGACGCGCGTGGTGGTGGCTCACCGGCCGGACACCATCGCGATGGCCGACCGCGTGGTCTCGATGGCGGATGGGCGCATCGTGGGCGACAGCGCGGGTGCGGTGCGAGAGGCGGGGGCACCGTTCAACGGTCGGCGATCGGGGTGAGTCGCGCGTGCCGTCGCGGGTCACTCGGGCAATCCGGCCAGCCGCAGTCCATCGGCGAACAGGGCCAGGTGCTCCGGGCGATGGATCGGAAGCCAATCCCCGAGCGTGGAGACGCGAAGTGACGGATCGAGCGTGCGCACGCGCTGCATCGCCTGCTTCGCCTTGTCCATTCGCCCGGCGAGCGCATGACTCGCCGCCACCAGGCTGACCGCTGCAAGAAAGCTCGGCAGGTTCCCCACCGCCTTTTCGGCCCAGGCCGCGGCGGCATCGAAACGCCCCTCGAGGAAGTGCGAAAGCGCCATGCCGGCCTGCATCCTGAACATTTCCGGATCCAGCGGACTCAGGCGAACGGCGCGCGCCAGGTGCGCGATCGCGGCGTCCGCCTCGCCGTGGAGGGCACGCAGGTACCCGCCAAGAAACCATGCGGGGGCGAGGTTCGGGTTGAGCAGCACGGCCCGGTCGAGCAACGCGATGCCGGCATCGAGGTCACCGGCGAGATGCCCGAGTGCATGGCCTCCCCGCGTGAGGGCCACCGCATCGTCGCGGCCAAGTTCCACGGCCAGTCGCGCAAGGCGCGTGCCCTCGGCGATCTCCTTGGGCCGATCGGCCATCCAGCCGTTCACCTTGCGCCAGAAATGACACCAGGCCGCCATGCCATAGGCCGATGCGAATTCCGGATCGAGCTCGACGGCCTTGTAGAACAGGGGCAGCGCCGCTTCGATGGATTCGCGGGTTCCGTTGTGCAGCTTCGCGGTGCCGCGCAGGTAGTAGTCGTAGGCGTCCAGGCTCTCCGTGGGCTTGCGCTTGGCGCGCTCGATTTCCGCCCGCTCCAGCTGCGGCGCGATCGCGCCGACGACGCTTTCAGCGACTTGATCCTGCAGCTCGAAGATGTCGTCCAGCGTGCCTTCGAAGCGCTCTGCCCAGAGATGCGTGCCGGTCGTGGCGTCGATGAGTTGTCCGGTGATGCGCACCTTCTTCCCGGTCCGGCGCACGCTGCCTTCCAGCACGTAGCGCACGCCGAGGTCGCGGCCGACCTCCTTCACGTCCACCGCCCGCCCCTTGTACGTGAAGCTCGAGTTCCGGGCGATGACGAAGAGCCAGCGCATGCGCGACAGCGCGGCGATGATGTCCTCCACGACGCCGTCGGCGAAATACTCCTGCTCGATGTCGCCGCTCAGGTTGTGGAAGGGAAGCACCGCGATGGAAGGCTTGTCCGGTAAGGCGAGCGCGGACGGCGGTTCCTTCGATTCGCTGGTGGTGTGCGCGCTATCCCCGGTGGCGCCGGGCCGTCGCGCGTCCTCCCTCTCGCGGACGCTGACTTCGCCGACGAAGCGGAATCCCTTGCGGGCGACCGTGCGGACCACGCGCTGCTCGTCGCCGGTGTCGCCGACGGCCTTGCGCACCGCGTTGATGTGACTCGTGATCGTCGACTCCGAGACGACGCGGCCGCTCCACACCGTGCCGAGCAGGTCGTCCTTGCTGACGACCCGGTCGCGGTTCCTCACGAGGAGCAGCAGCAGATCGAACACCTGCGGCCCGACAGGCACGACTTCCGCGCGATGCGAAAGCTCCCGGCGTTCCGGGTCGAGCACGTAGTCTCCGAACATGAACTGCACGGCGTCATCCCCTGGCCGAGCGCCTCGGTTCCCTGGTGGGGCAACTGGCGAGTGCTTCCGTCGGCGGATGGTACGGCAACGCGTTCCTGGACGAACAAGCAGGCTCGCCTGAAGGCAAATCCAAGGAGACGGCAAGGACTTGCCCGCGGCGCGCAGGCAATCTCACGCCCATCGATCGCAAGGGTTGCGGTCGGACGAAGCGGAGAGAAGCCATGAAGATTGTCGTGATCGGAGGCACCGGCCTCATCGGAACGAAACTGGTGATGAACCTCAGGGATCGCGGCCATGACGTGCTCGCGGCCTCCCCCAACACCGGCGTGAACACCCTCACTCGCGAGGGCCTGGCCAAGGCGCTCGACGGTGCCGATGTCGTCGTCGACGTGGCGAATTCGCCGAACTGGGAGGACCAGGCCGTCCTCGATTTCTTCGAGACATCGAGCCGCAACCTCCTGGCGGCGGAGGCCGCCGCCGGCGTGCGCCACCATGTGGCCCTGTCGATCGTCGGCAGCGAGCGGCTTCCCGACTGCGGCTATTTCCGGGCAAAGCTCGCGCAGGAGCGGCTCATCAAGGCGTCGACCATCCCCTACACCATCCTGCGCGCCACGCAGTTCTTCGAGTTCGCCGGCGGCATCACGCAGGCGGGCGCCGTCGGCGAGGAGATCCACCTGTCGCCCGCGCTGATCCAGCCCATCGCGTCCACGGACGTGGCAGCGGCGCTCGCCGAGGTCGCGGTGGCGCCGCCGCTCGATGGCACCGTCGAAGTCGCCGGCCCGGAGGCCATGCCCATCGACGAACTGGGCAGGCGCTTCCTGCGCGCGACACACGATTCGCGCAAGGTGGTGCCGGACGTTCACGCGCGCTACTTCGGCGGCCTCCTCTCCGATCGGTCGCTCACGCCCGGGGACAACCCGCGCATCGGCGCGATCCGCTTCGAGGATTGGCTGGCTGCCAGCACCGCGGCGGCCTGAGCCATCGACAGCACCTGCTCCAGTGGCCGGCCCGGGCTCGCCATCCGTGCAGTAGTGCCTGCCTGCCCCGCCGGCTCCCGATTCGATGCGCGCCGGCGGTCTGCACTTGCTTTCGCGGCCGTCGCGCCAGACGCGGGCTCAGTGTGGCCCCTCGTCGTGTGCACGACCTGGGGCCCGCGCACGAGTTCGCGGCCGGTTCTGACCGGCATCCTGGAGGCGACGTTGTCGACGGCCCCCGGCGGCTGCAGCCGCGCGTTCGATACGGCTTATCTGCCCTGGGCGGAAGACCTCGGCGGGGACAGGCGCGACAAATACCTTGTCATGTATGTCGACTGGGTCGGCTGCAACCACGCGCGTTGGTTCGAAGCGCCCTGAGCAGTCGCCGGCGACGCCGGATCGGGGCAGCACGTACCGCGTGGTCTCGATGGCGGATGGGCGCATCGTGGGCGACAGCGCGGGTGCGGTGCGGGAGGCGCGGGCGCCGTGCAACGGGCGGCGCTCCGGTTGAGCAGGTCCGGCGCGCCTTTGCGGCGAGGGCGCGGGAATTGCCTGCTGGACGGCGCGAGCGTTCTCGCGAGGGCGTGCCATGAACCTTGCCGACTACATCGAGCGACACATCGACGCCGTCGTCGAGGAGTGGGCGCAGTTCGCGAGCTTGAACATCGCCCCGGCCAAGGGCTTGCCGTCCGGGGAGTTGCGGGACCATGCCAAGGTCATGTTGCAATGCATGGTCGCGGACATGCGGGCCGCCCAGAGCGGCCAGGAGCGGCACGAGAAGGCGCGGGGCCACAAGCCGGGGAATGCGCCGGAGCTGACGAAGACGGCGAGGCAGCACGCCGAACAGCGTTTTCGGGAGGGCTTCTCGCTCAGAGAGATGTTGTCGGAATACAGGGCGTTGCGTGCCAACGTCGTGCGCCGGTGGACGAAGCAGCTCAAGTTCGCCGGCATCGAGGCGATCGACGACCTGACCCGGTTGAACGAATCCGTCGACCAGTCGGCCAACGAGGCGGTCGCCTGGTACGTGGGACGCGTCGAGGAGTCGCGCCACCTGATGCTGGGCGTGCTGGGCCACGATCTGCGCAATCCGCTCGGTGCCGTGGCGAATTCTGCCGAGTACCTGTTGCTCGGCGAGAACCTGACGTCGACCCAGGGCAAGTCCGTCTTGCGCATCAAGGCCTGCACGCTGCGGATGCGCAGGATGGTCAACGACCTGCTCGACTTCACCCGCACGCGCCTGGGCGCGGGATTGCCGCTGTCGCCCATCCCGGCGCACCTGGGCCACGTGTGCCGGGAGACGATCCAGGAGCTGGAGGCCTATCACCCCGATCGGGCGCTGAAGATGGAATGCTCCGGCGACCTTCGCGGGGAGTGGGATGCGCCACGGGTGGCCCAACTCGTGTCGAACCTCGTCGCCAACGCGATCCAGCACGGGGAATCGGACGAGCCGGTGACGCTTTCACTGGACGGCGAGGATCATGACATCGTCCTCAAGGTCCACAACCGGGGTCCCGTGATCGCGTCCGAAGCCCGCGCCAAGCTGTTCGAGCCCTGGATGCGGCCCGTCGTCCGGGAGGCGGAACTCCGGGAAGGATCGTCCGGCCTCGGGTTGGGCCTGTACATCGTGCGCGAGATCGCCGTCGCCCACGGCGGCCGTGTCGACGTCGAGTCCCTGGAGACCGAGGGCACGACTTTCACCGTGCGGTTGCCACGGAGGCCGCCCGCGCCGCGCTTCGCGAAATCGCCCGATGCCGTCTGAGCCGGGCGGAGCGCCGACGTCCGTGGCGCCGGCCTTCACATCGGCCCCTCAGGGCAGCACGTACCGCGTGCTCGGCCCCTTGCCGGTCTGCACCAGCAGCCCGCGCTCCGCGAGCGTGCCCAGGTGCTTGGAGGCCGTGGCGAGGCCGACCTGGCACAGGTTGGCGTAGCCGCTCTTGTTGATCGAGCCGCCCTCGAGCACGGCCTTCAGGACGACGCTGGCGCGTTCGTCGGTGAGCACGCCGTAGCTCTTCTGCTTCCACTGGGCCATCAGCGCCTTCTCGCGCGTGAGTTCGCGCGAGAAGGTGATGTGCAGCGCGTCGATCTCGGCGTCGAACTCGGCGCCGAGGTCGTGCTCGCGGATCAGCGCCACGGCGGCCTCGCGCTCCTTCGCGGAGATGGCGAGGTAGGCGTTGGCGATGGCGAGGTGGGAGCGGATGCGGTCGCTCGGCAGGGAGGGGAGGGTGAGCGTCGTGCGATGCCGCTGCACCTCTGACATCTCCACGAAGTGCACGGCCAGTTCCTCGGGCCAGAGGCGCTCGTGGACGTGGCCGTCGTTCGGGTTGAGGATCTCGCGCTTGAGCTGCGGGGCCGCCTCCCGGAACAGGGCGTCCTTCTCCGAGTCGCTGGCCTGGAGCACGGCGGCGATGTACTGGTCGCCCTGTTGCTCGTCTCGCGGGTCGTGCGCCACCTGGAAGCGCTTGTAGTGCGCCTCGGCCAGGTTGTAGCGGGCACGGTTGGCGAGCACGGGTTCGTGCGCGGCCTGGCCCAGGTGCAGTGCGCTCAGGTACTGCTCGATCGCCTGGTCGTAGCGGCCCTGCCAGAAATAGGCGGCGCCGAGATTCATCGTGGTGCTCGCGAGGATGTAGGGCTCGACCGCGACATGGCGGGCCATGTGGATGACGCGCTGCGCGTAGTCGATGGCGCGATCGAACTCCTTCTGCTCGCTGTAGATCAGGCAGAGGTTGTTGTAGGCGGAGAGAATCTCGCGCGTGTCGCCGAGGCGCTCGAAGATCGTGAGCGCGCGATGCGTGTGCTCGATCGAGCGGCGCAGGTCGCCGGCGCGCCGCCAGTACTCGCCCCAGGTCTGCTCCAGCAGCGCCACCGTGCGATCGGAGATGGTGCGATCCGCGCGCGTCTGCTCGGCGCGCGTCAGCACGGCCATCGTGCGCGGATCGTTGCGCAGCACGTGGTGCCACGCCAGCTTCTGGAGGACGGCGACGTAGGCGTCCAGCGTGTCGTCGGCCTGCTCCATGGCGGTGTCGACGCAGGCCTGGCGCAGGAACTCCGCGCTGTTCTCGAGGCAGGACAGCGCCCGGTCGATGTCGCGCGACTCGTGGAACTTGCCGAGCTCGCCGTACACCACGCCGAGCATCGTCTTGTCGCGGTGCCGGTTCGCGATCTCCAGGGCCTGGTCGTAAGCGTGGCGGGCGCGCTCGTCGACGTTGCGGGTGCGCCAGAGCGCGGCGCTGGCCAGGCGCAGGTCGAAGACGTCGCGCGGGCGCAGCGTGCGCGTGGCGAAGTGATCGATCAGGACGTCGGTCTCGGCGTTGCTCGCCACCTCGATCCGGAAGCGCTGCAGGACGCCGATGAAGCCGCCCGTGTCTTCGGCCTGCAGCAGGTGCCACAGCGCGGAGCACGGATCGCGCTGCGACTGCGCCGCCTCGGCCTGCGCCCGGTGCCAGTCGGCCCGCTGCGGCAGGGACTGCGGCTCTCCCTCGGCAGGGAGCCGCGACTCGATGAAGTGCTGCACCAGGGTGCGCATGGCGGTGATCCGGGAGCCCGTCATCGGCGCGGCCAGGATCTCGCCGAGCTGGCGCTTGCCCTTGTCGATATAGCGGTAGAAGGTGCTCGGCCCGATCGACCACAGCCCGCAGAGGTTGTCGACGGCCGACTCGTCCGCCCGCCGGCGGTAGCGGTCGCTGAACTCCGGTACCTGCGCGAGGCCGAAGTGACACTGCAGGGCGAGCAGCGGCCGCCAGCTCGTGCGCTCGAGCCAGGCCTCGCGTTCGACCGGATGATCCCAGGCTGCCCGGTCGGGCCGCAGTTGCGCCGTGGCCCAGCGCAGGAGGAGCGTGCTCGCCTCGGCGAGCGCGGCCTCGCCGGCGAGCGCGCCGCCCGCCGTGCCGAGGATGGGACGGAGGTATCGGCGCGTGAACCACCGGGTCGCCCGATCGCGTTGCCGAAGCAGGTCCCCCAACGTGCCGCTCTTCTGCGCGTTCAGCGCGGCCGCGAGAGCAGCCTCGAGGAGCGTCGGAGAGGGAAGCGGGTGGGGGTTTTCCTGGGGGGAGGCAGAGGTCGCGGGCTGCATGGCATCTCATCGTCTCGCGGTCGTCCAGCGGGGCATGCCGCCGCGGCCGCTGTCGTGCGTGTCTCTGCAAAACACGTTGCGATAGTGTAGCGACCAGCCTGACACCCACGAGGAGACCGACATGTCGTACCCCCAGGATGAAGCCCAGGGTTCCTGCTGCTGCCGCGCGCAGGGCGTGATGCTGGCCGTCTACGCGCCGTTCGGGACGGACGAGCAGCTGAGCTCGTTCCCGGACGGGCAGACGCAGAGCCTCCAGAGCCATCCGTTGCTGCTCAACCTGCAGAAGGTGGCCGCCACCGGCACGCCGGTCACGGCGCTCATCGACCTGGTCGGCAACGAGAGCTGGCTCGTGTCCATCCCTGCAGGCGTTGGGGCGCAGGCCGCGATCCAGCCGCTCGGCAAGCAGGACATGGTCGCGCCGCAGACCCTGGCGACGCTGTTGGCCACCGCCCACCGGGATGCGCCTGAATCCGAGCTCGTGCTGACGATCGAGGGACACGGCGCCGGATTCCTGCCCGAGATCGACAAGACCCAGCTCACCATGGAGAACTTCACCGACCACGGGATGGTCGAGTGGCGCCTCGGGGCCTGGCCCGAGCAGCCCGAGCAGCTCCTGTCCCGGCCGTTCAAGCCTTCGGGCGAGCCTCTCCTGGAGACGGGCGCGCCGGTGCTGCCGATCGGGAGTCCGACCTGTCCTACCAACCACCTGGCCTATTCCACCTGGGCCTTCGGCGAGGCCCTGCGCCTGGCCGGCGTGCCGAGGATCGCGGTGGTGCACCTGAGCAACTGCTTCAACATGTCGGCCGAGGTGCTGCACACGATCGCGCCGTATGCCGACTACGCCACCGGCTATTGCAACTACAACTTCTTCTCCGCCGGCGAGGCGTATCCGCTGGTGTTCGAGCAGCTCGCCAAGGTGGGCGAGGCCAGCAGCGAGCAGCTCGCGAAGTGGTTCGCCGCGGCCAACCATGCGGTGCTGCTGGCCGCCGGCCACGAGCCCACGGTGGCGGGCACGGTGCAGCTCGCGCGCATGTACGGCATCGCCGAGAAGGTCGACGAGCTGTCCGACGCGCTGCTCGTCGCCCTGCGCGGCGCCTCTCCCGAGGAGCGCCCGGCGATCGTCGAGAAGATCCGCCACGCCATCGACGTCGCGCAGCAGTACGACTCGCGGCCCGACTACATCCTCGACGTGCCCGACGAGCTGACCGACCTCGACAGCTTCGCCGCTGCGCTGCTGGAGGAGGATTTCCGGCCCTACAAGGTCGCGCCCGCGGCCGAGGCGCTGCGGGTCGCGCTCGAGGGCATCAAGCAGTACGGCGACACGGATTCGCCCTGGATGGATCCCGACGTCGTCTGGGACTTCTCCTCGCCGAACTTGGCGATGAACATCTTCCTGCCCGATCCGCTGCGCCTGGGCCTGTGGGACTGGCGCTCGCAGTACTACCTCGAGGTGAACCCGGATCCGGGCAAACCCCAGGTGCAGCCGCACATTATCGACTTCGTGAAGGTGACCGACTGGGTGGACTTCCTGATCGAGTACCACCGCGACGCGGCCTTCCACGGCCTCCTGCCCGCGTTCATCCCGGACGTGCCGCTGGCCACGAAGCCCTGCGACCCGCGCCGCCGCCGCGGCGGCTCGTGCGAGGACGGCCGGGGCGGCAGGAGCACCTTCGTGCCCCGCGGTTGACCGGTTACCAGCTGCCCGGCACCCGGCGCAGCCCCGCCCGGCCCCCGGCCCGGCGGGGTTTTTGTTGCCCGCGCGGAGCGCGCCCCTCCCGGCGGCGAATCGGGATGGCGGTCTGGACGATCGGTTGCCGATCGTCTCATTGAGCGGAGGTCTTTCCCCCAATCCTGCGTTGAGATGGGAAGACCCGGGCGCTGAAATGCAAACCAGGGCATCGCCCCACGACGCGACGCACCTGCAAAGACTCATGGAGGAAGACATGTTCACATTCAATGAAACCCTGGAATCCGACGTGACCCTGGCCCCGCGCGGCCCGCGCTCCGCCGGCCGCGCGGCCGCCAACGCCCCCGATTTCGCCGCCACCGAGTTCATGCTCACCCACGTCGACGAGGGCGAGGCCGTGTCGGGCACCGTCGCGACGATGCCGGGCCGGGTGCGCTCGCGCGCCCCGATCACGCTGGTCAAGCCGGTCGCGCGCTCGCCGAGGCTCTCGGCCGTGACGCCGGCGGCCTCCAGCCCGGAGGCCCCCCGCACCGGCAGCGAGGCGATGCTCGCCGCCTGGTCGACGGCCCGCTGGGTCGAGGAGCAGGAAGCGATCGCGGCCGCGGCCGCCCGGCGCGCGGCGGCGGCACCGCAGCGCCGCGCGCCGGACTTCCGCTCGGCGCGCCAGGTGGCCCGCGACGCGGCGCGGCGGCGCGGCAACTGGCTGCTGCGCTTCGAGGCGGCGCTCCACCGGCTGCTGCCGGCGGGCTTCGGAAGCCTGCTGGGGCTGTTCCTGTGCGTCTCGCTGTCGATGGCGCTGATCTCGTCGATGCTGCCGCTGGTCGATCGGTTCTGAGTCAGCAGTGGAGGGGAGCGGGGGTCAGGTCTTCGACCTGACCCCCGCATTTCTGCCGGCGTGTCCAATGCCGGGGTCAGGTCGCAGACCTGACCCCGAATCCCCGCTGTCCTGCGGCGACAATGGCCGCATGCAGGTCAGCTCCTATCTGAAAATATCCGCGGGCGTCGCGTTCGCGACCATCGCGCTCAAGGCCGGCGCCTGGTGGCTGACCGGGTCCGTGAGCCTGCTGTCCGACGCCCTCGAGGGCCTGGTCAACGTCGCCGGCGCGGTGTTCGCGCTCGGCATGGTCACCTGGGCCGCCCAGCCGCCGGACGCCGAGCATCCCTACGGCCATCACAAGGCCGAGTACTTCTCGAGCGGCTTCGAGGGCGTGCTGATCCTGGCCGCGGCGATCGCGATCCTCGGGGCCGCGGGCGAGCGCCTGCTGCACCCGGCGCCCGTGCAATCGCTGGGGATCGGCCTGGCACTGTCCGTGGCCGCGACGGCGCTCAACGCGGGCCTGGCCGCGGCGATGTTCCGCAAGGCCGCGGCCGAGCGCTCCATCGCGCTGGAGGCCGACGCCAGGCACCTGATGGCGGACGTGTGGACGTCGGTGGGCGTCGTGGTGGGCCTCATCGGCGTGCACTTCACCGGCTGGCTCTGGCTCGACCCCGTCGTCGCGCTGTGCGTCGCCGCGAACATCCTGCGCGAAGGGGTCTCGCTCGTCTGGCGATCGGCCGGCGGGCTCATGGACGAGGCCCTCGAGCCCGAGGTGCGCGCGCAGATCGAGCGCACGCTGGCCGGCTTCGCGCACCACGCCATCCGCTTCGACCACGTCGTCACGCGGCGCGCCGGCCAGCGCCGCTTCGTCGACCTGCACATGCACCTGCCGGCCGACTGGTCGCTCGGCCGCGCCGCGGCCTTGCGCGCGGAGGTCGAGGCCGCGCTCATGGCCGACGTCGCCGGGCTGCGCACGACGATCCAGCTCCTGCCGATGGACGTCGAGGCCCATGTCGACGAGACCGCCGAGGAGGCCGCGAGCCGCGCGGCGGGACGGCGCTCGCAGGACGCGCAGGCGGTCGCGGCGGGCGCCGCCAGCCGCTGACGGACCCCTTGGACGACGAGAGGACGGCGCGATGCTGGCGGTGGTGCAACGGGTGAGCGAGGCGAGGGTCGAGATCGGCGGCGAGGTCGTCGGCGCGGTGGGCGCGGGTCTGCTGGTGCTCGTGTGCGCCGAGCCCGCGGACACCGAGGCCCACGCCGACCGCCTCGTGGCCAAGCTGCTGAAGCTGCGCATCTTCAGCGACGAGCAGGGCAAGATGAACCGCAGCGTGCAGGACATCGCCGGCGGCCTGCTGATCGTCAGCCAGTTCACGCTCGCGGCCGATACCTCGGGCGGCAACCGGCCCAGCTTTTCCGGCGCCGCGCCGCCGGCCCTCGGCGAGCGCCTCTACGACGCCGTGCTGCGCCTGGCGCGCGAGCGGCACCCGCTCGTGGCGAGCGGCGCGTTCGGCGCCGACATGCGGGTGCACCTCGTCAACGACGGGCCCGTGACCCTTCCCCTGCGAATCTGACGAATCTGAATCACCGAAAGAGAGCTCCATGAACGGCATCACCCGATTCGACCCGCCCACGACGGCGCCCGAGATCGACTACCCGCGCGAGGAGCGCCGCGAGATCGGCGCGCCCGAGCGCCGCACGTGGATGGTCTACGAGAGCGAACGGGCCGGCATGTCCGCCGGCATCTGGGAGTGCGAGGTCGGCCGCTGGCGCATCCAGATGGATCCGAACGAGCACGAGTACATGATCGTGCTGTCGGGGCGCGCCCGGCTCCACGCCGAGGACGGCACGGTCACCGAGGTCGGCCCGGGCGAGGCGATCGTCATCCCGGCCGGCTTCGCCGGCTCGTTCGAGGTGACGGAGCGCCTTCGCAAGCACTTCGTGATCGTCGCGAACTGATCCATCGGCGCGCGGCGTGCCATCATTGGTCGCCGCGCAACTTCCGGAGGACTCCGATGGGCACCATGGTCTCGTTCAAGCGACCCGACGGCAAGGACGTCCAGGGCTACCTCGCCGGGCCCGCGCCGGCCGCCGGCAACGCGCCGGGCGTCGTCGTCATCCAGGAGTGGTGGGGCCTCAACGACCAGATCCGCCGCACGGCCGACCGCCTGGCGCACGCCGGGTTCACGGCGCTCGTCCCCGATCTCTATCGCGGGAAGAAGACCGTCGAGCAGGAGGAGGCGAGCCACCTGATGCAGGGCCTCGACTTCGGTGACGCGGCCACGCAGGACGTGCGCGGGGCCGTGCAGCACCTCAAGGCGCGGGGCGCGCCCAAGGTGGGCTGCATCGGCTTCTGCATGGGCGGGGCGGTCTCGCTGCTGGCGGCCTGCAACAGCCCCGAGCTCGATGCCGTCGTCACGTGGTACGGCTTCCCGCCGCTCGAGTACATCGACGCCTCGAAGCTGAAGCTGCCCCTGCAGGGCCACTGGGCGACGCAGGACGAGTTCTTCCCCATCGGCACGGTGGACCAGCTCGAGGCGAAGCTGAAGGACGCCCGTGTGGACTTCGAGTTCCACCGCTACATGGCACCGCATGCCTTCGGCAACGAGGACGCCGTGGGAGAGGGCCGCATCGCGCAGACCCAGTACGACGCGGCGTGGGCCGGGCGGGCCTGGGATCGCACCTTCGCGTTCCTTGGCGCGAAGCTGCGCTGAACCGTCCTCGGGGTCAGGTCGAAGACCTGACCCCGAGTGCAGCGTCAATCGTCGCCGCGCGCGTCCTCCCAGCGCGCGAGGCGGCGCTTGAGGTCGTCGACGAAGCGGCGCGTCTGCGCGTGATCGGCGGCCTCGACGCGCTCCCACTCGGGCGTGAGCGACGGCCTCTTGACGATCTCGAGCCGGAGCGCGCCGCCTTCGGCGCGGGCGCGCACGACCGCCTTCCCCTTGAGCTCGTGGACGCCCTCGCGTTCCACGAGCTTGAGTTCGCGCAGCGTGCGGCGCAGCGTCGCGAGCGCGGTCTCCGGATCGAACGGGGGCGGGGCGAAGAAGTCGTCGTCGGGCATATGCTGACTTTCGTGAAGGCGGCACCTATCATGCCCCTGATCCTCCACGCCGGCTCGCTGCCCGTCCATGCTGAAGCTGTTCCGACAGAAGCTGCTGGTCACCCTCGCGCTGGCGCTGGTCGTCTACCTCGCCACGCAGCTCGGGCTCGCGCTGGCCATCGGCCCCAGCCGGATCTCGTCGGCCTGGCCCGCGTCGGGCCTCGCGCTCGCGCTGCTGATGATCGTGGGGCGGCGCGCGGTCCCCGGCCTGGCGCTCGGCCTGTTCTGCGCGAACTGGTTCCTGTTCGTCGGCGCGTTCATCGGATTCGACGCGCGCAGCGCGCTGGCTGCGCTGGTGCTGACGGCGGGCGGCCTGGGCCAGGCCTGGCTCGCGGCGCGCTGGCTCGCCGACTGGCCCGAGCGGCTGCGCGACGCGCCGGTGCGCCAGACCCTGCGCTTCGTGCGCATCGTGATCGTCTGCTTCCTCGTCGGCTGCACGGTGGGGGAGGCGACGCTGAGCCTGTTGCACGTGGC
>Ga0209051_1002419_pt1 | contig 13416 bp, 8 predicted proteins | sample AraplaCvi_mMS_r2_2_FD_184286 | JGI IMG/M metagenome (GOLD analysis project Ga0209051, IMG submission 184286) | Arabidopsis root microbial communities from North Carolina, USA - plate scrape MF_Cvi_mMS_r2 (SPAdes) (version 2) | ecosystem: Host-associated > Plants > Roots > Endosphere | place: USA...
CGACGGTGACGCTGCCGGGTGCGGCCATCTGGCACATGGCCTGGAGCGACAAGGACGACGCGATCGACTGGCAGGCCTACTTCCATCTGCGCAACCGGTTGGTGGTGGCCGCCCTGCACTGGGACGGCAACATCACCGGCCTGGTGGCCAGTCACCTCAAGGCCACTCTCAAGCACCTTCTCTGCCTTGAATATTCAACGGTCGCAATCCAGAACAAGGCGATGGACGACTTCCTCGCCGGCCCCGACCACATCTTCTCCATCCTGGAGTCGGCGCTGCCCGAGGTGCGCAAGATGCGCACGGAGTTCCCCGACGCCGTCGTGCTGCCGAGCGCGACGTCGCTGCCCACGCCGTCGGACAAGCGGTGGCGCAAGAAGGTCCAGATCCCGGTCAGTCCCCTCTCGATCGCGGTGCGCCTCTCCCGCGGCGTCTTGCACCAGTTGAAGGCCCACGACCCCGAGCACCACGTCCGGCCGCAGATCAACGTCGCCACGCAGGATGCACGATGGTTCTCGCTGTCGCGGGTCGACGGCGTCACGGTCACCACCGCCGACGGCCGGGGCGTGGTGTACCGCCAGCGTGACCGCGCCAAGATGTTCGACCTGCTCCGCGAATCGCTCAAGCGACAGGCGTTGCTGCTGCGCAAGTTCAACCGGATGCGCCGCGTGTACCGCAGCGCGCTGCCCACGCTGACCAGCACGCAGAAGTGGGAGACCGTCTTGTTGCCCGCGGCGAAGGCTCCGGCGGAAGTGTCCCGGTGACCGACACCTTGCGGGGCGAGGACGCCGCGCTGGTCGCCGTGCAGTCGACGCTGGCCGGACGTCCGGGGGTGTTGCCCGGTGCACGCGCGTTGTCGCACTTCGGCGAGCACAGTGCCGGTTGGATCGGCGTGTCGATCCTCGGAGCGGTGCTGCAGCCGCAGCGCCGCCAGGTCTGGCTGACCGCCGGTGCCGGTACGTTCCTGGCCCATGCCGCCGCCGTCGTCATCAAGCGGGTGGTCAAGCGTCAGCGCCCGCATCACCCGTCGATCGCGGTCAACGTGGCGACCCCGAGCCGGCTGAGCTTCCCCTCGGCCCACGCGACCTCGACCACCGCGGCGGCGATTCTGCTGGGGCGGGCGTCGGGGCTGCCGCTGCCGTGGCTGCTGGTACCGCCGATGGCGTTGTCGCGCTTGGTGCTCGGCGTGCACTACCCAAGCGACGTGCTCACCGGAGTCGCGGTCGGCGCCGTCGTGGCCAAGACGGTCGAGGCGGTCGCGGACCGGAAGGAGACAGGCGCATGAGTGAGGAAGCTCCGCCGGTGGCGGGTCCGCCCAAGAATCTCGCCATCGGTCTGGTCAAGGCGCTGCGGCCACGCCAGTGGGTGAAGAACCTCCTGGTGCTCGCGGCACCGCTGTTCGCCTTCGGCGGAGACGTCGAGTACGACTACAGCGAGGTGCTGACCGACGTCGGCATCGCCTTCGTGTGCTTCAGCCTGGCCGCGTCGTCGATCTACCTCGTCAACGACGCCCGCGACGTCGAAGCCGACCGCGCGCACCCCACCAAGCGCTTCCGGCCCATCGCCGCCGGCGTCGTGCCGCAGAACCTTGCCTACGTGCTCGCCGTGGTGCTGGCGGTCGTCGCGCTGACCGTCTCGTGGCTCGTCACCCCGAATTTGACCGTCGTCATCGCGGTCTACCTCACCATTCAGCTGGCGTACTGCTTCGGGCTCAAACATCAAGCGGTCCTGGACATTTGCATCGTGTCGTCGGCGTACTTGATCAGGGCGATCGCCGGTGGCGCCGCCGCGGGCATTCCGCTGTCGCAGTGGTTCCTGCTCGTCATGGCGTTCGGCTCGCTGTTCATGGTGGCCGGCAAGCGATACGCCGAACTGCAGCTCGCCGAGCGCACGGGTGCCAAGATCCGTAAGTCCCTCGAGAGCTACACCGCCTCCTATCTGCGCTTCGTGTGGACGCTGTCGGCGACCGCGGTGGTGGTGTGTTACGGCCTGTGGGCCTTCGAGCGCGACCGCATCACCGACGGATCGTGGTTCGCCATCTCGATGATTCCGTTCACCATCGCGATCCTGCGGTACGCGGTGGACGTCGACGGGGGCATGGCAGGCGAACCCGAGGACATTGCGCTACGCGACCACGTCTTGCAGTTTCTCGCCATCGCCTTGATCGGATCCCTTGGTGCCGCAGCGTTCTTCAGCTGACGCTGCGGGCCATGGCATGGCGGCCCGGCTGGCCGCCTGGCCGGCCTTCCGCTTCACCCCCACCGTCCGCATCAGCCTCTGGCTCAGCGTGGTGGTGGTCGCGGTGCTCTTCGGGTGGGGTGCCTGGCAGCGTCGGTGGATCGCCGACGACGGGCTGATCGTTCTGCGCACCGTTCGGAACTTGTTGGCGGGCAACGGCCCGGTGTTCAACCAGGGCGAGCGGGTCGAGGCCAACACGTCCACGGTGTGGACCTATCTCGTCACGTTCTGGGCGTGGATCGGTGGCCCACTTCAACTCGAGTACGTGGTGTTGACGCTGGCGTTGACGTTGAGCGTCGCGGGCATCGTGCTCGTCATGCTGGGCACCGGGCGGCTCTACGCGCCGGGACTGCGGGGCAGGCAGGCGCTGCTGCTCCCGGCCGGTGCACTGGTGTACGTCGCGATCCCGCCGGCGCGGGACTTCGCCACCTCGGGGCTCGAGAACGGTTTGGTACTGGCCTATCTGGGCCTGTTGTGGTGGATGATGGTCTGCTGGTCGCAGGCCCCCCGCGTCCATCCGCCTCTGCCGAACGAGACCGGCGGCAACGCGACCGGTCGATTCTTCGAGGGCTCGCTGTCCTTCGTCGCGGGGCTCAGCGTGCTGGTTCGACCCGAGCTCGCACTCGTCGGCGGGGTGGCACTGCTGATGATGCTCGCCGCGGCGCACGGCTGGCGCCGGCGGCTGCTCATCGTCGTCGCGGGCGGCCTGTTGCCCGTGCTGTACCAGGTGTTCCGGATGGGGTACTACGGTCTGCTGGTCCCCGGCACCGCGGTGGCCAAGGACGCGTCGGGATCCAAGTGGTCCCAGGGGTTCGTCTACCTCACCAACTTCAACCACCCGTACCTGCTGTGGATCCCGCTGGTGCTGCTCGGCGGTCTCGGCCTGTTGCTACTCGGAGTGCGAAGCTTGTTGTGGCGCAAACGCGGTCACGCCACGCGCACCCGCGGCCGGTGGACCAGCCTGCTGCAGAGTCCGACGGCCGTGGTCGTCTTCATGGTGGGCAGCGGCCTGATCCAGGCGGTCTACTGGGTGCGCCAGGGTGGTGACTTCATGCACGGTCGGGTGCTGTTGACCCCGCTGTTCTGCCTTCTCGCACCGATTTCGGTGATTCCCATCGTGCTGCCGGGTGGCATGCGGTCGGTCCGCGGTCCGGGTTACCTACTCGCGGGCGCCTCGGCGGTCTTCTGGCTGGCGATCGTGGGTTGGTCGCTCTGGGCGGCGAATTCACCGGGTCTGGGCCGGGACGCGACCCGAGTGACGGCGTCCGGCATCGTCGACGAGAGGCGCTTCTACGCCCAGGCCACCGGCCACGCCCATCCCCTCACTGCTGCGGACTACCTGGACTATCCCCGCATGCGGGCCGTCATCGCCGCAATCGACAACACCCCCGACGGTGCGCTTCTGCTGCCGTCGGGCAACTACGACCAGTGGGACGTCGTGCCTGCGCTCCCGCCACCGCTGCCGCCGCCGCCGGTCGGTGCCGCCCCCGCGTTCGCCGACCACCGCACCGGTCCTCACACGGTGTTCTTCACCAACCTCGGCATGCTCGGCATGAACGTCGGCCTCGACGTCCGGGTCATCGACCAGATCGGTCTGGCCAATCCGTTGGCCGCGCACACCGCCCGACTCGACGACGCGCGAATCGGCCACGACAAGAACCTCTTTCCCGACTGGGCGGTCGCCGAGGGCCCGTTCCTGCCGATGCGCCCCTTCATTCCGCCCTATCTCGACGAGGACTGGATCGCCCAGGCGAAGGCCGCGTTGACGTGCCCGGACACCGACGCGATGCTCACCTCGATCCGGGGTCCGCTGGGCCCGCGGCGCTTCCTGTCGAACGTGCTGCACGCCGCGGCCTTCACCGAGTACCGGATCGACCGCGTTCCGCGCTATGAGCTGGCCCGATGCGGTTTGCCGGTGCCCCCGCCCAAGGTGCCCCCGTACACCGGTATGCCTGCGACGGGGCCCTGATCGAGGCCAGTGTGTAACGCGCGAGCCGTTCGCTGCGATACACCGCCCGAGTGCAGTGGAACTCGACGTCGTGTTCCCAAGCGAGCGAAAGCATGTGACCAGCGTCGACGCGTGCGAGAGAGAGTTTTCGCTCTCGTGTGTGGTTGACTACAGCTGCACGCAGCGGGTCTGTCGTGCGGCATTCAAACGAAAAGGATTCATACAAGCATGAGTTTCGTAGGGAAGATGGCGCGCCGCGCTGCGGTTGCCGCCCTGGCGGCGGGAACGCTGTCGGGACTGGTTGGCGTCGTCGGAGGCTCGGCGACAGCGGGAGCGTTCTCCAGGCCGGGTCTGCCGGTCGAGTACCTGATGGTTCCGTCGGCCGGCATGGGCCGCGACATCAAGGTGCAGTTCCAGAGTGGCGGCCCGAACTCGCCGTCGATGTACATGCTCGACGGCCTGCGTGCGCAGGATGACTTCAACGGCTGGGACATCAACACCGCCGCGTTCGAGTGGTACAACGGCTCGGGCCTGTCGATGGTCATGCCCGTCGGTGGTCAGTCCAGCTTCTACAGCGACTGGTACCAGCCGGCCTGCAGCAAGAAGACCGGCGTCTGCCAGACCTACAAGTGGGAGACGTTCCTCACCCAGGAGCTCCCCGCCTACCTGTCCGCCAACAAGGGCGTCGACTCGACCCGCACCGCGGCGATCGGCCTGTCGATGGCCGGGTCGGCTGCGCTGACGCTGGCGATCCACCACCCGCAGCAGTTCCAGTACGCGGCCTCGCTGTCGGGCTTCCTGAACCTCTCCGAAGGCTGGTGGCCGGGTCTGGTGAACACCTCCATGGGTGACGCCGGCGGTTACAAGGCCGACGACATGTGGGGCAAGGCCGAGACCGACCCCGCCTGGAAGTACAACGACCCCATGGTGAACATGGCGACCCTGGTCGCCAACAACACCCGCATCTGGGTCTACTGCGGTGACGGCACCCCGAGCGGTCTGGGCGGCAATAACCTGCCCGCCAAGTTCCTCGAGAGCTTCACGCTGCGCACCAACAAGACGTTCCAGCAGAACTACCTGGCCGCCGGTGGCACCAACGGCGTGTTCAACTTCCCCGAGGCCGGCACGCACGACTGGCCGTACTGGGGTCAGCAGTTGCAGGCCATGAAGCCGGACGTCCAGCGCGTTCTGAACGCGGTTCCGACGCCCGTCTCCTAAGGCGCCAGCAAAAACGGTTCGATCGGCGGCGGCGATCCCCTCGGGGGTCGCCGCCGCTACTCGTTTACGGCCCGGGCCGTCGTGGCGATGTGATTCACTACAACCGAATCGACAGATTGGTGAGATGGGTATGAGGCTGCTCCTGGGGCTCTTCAGGACGATGTGTGCATTGACTCTGGCCCTGGGGCTGTGGATGGCCAGTCCCCACACCGCCAACGCCGAGGGCGTCGAGTACCTGATGGTCCCGTCGGCGTCGATGGGCCGGGACATCCCGGTCGCGTTTCAGGCCGGCGGCCCGCATGCGGTGTTCCTGTTGGACGCCTTCAACGCCGCCCCGGACACCAGTAACTGGGTGACGGCGGGCAACGCGATGAGCACGCTGGCCGGCAAGGGCATCTCGGTCGCCGCCCCCGCCGGCGGCGCCTGGAGCATGTACACCAACTGGGAGGCCGACGGCAGCAAGCAGTGGGACACGTTCCTGTCCCAGGAGTTGCCGGATTGGCTTGCGGCGAACAAAGGCCTGGCTCCCAACGGGCACGGCGTCGTCGGTGCCGCCCAGGGCGGCTACGCCGCCATGGCGCTGGCCGCGTTCCACCCGGACCGGTTCCGCTACGCCGGGTCGCTCTCGGGCTTCCTGACGCCCTCGCAGACGGCCTACAACGGCGCCATCACCGCTGGGATGGCCAGCTTCGGCGGGGTCAACACCCAGGCCATGTGGGGAGCGGCCCAGCTCGGCCGGTGGAAGTGGCATGACCCCGACGTGCACGTGAACCTGTTGAACGCCAACAACACTCGGCTGTGGGTCTACAGTCCGGCGGCCCTGGACTGTTCGGATCCCGCGGCCATGATCGGCGTGTGCGACCAGACCGCGGGCAGCAACCGCACGTTCTACCAGCACTACCGCAGCGTCGGCGGGCACAACGGGCACTTCGACTTCCCCGACTCGGGTCAGCACGACTGGGGCAGCTGGGCGCCGCAGCTCGCCGCGATGTCGGGAGACCTGTCCGCCGCGATTCGGTAGGCGCCCCAGCCGTCAGATCTGGCAAACGGTTCCCCGGGGCCGCCTCGGCGAGCCGGTACGTTGGAGGCGTGCATCTGGGTGGACCTCGAACGGCAAGCGCGGCCGTGGCCTGCGCTGCCCTCGTGGTCAGTGGGTGCGGCATGGGTGAGGACGTCATGGCAACCATTGGCATGCCGTCGGAGACGACCACCAGCGGCAGTGGCACCGAACCGTTCGCCCAGGCTCCGGTCGTCGCCCCTGGCGAGAGTCCCGAGGTCGTCGTCACGCCCCGGCAGCGTGCGTTCCTCGACGCCGTGGACCACGCGGGCCTCACCCCGTCCAGCGAGCTGTCGGCGCTGAACATCGGGTCGTGCGTGTGCCAGGCGAAGGCCGCCAAGCAGGACGACCAGCAAGTGTGGGACTTCATCCTGCCGATGGTGCGCGGCGACGTCCGTGATTCCTACGCCGAATCGGTGACTCCATCGGCCGGCCAGGTCAACTCCGAGACGTCGGACTACATTCGCATCGCCACCGAAACACTCTGCTAAGTAGGAGACCTCCCCACGTCATGGCTACCAATCGCCAACGCAAGCGTCACCGCCTCCTCGCCCTGGTGGCTGCCGGGTCGGTGGCGGTGCTGGTCGGCCTCCTCGTCGTCGGGCTCTGGATCCTGATGCGGGCCCCGGACTCGCCACCCAGCGCGACTCCGCCCACGGCCCAGCCCTCCAGCGGCATTCCGACGACCCCGGGCTCGAAGCCGCGTCCGGAGTTCCAGGACGCCAGCTGCGCCGACGTGATGGTGCTGTCCATTCCGGGCACCTGGGAGTCCTCACCGCAACTGGATCCCGTCAATCCGACGCAGTTCCCGATCGCGCTGCTGCTCAACGTCACCAACCCGCTGCGGCAGGCCTACGGCGACGACCGGGTGGCCGAGTACACCGTTCCGTACACCGCGCAGTTCCACAATCCGTTCGCCGCCGACAAGCAGATGTCCTACAACGACAGCCGCGCCGAGGGCACCAAGGCCGCGATCAAGGCGCTGACCGACATGAACAACCGGTGCCCCCTGACGAGCTACGTCATCGTCGGCTTCTCCCAGGGCGCCGTCATCGCCGGCGACCTCGCCAGCGACATCGGCAACGGTCGCGGCCCCGTCGACGCGGACTTGGTGTTGGGCGTGACCTTGATCGCCGACGGTCGTCGCCAGCCCGGGGTCGGGCAAGACATCGGCCCGAACCCACCCGGGCAGGGTGCCGAGATCACCTTGCAGGAGGTGCCGACGTTGTCGGCGCTCGGACTGACGATGACGGGCCCTCGGCCGGGGGGTTTCGGCTCGCTCAACGACCGGACCAACCAGATCTGCGCCACCGGCGACCTGATCTGCTCGGCCCCCGAGGGGGCGTTCTCGATCGTGAACCTGCCCAAGACGCTGGAAGTGCTCAGCGGCGGGGCCGGCCAACCGGTGCACGCCATGTACAACACGCCGGACTTCTGGGTGCTCGACGGGCAAACCGCGACCCAGTGGACGCAATCGTGGGCGCGTGGCGTGATCGACAACGCGCCGCATCCGAAGCACGGCTGATTTGGCCTTCGCCCGGAGCTCACCTAACATTAAGGAAAAAGTAAGAACGCCCGCCGGTGAAACCCGGCGGGCCGCGCGCAGAGTGGGTCCCAAGGCATGGGCCTGCCCACGGATATGATCTTGGGGTTTGGCCTCGGCCGGTTCGCGACGGCTGGGGCGCCGCCGACGGAGGAGTGACATGGGATTCCACAACCCGTTCTTGAAGGACGGCCTGATTAGGTTTCCCGACAACGGCAACCTGGTGAAGCACGTCGAGAAGTGGGCGAAGGTTCGCGGCGACAAGCTCGCCTACCAGTTCATCGACTTCTCGACCGAGCGCGACGGTGTCGCCCGCAATCTGAACTGGGCCGACTTCAGTGCCCGCAACAAGGCCGTCGGTGCGCGCCTGCAGCAGGTCACCCAGCCCGGCGACCGCGTCGCGATCCTGTGCCCGCAGAACCTGGACTACCTCGTCGGGTTCTTCGGCGCCCTGTACGGCGGTCGTATCGCGGTGCCGCTGTTCGACCCGTCCGAGCCGGGCCACGTCGGTCGTCTGCACGCCGTCCTCGACGACTGCCAGCCGTCGGCCATCCTGACCACCACCGACTCGGCCGAGGGCGTCCGCAAGTTCTTCCGGACCCGGCCCGCCAAGGAACGTCCCCGCGTCATCGCGGTGGACGCCGTGCCCGACGAGGTCGGCGCCACCTGGGTGCCCGAGGACATCACCCAGGACACCATCGCGTACCTGCAGTACACCTCGGGTTCGACCCGCGTCCCGACCGGCGTGCAGATCACCCACCTCAACCTGGCCACCAACATCGTCCAGGTGATCGAGGGCATCGGTGGCGACGAGGGTGACCGCGGCGTCACCTGGCTGCCGTTCTTCCACGACATGGGCCTCATCACCGCGATGATCTCGCCGGTGGTCGGGCACTACATCACCTTCATGACCCCCGCCGCGTTCGTCCGCAGGCCGGGGCGCTGGATCCGCGAGATGGCCCGCAAGGACGACGACACCGGCATGGTCATCTCGGTGGCGCCGAACTTCGCGTTCGACCACGCCGCGGCGCGCGGCGTCCCCAGGGACGGCGAGCCGCCGCTGGATCTGTCCAACATCCGCGCGGTCCTCAACGGCAGCGAGCCGATCTCGGCAGCCACCGTGCGCAGGTTCAACGACGCCTTCGGTCCCTACGGCTTCAACCCCAAGGCGCTCAAGCCGTCCTACGGTCTGGCCGAGGCCACGTTGTTCGTCTCCACCACGCCGTCGGACGAGCCGCCGAAGATCGTCCACGTCGACCGCGACCAGCTCAACGAGCACCGCTTCGTCGAGGTGGCCGCGGACGCCCCGTCGGCGGTCGCGCAGGCGTCGGCCGGCAAGGTCGGCGTCGCCGAATGGGCCGTCATCGTGGACGCCGAGAGCGCCACCGAGCTGCCCGACGGGCAGATCGGGGAGATCTGGATCAGCGGGCAGAACATGGGCACGGGCTACTGGGGCAAGCCCGAGCAGACCGTCTCGACGTTCCAGAACACTCTCAAGTCCAGGACCAGCCCGTCGCACGCCGAAGGCGCCACCGACGACGCCACCTGGGTCAGCACCGGCGACTACGGCGCCTTCTACGGCGGTGACCTGTACATCACCGGCCGCGTGAAGGACCTGGTGATCGTCGACGGCCGCAACCACTACCCGCAGGACCTCGAGTACTCGGCGCAGGAGGCCAGCAAGGCCCTGCGCACCGGTTTCGTCGCGGCGTTCTCGGTGCCGGCCAACCAGCTTCCCGACGTGGTGTTCGACAACGCGCACGCCGGCCTCAAGCGCGACCCCGACGACACCTCAGAGCAACTGGTGATCGTCGCCGAACGTGCCCCGGGCGCCCACAAGATGGATCTCGAGCCGGTGGCCGACGAGATCCGCGCCGCGATCGCCGTTCGGCACGGCGTCACGGTGCGCGACGTTCTGCTCACCCCGGCCGGCGCGATCCCCCGCACCTCGAGCGGCAAGATCGGTCGTCGGGCGTGCCGGGCGGGCTACCTCGACGGCAGCCTCCGCAGCGGAAAGATCGCCAACGACTTCCCCGACCAGACGGACTGACGCACACCGTCGGTCCACCCAGGCCGCACCTCGGCGAAAGTGACTGTGAATATGACTGAAGCGCTAGACAATTCGCCAGCTCTCGCCGGGGCCGACTCGTCGGCTCAGCCGGCCCGCACCGACAAGACGGTCCCCGAGGTGCGCGAGTTCCTCCGCACCTGGATCGCCGAGGCCACCGGGCAAGCTGCCGACGCGATCGACGAGTCCGCGCCGATGGTCGAGTTGGGTCTGTCGTCGCGTGACGCGGTGACGCTGGCCAGTGACATCGAGGATCTGACCGGTGTGACGTTGACGGCGACCGTCCTGTTCCGCAACCCGACCATCGAGTCGTTGGCGACGGTCATCGTGGAGGGCGATCCCTTCGATGATGCAGCCGAGGCTTCCGACGACTACGACTGGTCGCGGGACAAGGACGTCGACGATATCGCCATCGTGGGCATCGGCACCCGATTCCCCGGTGACCTGAACACTCCGGACGAGATGTGGCGCGGCCTGCTCGACGGCGTCGACGCCATCACCGATCTGCCCGAGGGCCGGTGGGAGGAGTTCCTCGGCGATCCCCGGATCGCCGAGCGCGTCGCACGGGCGCATACCCGCGGCGGCTACCTGTCCGACATCAAGGGCTTCGACTCCGAATTCTTCGCACTGTCGAAGATGGAGGCCGACAACATCGATCCGCAGCAGCGGATGGCCCTGGAACTGACCTGGGAAGCGTTGGAGCACGCCAGGATTCCGGCGTCGAGCCTGCGCGGTGAGACCGTCGGCGTCTTCGTCGGCGCGTCGAACAACGACTACAGCTTCCTGTCGGTCTCCGACGCGTCGGTCGCGCACCCGTACGCCATCACGGGCACGACCAGCTCGATCATCGCCAACCGGGTGTCGTACTTCTTCGACTTCCGCGGGCCGTCGATGGCGATCGACACGGCCTGCTCGTCGTCCCTGGTCGCCGTGCACGAGGGCGTCAAGGCGCTGCGGGCGGGCGACGCGGACGTGGTGCTCGCCGGTGGCGTCAACGCGTTGATCACCCCACTGGTCACCATCGGCTTCGACGAGGTCGGCGGCGTGCTGGCCCCCGACGGGCGCATCAAGTCCTTCTCCTCGGACGCCAACGGCTACGCCCGTTCCGAGGGCGGCGGCATGCTGGTGCTCAAGCGCGTGGCCGATGCCCGCCGTGACGGTGACGAGATCCTGGCCGTCATCGCCGGCAGTGCGGTCAACCACGACGGCCGCTCCAACGGCTTGCTGGCGCCCAACCCGGACGCGCAGGCCGACGTGCTGCGCAAGGCCTACAAGGACGCGGGCATCGATCCGCGCACCGTCGACTACGTCGAGGCGCACGGCACCGGCACCATCCTCGGTGACCCGATCGAGGCCGACGCCTTGGGCCGGGTCATCGGCAAGGGACGCTCCGCCGACAAGCCCGCGCTGCTGGGTGCGGTGAAGTCCAATGTGGGACACCTGGAGTCGGCCGCGGGCGCGGCCAGCCTGGCCAAGGTGGCGCTGTCGTTGAAGAACGACAAGCTGCCGCCGTCGATCAACTACGCGGGCCCCAACCCCTACATCGACTTCGACAAGATCAACATCAAGGTCAACGACGTCGTCGCCGACTGGCCGCGATACAGCGGTCACGCGATCGCCGGTGTCTCGGGCTTCGGGTTCGGTGGCGCCAACGCCCACCTGGTGGTGCGCGAGGTGCTGCCGTCCGACCTGGTCGAGCCGGAGCCAGTCGTCGAAACCGTCGTGCCGCAGGAGAAGTCCGACGCGAATGCCGTGTACGTCGGCGGGGTGCGGGTGGACGAGTACGGCGACATCCTCGACGACGACGATGACGAGGATCTCGACGTGCCCGCCGCGGCCGTCGACGCCGAGCCCGGATTGCCGGGCCTCACCGACGAGGCGCTGCGGCTGATCGAGGCCGGGCGCGAGCAGCTCGAGGCGGGCGAACCGGCGAAGCCGTTGATCCCCCTTGCCGTCTCGGGCTTCTTGACCTCCCGCAAGCGAGCGACGGCCGCCGAGTTGGCGGACTGGATCGACAGCGAGGAAGGCCGGGCCGCGTCGCTGGAGTCGATCGGTCGTTCCCTGTCGCGACGCAATCACGGACGTTCGCGCGCAGTGATCCTTGCCCACGATCACGACGAGGCGGTCAAGGGACTGCGCGTACTGGCCGAGGGCAAGCAGTCTCCGTCGGTGATCAGCGCCGACGGACCCGTCACCAGCGGACCGGTCTGGGTGTTCGCCGGTTTTGGTGCCCAGCACCGCAAGATGGGCAAGAGCCTCTACCTGCGTGACGAGATCTTCGCCAAGTGGATCAACGAGGTCGACGCGCTGATCCAGGACGAGCGCGGCTACTCCGTCGTGGAGCTGATCCTCGACGACGCGATCGACTACACCGACGAGACCTGCGAATACCCGATCGAAGTCGTCCAGACGGTGATCTTCGCCATCCAGATCGCACTCGGTGAGCTGCTCAGGGCACACGGCGCCAAACCTGGTGCGGTGATTGGTCAGTCGCTCGGCGAGGCAGCGGCGGCCTACTTCTCCGGCGGTCTGTCCCTGGAGGACGCCACTCGCACCATCTGCTCGCGCGCCCACCTGATGGGTGAGGGCGAGGCGATGCTGTTCGGTGAGTACATCCGCCTGATGGCGCTCGTCGAGTACTCCGCCGACGAGATCAAGACCGTGTTCTCGGACTACCCGGGCCTGGAGGTGTGCGTGTACGCCGCGCCCACCCAGACCGTCATCGGTGGCCCGCCCGAGCAGATCGACGCGATCATTGCCAGGGCCGAGTCCGAGGGCAAGTTCGCCCGCAAGTTCCAGACCAAGGGCGCCAGTCACACCCAGCAGATGGATCCGCTGCTCGGCGAGCTCTCGGCCGAGATCCAGGGCATCGAGGCGCGTCCGCTGCAGACGGCGTACTACTCGACCGTCCACGAGGGCGGCCTGATCCGGGCCGGCTCCGACGCCATCCACGACGTGGACTACTGGAAGAAGGGGCTGCGGCACAGCGTCTACTTCACCCACGGCATCCGAAACGCCGTCGACGACGGTCACACCACGTTCCTGGAGTTGGCGCCAAATCCGGTGGCGCTCATGCAGGTTGGGTTGACCACCGCGTCGGCCGGTCTGCATGACGCGCAGCTCGTCGCGACCCTGGCGCGCAAGCAGGACGAGGTCGACTCGATGACGACGGCCATGGCGCAGTTGTTCACCCACGGCCACGATCTGGACTTCCGCACCCTCTTCGCGCCGGGTGAATACGCCGACATTCCGCCGACGCGGTTCAAGCGCAAGCCGCACTGGCTCGACGTCCGGTTCTCCGGCGACGGGTCCAACGTGGTGCCAGGCACGCACGTCGCAATGCCCGA
>Ga0209051_1002425_pt1 | contig 13396 bp, 9 predicted proteins | sample AraplaCvi_mMS_r2_2_FD_184286 | JGI IMG/M metagenome (GOLD analysis project Ga0209051, IMG submission 184286) | Arabidopsis root microbial communities from North Carolina, USA - plate scrape MF_Cvi_mMS_r2 (SPAdes) (version 2) | ecosystem: Host-associated > Plants > Roots > Endosphere | place: USA...
GCATCGTCACGCTTCCGGAAGGCACGGAAATGGTGATGCCGGGCGACAACGTCACGGTTGCCGTTGAGCTGATCGTGCCGATCGCGATGGAAGAAAAGCTGCGCTTCGCGATCCGCGAAGGCGGCCGTACCGTCGGCGCTGGCATCGTTGCCTCGATCGTCGAGTAATCGACAGCGACATCGGAATAGACAGGGCCCTGCCGGCGACGGCGGGGCCTTTTCCGTTTGAGCCTGACCGTGAGTCAATCGATAAACTCACCCGGAGTCAGTTTTCCGGAAAGAGCTCGCTCCCGTAGCGGAAGTTCGCCGCGCCGCGCGGCTTTCGGAAAGCGATTGGCAGGCGCTCTTCGGTGTCCAGCAGCCGCTCGGCGACATTCTCGACGCCGGCGCGGATCGCTTCTGGGCCGATGAAGCCCCCATGGACCTGCGTCGTTGCCGCAAGCGCCCGCGTGAAGGCGTCGAACAGGACCGCATCGGGTGGCGTCGGGCGCTGCCAGAAGGCGGCAAGACTGTCCTGGAAGGTGAGGCCGGGCACGTCGTAGATTGCCGAGCCCAGCGCGATGACCGGCTTGCCGAGGCCAAGCGCCGTCAGCCCGACCGTGGAATTGACGGTGACGATGCCCGCCGACCTTCCGATCAGATCGTCGGTACTGCCGCCGTCGGCGACGAACATGCGGTCCGCCACGCCAAGGCGTTCGGCCGCGTCGCCTACTCGGGCGGCCCAGCGGGACAGACCGTTGTCGATCGGGTGCACCTTGAAGAGCAGCCGGCTTTCAGGAGGGGCATGCCGTGCGAAGGAGGCGATCACCGCATCCACCAGCTTGAACAGGTCCCCGCCCGGTGACTGGCTGCGGATCTGGTAATCCCCGGGCAGTTGCAGCGGAAACAGGAAGAAATGCGCATGCCCGTTCGCGTCGGGTGACAGGCAGGCGGCGATGGCTTTTTCGGCCTTTCGCCGGCGCGGGGAGAAGGTCAGCGCCTTCCAGATCCAGCCGCCATATTCCACCAACGGATGCACCGGCCCATGCGTCCGGTAATGGGGATGGACCAGCCAGCCGAGAAGCACGTTCGGAACATGGTAGGCGAGATCGTAAAGCGCATAGGTGAGGAAGCTCGACCGGTAGAGGCCGCCCGGCGCAACCGGAGGGCGGCCGGCAGCCAGCCTGCCGATTTCAACTGGTTCCCGAGGGAAACGGGAATGGGCCGACATGCCGTCGGGTTCGATGGTCAGCCAGTCGGGCCGGAGGTAGCCGTGTTCGAGGATGTGGATCCGAACACCATGCTCCATGCCGATCTCCGCCGCCGTCGCATGAGGAAAGCGGCCGTCGCCCAGCATGACAATGTCCGTGACATCGTGATCACGAATGTAACTTTTGAGATACATACCCCATTCATTCGCGCGGGCTGTGAAAAAATCCCCCTTCCTCGGCCACCAAAACGCCATATCTCCAAGGCACAGGCCGATATGACGGACGGAAGCGCCTTTCTTTTCAACGGCTTCAGCCAGCAGCCTGAGGAAAGGCGAGGCTGGACCCTGGAGAAACAGGAACGTGCGGGCTTTCATGTCACACAACCTGTTGGAAAAACTGTGGGCGTCGGGTTTGGCATTGACGAGGCGAGCTGCGTTGTTGAAAGATGCCGCCGATACTTATCGACAAATTTTGCAATTGAAACCGCCTTTGTAAGATCCGAGTCTCAACCAGCACTGGTTTCCGCATGACGAAAGTCCTGTTCCTGCAAGGGCCACCTTCGGTATTCTGGCGTGAGCTGGCGGACGCTTTCGAGACGCAGGGGATCGCAACCAAGCGTGTCAATTTTTCCTTCGGCGACCAGCTCTACTGGCGCAAGCGCGGCGCGATCAACTATCGCGGCACGCTGCGCGCCTGGCCGCGTTATCTGGCGGACCTGATCCGCCGCGAAGGTTTTACCGACGTCCTCTATTACGCCGACCGGCTTCCCTATCACCGTCTCGCGTCCCATGTCGCCCGCAAGCTGGGTGTCCGCTGCCATGCGGTGGAATTCGGCTATCTGAGGCCCGACTGGATCACCCTTGAGCGGGATGGCATGGGGCGGTTCTCGCATTTTCCCAATGACCCGGATCATATCAGGCAGATCGCCGCCAAGGTGGGTGTCCCCGATCTCAAGGCGCATTTCGGCCATACGTTCAGCCAGGAGGCGACGAACGAGGTCGTCTATAATCTCGCCGCCTATTTCGGCCGGCCGATGTTCCCGTTCTATCGGTCCGACAAGTATTATGATCCGCTGTTCGATTATCTCTCCTGGCTGCCGCGCATGTTCCGGCCGCGGCACGACCTGCCGGAAGGTTTCTTCGACGACACGTCCAAGAAGAATTACCTTCTCGCCCTCCAGCTCCAGAGCGACTATCAGATCCGCGCCAATTCGCCCTACCGGCATCTCTCCCAGATGCTGGAGCAGACGATCCAGTCCTTTGCCCGCTATGCACCGGAAAACAGCCGGCTGATCGTCAAGCAGCATCCGCTCGACAATGATCTGGAAGGCTGGCGCAAGGTTGTTGCCCGTCTTGCAACACGCCATCGCGTGCAGGGCAGGGTGGTCTTCATCGAAAAGGGCGACCTGACCACCATTTTGCGCAACGCGCACGGCACCATCGTGGTCAATTCGACGACGGCCATGCACAGTCTGCGGGCCGGGGTGCCGACGATCGCCGTTGGAGCCGCGGTCTACGACGTGCCGGGCCTCACCCATCAGGGCGGCATCGACAGTTTCTGGCGCCATCCCGAGCCGATCGATTCGCAACTGCTCGCCGATTTCATCAAGGCGCTCGCCGGCAGCATTCAGGTGAAGGGCAATTTCTACCACAAGGAAGGCCGCAAGCACGGCATCGAGGGAATCATCGCCCGTATCTCGGGTGGCCTGGTCAATCAGCCGGATGCCTATGTGGCACGGCCGCCGCGCCTTTCCTGGCGGCGACTGCCGGTATCCCCCGACCGGAAGCCCCATTCCTCCGGCCTGTTGCCGGGCGGGATCGAGCTGCCGGGCAAGGAAATTCTCGCTGGTGGGGCCGAGCCGGCGCTTTCGGTCGTCCGCTTTGTGGATGCGTCCGACAGGTCTGGCCGAAAGCTCAGATAGAACGGTCCGATATTCAAAAATGCTCTTGCAAAGCGCGGCGCATCCCCTTAAAGGGAGCGCCTAGCCAGTTGGCGGCGAACCGGAGTTTCCGGTTTACGATCCGCCAGGGTTGAAGGGGTGTAGCTCAGTTGGTAGAGCGGCGGTCTCCAAAACCGCAGGTCGTCGGTTCAAGCCCGGCCGCCCCTGCCACTTCCAGATGATTGGCGCGAGATTATCCGCAGCGGAATTGTCGGGAAATGGCCGCCGTGCAAGACGGCGAAATTTCATCGAACACTGTTTTCCCTCTTGTGTAAAGGGGAAGGGGTGTTTATGTAGGTCAAAACAGACACGCGGTGCGTGGGGCTGAGCGAGTTCAGCTTTACGTGCCGTAATTGCGTGGACAATCTATGGCATCCAAAACCAATCCCGTTACGTTTCTGCGCCAGGTGCGCTCCGAAGCGACGAAAATCCATTGGCCGTCTCGTCGCGAGACCATGATCTCCACGGCCATGGTTCTGGTTATGGTTGTGTTCGCTGCACTGTTTTTCTTCGCTGCCGACCAGTTTATGGGCTGGCTGCTACGTCTCGTACTGAACGTCAGCGTTTGATTCTGGAGAATGAAGATGGCGGCGCGTTGGTACATCGTCCACGCATATTCTAATTTTGAGAAGAAGGTTGCCGAGGATATCGAGAACAAAGCTCGCCAGAAGGGGCTTGAGCATTTGTTCGAGAAGATCCTCGTGCCGACCGAAAAGGTCGTCGAGGTGCGTCGCGGCCGCAAGGTGGATTCGGAACGCAAGTTCTTTCCGGGTTACGTCATGGTTCGGGCCAACCTGACCGACGAAGCCTATCACCTGATCAAGAACACGCCGAAGGTCACCGGCTTCCTCGGTTCCGACAATAAGCCGGTTCCGATCCCGGACTTCGAGGCCGAGCGCATCCTTGGCCAGGTCCAGGAAGGCGTCGAGCGGCCGAAGTCCTCGATCACTTTCGAGATCGGCGAGCAGGTTCGCGTTTCCGACGGTCCGTTCGCGTCGTTCAACGGCACCGTCCAGGATGTCGACGAAGAGCGCTCGCGCCTCAAGGTCGAAGTCTCGATCTTCGGTCGCGCGACCCCGGTCGAGCTGGAATACGCTCAGGTCGAAAAGGTCTGATGAGTTTTTAAATGGGGCCTGCTGTTTGCTCAGCGGGCCTCGCGCGGCGTTCGCCGCAAGCGCGTGGGAGGTTCGGTGCCTTAGCCGGGCACTTTGGCCGAACCACGCAACCGCAGCCGCCGGCGATAGCCGGCATGTCGGATCGGGAAACCGGTCCCTAACGAAAGGCAGAGAGTAATGGCTAAGAAAGTTATGGGCCAGCTCAAGCTGCAGGTGAAGGCAGGGTCGGCCAATCCGTCCCCGCCGATCGGTCCTGCACTTGGTCAGCGCGGCATCAACATCATGGAATTCTGCAAGGCGTTCAACGCCGCCACGCAGGAAATGGAAAAGGGCATGCCGATCCCGGTCGTCATCACCTATTTCCAGGACAAGTCCTTCACGTTCGCGATGAAGCAGCCTCCGGTCAGCTACTGGCTGAAGAAGGAAGCGAAGATCACTTCGGGTTCCAAGACCCCGGGCAAGGGCGCCAAGGCCGGCACCCTGACCAAGGCTCAGATCAAGACGATCGCCGAAGCCAAGATGAAGGATCTGAACGCTGCCGACATCGAAGGCGCAATGGCCATGATCGAGGGCTCCGCCCGCGCCATGGGCCTGGAAGTGGTGGCTTAACATGGCAAAGCTTGCAAAGCGTATTCAGAAGATCCGCGAAGGCGTCGACCCCACTAAGCTGGTCGCCCTGACGGAAGCCATCTCGATGGTCAAGGTTCGTGCCACGGCGAAGTTCGACGAAACCGTCGAAATCTCCATGAACCTCGGCGTTGATCCGCGTCACGCAGACCAGATGGTACGCGGCGTGGTCAACCTGCCGAACGGCACCGGCCGTGACGTTCGCGTCGCCGTTTTCGCACGTGGCGCCAAGGCTGACGAAGCCAAGGCAGCCGGCGCGGACATCGTCGGCGCCGAAGACCTCGTCGAAATCGTCCAGGGCGGCAAGATCGATTTCGATCGCTGCATCGCCACCCCGGACATGATGCCGCTCGTCGGCCGCCTCGGTAAGGTTCTCGGCCCGCGCGGCATGATGCCGAACCCGAAGGTCGGAACCGTCACCATGGACGTCACGGGCGCCGTCAAGGCTTCCAAGGGCGGCGCTGTCGAGTTCCGCGTCGAGAAGGCTGGCATCATCCATGCCGGTATCGGCAAGGCCTCCTTCGAAGCCAAGGCTCTCGAAGAGAACATCAAGGCTTTCGCTGACGCGGTCATCAAGGCCAAGCCGGCTGGCGCCAAGGGCAACTACGTCAAGCGCGTAGCGATCTCCTCGACCATGGGTCCGGGCGTCAAGATCGATCCGTCGACGGTCACGGCCTGATTATGAATTGCCGGAGCCTTCGGGTTTCGGTCGACTGAATTCCCGGTCCTTCGGGGCCGGGGATTTCCGGAGAAATCCGGAATTCCTGTCCGAGATTGCAGGTGGCTTAGGCCTTAATTGCCTGCATGAGACGGGTAAGACCCGAGATTCATGAGCGCCCAGGCGCTTTAAAATTCGGTTCGAGCCTAGTGTGCCTTGTGCCTGGAGCCCCTGTGGCGACAGTGCGAGGGGACAGGATCCTCAAGCGTCGCTTGGGGTCCTTAATCAAGGGATCCCTTGAGGCAAAGGCAACCCGATGGGGCCTGCAGGATTGCGGTCCCGTCAACTGGAGACAGACAGTGGAAAGAGCGGAAAAGCGCGAATTTGTCACGGAGCTGAACGAAGTCTTTAAGGCTTCCGGTTCGGTTGTCGTGGCCCACTATGCTGGTGTCACAGTTGCGCAGATGAACGATTTTCGTTCGAAGATGCGCGCTGCTGGCGGCACCGTCAAAGTCGCGAAGAACCGTCTGGCCAAGATCGCTCTTCAGGGTACGGAGTCGGAAGGGATGTCCAATCTCTTCAAGGGTCAGACGCTGATCGCATTCAGCGAAGACCCGGTAACGGCTCCGAAGGTCGTCATGGATTTCGCCAAGACCAACGACAAGATCGTTGTGCTCGGCGGCGCCATGGGTGCAACCACGCTCTCTGCGGATGCGGTCAAGTCGCTTGCGACCCTGCCTTCGCTGGACGAGCTTCGCGGCAAGCTGCTGGGCCTCTTGAATGCCCCGGCCACCCGCGTCGCGACGGTTGTCGCCGCACCGGCAAGCCAGCTTGCCCGCGTGTTCGCGGCCTACGCCAAGAAGGACGAGGAAGCCGCGTAAGGCGGTTTTTCGCTGTTCATACCCAAACCAAGTTCGAACCGAATATAAGGAACTAATAAAATGGCTGATCTCGCAAAGATCGTTGAAGACCTCTCTGCTCTGACCGTTCTGGAAGCTGCTGAGCTTTCCAAGCTGCTCGAAGAGAAGTGGGGCGTTTCCGCAGCTGCTCCGGTAGCTGTTGCTGCTGCTGGCGGTGGCGCTGCTGCTGCCGTTGTTGAAGAAGAAAAGACCGAGTTCGACGTCATCCTCGCTGATGCCGGCGCCAACAAGATCAACGTCATCAAGGAAGTCCGCGCCATCACCGGCCTGGGCCTCAAGGAAGCCAAGGATCTCGTTGAAGCCGCTCCGAAGGCTGTCAAGGAAGGCGTCAACAAGGCTGAAGCCGCTGACCTCAAGAAGAAGCTTGAGGACGCCGGCGCCAAGGTCGACGTTAAGTAATATCGGAATGCGGCGGGAGAGGTCTCCTCTCCCGCCGGTTTCCTCCGAACATATTACCCAGGAACCGTCCAAAACGGTTCCTGGGTAATGGGTTCTCAAGAGGATGGTCCCGAATCGAACCGAAAAGGCAATCCGGCCTGGCGTGTTCGAGAGGTGGGACGAGATTGGGAATACCCATTGATCGACGGGATCGACTGGCCAGCGAACCCCGTCCGTTGCAGGCCCGGATGCAAGTTTGAAGGAGCGACGATGGCTCAGACCCTTTCCTTTAATGGTCGCAGGCGCGTACGCAAGTTTTTTGGAAAAATCCCCGAAGTCACCGAAATGCCGAACCTCATCGAGGTTCAGAAGGCATCCTATGACCAGTTCCTCATGGTCGATGAGCCGAAGGGCGGCCGTCCGGACGAAGGTCTGAACGCTGTTTTCCGGTCGGTCTTCCCGATCACCGATTTTTCCGGCGCCTCCATGCTCGAATTCGTGTCCTACGAATTCGAACTGCCGAAGTTCGACGTGGAAGAATGCCGTCAGCGCGACCTGACCTATGCTGCGCCGCTGAAGGTGACGCTGCGCCTGATTGTGTTCGATATCGACGAGGATACGGGCGCAAAGTCGATCAAGGACATCAAGGAGCAGTCGGTCTACATGGGCGACATGCCGCTCATGACCGACAACGGTACGTTCATCGTGAACGGCACCGAGCGCGTCATCGTGTCCCAGATGCACCGTTCGCCGGGCGTTTTCTTCGACCATGACAAGGGCAAGAGCCACTCTTCCGGCAAGCTGCTTTTCGCAGCCCGCGTCATTCCCTATCGCGGTTCCTGGCTCGACATCGAATTCGACGCCAAGGATATCGTCTACGCCCGTATCGACCGCCGCCGCAAGATCCCCGTGACCTCGCTCTTGATGGCGCTCGGCATGGACGGCGAAGACATCCTGTCGACCTTCTACACGAAGTCGTCCTATCAGCGCGACGGCGACGGCTGGCGGATTCCGTTCCAGCCGGAAACCCTGAAGGGCGCCAAGGCGCTTTCCGACATGGTCGACGCCGATACCGGCGAAGTCGTTGTCGAATCCGGCAAGAAGCTCACGCCGCGCCTGCTCCGTCAGTTGACGGACAAGGGCCTGAAGGCCCTGAAGGCGACCAATGACGACCTCTACGGCAACTATCTCGCCGAAGACATCGTCAACATGGAAACCGGCGAGATCTATCTCGAAGCCGGCGACGAAATCGACGAAAAGACCCTGCCGATCATCCTGAATGCAGGTTTCGACGAGATCCCGGTTCTCGGCATCGACCATATCAATGTCGGCGCCTATATCCGCAACACGCTTGCCGCCGACAAGAACGAGAACCGTCAGGACGCTCTGTTCGACATCTACCGCGTCATGCGTCCGGGCGAACCGCCGACCATGGAATCGGCCGAAGCCATGTTCAACTCGCTGTTCTTCGATGCGGAGCGTTACGACCTCTCCGCCGTCGGCCGCGTCAAGATGAACATGCGTCTCGACCTCGAAGTCGCCGACACCGTCCGCACGTTGCGCAAGGACGACATCCTGGCCGTGGTCAAGATGCTGGTCGAACTGCGCGACGGCAAGGGCGAGATCGACGACATCGACAACCTCGGCAACCGCCGCGTCCGTTCTGTCGGCGAACTGATGGAAAATCAGTACCGCCTCGGCCTGCTCCGCATGGAACGCGCCATCAAGGAACGCATGTCGTCGATCGAGATCGACACCGTCATGCCGCAGGATCTGATCAACGCGAAGCCGGCAGCCGCCGCGGTTCGCGAATTCTTCGGCTCCTCGCAGCTGTCGCAGTTCATGGACCAGGTGAACCCGCTGTCGGAAATCACCCACAAGCGCCGTCTTTCGGCACTTGGCCCGGGTGGTCTGACCCGCGAGCGCGCCGGCTTCGAAGTCCGCGACGTGCATCCGACCCATTACGGCCGTATCTGCCCGATCGAAACGCCGGAAGGCCCGAACATCGGTCTGATCAACTCGCTCGCGACGTTTGCCCGCGTCAACAAGTACGGCTTCATCGAAAGCCCGTACCGCAAGATCATCGACGGCGTCGTCACCAAGGAAGTGCTGTACCTCTCCGCCATGGAAGAGGCGAAGTACTACGTTGCCCAGGCGAATTCGGAGCTGACGCCGGAAGGTGCCTTCGTTGAAGAATTCGTCGTTTGCCGTCATGCCGGCGAAGTCATGCTGTCGCCGCGCGACACCATCAACCTGATGGACGTCTCGCCGAAGCAGCTTGTCTCGGTCGCGGCAGCGCTTATTCCGTTCCTGGAAAACGACGACGCCAACCGCGCTCTGATGGGCTCGAACATGCAGCGTCAGGCCGTGCCGCTGGTACGCGCTGAAGCTCCGTTCGTCGGTACCGGCATGGAACCGGTCGTCGCCCGCGATAGCGGCGCCGCCATCGCTGCCCGCCGCGGCGGCGTCGTCGACCAGGTCGACGCGACCCGTATCGTTATCCGCGCCACCGAAGACCTCGATCCGTCGAAGTCCGGCGTCGATATCTACCGCCTGATGAAGTTCCAGCGTTCGAACCAGAACACCTGCGTCAACCAGCGTCCGCTGGTTTCGGTTGGTGACATCCTCAACAAGGGTGACATCATCGCCGACGGTCCGTCGACCGACCTGGGTGACTTGGCGCTCGGCCGCAACGCGCTCGTCGCGTTCATGCCCTGGAACGGCTACAACTACGAAGACTCGATCCTGCTCTCCGAGCGTATCGTTGCCGACGACGTGTTCACCTCCATCCACATCGAGGAATTCGAAGTGATGGCGCGCGACACCAAGCTTGGTCCGGAAGAAATCACCCGCGACATTCCGAACGTTTCGGAAGAAGCGCTGAAGAACCTCGACGAAGCCGGCATCGTCTACATCGGCGCCGAAGTCCAGCCGGGCGACATCCTCGTCGGCAAGATCACCCCGAAGGGCGAAAGCCCGATGACGCCGGAAGAAAAGCTTCTGCGCGCCATCTTCGGCGAAAAGGCGTCCGACGTTCGCGACACCTCCATGCGCATGCCTCCGGGCACTTTCGGCACGATCGTCGAAGTTCGCGTCTTCAACCGCCACGGCGTGGAGAAGGACGAACGCGCCATGGCGATCGAGCGTGAGGAAATCGAACGCCTCGCCAAGGACCGCGACGACGAACAGGCCATCCTCGACCGTAACGTCTACGGCCGTCTGATGGACATGCTGCGCGGCCAGATGTCGGTTGCCGGTCCGAAGGGCTTCAAGAAGGGCGTCGAGCTTTCCAACGCCGTCGTCTCCGAATACCCCCGCTCGCAGTGGTGGATGTTCGCAGTCGAGGACGAAAAGGTGCAGGGCGAAATCGAAGCGCTCCGCGGCCAGTACGACGAATCCAAGTCGCGCCTTGAACAGCGCTTCATGGACAAGGTCGAAAAGGTCCAGCGCGGCGACGAAATGCCTCCGGGCGTCATGAAGATGGTCAAGGTCTTCGTCGCTGTGAAGCGCAAGATCCAGCCGGGCGACAAAATGGCCGGCCGTCACGGCAACAAGGGCGTCGTGTCGCGCATCGTACCGGTCGAGGACATGCCGTTCCTCGAAGACGGCACGCATGTCGACATCGTTCTGAACCCGCTCGGCGTGCCTTCGCGCATGAACGTCGGCCAGATCCTCGAGACGCATCTCGCCTGGGCTTGCGCCGGCATGGGCAAGCGCATCGGTGCGTTGCTCGAAGAGTACCGCAAGTCGAACGACATCACCGACCTGAAGAAGGAACTGACGGAAGCCTATGAGAGCGAGGCGAACGCCGAAGTTGCAAGCTTCGACGACGAGTCTCTCGTTCGCCTGGCCGAGCAGTCCAAGCGTGGTCTGTCGATCGCAACGCCGGTCTTCGACGGCGCGCATGAGCCGGACGTCGCAGCGATGCTCACCAAGGCGGGCCTCAACCCGTCCGGTCAGTCCGTGCTCTACGACGGCCGTACCGGCGAGCAGTTCGACCGCAAGGTGACTGTCGGCTACATGTACATGATCAAGCTGAACCACCTCGTGGACGACAAGATCCATGCGCGTTCGATCGGTCCGTACTCGCTCGTCACCCAGCAGCCGCTTGGCGGCAAGGCGCAGTTCGGCGGCCAGCGCTTCGGCGAAATGGAAGTCTGGGCGCTCGAAGCCTACGGCGCTGCCTACACGCTGCAGGAAATGCTGACCGTGAAGTCTGACGACGTGGCCGGCCGTACCAAGGTCTACGAAGCGATCGTGCGCGGCGACGACACGTTCGAGGCGGGCATTCCGGAGAGCTTCAACGTTCTCGTCAAGGAAATGCGCTCTCTCGGCCTGTCCGTCGAACTCGAGAACTCGAAGATCGACGATGCGACTGCCGGTCAGTTGCCGGACGCAGCCGAATAAGAACAAAAGCCGGCGCGCGCCAGGAATGGGCGCGCGCCACTCCCGCCCCCGGTTCGCACCGAAGGGCAGGGGGATTTTTGCCGCATTTCGCGGCTAATACCGTTTTAGAGCATCGGGCGGTCCTTGCCGGGAATTCGGACCGTATCGATCGCCAGCTGAGGGCTTCCGCCCCTAAAGGAGATAGGCATGAACCAAGAGGTCATGAATCTTTTCAATCCGCAGGTGCCTGCACAGCACTTCGACTCGATCCGGATCTCGATCGCGTCTCCGGAGAAGATTCTCTCCTGGTCCTACGGCGAAATCAAAAAGCCGGAGACCATCAACTACCGTACCTTCAAGCCGGAACGCGACGGCCTTTTCTGCGCGCGCATCTTCGGGCCGATCAAGGACTATGAGTGCCTGTGCGGCAAGTACAAGCGCATGAAGTACAAGGGCATCATCTGCGAAAAGTGCGGCGTCGAAGTCACGCTGTCGCGCGTTCGCCGCGAGCGCATGGGCCATATCGAGCTCGCCGCTCCCGTTGCCCATATCTGGTTCCTGAAGTCGCTTCCGTCGCGTATCTCGACCCTTCTCGACATGACGCTGAAGGATGTCGAGCGCGTACTCTATTTCGAGAACTACATCGTCACTGAGCCGGGCCTCACCTCGCTCAAGGAAAACCAGCTTCTTTCCGAAGAAGAATACATGATCGCCGTCGACGAGTTCGGCGAAGATCAGTTCACGGCGATGATCGGCGCCGAGGCCATCTATGAGATGCTCGCCTCGATGAATCTCGAAAAGATCGCCGGCGACCTGCGTTCGGAACTTGCCGACACCACGTCGGATCTGAAGCAGAAGAAGCTGATGAAGCGCCTGAAGATCGTCGAGAACTTCATGGAATCCGGCAACCGCCCGGAATGGATGATCATGAAGGTCGTGCCCGTGATCCCGCCGGACCTGCGTCCGCTGGTTCCGCTCGATGGCGGCCGTTTTGCGACGTCCGACCTGAACGATCTCTATCGCCGCGTCATCAACCGTAACAACCGTCTGAAGCGCCTGATCGAACTGCGCGCTCCGGGCATCATCATCCGCAACGAAAAGCGCATGCTGCAGGAATCTGTGGACGCGCTGTTCGACAACGGCCGCCGTGGCCGCGTCATCACCGGCGCCAACAAGCGTCCGCTGAAGTCGCTGTCCGACATGCTCAAGGGCAAGCAGGGCCGCTTCCGTCAGAACCTGCTCGGCAAGCGCGTCGACTATTCCGGCCGTTCGGTCATCGTGACCGGTCCCGAACTGAAGCTGCACCAGTGCGGCCTGCCGAAGAAGATGGCGCTCGAACTGTTCAAGCCGTTCATCTACGCCCGCCTCGACGCCAAGGGTTACTCCTCGACCGTCAAGCAGGCCAAGAAGCTGGTCGAAAAGGAAAAGCCGGAAGTCTGGGATATCCTCGACGAGGTCATCCGCGAACATCCGGTTCTCCTGAACCGCGCACCGACGCTGCACCGCCTGGGCATCCAGGCCTTCGAACCTATCCTGGTCGAAGGCAAGGCGATCCAGCTGCATCCGCTCGTCTGCACGGCCTTCAACGCCGACTTCGACGGCGACCAGATGGCCGTTCACGTGCCGCTGTCGCTCGAAGCCCAGCTCGAAGCCCGCGTGCTGATGATGTCGACGAACAACATCCTGCACCCGGCCAACGGCGCACCGATCATCGTTCCGTCGCAGGACATGGTTCTCGGCCTCTACTATCTGGCGATCATGAACCAGAACGAGCCGGGTGAAGGCATGGCCTTCTCCGACATGGGCGAACTGCACCACGCTCTGGAAAACAAGGTCGTCACCCTGCATGCCAAGATCCGTGGCCGCTTCAAGACCGTGGACGCCGAAGGCAAGCCGGTTTCCAAGATCTATGAAACGACCCCCGGCCGCATGATCATCGGCGAACTTCTGCCGAAGAACGTCAACGTGCCGTTCGAGACCTGCAACCAGGAAATGACCAAGAAGAACATCTCCAAGATGATCGACACGGTCTACCGTCACTGCGGCCAGAAGGACACGGTGATCTTCTGCGACCGCATCATGCAGCTCGGCTTTACCCATGCCTGCCGTGCCGGCATTTCGTTCGGCAAGGACGACATGGTCATTCCGGACACCAAGGTGAAGATCGTCGGCGAAACCGAAGCC
>Ga0209051_1002426_pt1 | contig 13390 bp, 12 predicted proteins | sample AraplaCvi_mMS_r2_2_FD_184286 | JGI IMG/M metagenome (GOLD analysis project Ga0209051, IMG submission 184286) | Arabidopsis root microbial communities from North Carolina, USA - plate scrape MF_Cvi_mMS_r2 (SPAdes) (version 2) | ecosystem: Host-associated > Plants > Roots > Endosphere | place...
CGAAGTCGAAGTCGAGGAGGGCGGCGATCGCCCCGCTGTCGGGGAAGCGCTCCACGAAGGCGGCGCGGCCCGACTGCCACGCCGGGCTGCCATGCACGAGGAACTCCGCGCGTCCCTCGAGCGTCACGCGGGGCGGCGCCGTGTCGGCGTCGGTCACCTCGGTGGCGATCATCAGCAGCGAGACGCGCGGGTCGTCGCGCATGTGCTGCGCATGCGGCGCCAGCGCGCTCACCTGCAGCACCACGCGGCCCGTGCTGCGGTCGATGGCGTATGGCGTCATGGAGACGTAGGGCGTGCCGTCGGCCTGCAACGTGGCGAGCGCGGCGACGCGCTGCGTCTGCAGGATGGACAGAAGCTCCTGATCGAGTCGGGATTCGTATTCGCTCATGACTGACTCGGCCTCAACGGAGCGCAGCCCGTGCTCGATGCGCTCCCTGGACGTTGGGGATGCCTGCCCTCTGGCGGGGCTGGTGTCGTTCTCGTTCCCTGGTCGGCAGATTCGCGGCTCGTGGCTCGCGGACGTCCGGCGCCCGCCCGTGACGGTATATCCGTGCACGCGGCTCGGCGGTTGCTGTCTTGGCGTGATCGCTTCGACCTTGAAGCGCGGGGTGCTCGCGCCTTGCCGGAAGCCGATCGTTGTCTTGGCCCTCGAGGCAGCTGAAAAGTGCTGCTTGCCCGGCTGAAAGCTTACAGCCGCTTAATGTGACCTCACGATAACCAAAAGGTCCAGAGGCGGCAAGGTCCGTGAACCCGGAAACGGCGTGTGCCGGGGGCGTGATGGGGGAATGAAAAAAGGGGTCAGGACTTACGTCCTGACCCCCTGTCCGAAGCTGCCGCGAATGTCGGGGCAGGGCCGCAGCCCAACCCCGACGGGCGCCGGAATGTCAGCGCGAGCGCGGGCCGCGGCGGTCGCCGCCCGTGGCGGGACGCGGCTTGCCGAAGGTGCGCGGCGCGTCGCCGCGCGGGGCGCCGCCCCAGTTCGCGCGCGCCGGCTTGGCGTGCGCGGGGCGCTCGCCGCCGTCCTGGTGCTCCGGACGGAAGCGGGCGTCGCCGCGCGGCGCCTCGTGGCGGGGACGATCGCCGCCGTGCGGCGCGCGGCCTGCGGGGCCGTGGAACGGGCCGCGCGGGCCGGTGCCCGGATGGCTGCGGTCCACGCCCGGCGCCTGCGACTCGGCGCGATCGCCGAAGCGGCCGGCGGGACGCTCGCCGGAGCGCTCGTCGAATCGCGCGGCGGGACGATCGCCGAACCGGTTGCCGCCGCGATCGTCGAAGCGGCCGCGGGGCGCGCCGTGGTGGCCACGGCCGGCGGGACGCTCGTCGCGGAAGCCGCCGTTCGGGCGCGGGCGCACGGCGGCGGGCGGCGCGAGGCGGGGCTCGAGGCCGGCGACGATCGCCGGCGGGATCGCGTGCGTCGTGAAGCGCTCGATGCGGCGGATCATCCCCACGTCGCGGCGCTCGGCCAGCGTGATGGCGAGGCCCGAGCGGCCCGCGCGGCCGGTGCGGCCGATGCGGTGCACGTAGTCCTCGGCCTTCATCGGCAGGCCGTAGTTGATGACGTGGGTGATCGTCGGCACGTCGATGCCGCGCGCCGCGACGTCGGTGGCGACCAGCACGCGCAGCTGGCGCATGCGCAGGGCGCCCAGCACCCGGTTGCGCCGGCCCTGCGGCATGCCGCCGTGCAGCGCGGCGACGGAGTGGCCGATGTCGGCGAGGCGCATGGCGAGCTCGTCGGCATCGCGCTGCGTGCTCGTGAAGACCACGGCCTGGCCCATGTCGCGCTCGGTCAGCAGGTGCTCGAGCAGGGCGTCGCGGTGCGCCCGATCGTCGGCCCAGTGCAGGCGCTGCTCGATCTGCGAGTGGGCCTCGGTGGGCGCGGTCACGCGGATGCGCTGCGGGTCGCGCGTGAGCTCGCGCGCGAGGTTGCCGACGGAACCCTCGAAGGTCGCGCTGAACATCAGGGTCTGGCGATGGCGCGAGACGACTTCGGCGATCGCGTGGATGTCGTCGATGAAGCCCATGTCCAGCATGCGATCCGCCTCGTCGAGGACGAGCATCTCGACCTGGCCGAGCACGGCCTTGCCCGTGCCCATGTGATCGAGCAGGCGGCCGGGAGTGGCGATGAGGATGTCGAGCGGGCCGCGCAGCGCCTTGAGCTGCGCCGCGTACGGCACGCCGCCGACCACGGTCGCCACGCGCAGGCCCTGCACGTTGCGGCCGTAGGTCATGCAGGCCTTGGAGACCTGCATCGCCAGCTCGCGCGTCGGCGCGAGGACGAGCACGCGCGGGCCGCTCGGCTGGCCGCGCTCGCGCTTCTTCGCGGGATCGTTGCGCGCCTCGATGACGCGCTGCAGCGCCGGCAGCACGAAGGCCGCGGTCTTGCCGCTGCCGGTGCGCGAGGAGACGAGCAGGTCGCCGCCGGCGAGCGCCGCGGGAATCGCGAGGGCCTGCACGTCGGTGGGCTCGGTGTAGCCCGACTGCGAGACGGACTTGAGCACCTCGGGCGCGAGGCCCAGGGCGTCGAAGCCGCTGGCCGGCGCGGGGGCCGCGGTCTCTTGCGACAGGTTCTGGTCGCCCGAGACGGGCTGGAGATCGAAACTCATGAAAACTTTCAAGCCGATGTGGCGCCCACGCGCGCCCACGGCCAGGCCGGGGGCGAACGAGATCGCCACGGCGCCGCACGCCTTGGAACGGAAGGCGGCGCCAGTGAGGTCGCGTAGAAGCAAACGGGGCAGGCCGGCGCACGGTGGGCGGCGGCTGGGAAGCCCTGGAAACGTCTGGAGCGACGGCATCGCCGCCGACCACAGCCGTTTCGGTGTTGCGCGCCGTGCGGGAGGCACGAGTCGCAGCAGACCGGCTTGAAAAGGTCAGGAGGGGATGAGCGGAAGGACGTCCGGCGTATCGTCTCGACCCGGCCCGACACGTCTTGCAACTTGTTCAGGCCGACGAGCATTCGCCGCGTCAACTCATATTTTGCCAGAATTTTCCTCGGCGTGCCATGGAATACCATTGATTCCTCAGACCTTCTCCTGTCCCGCACCTTCCGGAAGCCCGATCCATGCCCGAGAACAAGACCGTCAAGCCCATGAGCCGTGTCGTCGTCGTGAGCGCCGACGCGCTCTGGCGCGAAGAGGTCGTCGCCGGGCTGAACGCCGCGGCCCAGAAGCTGGACCACCCGTTCGTGCTCGAGGCCGTGCCCGCCGCGGACGGCCCGCAGGCGCTGGCCGCCGTGATCGGCGACGGCGACGTGCAGATCGCGCTGATCGACCATGGCGACCATCGCGAGAGCGCGCCGAAGGGCCGCGGCGCCCCGCGCCACCAGGACACGGCGACGACGGCCAAGGAACTCATGGCTGTCCGCCCCGAGCTCTCCCTGTACGTCGGCCTCGAGGACGACGAGAACAAGCTGCTGCTCGAGGAACTCGCGCGCAACGTCGTGCACGGGTACTTCTATCGCGGCGAGATGGATTTCACGGGCTGGAGCCGGATCCTCGCCGCCGAGATCGCCGAGAAGTCGGCGACGCCGTTCTACGACGAGCTGAAGAACTACGTCCGCATGGCCAAGGACAGCTGGCACACGCCGGGCCACGCGGGCGGCGACTCGATCAAGGGCAGCCCCTGGGTGGGCGACTTCTACGACTTCGCGGGCGAGAACCTCCTGCGCGCCGACCTGTCGGTCTCCGTCGAGATGCTCGACTCGCTGCTGCATCCCACGGGCGTGATCGTGCAGGCGCAGCGCCTCGCGGCCCAGGCCTTCGGGGCGCGCAAGACCTACTTCGCCACGAACGGCACCTCGACCGCGAACAAGGTCATCTTCCAGACGCTGCTCGCCCCGGGCGACAAGCTGCTGCTCGATCGCAACTGCCACAAGTCGGTGCACCACGGCGTCATCCTCTCGGGCGCGCGGCCGGTCTACCTCGATTCCTCGGTCAACCGCAAGTACGGCCTCTTCGGCCCGGTGCCGCGCGCGACGGTGATGGCGGCGATCGCCGAGCACCCCGACGCGCGGGCGCTGATCCTCACCTCCTGCACCTACGACGGCCTGCGCTACGAGCTCGCGCCCATCATCGAGGCGGCGCACGCGGCGGGCATCAAGGTGATCGTCGACGAGGCCTGGTACGGCCACGCGCGCTTCCACCCCGAGCTGCGCCCGACCGCGCTCGAGAGCGGCGCCGACTACGTCACGCAGAGCACGCACAAGGTGCTCTCGGCGTTCTCGCAGGCGAGCATGATCCACGTGAACGATCCGGCGTTCGACGAGCACCTGTTCCGCGAGAACTTCAACATGCACGCGTCGACGAGCCCGCAGTACAACCTGATCGCGAGCCTCGACGTGGCGCGCAAGCAGGCCGTGATGGAAGGCTACCGGCTGCTCGATCGCTCGCTGAAGTACGCCGCCGAATTGCGCGAGAAGATCAACGCCACGGGCGTCTTCCGCGCGCTCGACCTCGACGACCTGCTGCCCGAGGAGCTGGCCGACGATGGCATCCGCCTCGATCCCACGAAGATCACGATCGACATCGGCCCGTCGGGCTTCTCGTCCGACGAGCTGCGCGAGGAGCTGTTCGAGCGCTTCAACATCCAGGTCGAGAAATCCACTCACAACACGCTCACGCTGCTGCTGACGGTGGGCACCACGCGCGCCAAGGTCTCGCGCCTGTTCGACGCGCTGCTGCGCCTCGCCAAGGAGCGCCGCCCCGAGCGCGTGAACGCACGCATGCCGGAGCTGCCGCGCTTCACGCGCCTCGCCTGCCTGCCGCGCGACGCGTTCTACGAGTACGGCGAGCGCATCCCGCTCGTCGACGAGCAGGGCCAGCCCAACCCCGCGCTCGAGGGGCGCGTGTGCTGCGACCAGATCGTCCCTTACCCGCCCGGCATCCCGGTGCTCGTGCCGGGGCAGGTCGTCGCCCTCGAGATCGTCGCCTTCCTCACGCGCATGATGCGCACCCAGCGCTCGATCGAGATGCACGGCCTCGCGATGCACGAGGGCGAGCTGTGCCTGCGCGTGCTGGCGCCCAACGAGCTCGATTCGTTGGCGAGCCGATCGCGGCTGTGATGGAGGAAGGGGTCAGGTCTTCGACCTGACCCCTGCATTCTTGCCGCCGCCACCGAATGCCGGTGTCAGGTCCAAGACCTGACCCCGATGATCACCACTTCGGCGGGCGCTTGTCGATGAACGCCTGCACGCCCTCGAGCGCGGACTCGTCCATCATGTTGCAGGCCATCGTGCGGGCGGCGTCCTCGTAGGCGCTCGCGATGCCGGTCTCGAGCTGGCGGTAGAAGAGCTGCTTGCCCAGGGCGACGGCCACGCGCGGCTTGGCGACGATGGCCGCGGCGAGCGCCTCGACCTCGGCGTCGAGCGCCTCGGGGGAGGCGACGCGATTGACGAGCCCCTTCGCGCGCGCCTCGGCGGCATCGATGAAGGCGCCCGTCACCAGCATCTCGAACGCCGCCTTGCGCCCGACGTTGCGCGACAGCGCGACGCCGGGCGTGGAGCAGAAGAGCCCGAGGTTGACGCCGCTCACCGCGAAACGCGCATTGCTGGCGGCCACCGCCAGGTCGCACATCGCGACGAGCTGGCACCCCGCCGCGGTGGCGATGCCCTGCACGCGCGCGATCACGGGCACGGGCAGGCGCAGGATCGTCATCATCATGCGGCCGCATTGCGCGAAGAGGCGCTCGTAGTACTCGCGGGAGGGGGCGGCGCGCATCTCCTTCAGGTCGTGGCCCGCGCAGAAGGCCTTGCCCGCGCCCCCGAGCACCACCACGCGCGCACGATCGTCGGCGCCGATCGCGTCGAGCTCGCGCTGCAAGGCCTCCAGCATCGCCTCGCTGAGCGCGTTGAAGGCCTCGGGCCGGTTCATCGTCAGCGTCACCACGCCGCGGTCGTCGATCGTCTTCAGCAGCAACGAGTCCATGCGCGAGCTCCAGTCAAATTCGGGGTCAGGCCTGAAGACCTGACCCCAGGGTACGGCCTTCGGGCCCGACCCCGTATTTCACAGCAGATTTCATCGGGACGCCGGTTCCGCCAGCCGATAGGTCGGCGTGCCGGACTTCATCGTCGTGCCCACGATGAGCTGCGGGATCACGGCCTCGACGTCGTCGATGAGGCGCACCATCTGCTCCAGGTCGAGCGCCTGCTGCTTCGTCGAGACGCAGCCCTTGAGCCAGACCCAGCGCCGCTGGCCCTCGATCCAGACGCTGGTGTCCTCGTACGTGCCGGCCGCGGCGATGGCCTTCGCCACGCGCGGCACGATCTCCTTGTCGTAGAGGTACGCGTTGGGCAGGCGGCAGCGGCCGGAGCGGTAGCAGCTCGTGCCGCGCTCGGCGCGCCAGTGCGTCTCGTGCTGCATCTCGGCCTCGGTGAGCAGCGGCGGCTCGGGCACGGGGCATCCGGGCAGGCCGTGCGTGGCCTGCACGAAGGGGTCGTCGAACCAGTTGCGCCGCGCGCCGGCGGCGCTCGCGGCGGACGCCGGCTCGGCCGTGGCCGTCGTCGCCCCCGAGGCGGCCGGCGCCTGCGCGCGCGCGGGCAGTGCCGCCGCGGCCGACACGAGGAGGAGGGGCAGGATGCGCGCGGCGCGCCCGTGTCCGGGCGCCCGGGCTTGTGCGGGGTCGCTTGGCATCGCGCGATGGTAGCGGCCTGCCTCCGGCCATGAACTAGGGCTCGCCCGGCGCTCGCGCGCCGCCGAAGATCGAAGCCATGGCCATCTGCTGCACCGCCTGGTCCGGTCCGGGGGCACCCGTGTTCGAGACCCTGCTCGCGATCCTCGCCGTGTGGCGCATCGCGCAACTCGTCGCGCGCGAGCGCGGCCCGTGGGATCTCTGCTCGCGCCTGCACGCCTGGGCGATGCGGCGCGGCTTCGGCGACGCGCTCGCGTGCCCGCACTGCGTGGGTCTCTGGCTCGCGGGCATTCCCGCGGCGCTGCTCGCGCCGGACTGGGGCGCGGGCGTGCTGCTGTGGCTCGCGATCGCCGGGGGGGCGAGCGTGATGGAGCGGGCCCTGCCGGCCTGGCGGGCAGGCCCGGGGTGAGCGCAAGGAGGGGAAAGCGTCATGAGCTGCTGTGGACGACAGGCGAGCGAGCGCGCGCAGGTGCCGCAACGCCACGAGGCGCGCGAGCGTGCCGAGCGGGAAGGGCGGGCGTTCGCCGCGGGCACGACGCAGGCCGCGCGCGTCGCCGGTGCGGTGCCGGCCGGTGGCGTGCCCGCGAGGTTCGTGTTCAAGGGCGCGCGGCCGCTGGCCCTGCCCGTGGGCGCGCGCCGCATCCTCGTGCTGCCGGGCCAGGCCGTGGAAGGGCTGGCGCCGGCCGAACGCGCGGCGCTCTGGCGGACGGGCCTGTTCGAGTAGACCCCCGGCGCCGCCGAGGGACGAAGCCCCGGCCCGGCAGAAGTTTCCGGACTGCGCTTTAATCCCGGTCGCACCCGGGAGCCGGGTGTCCCGCCGCTCCCATTCCACCGTTTCCGACCGGAGATCCCATGTCCCTGTCCATGTACGCGGCCACCGTGCCGCCGATGCGCCACATGCTGAAGTCCTTGAAGGCGCTGCTCGTGAAGGCCGAGGCGTTCTGCACCGCCCGCAAGATCGAGCCCGAGGTGCTGCTGTCGGCCCGCCTGTTTCCCGACATGCTGCCCTTCGTGCGCCAGATCCAGATCGCGAGCGACAACGCCAAGGGGCCCGCCGGGCGCCTGGCCGGCGCCGAGGTGCCGAAGATGGAAGACAACGAGAAGACCTTCGCCGACCTCCAGGCCCGCCTGGACCGCACGATCGCCTTCCTCGACACGCTGAAGCCCGAGCAGTTCGAAGGCGCGGACGAGCGCGACATCGTGCTGCCGCTGCGCAATCGCACCCTCGAGTTCAAGGGCGCCACCTACCTGACGTCCTTCGCGCTGCCGAACTTCCATTTCCACGTCACGACGGCCTACGCCATCCTGCGCCACAACGGCGTGGAGATCGGCAAGCAGGACTACCTCGGGGGATGACGACCCCCGTTGGCGGAGTACCGCCAACAGCCCCCCGTGGGGGCTGGCGGCCTTGCTCCGGAGCGGCCGGGCGCGGCGGCCGCCAGGAATAACCGCTCGCTCGAAAAGCCGGACTGGCGCGCCGCGTCCGCGCGCAGTAAAAGCACGGCATGAGGCAGTTCATCCGGCATCCGGTCGACGTCCCGATCGAGATCCGCACCGATCACCAGGTGCCGGGTGCCGAGGTGCAGACGCATGACATCAGCCTCGGCGGCCTCGCGGTGCATTCGCGCGAGGCCGTCGCGCCCGGCGCGATGATCGAGGTGCGCATTCCCTACGTGCAGCCGGCCTTCGAGGCGCGTGCCCGCGTGGCCTGGTGCCGGCCCCACGTGGGCGGCGGCCACGAGCTCGGCGTGAGCTTCCTCGACGCGGAGGATGCCTTCCTCGCGCGCATGGTCGAGCAGGTCTGCTACATCGAGGACTACCGCAAGTCGGTCGCGCGCCTCGAGGGGCGCGAGCTCAGCCCGGAGGACGCGGCGCACGAGTGGATCGAGAAGTACGCCGCCAAGTTCCCCGGAGCGCTCGGCGACAACATCCAGTAAGTGTCGCGACGGTTCCATACGGCTCCCCGTATGTCGTCGCGCCCCCGCTCGCGTCCCCGGCCGGAGGCCGGCGACTTCACGGCATACTTGGCCCCCTGGCGGCAGGCCGACACGGACGAGACTGGGGACGAGCGTTGGGGATCCTGGGCAAGCGTGGGACGATGATGGCACTGGCGGGCGCGACGGCGGCCGCGGGTCTCCTGTTCGCGGGCGCGGGCGGGCTGCGGATGCCGCGCGTCGACGCGCCCGGCAGCCTCGTGGCGACGAACGTCGCATCGTCCACGCCTTCCGTGCACGCACGGTCCGAGCCGGCCGCGGTCGCCGCCACGCCGCATCCCCCGGCGCAGGCGTTGCGGGATGCCGCGGTTCCACCCGCGCCGGAGGAGGTCTCGAAGTCGGCCCAGGTCGCGGCGCTGGCGCGCAGCGGCCGACCCGAAGACGCCTATGCGGCGTATCGGCTGCTCGCCGCGTGCGACTTCGCGCAGACCTTCGAGCGCGTGGACGACGGCGAGGGCGACGCGCAGGTGCGCGCGCATCGCACCACGCTGGAAGAAGCCTGCGGCGACATCTCTCCCGGCCAGCTCGGCAACCGCGTGCGACTGCTCGAGACGGCCGTGGCCGCGCACGTCCGCGGCGCGGCGGCCGATCTCGTCTCGCAGGGCCCGAACGGCGAGCCGCTGGGCGCCGTGTGGAACGACCCCGCCTACGCCGAATGGAGGCGCCACGCCCTCGAGGCCGTGAAGGCGGAGGCCGCGCTCGGCGACGCCACGGCGCTGCTGGTGATGAACGGCCAGTACGACCGCGGCGGCACGCTAGTCGCGGAGGATGGCGCGCTGGCGATCCAGTACTGGGTCGCCTACGCGGACGTGAAGCTCGCGACCGACCCCCGCTACGCCGATGCCCGCCACGCCAGGGCCTTCGAGCAGGACACCGCCCGGATCGTCGCCCGCTACGGCGCGGCCCTCACGCCCGAGCAGACCGCCGCGGCGGTGGCGGCCGGGCACGCGTTCGTCCGGGGACACACGGGGCCATGAGCGCATGATGGCGATCCTGGCACGACGGCTGCCGGTGGGGTCTGGCCTTCAGGCCTGACCCCGCATTCCTGCCGCATCAGCGAACACGGGCCCAGGACTGAAGTCCTGACCCCCACCCCTGGAGGACGGCCATGAAATGGGAAGGCCAGCGACAGAGCGACAACATCGAGGACCGGCGCGACGAGGGCGGCGGCGGAGGCGGGGGCTTCGGCTTCGGCGGCCGCAGCATCGGCATCGGCTCGGTGGTGGTCGCGCTCGTCGCGGGCGCGATCTTCGGCGTCAACCCGCTCACGATCCTGGGACTGATGAGCGGGGGCGGCGGCTCCGTGCAGACGCAGCAGGTCCCCTCGCAGTCGCAGGCACCGCGCCCCGCGCGCCCTCATCCGCCGCAGGAGGAGCAGATGAAGGCCTTCGTGGCGACGGTGCTGGCCGACACGGAGGACGTGTGGACGCAGATCTTCCAGTCCCGCGGTGGCACTTACCGAGACCCTCGCCTCGTGCTGTTCCGCGGCGCGACGTCCACGGCCTGCGGCCAGGGCGAATCCGCGATGGGGCCGTTCTACTGCCCGTCCGACGAGAAGGTCTACATCGACCTCGGCTTCTACGAGACCCTGCGCTCGCGCCTGGGCGCGCCCGGTGATTTCGCGCAGGCCTATGTCATCGCGCACGAGGTGGGGCACCACGTGCAGAAGCTGCTGGGCATCTCCGACAAGGTCGACGCGGCGCGCCGGCGCGCGGGCCGCACGCAATCCAACGCCCTGTCGGTGCGCCTGGAACTGCAGGCGGACTGCTTCGCGGGCGTGTGGGCGAACCACGCGCAGCGCACGAAGCAGATCCTCGAGCCGGGCGATCTCGAGGAAGCCCTCAACGCCGCCTCGCAGATCGGCGACGACACGCTGCAGCGCCGCGCCCGGGGCACCGTCGTGCCCGAATCGTTCACCCACGGCACGAGCGAGCAGCGCGTGCACTGGTTCCGCCAGGGCTTCGACACAGGCGACGTCGGCCAGTGCAACACCTTCCAGTCGCGCGAGGGTTGATCCGGCGGGGGCGGAGCGGGCGTCACGTCCTCGCGCTATCCTTCGCCGCGCATCGCGGCCCGTCGGCCGCGTGACCCCACAGGAGACTCAGATGGACGAGTTGCGCGAATCGCCTGGATTGAACGACGCCGCGGGGGAGCTCTCGCGACGCGACTTCGTCGCGCTGTCGGCCGCCGCCACGGGACTCGCCGTCGCGCCAGCCCTCGCCGACGGCACGGTGGTCGAGAAGGACGTCACCATCAAGACGCCCGACGGCATCTGCGACGCGGCCTTCATCGCTCCCTCGGCCGGCACGCATCCCGGCGTCGTGCTGTGGCCCGACGCGTTCGGCCTGCGCCCGGCGATGCGCGAGATGGCGCGCCGGCTCGCCACCTCGGGCTACGCGGTGCTGGTGCCGAACCCGTTCTATCGCGTCGGCAAGGCGCCGTTCTACGAGACGGCCGCCAACGTCGACTTCCACGACGACGCCACGATGGCGAAGCTCAAGCCCCTGATGGGCTCGATCGGCGCGGCCGGCGCGGTGGAGAAGGACGCGCCCGCGTTCGTCGCCTTCCTCGACGCGCAGCCGCAGGTCGACAAGTCGAGGAAGATCGGCACCCAGGGCTATTGCATGGGCGGCGCGCTCGTGGTGCGCACCGCGGCGACGGTGCCCGATCGCATCGGCGCGGGCGCCTCGTTCCACGGCGGCGGCCTCGTCACCGACAAGCCGGACAGCCCGCACCTGCTCGCGCCGAAGATCAAGGCGCGCATGTACTTCGCGGTCGCCTCGAACGACGACCAGCGCCAACCCGACGCGAAGGACAAGCTGAAGAAGGCCTTCGAGGACGCGAAGGTGCCCGTGCAGGTCGAGGTGTACGCGGGCGCGAAGCACGGCTGGTGCGTGCCCGACATGCCGTCCGAAGGCGGCGCGCCGCTGTACAGCAAGCCCGACGCGGAGAAGGCGTGGGGCGCGCTGCTCAATCTCTACAAGACCGCGCTCGCGTGAGCGAAGGGGGCCGTGGCATCGGTGCCAGGTCGCCGACCTGGCAACGGCATTCTGCCGGCGGCCGAAGAATGCCGGCGTCAGGTCGGTGACCCGACACCGAACAGCCGAATGCAGGGGTCAGGTCTGAAGACCCGACCCCTCTCGCTCCGCGGCCGCAGCGTCCGGCACGTCCGGCGTGCCTTCGGTCTCCTCGAAGCCCGACTCGAACAACGCGAATTGCTGGTTGTGCAACTCGATCGCGGGCTGCCCGTCGCTCCAGGGCTCCGCGCCGAGCCGCCGGGCGACGCGCCAGCAGAAGCGCTCCTGTTCGGCCGCCGGGACGGCCGCGGCGGCGCTCACGAGCCAGCCGCGCGCGGCGGCTTCGGCGACGATCGCGGGCAGCAGCGCTTCACCGCGTGCGGGACGCGCCGCATGGCGCGCGAGGATGCGCGCGTACTGCCGCGCCGTGGAGAGCGCGAGGCGCAGCTCGGTCCGGTCGGCGACGCGCGCATCGGAGAGGTCGATGTCGTCGATGCCCAGCGTGAACATCAGGGCGCCGAGCGCGGCATCGCTCGCGATCGGCGTGTATGCGACCTCGTCGTGGTCGAGGCGCAGGGTCTGGTCGGGGAGAAGGGTCAGCACGGGGCGTATTGTCGCCAACTTCCCCGCAGGGTCGGGATCGCCTCGTCGATCGCGGCCAGCAGTCGGATGCTGCCACGAGCTGGGTATGCTCGCACCCGCGCTCGAACGAGCGAGCCCTCCATCGACCGAGCCCCGCATGTTTCTCGACATCGGCCCTCTGCGCCGCAACACCGCCTTTCGCCGCCTCTTCGCCAGCCAGTTCATCTCGGGCCTGGGCACCATGGTCAGCTACGTGGCCGTGCCCTGGCAGCTCTACCAGCTGACGCATTCCAATGCCCAGGTGGGCCTGCTGGGCCTCGTCCAGCTGCTGCCGGTCGTCCTGTGCGGCCTGCTGGGCGGCGCGGTGGCGGATCGCGTGGACCGCAAGCGCCTGCTGATCGCGTCGGAAGCCCTGATGGCCCTGTGCCTCGCCGGCCTGTTGGCCAACGCGCTGACCGACGCGCCGGGCGTGGGCGCGATCTACGCGCTGGTGGCCGTCCTCCAAGGGGCCAGCGGATTCCATCGCCCCGCGCTGGAGGCGCTCACGCAGAAGCTCGCGCGGCCCGAGGAGTTCGCCGCCGTCTCCGCGCTGTCCTCGGTGCGCGGCACGGTGGGCATGGTGGCCGGGCCGGCGCTCGCCGGCCTGCTGCTCGCGCGCTGGGGCGCCGTGGGCGCGTACCTTTTCGACTTCTGCACGTTCCTCGCGGCGCTCTTCTTCATCGCGCGCATCCCCCGCGCGGCCATCGGCACGACGGAGGCGCCGGGCGAGCGGCCCCACCTCCTCGCCGACCTGGCCGAGGGCCTGCGCTTCGCGTGGGCGCGGCCCGAGCTGATGGGCACCTACATCGTGGACATCGTGGCCATGGCCTTCGCCTTCCCGGTGGCCCTCTTCCCGGCCATGGCCGCGGCGCACGGGCGCACCGAGGCCGTGGGCTGGCTGCTATCGGCGATGTCGGTCGGGGCGCTGGCCATCGGCCTCTTCAGCGGCTGGACGGGCAACGTGATCCGCCACGGGCGCGCCGTCGTCGTCGCGGCGGCCGTCTGGGCCCTCGGCATCGTGGCGCTTGGGTTCGCGACGAGCCTCGCGCTGGGCCTCGCGTGCCTGGCCGTGGCGGGCGCCGCCGACATGGTCAGCGGCGTGTTCCGCGGCACGATCTGGAACCAGACCATCCCCAACAC
>Ga0209051_1002429_pt1 | contig 13385 bp, 12 predicted proteins | sample AraplaCvi_mMS_r2_2_FD_184286 | JGI IMG/M metagenome (GOLD analysis project Ga0209051, IMG submission 184286) | Arabidopsis root microbial communities from North Carolina, USA - plate scrape MF_Cvi_mMS_r2 (SPAdes) (version 2) | ecosystem: Host-associated > Plants > Roots > Endosphere | place...
GGACCTGACCCCGTGTTCAGCTTGCGGCCGCCGAATGCGGGGTCAGGCCTGAAGACCCGACCCCCTCTTCCGTTGCGGACTCAATCTTCGTCGTCGACGATCGAGGCTTCGTCCTCGTCGTCCGGGATCGGCTCGCGCAGCGCGTACTCGGCGATCGCGTCGTCCTCGTCGTTGGCCGCCACGGCCTCGGCGGCCGCGGCGGCCAGCGCCGACGTCGGCACCGGAGGCCGGCTCGCCGCCTTGGCTTTCGCGGCGGGCTTGGCCTTGCCCGCGGCCTTGCCAGGGCCCGGCGACTTGCCGGCGGTCGCGGTCGCGGTCGCGGTCGCGGTTGCGGTTGCGGTCGCGATCGCCGTCGTCGTCGTCCCGCGCTCGCCCGCGCCCTTGGCCTCGCCGACCGCCGGCGCCGTCGCCCCGGCCTTCGCCTTGGCCTTCTTGCGCGCCTTGGCCGAGGGCTTCGCCGCCAGCCCGGCCGCCGCGACGCCGCCGGCGGAGACGAGCGTCGCCGCCGGCGCCGCGCCGCTGGCCCGATCAGCCTCGAGCTGCCGCAGCACGTTGCGCTGGATCTTGCCGGTCGTGGTCATCGGCAGCGTCTCGACGAACTCGATCTCCTTGGGCGCCTCGTAGGGAGCGAGGCGGCCGCGCACCCGCTCCTGCAGCGATTCGACGAGCTTCGCGTCCGGGACCACGTCCGGCGCGACGATGACGAAGGCCTTGACGACGGCCCCGCGCTCGCTGTCCGGCTTCGGGACGACGGCCACCTGCGCCACCGCGGGGTGGCGTGCGAGGCAGGCCTCGATCTCCGCGGGCCCGACGCGGTAGCCCGAGGTCTTGAACTGGTCGTCGCTGCGACCCCGGTACCAGAGGTAGCCGTCCTCGTCCATCGTCGCGCGGTCGCCCGTGCGGAACCAGGAATCGAAGGGCGTGCCCGTGAACCTGGCCTTCGTCGCGGCCTCGTTCTTCCAGTAGCCGAGGAAGAGGACGGGGTCGCGGTCGCCGTGGACGTCGCGCGCGTGGACGGCGATCTCGCCTTCCGTGCCGGGAGCGCATTCGAGGCCCTCGTCGTCGATCACCGCGACGCGGTGGCCCGGGTAGGGCCGGCCCATGCTGCCCGCCCGCTGCGGCCACCCGTGGCCCAGCGTCGCGTCGGTGCGCACGTGGCGGCCGCAGTTGCCGACCACGTAGTTCGTCTCGGTCTGCCCGAACATCTCGTTGACGACGACGCCCAGCTTGTCGCGGCACCAGGCGAAGACCGCCTCGCCGACCGCCTCGCCGGCGCTCATCACGGCCTGCAGCTTCAGGCCCGGGTGGCTCGCTCGCGGATCGGGCGCGACGCGCATCATCGCCTTCAGCGCGGTCGGGAAGAGGAAGGTGTGGGAGACCTTGCGGCGCTCCATCAGCTTCAGCGCCTCGGCGGCATCGAAGCGGCCCGGCGTCCAGGCGACGATGGTGCGGCCGAAGTACAGCGTGGGCAGCAGCGCGTCCCACAACCCGCCGGTCCAGGCCCAGTCGGCCGGACTCCAGAACGGGCCGTCGGCGGGCAGGAACCAGTTCTGGCTCGCCACGAAGCCGCTCAGGTTGCCGATCATCGCGCGGTGGGGGATGAGCGCGCCCTTGGCGGGGCCGGTCGTGCCGCTGGTGTAGATCAGGAACGCGGGGTCGTCCGCGAAGGTGTCCACGGTGTTGAAGCCGGGGCTGCCGTTGGCGACGAGGTCGGTCCAGCTCGCGTCCGTGCGGCCCTCGGCGCGGCCGACGGCGATCACCGTCTGCAGCGCGGGCAGCTCGGCGCGCAGGCCCTTGAGGTGGCCGGCGGCGAGATCGTCGACGAACGCGACCTTCGCGCCGCTGTCGCCGAGCCGCGCCTGCAGCGCCTCGGGCCCGAAGAGCGTTGACAGCGGCACGGCGATCGCGCCCATCTGCACGATGGCGAGCAGCGCGATGGCCGTCTGCGGCCGCTGCGGCAGGATCACCGCGACGCGATCGCCCCGCGCCACGCCGAGCCCCGCGAGCGCGTTCGACAGCCGCCGCGCCTTGCGCTGCATGCCGCTGTAGGTGATCTCGGCGCCGGCTCCGTTCTCGCGCTCGTGGATGACGGCCACGGCTTCCGGCGTCTCGCGGGCCCAGCGGTGCAGGCAGGCCTCGGCCAGGTTGAAGCGTTCAGGCACCTGCCAGGCGAAGCTGGCATGCATCGCCGCCCAGGCGTCTTCGCGGGCGCCGGTCGACGAAGCCTCTCGTGCGGCGTGGTCGGGCATGGGGGTCATTGTTCGAGCTTAACTCCGCGGGCAGCGAGGCGGTGTAGCGCTTCCCCGGTGACACGGCAGATGCGCCAATCCGGCAGCATGGTGGCGCCCATGCGGTCGTAGAAGGCCTGCGCGCTCACGTTCCAGTCGAGCACCGACCACTCGAAGCGGCCGCAATCGCGCTCCGTCGCGATGCGCGCGAGCGCCACGAGCAGGTCGCGGCCCAGGCCCGTGCCGCGCGCCGCGGGTTGGACGAACAGGTCCTCGAGGTAGAGGCCGGGCTTGCACAGGAAGGTCGAGAAGTTGTGGAAGAACAGCGCGAAGCCCACGATCGCGCCGTCCGCGCGCTCGCCGACGAGGCACTCGCAGCCGGGTCGGGGGCCGAAGAGCTGGGGCTCGAGCAGCTCGGGCGTCGCGCGCACGAGGTGCTCGAGGCGCTCGTACACGGCGAGCTCGCGGATCAGGCCGACGATGGCGGGCACGTCCTCGCGGCGCGCGAAGCGGATGGTCGGCGCCGGCGTGGCGGAGTCGGTGGGGCGGGATTCGGTCATCACGCGATTGTGCAGGCGCGCGGTGAAGTCCCCGCGTGTCGCCGGGGCGCCAGCGCCGATCGCGGCGTTCTCCTACATTGCGGGGATGGACGCCCCCGCCTCTGCCCCCGTTTCCGCCTATGTCCCGCAGCGCCTTGCGCGCAGCCTGCATCTTCCCCTGCGAGGGCTCAGCTGCCATGCGTGGCTGTGGGGCGATCCCGCCCAGGCCGACGCGCGCACGCCGCCGCTCGTGCTGATGCACGGCTGGATGGACGTCGGCGCGTCCTTCCAGTTCGTCGTGGACGCGCTCGCGCGCCTCGAAGGCGAGCGCCGGTGCGTGATCGCGGCCGATTGGCGCGGCTTCGGCGGCAGCACCTCGGGCGGCGCCGACTGCTTCTGGTTCCCCGACTACCTCGGCGACCTCGACGCCCTGCTCGACGCCCTCGTGCCCGGCCAGCGCGTCGACCTCGCGGGCCACAGCATGGGCGGCAACGTCGTCATGAGCTACGCGGGAGTGCGCCCCGGGCGCATCCGCCGGCTGGTGAACCTCGAGGGCTTCGGCATGCCCTCCACCACGCCCGACCAGGCGCCGGACCGCCTCGCGCGCTGGCTCGACGAGCTGAAGACACCGCAGCCGCTGCGCTCCTACGCGAGCCTCGGCGAGGTCGCCGAGCGCCTGCGGAAGAACAACCCGCGCCTGTCGCCCGACAAGGCGCTCTGGCTCGCCGGCCACTGGTCGGAGGAGCGCGAGGACGGACGCCGCCACATCCTCGGCGACCCGGCGCACAAGCGCGTGAACCCCATGCTGTATCGCGCGGAAGAAGTGCTCGCGAGCTGGCGCCGCATCGAGGCGCCCGTGCTCTGGATCGAGGGCGACGAGACCGACGTCGCGCGCTTCTGGGGCGACCGCTACCCGCGCGCCGAGTTCGAGGGCCGCCTCGCGCACGTGCCGGGCGTCGAGCGCGTCGTGCTGAAGGCCTGCGGGCACATGCTGCACCACGACCAGCCCGAGGCGCTCGCGGAGGCGCTGCTGGCGTTCCTCCGGAAGGAGTGATGCGGCGAGGGGACACCGCATTCCGGCGGCGCATGCGAAGGTGCGCGGAAGTCGCTTGAGCCCCGGCGCCCGCCGCGCTTCAATCGGCGGCAGTGATCTCCACTCGCCGAGGCCGCCGATGACCGCTGCACACCGTTCCGAGCCCGCGCTGCGCGCGACGCTGGCCTACCTCCAGCCATGCGCGATGCACCCCGTCAGCTATGCCTTCCAGCCCCCGCCCGGCACGCCCTGGGAGAACTGCGGCTACGACCGCGTCAGCATGCCGATCGCCGATGCCCGACGCGCGCCGGCGCCGCCGGCCGTCGACCGCGAGGGCTTCGAGCTGCGGGACGCGCCGACCGCCGTGACCGACTTCCTCGACGAGGCGCAGGTGCGCGACGTGTACTACCGCGAGGCGTCCGAGCTGGCGCTCGCCGTCACCGGCGCAACGCGGGCCTTCGTCTTCGATCACCTCGTCCGCCGGCGCGAGAGCGACCGCGCCGCGCTGACCTTCGGCCGATCCGCCGGCGGCCGAGCCGCCGCGAACGGCCGCATCCACAACGACTACACCGAGGATTCGGGCCGCCACCGCCTCGCGCTGGTCCTCGGAGACAGGGACGCTGCGGCAGTGCGGCGCTTCGGGATCGTCAACATCTGGCGATCCATCAACGGGCCGGTGCGCGACACCCCGCTGGCCGTCTGCGACGCCCGCACGGTGACGGCGGCGGACCTCGTCGCCGGCGAGGTGCGCTATCCCCGCCGCACCGGCGAGATCTACCTCGCGCTGCATTCGCCCCTGCACCGATGGTCGTACTACCCCGCGATGGACCGGCACGAGGCGCTCGTCTTCAAGCAGTACGACTCGCGCCGCGGCGGCGTGGCCCGCTTCACGCCGCACGCGGCCTTCGACCTGCCGGACGTGCCGCCGGACGCCCCGCTGCGCGAGAGCATCGAGCTGCGCTGCCTCGTCGTGCACGACGACGACGGAGAAGCCGGATGAGCGCCCCGCCGGACATCGAGTTCTGGTTCGACTTCGGCAGCAACTACAGCTACCTCGCCACGATGCGCATCGAGGAGGCCGCCGCGCGCGCCGGCGTGCCGGTGCGCTGGAAGCCGTTCCTGCTCGGGCCGATCTTCCGCTCCCTCGGCTGGGAGACCTCGCCCTTCGTGCTGCAGAAGGCGAAGGGCGAGTACATGTGGAAGGACATGGTGCGTGAATGCCGCAAGTTCGGCGTGCCCTGGCTGCGGCCGACCCGGTTTCCCCGCGCGGCCGTGCTGCCCCTGCGCGTGGCGCTGGTGGGTGCCGGGCAGCCGTGGATCGGCGACTATTGCCGGCGCGTGATGTCGCTCAACTTCGCGGAGGATCGCGACATCGATGTGCCGGAGGTCGTGGAGGAGGTGCTGACGCGGCTCGGGCTGCCGGCGCGCGAGATCGTCGACGCCGCGCGATCGGAAGCCAACAAGCTGGCGCTCCGCGCGCAGACCGAGGAGGCCGCGGCCCGGGGCATCTTCGGCGCGCCGACGTTCTTCGTGGGGGACGAGATGTTCTGGGGCAACGATCGGCTGGACGACGCGCTGGCGTTCGCGAAGGAGCCCCGAGGTCTCGGTGTCAGGTCGACGACCTGACGACGGCATTCCATGGGCGCCACCGAAATGCCGTTGCCAGGTCGGTGACCTGGCACCGAACGGCCGAATGCCGGGGTCAGGTCGAAGACCTGACCCCGTCCTCGCGTCGGCGTGCCTTCGGGGTCAGGTCTCCGACCTGACCCCGGCATTCGACTGCATCGCCACCCTAGGCGCGGCCCGCCGCCGTAGCAGCCGCCTCGTCCACGAGCCACCCGGCCACCCGCCGCACTTCCTCCCGCGGATGCTCGGACCCCTGCACGAGCCAGTACGCATGCTGCGTCTCCCCCAAGGCGCGCGCCGGCGCCACGGTCACGAGCCGCCCGTCGTCCAGGAGCGGCCGGATCAGCTCCAGCCGCCCCAGCGCCACCCCCTGCCCGGCCAGGGCGGCCTGGATCACCTGGTCGTACTGGTTGAAGTGCAGCACGCCCCACGGCCGCGCATCGCCCCACCCCCTCGCGGCGAGCCAGTCGCCCCATTGCAGCCACGGGTGGGCCGGATCATCGAGTTCCAGCAGGGAGACATTGGACAGTGAACGCGCCGAGCGCAGGGCCGCCACGCGAAGGGACGGGCGGGCCACCGGGGCGATCGATTCCCCGAACAACCGGGTGGCACCGGACGGCGCGGACGAGGGCGTCGTGTAGCGGATCGCCAGGTCGATGCCTTCATGCCGCAGGTCGGCCACGCGGTTGCTGGCGGACACCCGCAGGTCGAGCCCCGGATGGAGCGCCTGGAGCCGGCTCAGCCGGGGCAGCAGCCACAGGCCCGTGACGCCGATGCTGGCGCTCAGCATCACGGGCCGGGCCGACCCGCGCGCGTGGAGCTCGCCCATCACGTCCTGCAACTGCTGCACCGCGCCATCCGCGCTGCGGAAGAGCCGCTCGCCCTCGGGTGTGAACGCGATCGCGCGGTAGCCCCGCACCAGCAGCTTCACGCCGAGCAACTCCTCCAGCGCGTTGACCTGCCGGCTCACGGCCGACTGCGTGAGGCACAGGTCTTCGGCGGCGCGCGTGATGCTCATGCGCCGCCCGACAGCGACGAAGCCCCGGATCAGGTCCAGCGAGGCAAGGCGGGCGATCGGCAATGACATGTGCGGCGATCATGCGAAGCAGGTGGCACCGATTCTGTCGCACGATCGCGCGCGGCGCCGGGCGCGGTGAGGCACGGGGCCAGGAAGACGGAATCGGGCGCCCGGGACCGACATCGCGATTCCCCCTTGTCTCGCGAGTTGCGCAACGCCCGTCTTTGGCGTTTCAATGCGCGGGCGGACGCGGCAATGTGATGCGCCCGCCAGGGAGATTCCATGGGTGACGTGACGGAGTTGCTGCAGACGGCCCGCGATGGGGAGCCCCTCGCGGTCGGGCGCATCTTCGAGATGCTCTACCCCGACCTGAGGCGCATCGCGCACGGCCGGCTGCGCTATCGCGACGACCGCCTGCTGATGGACACGGGCGCGCTCGTGAACGAGGCCTACCTGCACCTGCTCAAGGCCGAGCGGCTGCAGGCCTCGGATCGCGGCCACTTCCTCGCCTACGCCGCGCGCGTCATGCGCAACCTCGTTGTGGACATGGTGCGCGAGCAGCAGGCCGAGCGCCGCGGCGGCGGGCTGCAGAGCTTCGTCACGCTGGACACCGTGGCGCTCAATTCGGCATCCGCGAGCGGCGGCGAGGACGAGATCCTGCGGGTGCACGAGGCCCTCGAGGAGCTGGCCCGCGTCGACGAGCGCCTCGTGCGCGTGATCGAGATGCGCTACTTCGTCGGCCTGACGAACCAGGAGATCGCCGACAGCCTGGGCGTGACGCCGCGCACCGTCGAGCGCGACTGGGAGAAGGCGCGCACCTTCCTCTATGCCACGCTGGGCCGGGGCTGACCGATGCCGCGCCCCGCCGACGCAGGCCGTCCCTCGCCCGGCACGGGGGCGCCGCCGCGGCCTGCCATCGCGCTCGGCGACTGGCCCCGCCTGCTGGCCCTCGTCACCGAGGCCATGGACCTGCCGCCCTCCGAGCGCGAGCGCTGGCTGGGTGAGCTGGATCTCGCGCCCGCCCTGAAGGACGCGCTGCGGGGCCTGCTCGACGACCGGCGCGCCATCGAATCGCAGGACTTCCTCGGCGACCTCCCGGTGATGTCCGGCTCCCGCCCCCACGGGGAGACGCACGATCGCATCGGCCCGGGCTCCTGCATCGGCCCGTGGCGCCTGCTGCGCCGGATCGGCGAGGGCGGCATGAGCACGGTCTGGCTCGCCGAGCGCGAGGACGGCCAGTTCGATCGCCAGGTGGCGCTGAAGCTGCCGCACGCGGGGCCGGGCCACGAGGCGCTGGCGCGCCGCCTCCTGCGCGAACGCAGCATCCTGGCAGGCCTCGAGCATCGCCACATCGCGCGCCTCTACGACGTCGGCGTCACCCCCTCCGGCGTGCCCTTCCTCGTCATGGAGCACGTCGAGGGCGATCCCCTGACGCTGCACGCGGACCGCCGGCGCCTGCCCGTCGCGCAACGGCTCGCCCTCTTCCGCCAGGTGCTCGACGCCGTGCAGTACGCGCACGGCAAGCTGGTGCTCCATCGGGACCTGAAGCCCCAGAACATCCTCGTGGATGCCGGGGGCGACGTCCGGCTGCTGGACTTCGGCATCGCGAAGCTCCTCTCGGCCCAGGACGACACGGGCGACGCGACGGAGCTGACCGAGGCCACCGGCCGCCGCCTGACGCCGGCCTACGCGAGTCCCGAGCAGCTGCGGGGCGAGCCGCTCGGCACCGCGAGCGACATCTACTCCCTCGGCATCGTGCTGTACGAGCTGCTGTGCGCCCGGCGGCCCTTCGACCACGCGGGCCCGACGCCCGCGCAGATCGAGCATGCCGTGCTGACCCGCGAGCCGAAGCCGCTCGGGCGCCAGGAGATCGCCCCCGAGGCGGCGCAGGCGCGTGCGACGAGCCCCGCGGCCCTGCGCCGGACGATCGCGGGCGACCTGAACGCCGTCGTCCTCAAGGCGCTCGCGCGCGAGCCGGCGAGACGCTATGCCTCCGCCGAGGCGCTGGACGCCGACGTCTCGCGCTGGCTCGCGGGCCGGCCCGTGGCGGCGCACCCGCCCGGAAACGCCTACTACTTCGCCAAGTTCGTGACGCGCCATCGCTGGGCCGTCGGCGCGGGCGCCCTCGCCGCCCTGGCGCTGGCGACCGCGAGCGGCATCGCCGTGATGCAGGCCCGCCTGGCGAACCAGGAGGCGGCCCGCGCCGCCTCGGTGCGCGACTTCCTGCTCGCCCTGTTCCAGGAGACGGACCCCGACAAGCCGGGCGGCCAGGACATCACCGCGAAGACCCTGCTGGAACACGGCCGCGAGCGCGCCACCCAGGGCCTGGCCGCCACGCCCGACCTGATGGCCGAACTGCTGCACTACATCGGCAACTCGCAGGCCAACCTCTCCGACCGCGTGGCCGCCGACCAGACCCTGTCGCAGTCCATCGCCGCCTACGTGAAGGCCGGCAATCCGAGGGCGCGCCTGCTCGTCCTCCTCGATCGCATCGACAACGTGCTGGCGCTGGGTCGCATGGACGAGGCCGAGGGCCTGCTGAAGACCGCGGCGGGCCTGGCCGAGCCGTTCGAGCACGACGTCCAGGTGATGGGCACGCTGCTGCGCGAGCAGGCCTACGTGGCGGGCTTCCGCCACGACTGGGCGGCGGAGAAGGCCTACCTGAGGCGCTATCTCGCGCTCGCCGAAGGGCAGGCCGGCATCGCGCCGCGCGACCGCGTCGAGGCCCTGCAGAACCTCGCCACGGCCAGTGCGCGATCCGACGACCTGCCCGGCGCACTGGGCTACATCGCGCAGGCCTTCGAGATCCTGCGGGCTCACCCCGAGATCCCCGCCGACGCGCGCCTGCAGGTGATCAACTACCGGCAGGACATCGATTTCCAGTGGGGCCGCTACGCCGCGATCGAGAGCGCCTCGCCCGGCGAGATCCGCGACTGCGAGCAACGCCTGCATCCGCTCAGCCCCTTGTGCGTGAAGCTGCGCAGCCGCCTGCAGGCGGCGCGCCTGCGGCTCGGCCTGTTCGAGGAGGCCCGCGCGCTGAACGAAGGCCTCGCGCCGATGCTCGATCCCTCGTCCCCGCGCGACCAGGTCTGGGGCCTGTCCGGCATCACGCAGGCGCTCGCGCGCACCGGGCAGCTGCAGGCGCATCCCGAGTCCTTCGAGAAGCTGCGGCAGATCGTCGACTCCGCCGACGTCGTCGCGCTCGATCCGAACTACCGGCTGCGTGCGCTCGACACGCTCGCCGAGGCGCGCGTGCTGGCGGGATCGCCCGACCAGGCGATGCCGTGGATCGCGCGGGCCGAGAGCCTGGTCGCGGCGAACCGCGGCCTGGCCGCCGGGGAGGTCAAGCGCGCGAGCGCGATCAAGGGCGCGGCGCTGCACCTGCAGGGGCGGCACGAGCTCGCCCTCGCCGCGCTGGGCACCCTGTGCACCCCGGAGCGGGAACCGGCCGGGGTATCCGGCGTGCAGGACGTCCTGTTCGGCCTGAACTGCGTCGCGCCGCTCGTGGCGAGCCGCCAGCCGGACGCGGCCCTCGCGCTGTTGCAGCGTGGCCTGCCCACCCTGCGCGAGAACCTCGGCGCGTCATCGCCCACGGTCCGGCAGGCGCAGCAGTGGTTCGACAGCCTGCGCGCGACGCACGCGCTGCCGCCGGCGCCGGAGTCCGGCGTCGCGCTGCTCACCTGAGAAGTTCTTTCGTTCGACAACCCGCGACCCAGGAGGCCTCGCCGTGACACCCACTACAACCCTCTCCCGCCGCACCGCGCTCGCCGGCGCGGCCCTGCTGGTCGGCGACCTGAGCTCGTCCGTCGCGGGCACGAAGGAACTCGGCGAGACAGTCGACTCCTGCTGCGGCAACGGCCCGCCCCAGATGCGGCGCTACGGCCCGGGCATCCGCCCCGTGTTCCCACCCTGCTGCGAGCTCACGATGGAGTTCCAGAACGCGCTCTGGGACGACGGCAACGGCGGGCTCCTCGGCCAGTACTACTACGTGTGCTGCCCGAACACCGGCGTCATGGTGACCAAGTACGTGGACAAGGACGGCATCAGCCACAAGGTGAAGCGCTACACGGTGCCGGAATACAGCGGCATCATCTTTCGCATCCAGCCGGGGTACACGCTCGGCCTGCTGTGGCCGCAGGGATCGCAGGTGGACTTCTCGACGCGCCAGCTCGGGAAGGCGGAGGGCGGGATCTATTGATCCTTCGGGGTCAGGTCTTCGACCTGACCCCGGCATTCGTGGCGGCCGTCGGGAATGCAGGGGTCAGGTCGCAGGCCTGACCCCTCGTCACACGGCGAACGAGCCCCGGAAGCCGCGGGCCGCGTAGTACGACTCGGCGCCGTTGTGATACACGAACACGCGCCCGTAGCGACGGTCCCCGAAGATCGCGCCGCCGAGCGCCCTCACCTCGGGCGGCGTCGCCAGCCAGCTCGAGGTGCGGGTGTCGAACTCGCCGAGCGCCTGCAGCCCGCGGTATTGCTCCTCGGTCAGCAGCTCGACGCCCATCGCGCGCGCCATCTCCTCGGCGCTGGTCTTCGGCTTGTGCTCCTTGCGCGCATCGAGCGCCGCCCGGTCGAAGCAGGTGCTCCTGCGGCCGCCCGGGCTCTCGGGGGAGCAATCGCAGAAGGCGATGCGCCCCGTGGCCGGATCTCGGCCGACCACGTCCGGTTCGCCGCCCGTGGCTTCCATTTCGGCGAGCACGCGCAACGCATCGGGATGGCCGTCCAGCCTGGCGCGGACGTCGGCCCAGGCGATGTCCCGGTGGCGCTGCATGTGCCTGGCGAAACGGGCCTCGAGGATGGAGAGAAGGTCTTCGGGGGTTTTTGTCATGCCCCCGACTTTAGGCGCACATCTCGATCGTCATCAACGGCGGCAGCCGGGAGGCCACGCGCAGCAGGTCGCTGATGTTGCGGGCACCCGTCTTCTGCCGGATGTTCTGGATCTGCGTGCGCACGGTGGACAGCGCGATGCCCCGCTCGCTCGCGATCTGGCGCGGGCTCGCGCCGTTGCACAGCGCGGCCAGCACGGCGCTCTCGGCGCTCGTGACGCCATGCTCGCGGGCGAAGAAGTGCACGCTGAGCGGCGCGCACACCTCGTGCTTGCCGAAGACCAGCAGCGCGTCGGGCGACTCGGGATCGCGGCCGTGCGCGGCCGGCACGAAGGCGATGGGCGTGAGCGACTGGCGCGGGCCCAGCGTCAGCAGCGAGCGGCGGCCGAGCGCGGCGTCCGACAGAGCGCGCCGGAACGCGGCGTCGTCGGCCGGCTGCGACGGACGCACGATCCCGTCCACCAGCCGGCAGGTGCGGCCGGGAGCGCAGTGGCGGATCGCCGCCCGGTTGGCCATGCGCATGCGGCCGTCGCGCGCCACGAGCATGAGCCCGATGTCGACGGCGTCGATCACCCAGGACAGGATGTCGGGCGTGCCCATCGCGCGAGGCGGCATCGCGTGCGACGGCGCGGCGTCCTCGGACGGTCGGCGGTCGGCTTCTCGCATCGGCGAGTCGATCAGCAACTCCATCATGGTGGCCTCCTTATCCCACTTTCTTCGGATGACAGGCATTGCAGCACTGGTGTAAGGAGGCGACATCGGCCAATCGGTTCGACCAAATGGCGGAGCCGGCGGCCGGCGCGGGGGCGGAGCGGGTCGCTAACATGCACGCACGACGAAGGTGCGCGCCATGATCCTGCTACTGATCGACGACCACGTACTGTTCCGCGAAGGGGTCGCGCTGCTGCTGCAGCCGCTCGTCGCGGACCTGACCGTGCGCCAGGCCGGCTCGTGCGAGGAAGCCTTCTCCCTCCTCGAGCGCGAGGGGCCGGCCGACATGGTGCTGATGGATCTCGGCCTGCCGGGCATGTCCGGCCTGCAGGGCATCACGCTGTTCCACGAGCGCTACCCGCAGACGCCGGTGGTGGCGCTGTCGTCGATGGACGACCGCGAGACCGTCCTCGCCGCCCTCGACGCGGGTGCGATGGGCTTCATCCCGAAGACCTCGAGCTCGGCGATCCTCGTCGGGGCCCTGCGCCTGATCATGGCCAAGGGCATCTACCTGCCGCCCTCGGCCTTCCTGCACGAGGCGGTGGAGCGCCCCCCCGCGCCGGAGCCGCCGCGGCCACGGCCGGCGCCCGCTCCCGCCACGGCGGTGGCCGGGGCGAACGGCGACGGGTCGGCGCTGCGCCCCGCCGATCTCGGCCTCACGCCGCGCCAGGCCGACGTCCTCTACCAGATCCTGCAGGGCCGCTCGGCCAAGCTGATCGGCCGCGAGCTGGCGCTCTCGCCCAGCACGGTCAAGGCGCACACGTCGGCGGTGCTGCGGGCGCTCAACGTGACGACCCGCACGCAGGCCGTCGTGGCGGCGAGCCGCCTGGGCCTCCGCTTTTGAGGCAGGAGGGCGGGGTCAGGTCTCCGACCTGACCCCGGCATTCGGGCTTCGGTGTCTGGCCCACGGCCTGACAACGGCATTCCTGCACGCCGGCCGCCGAATGCCGTCGCCAGGTCGGTGACCTGGCACCGCAAGACCGAATGCCGTCGCCAGGTCGGTGACCTGGCACCGCAAGACCGAATGCCGGGGTCAGGTCGGAGACCTGACCCCGCTCTCCGGGGACTGCGCGCGCGCGTCCGCGTCGTCCACGACCGCCCCCCGCTGCAAGGCCTCCACCAGCGCCCACAACAAGCGCTGCGCCCCCGCGGGCTTGTGCAGCAACGTCGCCCCGGCCGCGGCCGCGCGTGCCCCCAGCTCGCCGTCGGTGTTCGCCGTCACCATCACCGCCGGAATGAATTCATCGTGCAGCGCCCGCAGCCGCGCGATCACCTCGAAGCCGTCCCGCCCCGGGCTGAGCTGGAAGTCGGTCACCAGCACGTCCGGCATGCGCAGGTGCTGGCCCGACAGCTCGATCAACTCGTCGCACGAGGCCGCCGCGAGCACCAGGCACCCCCACGAGC
>Ga0209051_1002430_pt1 | contig 13385 bp, 14 predicted proteins | sample AraplaCvi_mMS_r2_2_FD_184286 | JGI IMG/M metagenome (GOLD analysis project Ga0209051, IMG submission 184286) | Arabidopsis root microbial communities from North Carolina, USA - plate scrape MF_Cvi_mMS_r2 (SPAdes) (version 2) | ecosystem: Host-associated > Plants > Roots > Endosphere | place...
CGCAGTGAACGTCTTGTCGGCGAAGCTGCTGATGGGAATCTCCTGGTAAGGGTACGTGGCAGCGGCGCTGCGCTCGTTCAGGATATCGAGCGGGGACCTCATCGACACAATCGCGCTTGGGTCGGCTCACCTATGCTCGACCCATGGCTCCTCAGTTGAGTCCGTGGCAGCGGATTGTGAAGACCACCGAGAAATTGGTGTTCACCGAGGCTCCGAAGATCATCCGGCAGTTGCAGAACCCGGAGACGGTCCCGCGCACCCTCGGTCAGGGCATCAGGATGGGCATCGACGTCGGCCTCAGCGTGATCGCCGCCTCGCAGCAGCAACAGCATCCTCAGCAGGCGATCACCGCCGGCCGGCCGGTCACCAGGAACAGCGCTCCCACCGCCCGCCGGGCCCGCCGGATCTCCTACGCACCCGACCTCGACGGCCAGGCCGACCCCGGCGAGATCGTCTGGACGTGGGTGGCCTACGAAGAGGATCCCTCCCGCGGCAAGGACCGTCCCGTCCTGGTAGTGGGCCGCGACAGCACGACCCTTCTCGGGCTGATGCTGTCCAGCCAGGAACGCCACGGCGCCGACCGGTCGTGGGTCGCCATCGGCAGCGGCAGTTGGGATTACGAGGGCCGCGCGAGCTGGGTCCGGTTGGACCGCGTGCTCGACGTGCCCGAGGAGAGCATTCGACGCGAGGGAGCGATCCTCGAGCGCGAGACCTTCGAGGTCGTCGCGACGCGGTTGCGTACCGACTACTCCTGGCGCTAGCGCGGCGCCCGCCACATCGAGTACAACGTCGGCCCACCCCGCGGGGTGATCTCGCCGGTGACGTCGAACCCGAAGCGCTGGTAGTAGGGCACGTTGTCGGGATTGCTGGACTCCAGGTAGGCGGGCGCGTGCTCGGCGTCGCAGCGATCCAACCGCGACGTCATCAGCGCCCGCCCGTACCCCGTGCCACGCACCGACGGATCGCTGCCGATGACGGCGAGATACCAGTGCGGCTCCTCGGGGTGCACCTTCTTCATCATCTCCTCGACGAGCGCGCCACGCTGCAGCGACCGCCCGAACGCCCACAGCAGCCCCGGCAGGGCCCGCAGTTCCTCGCGGCGCGTCTGGCGCCACGCGCCCGGCGGGTCCCAGAGCGCCGCCCCGCCGATGCCGCCGTCGCCGTCGGTCACGACCTCCACCCCGCCGTGCGCGAGGTGGTGATGACGGGTCAGCGCGGCGAAGAGGACGCTCAGCTTGCGCCGTCGTTGATCGGCGTCGGGCAACATCCAGCACATCACCGGATCGTCGGCGAACGCCCTGCCCAGGGTTCTCGACAAGTCCTTGACGTCGGCGCGGGTCGCGGGTCTCGCGTGCACGCCGTTCATGGTCTCACCCCTGGGTGATGTAGGCCTCCAACTGCTCACGTTCGGCCTGCAACTGCTCCATCCGGGTCTTCACCACGTCGCCGATGCTGACGATGCCCGCCAGCCGCCCGTCGTCGACCACGGGAACGTGCCGCACCCGGTGGGTCGTCATGAGACCGGTCAGACCGTCCACCGAGTCGTCCGGTGAGCAGGTGATGACGTCGCGGGTCATGATGTCGGCGACCCGCCGTCCTAGGGCGCCCGCGCCGTGCTCGTGAAGCATCCGCACGACGTCGCGTTCCGAGACGATGCCGATCAGTCCTTCCGGGCCGACCACGACCATGGCTCCGACGTTGCGACCGACCAAGCCGCTGATCAGTTCGCCGACCAGGGTGTCCGGCGCGACGGTCAGCACCCCGGCGCCCTTGTTCCTCAACACGTCTGCGATACGCATGCCGCCCCCTTGGTGACGTGGATCACACCAGGCTAGATCCGATGACCGACGGAACACAACGCCCGCTGCCTCGGTTGCTATGCCACATGACCGACACAGTGACGCTTGGAGACGATCTGACCGTCAGCGCCATCGGCTTCGGCGCGATGGCGTTGACGCCGGTGTACGGAGAGGTCGACGACGCCGAATCGTTGGCGACCCTCAACCGCGCCCTCGACCTGGGCGTGACGTTTCTCGACACTGCGAACGTCTACGGCGGCGGTGCCAACGAGCGGCTGATCGCCGACCTTCTCGCCACCCGGCGCGACGAGGTCACCCTGGCCACCAAATTCGGCATCACCGGCAACCTGGCCGACCCTGCCGCGTTCAAGCCGACCGCCCGTGGCGACGCCGCCTACGTCAAGCAGTGCATCGACGAGAGCCTCGCTCGACTGGGCACCGACGTCGTCGACCTCTTCTACATGCATCGGCGCGACCTGACCGTCCCGATCGAGGAGACCGTCGGCGCGATGGCCGAATTGGTCACCGCGGGCAAGGTTCGTCATCTGGGGCTGTCCGAGGTGACGGCGGACGAACTGCGGGCCGCCGTCGCGGTGCATCCCATTGCGGCCGTCCAGAGCGAATGGTCGATCTGGAGCCGCGACGTCGAACGCCGGGTGGTCCCGGCCGCCGCCGAGCTGGGGGTCGGATTCGTCCCGTACTCGCCGTTGGGTCGGGGCTTTCTGACCGGCACCGTCACCTCGGTCGACGATCTGACCGAGCCGTCGGGCTTCCGGCGCAATCTGCCACGGTTCTCGGGCGGGGCACTGGAGCAGAACCTGGCGGTCGTCGAGGTGATCCGCGCCGTCGCCGACGAACGAGAGGCAACGCCGGCCCAGATAGCGCTGGCATGGCTGCGCTATCGGGCCGACGAGCTCGGCGTGGCGTCCGTTCCGATCCCCGGCACCCGCAGGGCGGCGCGGGTCGAGGAGAACCTCGACTCGCTCGACGTGGCACTGGGCGACGACCAACTCGCGCGACTCGACGCGGCGGCCGACGCAGTCTCGGGCCATCGATTCGCCGATCCCACGTGGATATCGGCCGGTCGGGAATGACCGTCAGCCGTCGACGGGTCGCAAGCCGCGGAGCGCGACGGCAAGATCGTCGAACGCCCCGGCTTGCGCCCTGATCCGGTCGACGTCGCCGGGCCGCTTGAGAAGTCCGCGAACGGCGAGGGTGGCGACCTGCTCCCCGACGCGTACCGCGTCGGCGATACGGTCGCCGGGATCAGCCTGCAACCGGGTGCGCTTCTGGGCACCCTCGTCGAAGCTCAACAGCAGCTCCGCAGTCTGCACCCTGTCGCAGTCGACGAACCTGCCTTCGCCGATGCCCGCCCCGATCAGGTCGACGACCCACTGGGTGAGCCGTTCGTAGTCCGTCCAGAACTGGTGAAAGTCGGCGCGCTGCCGGTGGGCGATGCGTTGAATCTCGTTGAAGTCGATCGGTGACAGCGCGAGCTGCATGGTGTCGAAGCGCAGCAGCCGGTAGAGCTTCACCGCCGGCGAACCGGACCCCGCACCGACCTCGGCCACGAACTCCAGTGACGCCCGGTTGACGGCCAGGGTCTCCTGCAACAACTGCTCCTTGTTGCGGAACCAGTAGTAGAGCGACGACTGCTGCAGACCCGCCGCGCGGGCGACGTCGCTCATCGTGGTCTGCGCATACCCCTTCTCCGAGAACAGCTTCGTGGCGGCGTCGACGATTCCCGCGCGGGGCGCGCGGCGCCGTGGCGTCGACACGGTTAGCTCAGCGGGGCGCGCTCGCGATGCGCGCACCGAACCATCTCGGTGGCGGCGTCGACGACGTCACGCCACAGCTGGACCCCGAACTCCGCCGAGGCCCGCGACGGGTGCCCGGTGACGCCGTTGGTCGACACGTGGGCGAGCGCATAGCGAAAGACGGTGCCCGCGGTGCGGTCCGGATCGTCGGCCCCGGCCAGCGCGTCGAGGTCGACCAGTTCGGGCCGCAGCGCCAGAACCAGTGACGTCTCAGCGGCGTTCGCGTGCCAGTCCACGGCGTCGGCGGTCGCGTGCGCGGCGATCTCGGGGGTCAGCTCCCACCACTGCATGACGCCGATGCGTCCGTCGGGGAATTCCCGGCGGAATTCGTCGCACGCGATCCAGAGCGCCGCCGCGTTGCCGACGTGTCCGTTCACGAACAGCAGGCGCTTCACCCCGGAGGCGACGCACGCCCGCGCCACCCGCAGCGCGGCCGCCGCGGTCTCGGTGCCGCTGGCCGCGACGGTGCCCGCCAACGCCGTGCCGTGAAAGAAGCTCGCGCCGTAGGCAATCGGGGGCAGGACCACGGCGACGTCGCCTGCCGCGGCGTCGGCGAGAGCGACGGCGATGATCGTGTCGGTCCCGATCGGCAAATGCGGGCCGTGCTGTTCGGTGGCACCGACGGGGATCAGGCCGACGCAGTCGGGATCCGCGGCCACCCGGCGCGCCAGCTCGGTCGAGGTCAACTCCTCCCAGCGGTGGCTCACTCGGTCACCAGAATCTCAGGTAGCGGTCGGTCTCCCAGGACGACACGTGGGCGGTGTAGGACTCCCATTCCGCCCGCTTCTCACTCGTGTAGGACTCGAACATGGCGTCGCCGAAGACCTTGCGCACCAACGGGTCCGACTCCATGGCGTCGACCGCCTCGCCGAGGGAACGAGGGAGCCACCCGATGCCACGCTCGGCGAGCTCACGCTCGGACGCCGCGTAGAGGTTGTCGCGGTTGGGTTCACCGGGATCGAGCCCCTCCCGGATTCCCTCCAACCCCGCCGCCAGCACCAGCGCCGCACCGAGATACGGATTGCTGGCACTGTCGGCGGCCCGGCACTCGACCCGGCCGCCGCCCCTGGGGATGCGCAGCATGTTGGTGCGGTTGTTGTCCCCGTAGCAGGCGAAGATCGGCGCCCAGGTAAGGCCGGACATGCTGCCCTGCTTGACCAGCCGCTTGTAGCTGTTGACCGTGGGCGCGATGACGGCGCAGATCGCCGACGCGTGGCGCAGCACGCCCGCGGTGAACTGGTAACCGAGAGTGGACAGTCCGCACCCGCGGGGATCGTCTTCCTCGGCGAAGAGGTTGACTCCGGCCGCGTCGGCGAGCGACATGTTGTAGTGCGCGCCGCTACCCGTCCGGTCGGCGAACGGTTTGGGCATCCACGACGCGAACAGGCCGTGCTTGCGGGCGATCTCGCCCACCATCATGCGGAAGAACACCAGCCGGTCGGCCATGGTGACGGCGTCGGTGTAGGTGAAGTCGGTCTCGAACTGGCCGTTGCCGTCCTCGTGGTCGAACGAGTAGACGTCCCAACCGAGTTCGTTCATGGCCGAGACGATCTCGTCCACCACGCCGTAGTTGTGCAGCATCGTGCGCAGGTCGTAGCACGGTTTGGCCAGGTCGTCGTCGAGACTGGCCGGTTGCGGCACGCCGGACCGATCGTCGGTGAGCAGGAAGAACTCCGTCTCGATCCCCAGGTTGAAGGTGTATCCCAGGGTCGCGGCGTCGGCGGTGACCCGCTTGAGGATCTGCCGGCTGCACGCCTCGAACGGGGTGTCCCCGATCCACAGATCGCCGGGGAACCAGGCGATCTCGCGGTTGAACGGGGCGATGATGGCGGCGTCGAGGTCGGGATGCGGCGCGACCTCGTCGTCGTTGACGTCCTGCGGCACGCCGTCCAAGGCAGCGCCGGTGAACATCTCGGATCCACGGGCCGCCTGGTCGAGGTGGTTGAGCGGCACCAACTTCGCCTTCGGCTTGCCGTGCACGTCGACGAAGCTGATGGCCGCGTACTTCACGCCGGCCGCGCCGAGCCGCTCGGCGACCTCGGCGGTCCGTCCAGTGAGCGTGATGACGATGGTTCCTCCTCGTTCCGGTGATGACGGCCTTGACGCTATGGGCCCACTGTTGCCGAGCTGTTTCACCGTGGTAAATGAAGTATCGAAGATCTTCGGCCACTCGCCCTGACCAAACGCCACGTCAGGCGGGTCTCCGAACTTCTAGTCAATGGGTCATCGAAAGTCCCGCCGGCCCGCGCCAACCCGTTCCGACCGATAGTGCAGCGCGGCCGACAAAGACCGAGTAGGTATGACGTCATGATCGAGGTAACCCTGCTGGGTACGGGCAGTCCCATGGTCGACGCGAACCGGGCCGGACCCGCGACGCTGGTGCGGGCGGGCGGTCAGTCCTTCCTGGTGGACTGCGGCCGAGGAGTCTTGATGCGCGCCGCCGCGATCGGCGTCGGAGCCGCGGACGTCACCGCCCTGCTCCTGACCCATCTGCACAGTGACCACATCACCGACCTGTCGGACGTCATCACCACCAGGTGGATCTCCACCTTCGTCCGCACTCCCCTTCGGGTGATCGGACCGCCAGGAACCGCCGCCGTCGTCGAGGCGACCCTCGCTGCGCTCGCGCCCGACATCGGCTACCGCGTCGGCCACCACGCCGACATCACCGAACCGCCCAGCGTCGAGGTGGAGGAGGTGACCGACGGCGTGGTGTGGGGTCGCGACGGCGTACGAATATCCGTGGCGCCCACCGACCACCGGCCCGTCGAACCCACGATCGGCTTCCGCGTCGAATTCGGCGGCGCCTCAGTGGTGTTGGCCGGCGACTCGGTGCCGTGTGCCAGCCTCGACGCCTTCGCCGCAGGAGCGAATGCCCTCGTGCACACCGTGATTCGCAAGGATTTGGTCGAACGAGTACCGAATCAGCGGCTGCGCGACATCCTCGACTACCACTCCTCGGTCGAGGAGGCCGCCGCCACCGCGGCCCGGGCCGGCGTCGACGCACTGATCCTGACCCACTACGTGCCGCCGCTGACTCCTGGCCGGGAGGACGAGTGGCGGGCGCTGGCGGCCGGCGCCTTCGGCGGAACGGTCGAACTTGGCGACGACCTGCACCGCGTGGAGGTGAGGGCTAGGCCAGCCGGGTGATCTCGACGATGACGTCGAGGTCTGTCGACCCCTCACCCGAGTAGATGCCCTTCAGCGGCGTGACGTCGTGATAGTCGCGACCCACTCCGACGCTGATGTACTGCTCGTTGATTTCCTTGTCGTTGGTCGGGTCGTAGTGCCACCAGCCGCCCGTCCACGCCTGAATCCAGGCGTGGCTCTGACCGTCGATGGTGTCGCCCACCTTTGCCTTGGCGTTCGGATGGAGGTAGCCCGACACGTAGCGTGCGGGAATTCCCATGCTGCGCAACACGATCAGCGTGAGGTGCGCGAAGTCCTGGCACACGCCCTTGCCTTCGCGCAGCGCGTCGAGGCCCGAGGAGTGCACCCCGGTGGTGCCAGGCACGTAGGCGAGCTCCGTGTGCACCCACTGAGCCGCCTCGATCACGGCCTGCTGCGGATCGTGATACTTGGCGATGCGCTCACCGACGCGGGTCAGGCGCCTGCTGCTCGGCGTGAACTCCGACGCGGTGAGGTACTCGTCGAACTTGTCCTTGACCGCCGGCGACTCCAGGTCCTCCCACGTGAGCTTCTCCTCGGGCACCTCGCCCTTGTCGGTCTCGACGACCGAGGAGGCCGTCACCTCGAGCTCGGCGTGCGGAGCGTGCAGGTCGAAGGCCGTCACCGCCGTTCCCCAGTAGTCCACGTAGCGGTAGGACCGAGTGGCGGGGACCGTCTCGATGCGGTTGAGGACGACGTTCTGCCGCGAATCCGACCGAGGGGTCAGGCGGGCCTCGTTGAACGACGCGGTGACCGGCGACTTGTAGGCGTAGCCGGTTGCGTGAATCACTCGCATGCGCCACATGTCAGACCTCGCCCTCTTCGATGACCAGCGAACCGTTGCGCCCCGCGTCGGTCCACGCGACCCACGGCGCCGAGTAGAAGTACTCCTGCGCCAGGGCCTCCCCGACCTCGGCGCAGGTGACCTGCAGTGCACCGAGCCGTTCGTCGAGGGACTCCAACAGCACCCCGGAGCGCAGGAACTCCAATTCGCTGCGGGCGCGACCGAGGAGACGCTGCGCCTCGGCGGTGGCCCCGACCCGGTTGAGCCGGCGGTGGTGCAGTTCGTCGAGGCTGTGTTCGGCCAGTCTTAGGGAGTACATCACCGAGCGCGGGAACAGCCGGTCGAGCATCATGAACTCGACCACCCGGCCGGCGTCGAGCACGCCGCGGTAGGTCCGCAGGTAGGTGTCGTGCGCACCGGCCGACCGCAGCACCGTCACCCACGCGGGCGAGGACGCGCTGTCCCCGACGCGCGAGAGCAGCAGCCGCACGATCATGTCGACGCGTTCGATGGCCCGTCCCAGCACCATGAACCGGTAGCCGTCGTCACGGGAGAGCGTCGAGTCGGCCAGCCCGGCGAACTGCGCCGCACGACCCTCGACGTAGGACAGGAACTCGTGCGGCCCCAGGCGGCGGGCGGCGCGCTCGCGCTCCGGCAGTGCGTTGTAGGTCGTGTTGAGGCACTCCCAGATCTCCGTCGAGGTCACTTCCCGTGCGCCGCGGGCATTCTCGCGTGCCGCGGAGATCGAGTCGACGATCGAGCAACCACCCTCGGTGTCCCGGCTGAACGCGACGAGGTCGGTCAGCGACCACAGGTCGAGTTCGGTCTTCGGCGGTTTGATGCCGAGCACCTTCAACAACGTGCGAGACGCCTGGTCGGGGTCGACGCTGGAGTCCTCCAAGAGTTGGTGGACGGTCACGTCGAGGATGCGGGCCGTGTCGTCGGCCCGCTCGACGTAGCGGCCGATCCAGTACAGCGATTCCGCGTTGCGTGCGAGCATCAGTTCACCGCCTGCTGCTGTTGCTGTTGCTGCTGTTGTTCCTGCTGGCCCTCGAGGGGACCGAGGGCCTGGGACTGCGTCTGCGCCTGGGCGGGCCCGTCGCCGTTGCGTTCCTTCGCCGACTTCGACTTGGGAAGCGCGCGAACGACTTCCGCGGCAGCCAGCTCGCGATCGGCCACCGACGCCCGCGACGCGAGCACCCACGTGTCCTTCGAACCGCCACCCTGGCTGGAGTTCACCACCAGCGACCCCTCGGGCAGCGCCACGCGCGTCAGACCACCGGGCAGCACCCACACGTCGTCACCGTCGTTGACCGCGAACGGTCGCAGGTCGACGTGCCGGGGCGCGAGTTCGTCACCGATCTGCGTCGGGACCGTGGAGAGCTGCACGACGGGCTGGGCGACCCAGCCACGCGGATCGGCGCGGACCTTCTTGGTGATCGCCGCCAGCTCCTTCTCGGTGGCGCTCGGACCGAAGACGATGCCGTAGCCGCCCGAGCCCTCGACGGGCTTGATGACGAGTTCGTCGATGCGGTCGAGCACCTCTTCGCGCTCGTCGTCGAGCCAGCACCTGAAGGTGTCGACGTTGGCCAGCGAGAGCTTCTCGCCGAGGTAGTACTCGACGATCGTCGGGACGTAGCAATACACCAGCTTGTCGTCGCCGATGCCGTTGCCGACCGCGCTGGAGATCACCACGTTGCCGGCCCGCGCGGCGTTGAGGATCCCCGCGACGCCGAGCACCGAGTCGGGCTTGAAGTGCATGGGGTCGAGGTACTCGTCGTCGATGCGGCGGTAGATGACGTCGACCTGACGGTCGCCCTCGGTGGTGCGCATGTAGACGGTGTTGTCCCGGCAGAAGAGGTCGCGCCCCTCGACCAACTCGACGCCCATCTGCCGCGCCAGCAGCGAGTGCTCGAAGTAGGCGGAGTTGTAGACACCCGGGGTGAGCACCACGACGGTGGGATCGGCCTCGTTGGAGGCCGCGGCGTTGCGCAGCGCACGCAGCAGGTGCGACGAATAGTCGCCGACCGCGCGCACGCGGTGGGTGGCGAACAGGTTCGGGAACACCCGCGCCATCGTGCGCCGGTTCTCCATGACGTAGGAGACGCCGGACGGGGACCGCAGGTTGTCCTCGAGGACCCGGAACGTGCCCTGGCCGTCGCGCACCAGGTCGATGCCGGCGACGTGAATGCGCACGCCGTTGGGCGGGACGATGCCCGCCGCCTCGCGGTGGAAGTGCTCGCAGGAGGTGATCAGCCGGCGCGGGATGACGCCGTCGCGCAAGATCTCCTGTTCGCCGTAGATGTCGTCGAGGAACATCTCCAATGCCTTGACGCGCTGCTTGATGCCGCGTTCCAGGCGGGACCACTCGGCGGCCGAGATGACACGGGGCACCAGGTCCAACGGGAAGGGCCGTTCCTGGCCGGACAGCGAGAACGTGATGCCCTGGTCGACGAACGCCCGACCGAGCGCCTCGGAGCGCGCCGCGAGCTCGGAGGCGTCCGACGGGGCGAGCTCGGCGAAGATGCCCTTGTACGGCCCGCGGACGTTGCCCTGGGCGTCGAACATCTCGTCGAAGGCCTTGGAGTAGTCGCCGACGTTGTTGTAGCCGCCGAAGATACCGTCGTGACGTTTGGACGCAGACGCGGTCTTGCGCGCCGTTCGGGCGCCGTCCGCTGGCAGGGTTCGAAGGCTCACGACAGACATGCTGCCCCAACTGTCTAGTTTCGGCAGGCCAGGCCCCTGCTTTTTGGGGATTCACCCGCCCCGCTGGTAACCTGATCTGTCGCTGCCCGGAGACGGGCGCCCAGGAACATTTCGGTATCCCAAGCTGACCATCAAGAAGGAACTTACGCGTGGCCAACATCAAGTCGCAGAAGAAGCGCATCCTCACCAACGAGAACGCGCGGCTGCGCAACCAGTCGGTGAAGTCCGCTCTGCGCACGGCTGTCCGCGGCTTCCGCGAGGCGGTCGACGCCGGCGAGAAGGACAAGGCCGCCGAATTGCTGGCCACCACCAGCCGCAAGCTCGACAAGGCCGCCAGCAAGGGCGTCATCCACAAGAACCAGGCGGCCAACAAGAAGTCCGCTCTGGCGCAGGCCCTGCACAAGCTCTGAGCTACTGCCCCCCGGCCAGTTCGGCCACCTTCCGCACCGCCGACTCGAGCGCGTAGTCCGGGTCGGCCGCCGCGCCCTTGACGTCCGCATTCAAGGCGGCCACCAGGCGCATCGCCTCGGCGACCGAATCCCTCGTCCACCGCCTGGACTGCTTCTGCGCCTTCTGTACGCGCCACGGCGGCATGCCCAGCTCGCCCGCCAGTCGGTAGGGATCCCCGGAGAGCGGACCTACCCGCGCGATCGAATGGACCGCCTCGGCCAGCGCGTCGGCCAGCACCACGTGCGGCTCTCCGCCGATCATCGCCCAGCGCAGGGCTTCGGCGGCACCGGAGACGTCGCCGGCCACCGCCTTGTCGGCGATGTCGAACCCCTTCACCTCCGCCTTTCCGCTGTGATAGCGGCGGACGGCGTCGGCGTCCACCTCCCCGCCGGTGTCGGCGACGAGCTGCGAGCACGCCGCCGCCAGTTCGCGGACGTCGGATCCGACGGCGTCGAGCACCGCGGTGACGACGTCGTCGCCGACCTTGACCTTGAGGGTGCGGAATTCGCGACGGACGAAGTCGGCGCGTTCGCCCGCCTTGGTGATCTTGGCGCACGGGTGGACCTCGGCCCCCAGCTTCTTCAGCTGATCGGCCAGCGCCTTCGCCCGGCCTGCGCCGGAGTGCACGACGACGAGCACGGTGCCCGGCTGGAGATCGGCCGCGGCGTCGGCGATCAATGCGGCCGCGTCCTTGCCCGCCTCGGCGGCCGCCTCGAGCACCAGGACGCGTTCGTCGGCGAACAGTGAGGGGCTGAGCAATTCGGCGAGCTCGTTGACGCTGACCTCGCCGGCCCGCATCCGGTCGACGGGCACGTCGTGGGTGCCGGCCTCCTTTCGGGCGGTGCGCAGAACCGCGCCAACGGCGCGGTCGACGAGCAGATCTTCGTCACCCAGGACGAGGTGCAGTTGGCTCACGCCACGATGGTGTCACGCCGCACCGACGCTCCACGCCACCAGGCACACCGCCGCCCCGACGACCGTCAGACGTCCCCACCGCCGGCGCCAGAGCACCAGCACGGCCACCAGCGCGGCCGCCACGGTCACCACCCCGGGCCAGCCCGACGGCGTGGTGACCACCGCGCCGGGAATCGCCGCCGCCCAGGACGCGACACGAGTCAACCACCACAGCTCGGGACCGGTGAACCGGATCATCAGCTCGGCCGCCGCGGGCCACGGCACGGTCAGCACCGCCGCGGCGGTGCCGATCACCGTGATGGGCGGAATCACCACGGCGACAAGCAAATTCGCGACTATCGAGACCATGCTGAAGGTCCCGGACATGCCGGCCACCAGTGGCGCGGTGACGAGGTGCGCGGCGGCGGCGACGCTCACCGCCGCGGCCAGCCATTGCGGCCATCCCCGGTCGGCAAGCCGACGCGCCCACCCCGGGGCGACGACCACCAGTGCGGCCGTCGCCGAGACGGACAGGGCGAACCCGACGTCGACGGCGAGCTCCGGTGCCGCGACCACGAGCACCAGCACGCACGCCGACAACGCCGGTATCGCCTGCCGCCGCCGCCGCGACAGCACCGCGAACAGCGCGATGGAGCCCATCACCGAGGCCCGCAGCACACTGGCCGACGGTTGCACCACCACGACGAAGGCGATCAACGTCAGCGCGGCGAGGGCGACCGCGATCCGTGGACCGACCAGTCCCGCCGTCATCAGCACGGCCCCGCACACGATGGTGACGTTGGCGCCGGACACCGCCGTCAGATGGGTCAACCCCGCGGCACGAAATTCGTCGGAGACATCCTCGGCGAGGGCGGAGGTGTCCCCCAGCACCAGCGCAGGGAGCATCGCCGCCTGGTCGCCGGGCAACACCGACCGCGCCGCGTCGGCGAACCGGGCGCGGACGTCGGCGGCCGCCCGCTGCACCAGGCTCGCCGTCCCCCACCTCGGCGTGCCCGTCGCGGTCAGCACCGCCACGGACAGGTCCCGCCGCATCGGTCGTGAGATGCGGGCGCGAAACGCCACCGGCCGACCCGGCGACGCGTCCTGGTAGTCGACGCCCGAGGCGAAGACGACGACGCGCCCGGCGGTCGGCTGCCCGTCCAGCGACACCAGCGTGGCGCGGAACATCGTTCGCATGCCCCGCAGCACGCGCGGCGACTCACTCGGCGTCACCACCACCGCGGCGGTCGAACCGTACCGAGACGCGATCGGATGATGCTCGGCGTCGTGCACCCGCAGTCCCACGGCCAGTGCGAAGGTGACGCCGACCGCCGCGACGGCGACGACCCCGGCCCCGCCCGTCCGCCATCGCCACGCGACCACCGCCGCGACGAGCACCGCGGCCATCGCGACGAGTACCGCGGCCGTCGCACCCCAGACCACGCCTGCTGCCGTGACCGCCCAACTGGTCAGCGCGCTGGGAACCAGACGGACGTCGGGGACGGTGGTGACCGCCGGGGACGTCACACCCGGACCAGGGCGCGCAGCTTCTCCAGACGGGCGGGACCGATGCCGTCGACCTCGCCGAGTTGGTCGACGCCCGCGAAGGAGCCGTTGGCGTCACGCCAGGCGACGATCGCCGCCGCGGTGACGGGGCCGACGCCGGGCAGGGCGTCGAGCTGCTCGACGGTCGCGGTGTTCAGGTCGACGAGTCCGCCTGGCGCCGAGGACTTCTCGCCGACCGCGGGCGACGACGGCACCGCACCG
>Ga0209051_1002431_pt1 | contig 13382 bp, 14 predicted proteins | sample AraplaCvi_mMS_r2_2_FD_184286 | JGI IMG/M metagenome (GOLD analysis project Ga0209051, IMG submission 184286) | Arabidopsis root microbial communities from North Carolina, USA - plate scrape MF_Cvi_mMS_r2 (SPAdes) (version 2) | ecosystem: Host-associated > Plants > Roots > Endosphere | place...
CAGGTAGATCACCGCGAGCACTGACGAGAAGCGTTCGTTCAACTCCTCGCCGCGCGGCATCTCGTACGGCACCTGCTTCTCGGCCAGCGTGCGCTTGGCACGCACGATGCGCTGGGCGATGGTGGGTTCGGGCACGAGGAAGGCGCGCGCGATCTCGTCCGTCGTCAGACCGCCGAGCAGGCGAAGCGTCAATGCGACCTGCGCGTGCGTGGGCAGCACGGGATGGCAGGCGGTGAACACCAGGCGCAGCAGGTCGTCGTTGAACGGGTTGTCGAGCGCGTCCAGGTGCGCGTCGTCGGCGTGCGCCTGTTCGTCTTCCAGTTCGCGCGCGATCTCTTCGTGCTTGCGCTGTTGCAGCTTGCTGCGACGCAGGCGGTCGATCGCGCGATGCTTGGCGGTGGCCATCAGCCAAGCGCCGGGTTGATCCGGAACGCCGCTTTCGGGCCACTTCTCCAGCGCCGCGACGAGCGCGTCCTGTGCCAGTTCCTCGGCCAGCCCGACGTCGCGCAGCATGCGCGCGAGCGAAGCGATTAGCCGGGCGGATTCGATGCGCCATACCGCATCGATGGTGCGATGGATGTCGGTCGCCGTCATGGCGGGGGATGACACCATCGTCTGGGAGGCAGTGCAAGTGCGAAGGGTGTGAATCCGGAGCTTGGACCTCCGTAATCCCGCACTCCAACCCCTCTCCCGAAGGGAGAGGGGCTTAACAGGCTCACCCGCGCTCAGCCACGTTCTTCAGGCTGACCAGCCCGCGCTCGAAATCGCTGCCCACCATGCGATCCATGCTGAACACCAGCGACATCAGCTTGCCGATGTAAGGCTGCGGGCCGTGCATGGCCCAGGTCACGCGGCTCGCGCCGGTGCCTTCGGGGACGATCAGGAACTCGGCCACGTTGTGCGCTTCCATCGGACGCGTGAAGTCGAGCTTGATGCGCACCGCCGAGTCCGGCACCGATTCGACGATCTCCATGCGGCCCGCACCGGCCTTCGAATTGCCGTCCCAGGTGTAGACCGCGCCGATGCCGCAGTCGCTGCCCGCGATCTCGCGCTTCATCGCCGGATCCAGCGTTTCGAACGGCGACCAGGCGCGCCAGCGGTTGAAGTCGTTCACCTGTTCGAACACGCGCTGCGGCGGCGCATGCACGACGATGCTTCGCTCGATGCGGAACGTGTCCGGGCGCGTCGCCGCGAACGCGAGGACCGCGACGATGGCCACCAGCACGATCAATCCGATGATCTTCCACATGACGCGTTCCTCAGTTCTTCTTCTGTTGGGAAGTGGATTTCTGCATCTGTTCGAATCCGGCCGCGGCTTCCTGCACGTCGGCGGGGAAGTCGTCGAACTCCTGCACCTGGCGGATCTCGATGACCTCGTTCTCCGAACCCGGGCACCGCGACGCCCACGCGATGGCTTCCTCGCGCGACTTCACCTGGATCATCCAGTAGCCGCCGAGCACTTCCTTCGCTTCGGAGAACGGCCCGTCCGTGACATGCGGGCGGCCGCCTTCGAAGCTCACGCGCGCGCCCATCGACGGCGGATGCAGGCCATCCAGCGCCAGCAGCACGCCGGCCTTCTGCAGCGATTCGTTGTATTTCATCATCGCCGCCACGCGGTCTGCGGGCGGCATCGCGCCGGGCTGCGCGTCCTCATAGCCCTTCGGGATCATCAGCATCATGAAACGCATGGTCGGTTCTCCGGTCAGGTTCGTCGGCATGCTCAGGCGGCGTCCGGCGTGCCGCTCATGTGCACGTATTCCCAATGGTTTCCGTCCAGGTCCTCGAACGCGCGCGAGTACATGAACCCGTAGTCCTGCGGCTCGCCGACGGACTTCGCGCCGCCTTTGAGCGCCTTCGCATGGATCTCGTCGACGGCCTGCCGGCTGTCCAGCGACATGCAGGTGATCGCGCCGACGACCTCGCGCGTCTCGGCGACCGGCTTCTTCACGAAGGTGCCGAAGAACTCGCGCGTCAGCAGCATCACGTAGATGCTGTCGTTGACGACCATGCAGGCGCCCTTGTCGTCGGTGAACTGCGGGTTGAACGAATAACCCAGCGACTCGAAGAACGCCTTGGACTTCGGCAGGTCGTGGGAAGGGAGGTTGACGAAGATCTGGGTGGACATGGGGTTTCCTGTTGTTTGAATGGAGTTGGATGAGACGGTGCGAAGGATCATTCCTTCTCGCAGTTCACCATCCACGAAACGCCGAAGCGGTCGACGAACATGCCGAAGCGCGCGGCCCAGAACGTGGGTGCCAGCGGCATGACGACCTGGCCGCCATCGCTCAACGCAGCGAACACGCGTTCGGCTTCGCTGGCGGTATCGACATTGATCGCGAGCGAGACGCCCTTGATGCCTTCGAACGGATGCTCGGGTACCGAGTCCGAACCCATGATGGCCTCGTCGCCGATCACCAGCCGCGCATGCATGATCCGGTCGCGGTGCGATTCGGGGACGTGCTCGCACGCGGGCGTGTCGCCAAAGCGGGTGAGCTGCTCCAGCGTGCCGCCCAGGCACTGATGGTAGAAGCGGAACGCGGCTTCGCACTGGTCGTCGAAGCCGAGGTAGGCGTTGATCTTCATCGTGGATTCGTCCTTGCGTGATGGTTATTGCGCGCGCGCTTCGATATGCGCGCGGATGCGTTCGCCCTGTGCCCGCGTTTCGGCCGTGACTTCGCCGCCGCAGGCGTGGCCTTCGTAGACCTGGCGGATTTCGATCTGGCTCGGGCCGCAGTCCGGGTTGGGGCAGCGCTTCACCCATTCGATCGCTTCCTGCAGCGATGCGGTCTGGAACAGCCAGAAGCCGGCGATCAGTTCCTTGGATTCGGCGAACGGTCCATCGATGACGCTGCGTCGGTCGCCGTCGAAACGCACGCGTGCGCCGTGCGAGCTTGCGTACAGTCCTGCCGCGTCGAGCAGCACGCCGGCCTTGGCCAGTTCCTCGTTGTAACGGCCCATCTGCGCGATCAGTTCCGCGCTGGGCGGGGCGCCGGATTCGCTTTCGGGCGTGGCATGGACGATCACCATGAACTTCATTGCCGTCTCTCCGTCCTGCGCGCCGTTTTGCGCGCTCTTGAGGAGACGACGAAGGGACGCGCGGGAAATCGACACGGCCCCGGAAATTTTCTTCGGCGAACGATCGGCTTCGTAGCCCGGGTAAGCGGAGCGCACCCGGGGATGCCGCCAAAGCCCCGGGTGCGGCGTTGCCTTACCCGGGCTACGACAGCCGGTTTTCCAGCAGCCACTCCAGGAACGCCTGCGCCGCCGGCCGCAGGCGCCTGTGCGCCGGGTACACCACGTAATACCCCCAGCGCGCTGCCATCGCCGGCACCGGCAGGCGGATCAGCTGCCCGCGTTCCAGGTAGGGCACGGCGATGCGCGAGCGCGCCAGCGCGATGCCGAGCCCCGCGGCGGCGGCCTTCATCGCATCGGTGGTGTCGCTGAAGGTGTAGCGCTCCTCGAACTTCGCGCCATGCACGTGCGCGGCGCGGAACCAGTCGTGCCAGCCCTGGCGGGCGTGGTCGGCGATCAGCGGGTGGCCGGCGATCTCCGCAGCCGTCCGGATGCCGGCGGCCGCCGCATAGTCCGGCGAGGTCACCGGGAACAGCGATTCGTCCATCAGGTGGTGCGCGGTCAGCCCCGGCCAATGCCCCGGGCCGTGGCGGATGCCCAGGTCCGGGCCGCCGTCGTCGAAGCGGGTCAGGGCGATCTCGGTGTCCACGTTCAGCGCGATCCCCGGGTGCGCCTGCGTGAAGGTCGAAAGCCGGGGCAGCAGCCAGGTGTAGGCCAGCGAATGCAGCGTGGTGATGCGCACGCGGCCCTCGTCCCCGCGCGAGCCCCGCAGGCTGCGAAGCACGCCGTCCACGTCGGCCAGCGCGGTGCCGGCGGCGTCGGCGAGCTGGCGCCCCTCCACGGTCAGCGAGACCCCGCGCGCATGGCGCTGGAACAGGGCCACGCCCAGCCGCGATTCCAGCTTGCGGACGTGATGGCTGACCGCGCTCGCGGTGAGGTGCAGCTCTTCCGCGGCGTGGGCGAAGTTCTGGTGCCGCGCCGCCGATTCGAACGCCGTGAGGGCCGGAAGCCAGTCCGCGCGAAGGGCCATGTGAGCCTCAAATCTGATTTGTGTCTGCCTTCGAAAGTATGCGCTTGTAAGGCTTCGCGACGTAACGACAATGGGCGCTCGGGTTGAGCCATATTTCTTGATCGTCGCCGCGACGCCCGGGCCCGGCAGGGCAGCGGGGCGCAGGAGCCGCACATGGAACGTTCGAACGACATCGGACTTCAGGACCTCGACCACGAGGCCGCCAACGACGCGCAGACCACCACGCCGGCCGCAATGCAGGCCTGGGCCATCGATGCGGTGCCCGCGCTCCAGATCGGCGAAGGCTGCACGCGTCGCGACCTGCCCGCAGGCCCCGGCGTGCGCGTTTGGGTGGTCGACATGGCGCCGGGCGCGCAGTGGCCCGTGTTCGACCACCACGAGACCGGCGAGTCGTACTACGTCATCGCCGGCGAAGTGATCGAAGGCGAGGCGCGCTTCGGCCCCGGCACCTATGTGTACTTCGCGCCCGACAGCCGGCATCGCCCGCATACCGAGACCGGCGTGCGGCTGATCGGGTTGAACCTCGGCTACGCCGCATTCCTGGCGGCCGGCGGCAGCCCGGAATCGATCACGCACTGCTACCACCCGACCCAGGGTTGAGAGCGCGGGCCGACCGCGCAACGTTTCCCTTTCACATCCTCCCCCCACGAGGTTTGCGATGAACACCGCTGTGACCGCACCCGTAGTACCCGACGCGCAGGAGCGCGGCTGGCTGACTCCACTGGAACTTGGTCTGCTGGGCGCGATCTGGGGCGCTTCGTTCCTCTTCATGCGCGTGGCGGCGAAGGATTTCGGCGCCGTGCCGCTGGTCGAAGCGCGACTGGCGCTGGGCTCGCTCGTGCTGCTGCCGTTCCTGCTGCGCGCCCGCTCGCAGTTTCCGCTGAAGCTGTGGCCGAAGCTGGCGATCATCGGCGCGGTGAATTCGGCGATTCCGTTCCTCCTGTTCGCCTGGGCCGCGCAGCGTGCGCCGGCCGGCATCGGCGCGATCTCGAACGCGATGACGGTGCTGTTCACCGCGCTGGTCGGCTTCCTGTTCTTCCACGAGAAGATCGGCGCACGACGCTCCATCGCGCTGGTCGCGGGTTTCGCCGGCGTGGTCGTGCTGGCCAGCGACAAGACCGCTGGTGGAGACCAGGTCGGCTGGGCGGTGGCGGCGGGCGCGACGGCGTCGTTCCTGTACGGCATCGGCATCAACCTGGTGCGCCGCCACCTGACCGGCCTGCCGCCGGCCGCGGTGGCATCGGCGACGCTGGGTTCGACCGCGGTGATGATGCTGCCGTTCGCGATCGCGACATGGCCGACGCATGCGATCCCGGCGAAGTCGTGGCTGTCGGTCGGCATGCTCGGCGTGGTCTGCACGGGCTTGGCGTTCGTCATGTACTACCGCCTGATCGCGCGCATCGGCGCGAGCCGTGCTTCCACGGTGACGTATCTGATCCCGGTATTCGGCGTCGCGTGGGCATGGCTGCTGCTGGACGAGCCGCTGACGATCAAGATGGGCATCGCGGGCGCGATGATCCTGGGCAGCGTGGCGTTCAGCCAGAAGTCGTCGAAGTGACGTTCCGGCGTGCGTCCGCGTTGCGGACGCACCTCGTCCTGGCGAAGGCCGGGATCCAGGCCCTCAAATTCACCGGATGAGCCCATGACCCAGAAACGCGTCGTCTTCGATTTCGACTTCCAGTTCACCAACGGCGGCGGTATCCAGGGGCAGGATTTCCGCCTCGATATCGACGGCGACGACATCGACGACGCCGCGCTGGTGGACTACATCGTGCGCGACCTGCGCCTGCTGATGGTCGGGCCGGCGCGCATCCTCAACAAAAAGATCATCGTCGAGGCGCACAAGCGCAAGGCGAAGGACGACGCTGCGCGCCGCGTCTACATCGAACTGAGCCACGTCATCGAGGACGGGCTGGTGACGTATCCGGGCCTGCCGGCGGCGCACATCTGCGATTACCTCAGCCGCGAGCGTTCGCGCGAGGTATACGAAGCGGGCACGGAATTCCAGATCGCGAAGATCGAGATGGTCGCCAACACGGGCACGTACCTGGACTGCCCGTCGCATCGTTACGCGGACGGCGACGACCTGTCGCAGATCGCGCCGGAGGCGTTCTGTGATCTGGATGCGATCGTGATCCGCGCCGATCATCGACAGGTGCGTGAGATCGACGCGTCGTGGTTCCGCGACCTCGAACTGCGCGGCCGCGCGGTGCTGGTGCACACCGGCTGGGATGCGTTCTTCGGTCAGCCGGACTACGCCGTGGAACATCCGTTCCTGACGCAGGATGCGGCGGAATACCTGCGCGACTGCGGCGTCAAACTCGTCGGCATCGATTCGATGAACATCGACGACACGTCGAAGGACGGCAGCGGCGGGAAGTCGCGGCCGGTGCATTCGACGCTGCTGGGTGCGGACATCCTGATCGTCGAGCACCTGTGCAATCTGGCGGCGCTGCCGGACGAAGGATTCGAGTTCAGCGCGATGCCGCCGAAGGTGCGGGGCGCGGGGACGTTTCCGGTGCGGGCGATGGGGCGGTTGCGGGGGTGATCGTGTGATCGTTCCAAACCTCACCGTCATTCCAGCGAAAGCTGGAGCCGTCACCGTCACCCACACCGTCATCCCGGCGAAGGCCGGGACCCAGGCCCGTAACGCACGGGCACTGCGTTGACGGTTCCAAACATCACCGTCATTCCAGCGAAAGCTGGAACCCATTTTGGCTTTGGCCTTGGCTTTGAAGCTTTCAAAGCCAAGAAGAGTCACAAGCCAAGCTTCCGATCACCTGCGGTGATCGGGTCACTTTTCTTTGCTCGCACAAAGAAAAGTAACCCAAAGAAAGTGCGTACAAGTCCAACCCAGTCCCAGGACCGGACGGAGAAAAAGGCGCGTTCGCGATTCGCCATCCATGGCTCAGCGCTCACCGCCGCACATCCTGTGCGGCGCCCTTCGGGGCTTGTGAACTGGTGGGCTGTTCAACAGCAACCGCAAACACAAACACAAGCGCTCGTGTAGCCCGGGTAAGCGGAGCGCACCCGGGAACTGTCACGCCCAACCCGGGTGCGCTTCGCTTACCCGGGTTACAACGGAAGCATCCGTAGGATGGGTCTCGCGAAGCGAAACCCATCATTCGGGCGTAAAAGCGATGGGTTTCGTGACCGAAACCCATCCTACGGTTCGGTCGGCTCGCGTTCCACACGCGCCTGCGCGCGCGCCAATCCAGCACCCGTCAACGCCCACGCCAGCGCGATCGCCGCGCCCAGCAACGCCGCGATCGCCGGCTGCTGCGCGAGCATGTCGACCAGCGCCTTCGCCCAGCCGCTTACCGCATCGGCGCCGCGATACACCACCGAGTCGATGAAGTTCTTCGCCTTGTACTTGGCTTCGATCGGGACGACGGTGAACAGCATCTCGCGCCCCGGGCGCACGAATGCGTACTCGCCCACGCGACGCACCACCATCACCACCGCCAGCACCGCGAAGGTCGGCGCGAACGCCAGCCACACGAAGCCCAGCATCGTCACCACCGGCACCGCGACCAGCAAGGCCGCCATGCCCAGCCGCCGCACGAGCCGGCCGGTGATCAGCAGCTGCGAGAGGATCGTCAGGCTCTGCACGATCACGTCGATCGTGCCGAACACGCGCGTCTGGTCCGCGCGATCGGGGAACGTCATCTCGACCAGACGCGCCTGTTCGAAGTACAGGAACGTCGTCACGCTCGCCAGCAGAAGCACGAACAGCGAGATCGCCATCAGATAGGGCGAACGCAGCACCGTGGTGATGCCTGCGAACGGATGGCCGCCGAGCGGCCGCGCACGTGCCTGCGCGCTGAGCTCATCGCTCACCGGCTGCCCATCGCGCCAGTGCTGCAGGTGGCGCGCGATGAAGATGCCCGCCAGCAACAACCCCGCCGCCAGCCACAGCAATCCTGCATGCCCGATAACGCCCACCAGCGCGATGCCCAGAAGCGGGCCGACCAGCCCGCCCAGGCTCGCGCCGGCGGCCATCAGCGCGAAGATGCGCTTGGCCTGCGCGGTGGGGAACAGGTCGACGCACACGCTCCAGATCACCGAGATCGCGATCAGGTTGAACACCGAGATCCAGATGTAGAACGTGCGCGCGATCCACACGTTCTCCGGATCGCCCTGGAACGCGATGGCGAACAGCGCCAGGTTCACCGCGAAGAAGGCGAACGTCCACGGCAGAATGCGTCGTCGCGGCACCTTCGAGGCGATCCACCCGAACAGCGGCATCGCCGCCAACGTCGCGAGGAACGTACCGGTGAACAGCCATTGCAGGTTGTCCACGCCGCCGGCCACGCCCATCGTCTCGCGCACCGGCCGCAGCATGAAATAGCCGGCGAACATCACGAAGAACAGCGTGAAGCCGATGAGGACCGGGCGGGCTTCGCTTTCGGCGATGCCGAATGTGCGGACGATGCGGGTTTGCAGGCTCATGCGTCGCGCGCGCTCAGGCCAGCGCCGCGATCAGCGCCTGGCGCTGCTTCGCATCCAGCAGCGCACCGGTACCTGCACGCAGGTTGTCGAGCTGGTGCTTCACCTTCGACGTCGCTGGAATCACCACCGTCACCGCCGGATGGCTCAGCACGAACTTCAGGATCAGCTGCGCCCACGAATCCGCACCGACGTCCTTCGCCCACGGCGGCAGCGGTTTGTCGCGCACCTGCGTGATAAGGCGTCCGTCCTCGAAGGCGCGGTTGATCATCACCGCACAGCCCAGTTCCTGCGCGAGCGGGAACACGGTCGTTTCCGCGCCGCGCGACACGGGGGAATAGTTGATCTGGATGAAATCGGGCTTGTGCCTGCGCATTTCGTCGACGAGCTGCGCCTGGCCATCCTCGCGGTAATGCGTGAGGCCGGTGTATTTCGTCCTGCCCTGCTGCTTGAGTTCGCGCGCGAGCGCGATCTGCGCCGCGGTGTCGCGCAGGTTGTGCACCTGCAGCAGTTCGACCTTGTCGGTATGCAGCCGGCGCAGGCTATCGTTGAACTGCTTCAGGCCCTCATCGCGACCGGTGACGCCCGACAGCTTCGTCGCGATGAAAATCTTTCCGCGCGTGTTTGTCTGCGCCATCAGGTCGCCGAGCACGTCCTCGGCAGTGGAGTAGGTGGGCGCGGTGTCGATGAGCGTCCCTCCCGCGGCAACGAAGGCTTCGAGCACCTCGCGCAGCGGCGCGCGTTCGCCCGCGTCGTTGCCGACTTCGAAACTGCCGGAGGTGCCCATGCCGATCACGGGGATCTTCTCGCCGGTGGAGGGAATCGCGCGCGTGATCAGCGTGCCGCTGAACGGTTTCGGCGGAGCGGTGCTGACGGCGGCTGCGGTGGGTGCGCGCTCCTGGCTGCATGCGGCCAGCGGCGACAGCGCGATGCCGGCGGCGGCCAGGGATGCGGTGGAGATGAACTCGCGACGGCTGGTCATGGCGATCTCTCTCTTCACGACGACGGGAACGTCGATGGTGACGTTGATAGTGTCGCGGGCGTGCGCAGGCGAGTGCCGTTCGGCACGGGTCGTGCGACGAAGCGCCGGGATCGTGCGGTGGGGCGTTGCGCAGGATGGGGTTCGTGAAACGAAACCTATCGTCCCGTCACGCGCATCGCGAGGCGAAACCCATCCTGCGAGGCTCTTGTAGCCCGGGTAAGCGAAGCGCACCCGGGTTGGGCGTGACAGCTCCCGGGTGCGCTTCGCTTACCCGGGCTACGGGAGCTACAGCTTCCCGATCAACGCCATGGCCGCAGCCGGATTGCGCTCCTTCGCCGCGCTGATGAAGAAGATGTACACGTCGCGCTTGCGCTGCGGTGCGGGCTCCGGCGACAGCGCAGGCAGCTTCTCCGGCTGCTTGCCGTCGGCCCAGCGATGCGCGCGCTCGGCCCAGTTCGACAGCTGCTGCGCCGTGTAGCCGGTCGGGACGTCGCTTTGCGAACACATCAGGCGTGCGTAGACGAAATCGGCGGTGACATCCGCGAAGGACGGGTGATCCTCCGAGTCGGTGAACACCGTCGCCATGTTGTGTTTGCGCGCCAGCGCGACGTACTGCGCGTCGACGAACGCGGGGTCGCGCACGTCGAGCACGTGGCGCAGCGTGCGGCCTTCCACCTCGCGCGGCAGCAGTTCCAGGAACGCCTCGAAAGGCTCGCGCTGGATCTTCTGGTTCGCGTCGAACTGCCACACCAGCGGGCCGAGACGATCGCCCAGCGAGGCGATGCCGCCGACGAAATCCTCGATCTGCGGACCGGTCTTCGCCAGCGCGCGCGACTGCATGATCCGCATCGGCGCCTTGGCCGAGAACACGAACCCTTCCGGCGTTTCCGAAGCCCACTTCGCATACGTCGCCGGCTTCTGCGCGCCGTAATAGGTGCCGTTGACCTCGATCGCGGTGAGCTTGCGGCTGGCGTATTCCAGCTCGCGGCGCTGCACGAGGCCCTTGGGATAGAAGTTGTCCCGCCAGGGCGCGAAGGTCCAGCCGCCGATGCCGACGCGGATGCCGTCGACGGGGTGCGGATGTTCGTCGAACAGTTCCATGCTCAGGCGTTCCCTTCTTCGGACCACGGATCGTAGCTGCCGAACCACCAGACGTAACCTTCCGGATCGCGCGCGGCGTAACCGCGCCCGCCGTAATGCTGGTCGGCGATGTCGATCTCGATGGCGGCACCGGCGGCTTTCGCCTGCGCATAGTGCGCGTCGGCGTCTTCCACTATCACGCACACGCCGTGCGTCGCGCGGCCGCCGATCTCGCCGGGCTGCACCATCAGGCGCGCCCAGTCGCCGTCCTTGCCGGCGGAGCCGAGCATCACCATGCCGTTGCCGAAGGTGAGTTGCGCGTGCAGCACGACGTCGCCGTCCATGTAGACGGCCTGCTTGCGGAAGCCGAACGCGCGCACCAGCCAGTCGATCATCGCCGGCGCGTCGCGGTAGCTCAGGGTGGGGATGACGGTGCTGCCTTGGCGTGGCGTGGGCATGGCGACGGACCGAAGCGGGGCGGGGTCGCAGGATAGCGCCTGCGGGTTAAGCCGATGTCGCTTCGGGCACATCCTTGGCGCCCCGCGCTGGGGCACAATCGGCTGTCACTTCTGGCTGTCACTCACGGAGAACGCGACATGGCGCATTACAGCGGAGGTTGCCACTGCGGCGGCATCGCCTACCAGGTCGAAGGCGAGATCGACCAGGTCCTGGACTGCAACTGCTCGCTGTGCGCCAAGCGTGGCGGCCTGCTGTGGTTCGTGCCGCGCACGGCGTTCGAGTTGAAGACGCCCGAATCGAACTACCGCACCTACACCTTCAACACGCACAAGCTGCAGCATCACTTCTGCCCCGAGTGCGGCATCTCGCCGTTCACCGAGGGGCAGATGCCGGATGGCACGCCGATGGTCGCGATCAACGCGCGTTGCCTGGAAGGCGTGGAGCCTGCGTCGCTGAAGGTGGTGCATTTCGACGGGCGTTCGCGCTGAGGTTCATGCGTTGTCGGCCTGGGCCCGTAGCGTTGAAGTGTTGCGTTGAGGGTTCCAAATCCTCACCGTCATTCCAGCGCAAGCTGTAACCCATTTTGATTTTGGGGTCTGCGTCGATCGCATAGACCCGGGTGCGCTTCGCTTACCCGGGCTACCAGATCGCAGAATTGCTCGACAAAAAAAGGCCGCGACTGGAAACAGTCGCGGCCTTCATTTGTTGCGCTACCGGATGCCTGGATCCCCGCTTTCGCGGTGATGACGTTCCGGCAAAGGCGTGGCCGCCATGCGGCCACGCGCCGGAACGTCACTTGATCGGCTCGTCCAGCATCATCTCGCGCACGTAACGCACCGGCGGCGCGCCGTAGCTCAGCACCTGGTCGTGGTAGGCCTTGGCGTTGAACTTGTCGCCGAGCTTGGCTTCCACCGCCTTGCGCATGTCGAAGTGTTCCTGCGCGCCGACGAAGTACGTCGGCAGCTGCGCGCTGGTCAGCTGCGCGCGGACCCACTTGCCGGAGGCCTCGCGCTCCTGCTGGAAGGCCTGCTTGGTCATCAGCTCCATCGCCTGTTCCTTCGTCCAGTTGTCCACGTGGACACCCTGGTCGAGGATCGCGTTGGCGATCGTGCGCAGGTAGAACTTCAGCTGCACCAGGCGGAACAGCGGATCGTTATCCAGGTAACCCGCATCGGCCATCATGTCCTCGGTGTACACCGCCCAGCCTTCCGCGAACAGGCCCGAGCGCAGCACCGAACGCAGCGTGGAATGCGACTTCACCGAATGCGCGCCCTCCAGGTAATGGCCCGGCATCGCTTCGTGGATCGACAGCAGGTGGATCATGCGGCTGTTGTATTCGCGCAGGAACGAGTCGGCCTGTTCTGGCGTCCAATCGTCCGGGATCGGCGAGATCGCGTAGTACGTGTCCAGGCCCTTGTCGAGCGGACCCGGCGAGTCGCAGTAGGCGACAGCCACGCCGCGCTGGAACTCCGGCATCAGGATGATCTTCACCGGATCGTTCGGCACGGTGACCAGATCGTGCTTGCGCGTGAAATCGGTCGCCTGCGCGAGCGTCTGCTTCGCGAAGTCCACCACCTGGTCGCGCGCGGGCTTGTCGGCATAGGCCAGTTCCAGCGCCGCTTCGATCGCCTTCTGCTGCTGCTCCGGCGACGGATTGGCCGGCATCTCCGGCGCGTTCGGCTTGTCCTTCAGCACGGTCTGCGCGATGGCGTACATCTCGCCGCGCACGCGCTTGAGTTCGCCTTCGGCGCGCTGCTTGATCTCCGCACGCGACAGCGAGGAGTTCAGCGAGAACTGCAGCTTCTCGTCATACAGCTTCTGGCCGATGCGGAAGTCGCCCTTCGCGTTGGGCACCAGCGTCTTGTCCAGCCACGTCTGCTGCTCGGCGACGGCCTTGCGCAGGTTGGCGACGGCCTCGTCGAGTTGCTTGCGATCCTCGCCCTGCAACTGGTCGGCGTTGGGCGTGATGAAGGTGTCGATCAGGCTGAGGATGCCGGCGTTCTGCTTGGCGACGGTCTCGGCGTGGATCTTCGGCACGCGCGCCGGGTCCAGGTTCTCGCGCATCTGCGCGTAGATGTTCGGGATCTTCTGCATGCGCGCGGTCGCCGACTTCAGGCGCTGCGGCATCGGCGCGAACTCGCGCGCCATCACGTTGTAGATCGCGCCACCGGCCAGGCCGCTGTATACCTGCGGATCCCACGCCCAGCTCTGGAGCGTGTCGATGCTCCAGATATCGCCCTGCACCTGGTTGCGCAGGATCGCCGCGTCGATCTGGTTCTCGCGCGAGAGCTTGCTGGTGTCGATGCCGTC
>Ga0209051_1002435_pt1 | contig 13369 bp, 11 predicted proteins | sample AraplaCvi_mMS_r2_2_FD_184286 | JGI IMG/M metagenome (GOLD analysis project Ga0209051, IMG submission 184286) | Arabidopsis root microbial communities from North Carolina, USA - plate scrape MF_Cvi_mMS_r2 (SPAdes) (version 2) | ecosystem: Host-associated > Plants > Roots > Endosphere | place...
TAGCGATTCGCGCCGTCGAGCGTCGCGAAGAAGTCGGCGGCGCGGCGGTTCGCGTCGAACGCCGCCTGGAGGTCCGCGGGCACGGCCGACGTGCGGGCGCCGTCGTAGGCCTCGTCCCAGCGGCCGTCGGCGCGCGCGCGTTCGATCTCGGCGAGGCCGGCCGGCTGCATGCGCCCGTCGGCGACCAGGCCCTCGGCCTTCGCGCGATTGATCTTCGACCACAGGCTGCGGGCGCGCCGCGGCGTGAAGCGCTGCAGCCACGACTGCGCGTCGAGGCCCTTCTTCTGGCCGTCGATCCATCCCCAGCACAGGGCGACCTCGATCGCCTCGGCATACGACAGCCCGGGCTCCTCCGCGCCCGCCTTCGTGAGCTGCAGCCACACGCCGTCGGAGCTCGCGTGATGGGTGCGGAGCCAGCGCTCCCACGCCAGGCGGTCGCGGAAGCGTTGCGGCGCGGCGGCGGCGGTCGGCGCGGGGGGTGCGGTCATGGAGGCGCAGTGTGCCGCATCCGCCGCGGGCGTTCCACCCTCCAGGACGCGCGCCGCATGCGTTCGCTCACCCCATCGACTCCTGACGCCCACGCACGGTTAGAGTGAGGGCCTCCGGCCCCGTCCGGCGGCATCCGCGGTGACTCCATGAACGATCTTCTCGACCCTCTCCTGGATTCCACCTTCAAGGGCTTCCCCCACGGCAGCCCGCCGCTTCGGCGGTCGGACGTGGGGGCGCAGGGCTGGAACGTGGTCACCGGCGACCTGCCGCTGCCCCTCGCCGTGATCCGCGCCTCGGCGCTCGGGCACAACATCGACTGGATGCAGCGCCTCGTGAACGAGGGCGGGGTCGACTTCGCGCCGCACGGCAAGACGACGATGTCGCCGCAGCTGCTGCGGCGCCAGCTCGACGCCGGCGCATGGGGCCTGACCTTCGCGAACGTGACCCAGCTCCAGGCCGGCCTCGCGGCCGGCGGCCGGCGCTTCCTCATCGCCAACCAGGTGCTGGCCGCCGCCGATCTCGCCGCGATCGACGCGCTGCGCGATTCGCATCCGGGCACGCGCGTGCTGTTCCTGCTCGACTCGCGGGCGCAGCTCGCGCTGATCGAGGACACGTCGCCCGACGCGCCGTTCGAGGTCCTGCTCGAGATCGGCTACGCGGGCGGCCGCACCGGTTGCCGCGCGCACGAGGAGGCGATGCTCCTCGCGCGCCTGGCGAGTGCGAGCCGCGCGGTCACGCTCGCCGGCATCGAGTGCTACGAGGGCCTGAACGTGATGGGCGAGGACGACGTCGATCGCGCGCGCGTCGGCGAGCTCTTCGATCGCTGCGACGCCGTGGCGCGGCAGTGCGCGGCGGAAGACCTCTTCGAGGGCGACGAGGTGATCGTCTCGGCCGGAGGCTCCGCGGTCTTCGACCTCGTGCTGCCGCGGCTGCGGCCGGCGCTGGGCCGGCCCGTGCGCGGCCTGCTGCGCTCCGGCTGCTACGTGACGCACGACCAGGGCCAGTACCGGCGCTACGTCGACGTGGTGAACCGGCGCCTGGGCTGCACCGACGCCCAGGGCCTGCAGGCGGCGCTGGAGGTCTGGACGTGGGTGCAATCGCTGCCCGAGCCCGGCCTCGCGATCCTCGCCGCCGGCAAGCGCGATCTCTCGCACGACCTCGGCATGCCGACACCCCTGGCCGTGTGGCCGCGCGCTCGCCGCGAGCGTCGGCCGGCGCCCGCGGGCTGGAAGATCGCCGGCCTGAACGACCAGCACGCCTATCTGCGGCTGGACGGCGAGGAGTCGCCGGGACAGCCGCTGGAGATTGGCGATCGCGTGGTGCTGGGCATCTCGCACCCGTGCACCACCTTCGACAAGTGGCGCTGGATGCCGGTCGTCGACGACGACTACACCGTGATCGACGCGATCGTCACCTGCTTCTAGCCTAGAGGCCGAACAGCTCCATCACGATCGCGAGCAGCTCCAGCCAGCCGTCGATCGGGCCGGGGATCTCGTTGTCCGCCATCTTGCGCAGCACCGCGCCCCGGTTCAGGTTGGCGTTGACGAAGGGCGTGATGTCGGCGAAGCCCTGGTCGATCATGCCGGTGCCGGAGAAGTCGACGATCGTGAGGCAGTGTGAGCCGTTGAAGTCGCGCGCCCAGGGCAGCCAGTACGAGATGTTGGGTTTCGAATCGAGCGTGGGTGTCCACTGCGAGATGTCCTGCATCCACAACTCGTGCATCAGCTCGGCGCGCTTCTCGGGATCGGGCTCCTGCTGGATGTACGGATAGAAGTCGTAGTAGCTGAAGCCCGAGAAGATCTGGTCGTCCTCGAACAGCATGTAGCCGAAGCGATCGCCCGGGTACTTCTGCGCGAGCGCCGGGCTCAGCGAGCCCATGTTGGTCAGGTCGAGGCCCGGAAGCTTCGCCGCGAGCACCGCGATGATGCCCTGCGGGCTGTCGAGGCCCCACGTCGATCGGATCTTCTGGTGCAGCGGCAGGGAGGGGTACTGATCCGACGTGCCCGTGAGCGGCGCGTTGAACAGCGGGCCCGAGTCGGCGAGCAGCGTGGTGCGTCCCGTGGGCGCGAGCGTGTCGCGCACGATGGCGTACTGCGCCGTGGCCGCGACGCCGCCCGCCGAGAAGCCCGTCATCAGCAGGCGGCTGGGGCGGCCTTCGTGCTGTCGGATCCAGTTCGCGGCGGCGCGGATGTTGGCCTGGCCGGCGAAGTGCTGCGTGCGCGGGTTCGCCGGATCGGCATCGCCGAAGACGACCACCGCGTTTCCGGTGTGGACGTCGCCGGTGCAGTACGGCAGGTAGACCATGTTCCAGCCTTGCGTCGCGACCGACTGGAACGGATCGAAGCGGGACGTGAACGGCGTCACCAGCCCGCCGGCCGCGGAATTGGCCAGGCTGAGGTAGTTGGCGGGGATGCCGTCCGGGTTCGTCGCGCTGTACTGGCCTTGTCCCTCGCAGGCGAGCTGATCCCAGCAGGCGCCGCCGCCCTCGAACATCAGCGTGAAATCGTTCGACAGGGGGGTGGTGTTGATGAAGAAGCGGTAGGGCGTGCCGTTGCCGCACGAGGCGCCCGAGTTCATGGGCAGTTCCACCGTCTCCCACACGAACCAGGCCGCGTGGGCGGACGGCACGATGGCGAGCGCCGCGGCGGCGAGCCAGCGACCGAGGCGGCGGCGTCGGTGCGTGACGCTGCGCGCGCCCGGGCAGGCGGGCGCGAACGAGAGGGACTGCGTCGTCGACGCACCGGGCAGGTGACTCAACATCATCATCGTCCTCCTTCGTCGAACACGGCCACCTGCAACTGCTGCAGGCGCCGCGCGAGCACGGCCGGGTCGCGCTGCGACTCCGGCCCCGACTGCCATTCGGCGACGATCGCCGCCTCCTGGCGCTGGTACGCCGCGACGCGTGGGTCGTTCGCGGGCGGGTTCTCTGCCGAAATCCGCTGGCGGAAGGCCTGGAGCTGCGAGAGGCGCGCCGAGGCGTCGGGCTCGAGCTCGGCGAGCACCGCCGTCTTGAGCTGCATGGCCTCGGGCCCGGTCGCCTCGCGCCGGGCCAGGTGCAGCTCGATGCCGGCATCGATCTCGCGCGCCAGCCGGCGACGCTCGTCGGCAGCGGCCGGGTCGTCGCGCAGCTCGCGCAGCCGCGCGACGCTGTCCTGGAAGGCCAGCAGGCTCGCGATCCGGGCGAGCTCGCTGTCATGGCCGGGGCCGGGCTCGATGCGGTCGCTGATCGTCCGCCACTGCGCCGCGCTCAATCGCCCGGGCGGGCGGGCGTCGACGGCCGCGCTGCCGCCGCTACCGCCTGAGACGAGCGACGAGGGACGTTCCGTCGGTGCGTCGCTCGCGGGGCGCGCCGCGCGCTCGCCCGCGGCCGCATTCGCACCGGCGCCGGCGACGTCGCCCTTCACCAGCCAGCCCACGCCGAACACGCCGACCGCCACGAACACGATCACCGCGACGGCCATCGCGAGCGGCCTGAAGATGCGGCGCGGCGTGGGGCTGGGGTCCGGCATGGCGCGCAGTCTCGCGCGTTCGGGCGCCGAAAGCCACTGCCGCGCGCTTCAGACCGGGATGCCCGTCGGGGTATGCAGGAACAACGCCAGCGAGAAGGAATTTATCGCAACGACAGGCGCTTGCCGTATGCGTCAGGGTGATGCCGTTTCAGCTAGAAGATGGAGCGGCCGGTGAGCGTGGTGAACCTCTCCAGCGCCAGCGAGCCGGCCAGCGAGTTGCCCGAAGGCTCGAGCGCCGGAGACCAGACGCACACGCCGCATTCTCCGGGCATCACCGCGACGATGCCGCCGCCCACGCCGCTCTTGGCGGGCAGTCCGACTCGAAAGGCGAAGTCGCCCGCGGCGTCGTACGTGCCGCAGGTGAGCATCAGCGCGTTCAGGCGCTTGGCCAGGCTGGCATCGAGCACGCGCTGGCCCGTCATCGGATGAAGGCCGCCGTGGGCGAGGAAGGTCACGGTGCGCGCGAGCTCGACGCAGGTCATCTCGATGGCGCAGTGGCGGCAGTAGGCGTCCAGCACCTCCTCCACCGGGTTGTGCAGGTTGCCGAAGCTCTTCATGAGATGCGCCATCGCGGCGTTGCGGCTCGAGGTGCGGCGCTCGGAGGCGGCGACGGCGCGGTTGTACTGCACCGACGGGTTGCCGGCCAGCGGCCGCAGGAACTCGACCACCGCGTTCTCCGGCACGGCGAAGCGGCGGCAGAGGACGTCCGTGCAGACCAGCGCGCCCGGGTTGATGAACGGATTGCGCGGCTTGCCGGATTCGGCCTCGAGCTGGATCAGCGAATTGAAGGCCGTGCCGGAGGGCTCGCGGCCGACCCGTTCCCACAGCGCGTCCCCTTCGAGCTGGAGCGCCATGACCAGGGTGAAGACCTTGGAGATGGACTGGATGGAGAAGGGGACGTCCGCGTCGCCGACCGCGACGACGCTGCCGTCGATGCCGACCACGGCCATGCCGAAGCGGTCGGCGGGCACCTTCGCCAGCTCCGGAATGTAGCTGGCGACCCGGCCCTGCCCGATGATGGGACGCAGCTCGTCGTGGATCCGGTGCAGGATTTCGGTGGTGTTCATCGACACTCTGGGGGGTGGTCGCGATTCGTGGGGGCAGTATGCGCGTGACCCACCCCGGCCTGATGCGCGAAACTAGCGCCTTCGAACGCCGCATCTCCGGCCCCCGCGCCCGCGCGCCCCGGAGCCATGGAGGGACAAGATGCTTATTTCCGTCCTCAACCGGACGCGCACGCTCTCAGGCGCCGATGTGCATCGGGCCGTGCGCGCGATCAATCGACAGTTCGCGGAGGATTTCCAGCCGCATTGGCAGTTCGGGGCGCGCCTGCGCCTCGATGGGGCGGAGGAGCGCGGCCATCACGAGGAGGGCGGCGAGCGCATCTCGACGAGCCGCCTCCCCGGCCGCCGCGGCGACGGCGTCATCTACCTGCTGGACGAGGCCTCGATCGCCGACGCCGAGGGCTACCACGATCGAAATGCCGATGATGTGCCCTACGGCTTCGTCTTCCTCGACGTGTGCCGCAAGACTGAGGACACCGAGGACGGGTGGACCATCGCCCTCTCTCACGAGGCGATCGAACTCGCCGGCGACCCGATGAACAACCTGCTCGTGCAGGGCCCGCATCCGGGGGACGGCCGCCACCTCGTGTTCCATATGTTCGAGCTGTGCGACGCGGTGCAGGACGAGCACTACGAGCTCGACGGCGTCAAGGTCTCCAATTTCGTGCTGCCCGGCTATTTCACCCGCGGCAATGCGCCGGACGGCCGCAACGATTTCCTGGGCCGCCGCAAGCGCGGCGAGATCCTGCCGTCCTTCGGCGTCGCGCCGGGTGGCTACCTGTGCTACTACGACGCCGACCTGCCCGAGGGCAGGAAGTGGCACTCGTACTACCGCGACGAGGACGAGAAGGCCCGGCTGCGGCTGGACGCCAAGCAGACCGCGGGGCACGGGAGGATCGAGAGGCGGCGCAAGAAGCCGTGAGGGCGGCGTGCGAATGAATGCCGTGGTCAGCTCGGAGAGCTGACCCCGTAGCGCAGGCAGTCAGGCCGTGGCGGCAGCTTCGGGATCGCGCGCCGCGCGGTCCGTGCGATCGATGCGCCAGGCGCCGTAGAGCGCCGCGATGGCGGTGGCGGCGTTGGCCACGATCTGCTCCCAGGAATTGTGGGAGAACGCGTGGTACATCCAGAGTCCGGAGACCGTCAGCAGGATCCAGCGCAGCGCGCGGCCGTTCATGTAGAACATGGCGAAGGTCGAGAGCATCGAGGCCGTCGTGATCAGGCCGGAGGGCCAGCCGTCCCAGGTGGAGAACCCCACCGCGAGCGTCAGCAGCGAGAAGCCGGCGAAGCTCGCGAATCGAAGACGCGCGTCGCTGCGCAGCACGGCGGCCGAGGTCGCCGTGCGGCCCGCGCTCACGAGGCTCAGTGCCGCCGCGGTGTTCGCGCCGAGCAGCAGGTTGTTCAGTGCCCACGCGACGCCGGCGATGCCGGACTGGATGCGCAGCTTCTTCTCGCAGCGGCGGCACAGCGCGACGATGTTGAAGAGCAGGGCGAAGAGGCCCGTGCCGTGAATGAGCAGTTCGATCGCCATCGGGGCGAGGGGTGGGGCGTGGGAAGGACGTGCGCCGGGATGGCCGGAGCGTGGGGGAATGCCATCACTGTAGGAAAGGAAGGCGCGGCGCAGTCCGGCAATGAGAGCCCGTCCGACGGCGCAGTTCGTGCGCTCGCGCTAGCCTGGGCGCGAACGAACCGTCGCACCATGGAGCAAGCCGACCTCTTCGATCTCGCGGGGCCTCCGCCTGCCGGCATGCCGGCAGGGCTGCGCTACGAGGCGGAATTCCTCGCCGCGGAGGAAGAGGCGGGGCTGATCGACGTGATCCGTGGCCTGCCCCTCGCCGCGGCGAAGTACAAGGGCTACACCGCGCGACGACGCGTGGTGAGCTACGGCGGCAGCTTCGACTACGACGCGAACCGGCTGCAGCCGACCACCGCGCTGGATCCCGCGCTCGAGCCGCTGCGCGACCGCGTCGCACGCTGGGCGGGCCTCGCCCCCGAAGACCTGGTCCATGCCCTCGTGGCGGAATACGCGCCCGGCACGCCGCTCGGATGGCATCGCGATGTGCCTGACTTCGAGGAGGTCATGGGCGTGTCGCTCGGCGCATCGGCCGTGCTCCGCTTCCGCCCCTATCCGCCCGTCGATCCGAAGCGTGGCGACATCGTGCGGCTGCGAGCGGCCCCGCGCTCGGTCTACCTGCTGCAGGGGCCGGCGCGCTGGGCCTGGCAGCACAGCGTGGCGCCGGTGGAGGCCCTGCGATGGTCCGTCACGTTCCGGACGAGCCGGAAGGCGCGACGCACGCCGGCGTGAGGGCGCCGGCGGCGGGGTGGCAGGTCACGAATAAAGGCCGGCGTCGAAGAACGGTGCGGCGTGTGACTGGGACGCCAATCGCCCGCCGCGCGGCGTCGGCCACGCGTCGCACCGTTGCATCGACGCCGGCGCACCCTTTTCGAAGGCGCGCCGGTGCGCGCACCCTCAGGTCGTCATGAAGCCGAGGTCGCGCTTTCCGGGGGGGAAGTTGCCGAGATTCGGCATGACGCCGAGCAGCTCGGAAGGCGAGAGGCCCATCCAGGCGCCCAGCGTTGCACCGTACTGGTCGACCGAGGCGACCGGCAGCAGCGCGCCATCCGCGAGCTGGTCGTTGCTCTGGAAGCCACCGGCGCCATCGGCCAGCCCGTAGTGCGGGAAGCGGTTGTAGATGTCGCCCCCACGGACGGCCCCGCCCATCACGAAATGGTGGCCGCCCCAGCCGTGGTCGCAACCGTCGCCATTGCTCGAGAACGCGCGGCCGAAGTCGCTGGCGGTGAAGGTCGTGACCTGTTCGTCGACGGCCATGGTGCGGGTGACCATGTCCCAATAGCTCAGCGCCTGCGCGAGCGAGGCCATGGCATCGGCGTGGCGCGTGGGCAGGGCGTCGTGGGTGTCGAAGCCATCGACGCCGACGAAGAAGATCTGGCGGCCCGAGCCGAGCGCGCTGCGCGCGGCGATCATCCGGGCGATGGCCTGGAGTTGCTGCGAGACGGGATTGAGGGTCGGCACTCCCGTGCTGGGAGGCGTGTAGACCAGCAGCGGGTCGGGCTTGCCGGGCGGCAGGTTCTTCGTGCCCCACGGCCCCCCGTCGGCCGGCGGCAGCACCGGGCTGAGGGTGGCCTCGGCATCGATCGATCGCCCCGCGACCGCCGCATGCTCGGCCTCGATGACGCGCCCCGAGCGCGTCGACCGCATCAGGCTCACCAGGGTCTGTTGCGCGACCGCGGAGCTGAAGAGCGTGCCATCGGCACTGCCGATGTGGATCGCACCATTGAGCCCGAGCTGGTACGGCCGCACGTTGTTGCCGGACAGCCAGACCGCGGCGCCGTCCAGCGAGATCGACGTGAAGATCGGATTGTGGTTGGCGCTCTGGAGGAGGTCGGCCATGCCGCCGCCCCACCCGACGAGGGTGCCTTCCGGGCCCATCGACTGCCAGACCGACTGCTGGTCGTTGTGCGAGAACAGCTTGGGCGGCAGGGTGGCGTTGCCCGAGACGTAGGCTTCCTTCGAGGTCGGCTGGACGAGCGGGCCGAGGTTGGAGACGATCGCCACGCGCTTCTGCGCGAACAGGTCGACCACGGGCGCGAGCGACGGATGCAGCGCGAACTCGCGGTTCTGCGAATTGAGCGGCTTGATCGGCAGCACGCCACCGAGGGTGGCGTTGAAGTTGCGCGAGCCCTTGATCGCCCTGGCGCCGACCGGAGCCAGCGCGATCGAGCCCGGGTCGGAATTGCGTGCGGCCATGTAGGCCTGCCACGAATCCTTGTCGGTCGCGAGCACCGTGTTGTAGGCATCGTTGCCGCCGTAGAGGAACAGGCAGACGAGCGCCTTGTAGCCGCCCGTTTGGGCGCCGAATGCCGAGCCCGCGCCGGTGAGGGCAGCGAGGTTGGCGAGCCAGGGCGCCGCCGCGGCTCCGGCGCCGAGCGCGCCGGCCCGGGACAGGAAGCGCCTGCGGGAAGGATTCAGGTGTCCGCGCGTCATTTCTGCACCACGAATTCAGGGCTGGCCAGCGTGAGCAGGACGGCCGCCCAGACCCGGTTCTGCTTCTGCTTGTGGATGAAGTCGCCGTTGCCGTCCCGCTTGTCGGGCACCGTGATCGAGGCGACGGCGTTGATGATCTGGTGTCGCAGCTCGTCGTTGGTGTGCCCGAGCAGGCGGGCGATCGTGTCGTCCACCAGCGCCGCGGGATCCCCCGCGAGCTGCATCGCCGAGCGGTAGTCGGGCTGCACGTCGTTGCTCGCGTCGTGGTCGTCCGCCCTCTGCCCGATGCCGTAGCGCACCACGCCCATCATGAAGTTGGCGTAGCCGGCGACGCTGTTCTCGTTCGTGATCTGCATCTCGGGCAGCGCCATGCCGTACTGCTCGGCCTGGCCGCCGGGCGGGATATAGCCTGGGCGGTAGAAGTTGAACACCGAGCGCGCACGCAGCGGCGACTGGGACAGCTCGGTGCCGGGATCGTCCGTGCTGTTGATCAGGTAGCGGCCCGACTGGCTCCGGGCGCCGTAGGCGCGCAGGAAGGCGGTGAGCCGGAGCACGGGCTCGCGAACCTTGCCGTAACGATGACCGTCGCGATCCCAGCCCAGGCGGGCCTCCTTGTCCATCAGGATCGCCTTGACGACCGCGGCCAGGTTGCCGCGAGCGCCGTGGCCGTCGTTCTTGAACACCGCGGCGACGCGCCCGACATACTTCGGCGACGGGTTGCTCGTGACGAGGCGCTGGATCAGCTGCCGGCTGAGGAACGGGCCGACGTTGGGGTGGGCGGCGAGCGTGTCGAGCGCCACGTTCATGCTGTGCCACGGATGGGGCTGCTGCTGCTCCGGGATGACGACCCCGAGGAAATCCTTTTCGGCCGTGGAGTGGTACTGCGGATACGGCTGCATCGCCGTGTACATCCGATACGGTGCCTGCACGTCCGGGTTGTTGAAGAAGCGTTCCTTGCTCTGGTCGGGGCCGGCCCAGCTGAAGCCGGTGAAGACGTGCGAGAGGCCGTCGATGTCGGCCGGCCCGTAGGTGTAGATGGGGCCCGGCTTCGGGGTGCCGTCGGGATTCAGTTCCACCAGGCCGATGGAGAACAGCTGCATCACTTCGCGGGCGAAGTTCTGGTCGGGGATGCGGCCGACGTCGGCGTTCTCCTTGCGGTTGGCCATCGACGACAGGTACACGCCCATGGCGGGGTGCGTGGCGACCGCGCCGATCAGGTCGCGATAGTTGCCGAACGCGTTCTGCGCCAGCATGTCGAGGTACGAGGCCGCGGCCTGGGACTTCGCGCCCGCGAGACCGAGGTCCACCATCGAGACGACGAAGATCTCGGACAGGGCGAAAGTGACGCGCTGGCGGAGCTGGTCGTCGTCCTGGAGTGCCTCCTGGTAGAACGAGGACACCACGGTGTTGGACGAGGCGCCTTCGCGATTCATCCGGGAGTCGTTGTTCCAGCGCTTCAGGTGCGCCGCCCGCACGGGCAGGGCGAGCTGCTCGTCGATCCATCCCTCGACGCCCACGTCCATGACGTGCTGGATGTCGGCCTCGGTGGGGCCGAAGGTCGCCTGGGTGAGCAGGCGGTAGGCATCGGTGCGCGAGGTGCCGGGGGCGAGGCCCGAACGCCCGGCGCCTTGCGCCTCGGCGCGGCCCGCGCCGTCGTCGGCCTCGATCTGGGCACGATCATTGCCGTTGGATCCCTGCTCCGCGGCGCCGCCACAGGCCGCCAGGAGCGCGGCGAAAAAGGCACCGCTGAGCGTGCCCCGCCACGGCTTTACCCGCGCGATTCCCGGCGCGGCAGGGGCGTGCTTTGCACGCGGTCTCGTGTCCGTGACCATCGGTCCAGTCCCCAACGTTCGTTTCGACCTCCCGTCCCCTGTATGGATGGGCTGTCACAAGCTGGGCAGATTGGGCGTTCAAACGGCCTCGAGAGGCGTAAGTCGACGGTAAAACACGGTACCGATGAGCAACCGCATGTGTCATTCGGTAACGATTCAACGCGGCCGGGCATGTAAAACCGCGCATGAGTATGCGGATGTAGTGCCGTAAATGCTGAGCGGCGCCCGAAGGCGCCGCTCACTATCCATGCCGGTTACGAATCAGTGGGCCAGCATCTTGTACGACACGATCAGCAACACGCCAGCGATAGCGTAACGCACCGGCTTGACCGGGGCGCGGGCGCTGATGAACGAGCCGATGAGCACGCCCGGGATCGATCCCATCAACAAGTTCAGCATCAACGGGAAGTCAACATTACCGAGTGACAGGTGCCCCAGCCCGGCAAGAAGGGTCAGCGGGATGGCGTGCGCGAGGTCCGTCCCCACGAGACGGCCCGACGTGAGACGCAAGGGGTAGAGGTAGACCAGCATGACCGTGCCCAGCGCGCCGGCGCCGACGGAGGTCATCGTCACCATGACGCCCAGGAGCACGCCCGCGGCAACGGTCAGCGCGGGCTGCCAGGCCCGGAAGCGCTCCACGTCGCCCACGCGCAGCCGGGTGCCCAGGGCGTGCAGCTGATCCTTGAAGATCATGGCGAGCGCCGTGATGCCCAGGGCGATGCCCAGGGCCAGGATGAGGACGCCGCTCTTGATGTTGCCCGTGTTCGTGCTGTGCATCCACAAGAGCGTGAGCGCGGCGGCCGGCAGGCTGCCGGTGGCCAGGCGCCGGACGATCTGCCAGTCGACGGTGCCGTGGCCCTGGTGGACGGCGGTACCGAAGACCTTGGTGGCCGAGGCGTAGAGAAGGTCGGTGCCGACCGCCGTCGTGACCGGCGTGCCGAAGATCAGGACGAGCAGCGGCGTCATCAGGGAGCCGCCACCCACGCCGGTGATGCCGACGAGAGTGCCGACCAGCAGGCCGGCCAGGCCATGGGCGAAATCGAAGTTCAAGTTGCCTCCGCGACGGGACGAGCGGATTGAGAGAGCTCGCGGGACGGGCGCGAGGTGGATTCGAGCTGCGCGGCGTGTGACGGCACGCCTGGCTGCGCGACTCGGGTTGGGCAGATTCTCCCGGCGGCGGCGACTCCGTGGTTATGCGAAATCCGGCTAAGCATAGGCGCGGAGGCGACCCTGCGCGGCCGGCCGCCCCTGGCCGCGACGCGCGGGGTACAGTGCCTCGATGTCCCGCGCCCGGATCTCGCCGCCATGACCCTGCACATCGACTTCGACGCCATCGACCGCGGCCGCCTGCCCGCCCTCCTGCGCGCGGCGCCGAAGGCGGAGCTGCACATCCACATCGAGGGCTCGCTCGAGCCCGAGCTGATCTTCGCCCTCGCGCGGCGCAACGGCGTCACGCTGCCCTTTCCCGACGTCGCCGCCCTGCGGGCGGCCTACGACTTCACCGATCTCCAGAGCTTCCTGGACATCTATTACGCCGGCGCGAGCGTGCTGCTGTCCGAGGGCGACTTCGACGCGATGGCCTGGGCCTACTTCGAGCGCGCGGCCGCCGACAACGTCGTGCACTGCGAGGTGTTCTTCGACCCCCAGACGCACACCGCCCGCGGCGTGCCCATCGGCGTGGTGATCGCCGGGCTCGATCGCGCCGCCCGGCGCGCGGAGGCCGAGCTGGGCCTCAGCGTCCGGCTGATCCTTTGCTTCCTGCGCCACCTGAGCGAGGACGACGCGATCGCCACGCTCGACGCCGCGCTGCCCTGGCGCGACAAGTTCATCGGCGTCGGCCTCGACTCGAGCGAGATGGGCCACCCGCCCGAGAAGTTCGCGCGCGTCTTCGAGCGCGCCCGCGCCCTCGGCCTGCACGTGGTGGCGCACGCGGGCGAGGAAGGGCCGCCCGCCTACGTCCGCTCGGCGCTCGACGTGCTGCATGCCGAGCGCATCGACCACGGCGTGCGCAGCCTCGAGGACCCAGAGCTGGTCGCGCGCCTCGCGCGCGAGCGCATCACGCTGACCGTGTGCCCGCTGTCCAACGTCAAGCTCCGCGTGTTCGACCGCCTCGAGCGGCACAACCTCGCCGCGCTGCTGGCCGCGGGCCTCGCGGTGACGGTGAACTCGGACGACCCGGCCTACTTCGGCGGCTACGTCAACGACAACCTGGTGCAGGTGTTCGAGGCCCTGCCGGCGCTCGGGACGCGCGAGGCCTACGCGATCCTGCGCAACAGCTTCGAGGGCGCCTTCGTCGACGACGACGATCGCCGCCTGTGGATCGAGGAACTGGACACCGTCTTCGCGGCGGATGAGCCCTGAAGACTTGAAGGGCGCCGGCCGCAGCCCCGGTCAAGGGAGGGAGGCGACGGCTTTGCCGACGCCGAACCGGCCGGCCCCCTCGGGGGGCAGCGACCAGCGGGAGCGTGGGGG
>Ga0209051_1002436_pt1 | contig 13369 bp, 13 predicted proteins | sample AraplaCvi_mMS_r2_2_FD_184286 | JGI IMG/M metagenome (GOLD analysis project Ga0209051, IMG submission 184286) | Arabidopsis root microbial communities from North Carolina, USA - plate scrape MF_Cvi_mMS_r2 (SPAdes) (version 2) | ecosystem: Host-associated > Plants > Roots > Endosphere | place...
CCGTCGGGTCTTCGCGCGAGCGCTCATCCCAGTATCAAGCCTTCGCCGTCCGCGGTCACATTCACCGGCACCACGTCGCCGTCGTGCACCTCACCCGCCAGCAGTTGCTTGGCGAGCTGGTCGCCAATCGCCTGCTGGAGCAGCCTGCGCAGGGGCCGCGCACCGTAGAGCGGGTCGAAGCCTCGCTCGGCCAACCACTTCTTGGCGGGCAGCGACACCTCGAGCAAGAGCCGCCGTTGAGCCAGCCGCTTCTGCAACTGAGCCAGCTGGACGTCGACGATCGACACCAGCTCCTCGGGGTTGAGCCCGTCGAAGATCAGCACGTCGTCGAGCCGGTTGATGAACTCCGGCTTGAACGCCGAGCGCACCGCGGCCATGACCTGCTCCTCGCTGCCGCCCGCACCGAGGTTCGACGTCAGGATGAGGATCGTGTTGCGGAAGTCGACCGTGCGGCCCTGACCGTCGGTCAGCCTGCCCTCGTCGAGCACCTGCAGCAGCACGTCGAACACGTCCGGGTGCGCCTTCTCGATCTCGTCGAACAGCACCACCGCGTACGGACGCCTACGAACCGCTTCGGTGAGTTGACCGCCCTGGTCGTAACCGATGTATCCGGGGGGCGCACCGACCAGGCGGGCGACGGAGTGCTTCTCGCCGTACTCGCTCATGTCGATGCGGATCATCGCCCGCTCGTCGTCGAACAGGAACTCCGCCAGCGCCTTGGCCAGCTCGGTCTTGCCGACGCCGGTGGGGCCCAGGAACATGAACGAGCCGGTCGGCCGGTTGGGGTCGGAGACTCCGGCACGCGTCCGGCGGACCGCGTCGGAGACCGCCTGCACGGCCTTGCGCTGTCCGATGACCCGCTTGCCGATCTCGCTCTCCATGCGCAGCAGCTTGGCGCTCTCGCCCTCGAGCATCCGGCCGGCGGGGATGCCTGTCCAGGCCTCCACCACCTCGGCGATGTCGTCGGGGCCGACTTCTTCCTTCAGCATGACGTTCTCGCGGGCCTCGGCGACGGGCAGCGCCGCGTCCAGCTTCTTCTCGACCTCGGGGATGCGGCCGTACCGCAGCTCGGCGGCCTTGGCCAGGTCGCCGTCGCGTTCGGCGCGTTCGGACTCGCCGCGCAGCGTGTCCAGCTGCTCCTTGAGTTCGCGGACGATGTCGATGGCGCTCTTCTCGTTCTGCCATCTGGCCGTAAGCTCCGCCAGCTTCTCCTTGTGGTCGGCGAGCTCCGAGCGGAGCTTCTCGAGGCGGTCGACGGAGGCTGCGTCGGTTTCCTTGGCCAGCGCCATTTCCTCGATCTCAAGGCGCCGGACGAGCCGCTCCACCTCGTCGATCTCGACGGGACGGGAGTCGATCTCCATGCGCAGCCGGGAGCCGGCCTCGTCGACGAGGTCGATGGCCTTGTCCGGCAGGAAGCGGCTGGTGATGTACCGGTCCGACAGGGTGGCGGCGGCGACGAGCGCGGAGTCGGTGATCCGGACGCCGTGGTGCACCTCGTAGCGGTCCTTCAGGCCACGCAGGATGCCGACGGTGTCTTCGACCGACGGTTCGCCGACCAGGACCTGCTGGAAGCGGCGCTCGAGGGCGGCGTCCTTCTCGATGTACTTGCGGTACTCGTCGAGGGTGGTGGCGCCGACCATCCGGAGCTCGCCACGGGCCAGCATCGGCTTGATCATGTTGCCCGCGTCCATCGCGCCCTCACCGGTGGCGCCGGCACCCACGATGGTGTGCAGCTCGTCGATGAAGGTGATGACCTGGCCCGCCGAGTTCTTGATGTCGTCGAGGACGGCCTTGAGGCGCTCCTCGAACTCACCGCGGTACTTCGCGCCCGCCACCATCGAACCGAGGTCCAACGAGACGACGGTCTTGTCGCGCAAGCTCTCCGGCACGTCGCCTGCGACGATGCGCTGGGCGAGGCCCTCGACGATCGCGGTCTTGCCGACACCTGGCTCGCCGATCAGCACGGGGTTGTTCTTGGTACGCCGGCTGAGCACCTGGACGACTCGACGGATCTCGTTGTCGCGGCCGATGACCGGGTCCAGCTTGCCCTCGCGGGCACGTGCGGTCAGGTCGGTGGAGTACTTCTCCAGCGCCTGGTAGGTGCCCTCGGGGTCGGGGCTGGTGACGCGTGCGCTGCCGCGCACCTTGGTGAAGGCGTCGCGCAGCGCCTGCGGTGAGGCGCCGTGGCCGCTCAGCAGTTTGGCAACGTCGGAATCGCCGGTCGCGAGGCCGACGAGCAGGTGTTCGGTCGAGACGTATTCGTCGTCCATCTCGACGGCGAGTTGCTGGGCGGCGGTGACCGCCGAGAGCGACTCGCGCGACAGGTTGGGCGTCGAGCTGGCGCCGCTCGCCTTGGGCAGGCGGTCGACGAGCGTGGCGGCCTCGGTGCGGATGATCGCCGGATCGACACCGACGGCCTCGAGTAGGGGTGCTGCGATGCCGTCGCTCTGGGCGAGTAGCGCCGTCAGCAAGTGAGCGGGCCGAATCTCGGGGTTGCCTGCGGCGCTGGCCGCCTGCAGTGCCGAACTCAACGCCGCCTGGGTCTTCGTGGTCGGGTTGAACGAGTCCACGACTTTCCTCCGTTCATGTGCAGAAAGGGGTGAGCGAAAATGCTTCTCGGGTTGTTCAACGCCGTCAAGGTTGAGTCTGTTCCGCTCAAGTCTATCTAATTTCCCGACGCGATCATTTCGCCGTCGAAGCTCGCCAACGTCTCGAGCAACTCGAGTGCCGGCACCGGGCGGCTGAAGAGGTACCCCTGCGCCAAGTCGCACCCATACGTCCTGAGCTGATCGGCGATCTCCACCGTCTCGACACCCTCCGCGACACACGTGACGTCGAGGTCGTGCGCGAGGTCGATCACCGCCCGCACGATCGAGGCGGCCCGGTCGTCCTCGACGATGGGCATGACGAACCGCTGATCGAGCTTGACCTCGTCGACCGGCAGTTCGCGCAGGTAGTGCAACCCGCTGAACCCACTGCCGAAGTCGTCGATCGACACGCGAATGCCACTCTCGCGCAGGCGCTCCAGCACGTCGCGAGCCCTCTCCAGATCCTCGATGACGAGGTCCTCGGTGATCTCCAACGTCAGCTCGGAGGGTGCCATCCCGTGCTCTGCGAGTGCGGCCGTCAACTTTTCGGGAAGGTCCACGTCGTCGAACGACGGGGCGAAGAGGTTGACCGCGACGGGAACGGTCCGGCCGGCCCTGCGCCACCGCGCCGCGTCCGCGAACACCAGGTGGAACACCAGCTCCGTCATCGACTCGGTCAAGTCGTGGCGCCGGACCAGCGGAAGGAACTCGTCCGGGGTCAACAGACCATGCTCGGGGTGGGGCCACCGGACCAACGCCTCGACCCCGATGTCCACGGGCACGTTTGCCCGCAGGTCGACCTTCGGTTGGTACACCATCGACAGCTCGCCGCGCGCGATCGCCTGGCGCAGATCACCGAGCAGCCCGAGTCGAGGTGCGTCGTCGTCGACCACGAGACGGCCCATCGGTCCCGTGTCGGACGCGAAGGTCGCCACCCCGGCGCCCCTGGCGCGCTTGGCCGCATACATCGCCAGGTCGGACTGCTTGAGCAACACGTCAGCCTGAAGATCGCTGCGGGCCGGGGCGACGGACAGTCCGACGCTGGGCCGGACGGGCAGCAGGTGGCCGTCGATCATGAAGGGCTCGTCGAACGCGTCGACGACGCGTTGCGCGACGGCGTCGGGGGACTCCCTCCCCTTCTCGATCAGGATCGCGAACTCGTCGCCACCCAGTCGCGCGACGGTGTCGCCGCTGCGCACCGCGCCGACGATCCGCGCCGCGACGTCCACCAGCAGCGCGTCACCCGCGGCGTGTCCGAGTCCGTCGTTGACCAGTTTGAAGTCGTCCAGGTCGACCGTGACGACCGCCAGCACCCCGAACAGTTCGCGTCGGTGTAGTTCCACGGCATGTTCGAGCCGGTCGTTGAACAGGGACCGGTTGGCCAACCCCGTGAGCGGGTCCCTCAGCGCCTGTTCGGCCACGACGGCGAAGAGTCGCTGGTGCGACCCCATCACCAGGAACTGTCGAAAGAGCACCGTGACCACGAGCACGACGGACACCGAAAGCACGACGACCGACGCGGGTTTGGCGAGATCGACGACCACGACCGCCCCTGCGATCGTCAGCGGTACGTACGGCAACCACAAGATGTCGTTGATTGGGAGCTGCCTGGCGCGTTGCGGGCGACAGCCGGCCAGCGCGGCCATCCCGACCACGACCAATGACGTGGCCCAGCCGAGGTCGAGCAGGTCTCCTCTGCCGCGGCCGCTGACGGCGACCAGGTGATACAGAACGTCGTTCGAGATGGTCATCAGCACGATGCCCACGGTCAACAATGCCACCGACCTCCGAGCGGCGCCCTTCGCACGAATCACCACCAGAACTCCGATGGTGACGGCGACGAGGTCGAGGACCGGATAGGCCAGCCTGACCCCCAGCACCACCGGATCGATGCGGCCTGCGTCGAACAGGTCGCGCAGGACGACGATCCAGGCGATCAGGAACAGCGACCCCAAGACGACGAGCCCGTCGGAGACCAATCGCATGGTCGACGGTCCGGCGGGCCCGACCGGCAGCAACAGCAGCGCAATGCACGTCGCGATGGGAAAGACGACGAAACCGGCGTCGACCACCGAGGCGAAGGACACCTCGACGATGCCCAACGGCGAGTGCACATCGGAACCGCCGATGGCGGTGATCCACGCGGCCGCACCAACACCTACGAATATCCAGGCCGCGCGCGCCCGACCCCCGTTCGCCACGGCCGCGATACCGGCGCACACCAGTGCGAACACACCGAAAACGACGAACGCGACGTGGCTCACGACCCGTTCCAGCTCCGGGCCGCCCGCACCCCCCAGGAACCGATGGCAGCTGAGCCAGACCGCGAAGACGACCCACAGCACGACACCGACGAGTGCGGCGCGCCGCGGGGCTAGCAAAGTCACTCGCCGCCCTCTCAGCAGATTCGACGCAGTTCGAGCCCGGTCGATCTCCATAGTCTCAGAACTGCAGCCACTTTACTGATCGAATGCCGGCCAGCGTCACCGCGTACCGCGCCAGCCATGGCTCGCACCGAAGAACCTCGAAGGCACCCTGACGGCGCGGACTGTGCCGAGAGCGAACAGCTTCCGCACCGGCGGCGGGTTCGGGCAATGATGGCGCAATGGGCCAGATCGTCCGAATCCATCCCGACCGGAGAATCGCACCGGACCCGCTGTGGCGTGAACTGCTTGGTGGCAAGCTGCGCGATCTGCGGGAGCAGCGCGGCGACCGCTTGGTCGACGTCGCCTCGCGTGCCGGTATCTCGCCGCAGTACCTCTCCGAGATGGAGCGTGGCGTCAAAGAGCCCTCCAGCGAGATGATCGCCGCGGTCACCGGGGCGCTCGGCACCACCCTGACCCGCCTCATCGGCGGGATTTCGGCCGATCTGAGCAGGCCCGCCACAGGCAGGCCGAGCGGCCCGATGCTGATGGCGGCCTAGCCTCGCCGGTCGAGTTGGTGGTCGGCGAGTCCGTAGGCGACGGCCTCCCGCGCGTCGAAGACCCGGTCGCGGTCCGTGTCGTGCCGCAGTTCCTCCACACTGCGCCCGGTGTGTCGGGCCAGGATCGCCTCGAGCTGATTGCGCACCCTGACCACTTCGTCGGCCTGCAGGATCAGGTCGGGAATCGTGCCGCGGCCCTGGGCGGCCGGCTGGTGCAACACGACCCGCGAATGCGGCAGCACGGCCCGCCTGCCGGGCGCGCCCGCCGCCAGCAGGACCGCTCCCGCCGCAACCGCCTGCCCGATGCACGTCGTCGCCACCGGCGCCTTGATGAACTGCATCGTGTCGTACACCGCGAGCATCGCCGACAGGTCACCACCCTCGGAGTTGACGTACAGGCCGATCTCTCGATCCGGGTTGTCGGCCTCCAGGTGCAGCAGCTGCGCGATCAACGCGTTGGCGACGCCGGAGTCGATCGCCGTTCCGAGATAGACGATCCGCTCGGTGAGCAGGTGGGAGTAGACGTCCATGATGCGTTCCCCGCCGGCGTTGCGCGTCAACACGTTTGGGATGGTGTAGGTGCTCAAGAGCGTGCCCCGATGCCGAACTGCTTCGCGTGTCTCGGAACGATCTGGCCGTAGTCCTCGACGACGTGGTCGACGAACCCGTACTCCCGGGCCTGCTCGGCGGTGAACCACCGATCGTGCAACGAGTCGGTGAAGATGCGTCCGGCGTCCTGACCGGTGTCCTCGGCGATGAGGCCGAGCACGGTGTCGCGGGTGTGGCGGAGGTCGTCGGCCTGCACTTCCACCTCGACGGCCGAGCCGGCGATGCCCGCCGAGCCCTGATGCATCAGGATGCGTGCGTGCGGCAGGGCGAAGCGTTTACCGGGTGCGCCCGCTGACAGCAGGAATTGTCCTGCGCTGCAGGCCAACCCGAGGGCCACCGTCGAGATGTCGCACGGCACCAGGCGCATCACGTCGCGGATGGCGAGCATGGCGGGAACCGAACCGCCAGGCGAGTGAATCCACAGCGCGACGTCCTGACGGGCATCGTCGGCGAGGGTCAAAAGCTGGGCTGCGAGCGCGGTGCCGTTGTCGTCGTCGAGCGGGCCGTCCAAGACGAGCACGCGCTTGCGGAACAGGCTGTCGCGAAGTCGAGGCGTGAATTGGGGCGGCTTGTCGTCTGTCATGCCTCGACGATGCCTTGGCGCCAGCATGTTTCGCCGCTCACGCTGCTCTCAGCAGAACGCCGACCCACTACCGCTGCTGGCGCTCCTCCGCGGCCACGGTGACTGGCGTGAAGAAGTTGACGAGATTGCCGTCGGGGTCGCGAAACAGCAGCGATCGATTGCCCCACGGCATGGTCGTCGGCGTCTGGACGACCTCGTCCACCAGGTGCGCCAGACGCCGATAGTCGTGGTCGACGTCGGCGACGCGGAATTCGATGATGACGCTGTGGTTGTCTGCGGGGCGCGCCAGGTCCGCATCGAAGAGTGCCATCGTGCGGGCGCTGGCGATGGCGAGAGTGCACGACCGCGTCGCAAGCTCGGCGAAGTCCGGCGTCGACCACTCCGCAGTCGTCTGCAGACACTGCTCGTAGAACTCGACGAGACGGCGGACGTCGTCGGTGATGACGCGGACGGATACGAAGTTCACGGCGTGCTCCTTGGATGTCGGTGGTCTTCGCCGACCGTAAGCCCGATACCGGGCACTTTTGGCCCGGTATGTGCGGCACACTTTTGACATGGCCACGTCCACCGTCAGGGTGCTCGCACTGCTCGAGATCCTGCAGGCGGGCGGGATCCGCACCGTTGGCGAGCTGGCCGGTCGACTCGACGTCGACGAACGCACGATCCGCCGGTCGGTCAAGCTCCTTGCCGACCTCGGCGTCCCCGTCCTCTCCATCCGCGGCCGCTACGGCGGATACCGACTCGCTCCCGGGTACCGCATGCCCCCGCTGATGCTCACCAACGAGGAAGCCCTTGCCGTCCTCCTCGGCCTTGCCGCCGGCCGCCGGTCGAGGTTGTTTGGCACGTCGGTCATGGCTGGCGAAAGTGCCGCCGCGAAGCTGCGTCGAGTGCTGCCCGAGGCGGTCCGCCGACGCCTCGACGCACTACTGGAGACCATGGCCGTCACCGCGCCAACCCCGGATTTCGCCGGTGCGGCCGACGTCGAGACGGAACTGCTGCTCATACTCGCGGAAGCGGCCAAGGACCGACACCCCGTGCAGATCGGCTACCTCGACCGGGCCGGTCGCCGAAGCGATCGCGTCGTCCACCCCTATGGGGTGGTGGCGCATTCGGGTCGGTGGTACGTCACCGGTGCCGACTCGGTCAGCGGAGAGAACCGCCTGTTCCGGCTGGATCGGATCACGACGATCACCGCCCACCCCGGCTCGTTCGAGGTGCCGCCGGGCTTCGATCCGGCCACCGCCGTGGTCACCGGTCTCGCCGCCACCCCATGGAAACACGAGATCTCACTGCGGATCCGCGACGACGTCGAGCACCTTCGCCGCTACCTCCCGCCAAGCGTCGCCGCCGTCACCGAACTCGACGACGGCTGGTTGCAGATCCAGTTGCGCGCCGAACGACTGGAGTGGATTCCGCCGGTCCTGGCTGCGACGGATCGTCCGTTCGTCGTGGAACACCCTGTGGCACTACGCGATCTGGTCCGAGCACTGGCCAACCGGCTGGCCGAGTACGCCAGCTGACACCTGCCGTCGACGACCGCCGAGCGGCAGCGTACGACGACGCAACTCCACCGGGCGACGTTTGGCCATGGAGTCTGCTCCAACTTTGCTACCTTTACCGCGATGCTGGCCGAACTGATACCCCTGGCGCTGGTGGTGTCCCTGTCACCACTGTCGATCATTCCCGGGGTGCTGGTGCTGCATTCGCCCCGGCCGAGGCCGACGGGGCTGGCGTTCCTTGCCGGGTGGATCGTCGGGCTGGCGGCGGTGACACAGGTCTTCGTTGAGGTGTCGAACGTCCTCGGCGGCGGTCTGGACAAGCCGCCCAGCTGGGCGTCGTGGGTGCGCATCGTCGCCGGCGCCGCGCTGATCGCCTTCGGCGCCTACAAGTGGTTCACCCGGGGGCGCTCGGATCACTCGCCGAAGTGGATGACGGGCTTCGCGAAGATCACGCCCGGCAAGGCGCTGGTCACCGCACTCGTCCTGGTCGTGGCGAATCCAAAGGTGTTGTTCATGTGCGCCGCAGCAGGTTTGGCGATCGGCACCGAGGGACTCGGCCGCGCGGGAGCCGCCGTCGGCGTGCTCTACTACGTCGCCATCGCCGCCTCGACCGTCGCGCTGCCGGTGCTGGCGTACGCGGTGTCCGGCGACCGGCTGCATCAGCCACTCACCCGGCTGAAGGACTGGATGGAGGCCCAACACGCCGCCCTCGTCGCGGGCATCCTGATCGTGCTCGGCCTGCTGGTGCTCTACAAGGGCCTCCACGGACTCTGACCCGCGTCCGCCCCTACACTCGAACGGCGTGGGACTCGACGACCGTGACGCGCTGACGACGCTGCGTGCCGCCTTCGATCCCGAGGCCGGCGCAGGCGAGCTGGTTCACCGCTTCTACACCCGCTGGTTCGCCGTCGACGGAGAGATCCGAGACCTGTTCCCGCCGGACCTGAGCAGGCAGCGCACGGTGTTCGCCGAAGCCATGACGTGGCTGTTCGGGGAACTGATCGCCCAGCGCGCCGACGAGCCGGTGGCCTTCCTCGCGCAGCTCGGCCGCGATCACCGCAAATACGGTGTCACACAACGACATTACGACTCCATGCAGGACGCGTTGCTCACCACGCTGCGCAGCCATCTGATCGACCGGTGGGACGACCGACTGGCCGACGCCGCGCACCAGGCCGTCACGTTGATCGTCGGCATCATGCGCGGGGCGGCCGACGCCGAGAAGGGGCCACCCTTCGTCGACGGCAGCGTCGTCGAACACATCCGCGCCACCCGCGACGTGTCGGTGATCCGGTTGCAACTCGACGAGGCGCTGCACTTCCACGCGGGCCAGTACGTGACGGTGCAGGTGCCGCAGTGGCCGCGTCGCTGGCGGTTTCTGAGCCCCTCGATTCCCGCCGACCGTGGCGGCGCGATCGAGTTCCACGTGCGTTCGGTGACGGGTGGCATGGTCAGCACCGCCATCGTCGGCGAGACGAAACCCGGCGACCGGTGGCGCCTCTCCAACCCCCTCGGCGCGATGCACGTCGACCGCGACGGCGGTGACGTGCTGATGGTGGCGGGTGGAACCGGACTCGCTCCGCTGCGGTCGATCATCATGAATCTCGCTCAGTGGGGCCAGAATCCGCGGGTACACCTGTTCTTCGGCGCCAGGTATCCCTGCGACCTGTACGACCTCAAGACGCTGTGGCAGGTCGCGTCGACCAACCCGTGGTTGTCGGTGACACCGGTCTCGGAGTACTCGACCAACCCGCCGTGGGCGGCCGACTATCCCGACGTCGAACCTCCGCGCGGGCTGCACGTGCGCCAGGTCGGCACCCTTCCCGAGGTGGTCACCCGCTACGGCGGCTGGAGCGATCGGCAGATCCTGGTCTGCGGCGGACCGGCGATGGTCGCGGCGACCACGGCGGCCCTGGTCGCGAAGGGTGCCGATCCACGCCGCATCCAACACGATCCACTTGCCAGTTGAGCGTGACAGAATCGCCGAATGTCCGAGTTCGAAGCCGTCACGCTGACCGACCCGTCGTCGTCTCTGACCGCGACCCTCGTCCCCATGGCAGGCATGATCGTCACGTCGCTGCGCGACGGGGAGCACGAGTTCCTCGGCCAACGCCGCGGCCTCGACGCCTACATCACCGCGGGCAAGACCATGGGCGTGCCGATCCTCTATCCGTGGGCAAACCGGTTGAGCGCCAGCAAGTATGGGATCAACGGCGCCGTCGTGACGCTCACCCCGGGGACCGGTGGAGTCCGCACCGACGAGCACGGCGTGCCGATCCACGGAGTCCTCACGGGCTATCCCGGCTGGCTGATCTCCGACCGATCGGAGAACTCGTTGACCGCCGTCCTCGACTACGGCGGGCGGCCCCGTCTGCTGGCGTCGTTCCCGTTCCCCCACGTGCTGACCCAACGCGTCACGCTCGCCGATCGCACCCTGACCGTCGAGACGACCGTCATGCCGACGACGGCCGCGTCCGTGCCGTTGTGCTTCGGCTATCACCCATACGTCCAGCTGCCGGGGATCCCTCGCGCCGACTGGATCCTGACCACCCCGCCGATGCGGCACCGGCCGACCGACAACTGGGGTCTGCCGACCGGCGCCCACGACGACTGGCAGGCCAGCTCGGAACCCATGGGGTCCACGCTGTACGACGACGGATTCGACCAGGTGCCAGAGGGTTCGGTGTTCGCGATCGCCGGGGGTGACCACCGCGTCGAGGTGGCGTTCCTGAAGGGCTACTCCGCTGCCCAGCTGTTCGCGCCACCGAAAGAGGACGTCATCGCCATCGAGCCGATGACCGCGCCGACCGACGCGCTGCGCAGCGGCAACTACCGCTTCGCCGTCGCAGGCAAACCGGAGACGACGAGGTTCTCGATCACGGCGAGGTGATCAGCGCTTGCTTCGGGGCTGCCACACGACCAACGCCGTGCTCTTCGGCACGACGGCCAGGTCGCGGCGCTGGTTGGCCCGCAGCCGTTCCATCTCCTCGGCCATCTCGCCCATCCTGGAGCGCAGCGCCTCGACCTGATTGGTCAGCTCGATGATGCGCTTGATCCCGGCGAGGTTGACGCCCTCGTCCTGCGACAGCCGCTGCACCTCGCGGAGCAGGTCGACGTCACGCTCGGAGTAACGGCGTCCGCCGCCGGAGCTACGCTGCGGACTGACCAGGCCAAGCCGGTCGTAGGTCCGCAGCGTCTGGGCGTGCATGCCCGCGAGCTCCGCGGCCACCGAGATCAGGAAGGTGCGCGCGTCATCGGCGTCCCGCTTGCCGGCCATCACGCACCGGTCCATCCGGCCCGCGGGTCGAACCCGCTTGCCCGCTCGGCCTTGGCGTAGGCCTCGAGCGCCTCGGCGGCTTCGCCTTCGACGTTGGGGGGAACCGCGACCTTCACCGTGACCAGCAGGTCACCGTGACCGCCCGCGCGCTTGGGCACGCCGCGGCCGCGGACCCGAAGGATGCGTCCGTCGGACGTTCCCTTGGGCACCCGAACCCCGACCTTGCCCTCCAGCGTCGGCACCGAAAGCGTTGTGCCAAGGGCGAGTTCGTGGAAGCTGACGGGAACCGTCACGGTCAGGTCGTCGCCGGTCCTGCCGAACACCTTGTCCGGCCGGACGTGCACGGTGACGAAGAGGTCGCCCGACGGCGCGCCGCGCAGCCCCGCTTCACCTTGACCGGCGAGGCGGATGCGTTGACCGTCCTCGACCCCGGGTGGGATTCGCACGTTGATGGTGCGGGTCCGGGTGGTCGCACCCTTGCCGCCGCACTCCTCGCACGGATCCTCGATGATCGAGCCGGTGCCCCGGCATTCGGTGCACGGCTCGGAGAATCCGAACGCACCCTGATTGCGGTTGATGACGCCCGCGCCGTTGCAGTTCGGGCACACCTTGGGGCTGGTGCCGGGGCGCGCGCCACTGCCGTGGCAGTTGGTGCACGGCGCCGGGCTGGTGAGCCGCAGCGGCATGGCCACGCCCTTGGTCGCCTCGAGGAACGACAGTTCCGTCTCGGTCTCCAGGTCGTTGCCCCGGCGCGGGCGGCTAGGCCGCGGCTGTTGAGCGCCACGACCAAACAGTCCACCGAAGAGGTCGCCGATGTTGGCTCCACCGGTCTGTGGTGCGGCGTCGAACAGGTCGCCGAGGTTGAATTCGGCACCCTCGCCACCGAATCCGCCAAAGTTGCCACCGCCACCGCCACCGCCGAATCGACGACCGCCGTTGGCGAAGAGCCTGCGGGTCTCGTCGTATTCCTTGCGCTTGGCCTTGTCCAGAAGGACGTCCTTGGCCTCGCCGACCGCCTTGTACCGCTCCTCGGCCTTGGGGTCGTTCGGGTTGCGGTCAGGGTGGTTCTCCGCCATCAGTTTGCGGGCGACACTCTTGATTTCGCTGTCGCTGGCATCGGAGGCGACGCCGAGTTCTTTGTAGAAGTCCTTCTCAACCCATTCGCGCTGGACCATGCTGCGTCACCTCCTTGCCAGTCAGTTCTGTCGAACTATTGATCTGATTGTGAATTCTCGTTGCCATTCGATGCGTTCTGCGCGTCCGACACGTCATTCGTGTCGGGACCGTCGACGGAGTCGACCACCCCGACCATCGCGTGCCGAAGCACCGGGCCGTCGCCGAGGCGGTAGCCCTGGCGCATCACGGTGCCGATTACCGGGTTGGTTCCGTCGCCGTCGTGCTGCACGGCCTCGTGCAGTGACGGGTCGAACGGGTCACCCTCCACGCCGTAGGCCACCAGTCCGATGGCCTGCAGTGCGCCGGTGAGCTTGTCGGCCACCGACTTCAGTGGACCGGTCTCCAGGTCACCGTGGCGCCGCGCGCGCTCGAGGTCGTCGAGCACGGGAAGCAGCTGGGTGGCCGCGAAGGCCTTGCCCCGTTCGGATGCGGCCTGTTCCTGCCGGACGGCTCGCTTGCGGTAGTTGTCGTATTCCGCCTTGACGCGTTGCAGCGTCGCCTTGAGCTCGGCGGCCTCGTCGTTCTCGGGCGCCGGGTCCGGCGTCGGCCCGCTGGGGGCCGACGCCGAATCCGCGTTGTCACGAACTGCACCCGTGTCGGGATCGACGCGCCGTTTGTCGGTGATGGTCACCGGCTCGTGCGGATCGTTCTCCTGGGTCACTTGCGCTCCTGCTCGTCGTCTTCGACGACCTCCGCGTCAACCACGTTGTCGTC
>Ga0209051_1002438_pt1 | contig 13366 bp, 9 predicted proteins | sample AraplaCvi_mMS_r2_2_FD_184286 | JGI IMG/M metagenome (GOLD analysis project Ga0209051, IMG submission 184286) | Arabidopsis root microbial communities from North Carolina, USA - plate scrape MF_Cvi_mMS_r2 (SPAdes) (version 2) | ecosystem: Host-associated > Plants > Roots > Endosphere | place: USA...
TCTGCTTGACCGCCTCGATCTTGAATTCTTCTGGATAGGGTTGCTTGCTTGGCATGGCACCTCCGATTGGGCCTCAGTTTGAGGCTCGAAGGTGTCTACTGAACCCGGGGCGATTCACTTTCAGCGCGATCGCAGATGGAAAGTGCAAGGTCGGCAACTGTGTCCAACACTTGGTTCTCAACAAGGGAATGCGCCCGCTCGTCTGAATCGAGCGCAACCACTAGGTCGAGAGCGCGAGGCCACATTGAGGCCAGCACCTCTAGCGCTGCGTTGTTGTCAGGAGGCAGGCTTTTTGCCTTGAGTTGCTCGGCGGCGGCTAGCAGAGCCGCATTGGCGGGTGAATCCGTGTCGACGCCGCTGTGGGTCAGCCAACTCTTTCCGTCGGACTCACCCCAACCGGAGGTGATGCTGAAGTGGGGATGGTTCGTCGCTGAGGTTTCAGCGTCTGACGGCTTGAAGTCGCGCAGACGTGCATTGAGCAGTTGCTCGCCCGGCGGCAGACAGGCAAGCAGGATGAGCTTCCGATGCTCGTCGTCGATCGAAGCAATGGCATCGTGGAAGCTGATTCGTTGCTCATCACTTAGCCTCGTGTAGTGACGTTTTGCGAGTTCCGCAGCGTCGTACGACGTGTCGAGCATTCGCAGCACGTCCCGACTGAGGAGTAACTGGATGACATCGCCGGGGTCGTCACGATCGGTGGCGGCACGTAGGAATGCAGTCACCAAGCCGGCGGGAATTTCGTCGTCCAGAACGACTTTCTCAAAGATGACGAAGTCGGGAACTGATACTTCACGCAACTTGGCGTATAGCGCATCCAGCAGCTTGGCATTGGCATCATGGTGGCCGGTCTGAGGGGACCACCAAATGCAGCTGTGGTCCGCTCGAAACCTCAGCCTCCTGCCGAGTAGCTCCGCTTCACCCACATTTCTGGGCTCGGCATCACGCCGCTCAGCATCAACCCGCGCGGTGACAAGGAGGCGCAAGGCTCTGCCAGCAACTTCTGGGTCCTTTTCAAGGAACCAAGGCAAATGACTCTGCAACTGGTACAGGACGCCTTCGAAATCCTGTCGCTTGTTAGACGTCAAGCTGAGAATTCGACTGTTGCCAAGAGACGTTTTCTCGTCGCGGGACGGCAGTGGGCTTGAAAATGCAGCGCTCAGGAAATCTGCCGCTAGCTGCGTATTTGCATCTGCAAGCAACTTGAAGCCATTGGCTAGCCAAAACAACTCGCGATGTCCGTGTTCAACGATGCGTGCCTCATCAAGCAAGCGACGGAGCAATCGTTCGGAGGCTTCCCGCGCTGACGAGTAAGTTCGCAGGACTGCCTGGATCGCAGCCGATACGCTCCCTTCGTGATAGCTGGATTCATCGGCAAGTTGGCGGTCCAACATGAGACGGGCCGCTGCGCCGATGGATGCACGTTGCTCGTCGGTCAAATCCGCCTCGGACCACGTCGCGAGAGCAGCGTTTAGGGGCCACTGTAGATCCTCAAGGGCCGCGACGGCCATTTGCTCGGCGATCATGCACCACGGGTCGGCGGATTGCCCGAGCTGCGGAACGTCATTAACAACACCTGCCAGTACGACACTCAGCAGGTGCTTCGATAGCAGGACCCCAGGCGAACTCTTCTGCTGAACTGCATGGATGAGACCCTCGACATCCGCCGATGAAGTGATAGCCTCCGCTGCAACTCGTGCTGGCAACGAGTGGAGAAACGGGCCGAGGCGTTCGTCGGCCGCAAGCGATAGCGACAGGCTCCAAAACCGATCTCTAGTTGCATGTCGTTCCCAGATCATCCGTAATGCCAAGATGATGGCTGGCGCAACCAGAAGAACGTCTTGTGCTGCTTCAACCAAGTCTTCGCTGACGAAGCTTTCTTCCTCTTTGAGGAACACGAGGCTTGCAAGCGCGTAATCGAAAAGCACGTGATGAGCAAAGCTCAGCGCACGCGTCGCTTGTGGTTGATAGAGGATGCCGTCATGTAGGAGTCGCTCAATTGCCGGCAGAAGGCCAGGCACAACATCGTCGTTTGCCGCGGTCAATCGCCGGCGGCGGAGCATTGCGCGAAGCAGCACGTCCACGGCCTGAGCGGACTCCTCCGCGGCGGCAAAAGCATCCTTCTCAACGCGTTGCCGCCAAAACTGCTCCAGAAGATCCAGTTGGGTCTTTGCTGGGCTGGCAGCCGAAGAATCTGACTTGAGGATGCGACCCAGCAAGAAGAGGTTGAATGGGCTACTCAACAGCGCGTTGAACTGTGGTCCGCTGACTTCCGCGATTCGATTCAGGGCCGGCCACTGCGATCTGATCTCAAGAACTTCATCAGTTCGCAGCTTCGGGACGTTGATATGACAGACGTTTGGAAACTCAGCGTCTTCAAAGCGGTCGTCGATTGGCGCCCCGTGGAACAGACGGTGATATTGGCTGCCGTATCGAAGATCGAACTTGCGGATCGACGCAATGACCGTCCAGTGAGATGCTCTTTTCCGAACCTCACTGATAAGTGATCTGACGGCTGGCTCCGAACCCGTGCCGCGTGAGGCGTCGAGCGCGTCGACCATGAGGATCGGACTCTCGTCAGGCCTCCATTCCGCGAGCGTATCGATCAACGGCTGGGATAGAGAGAAGTCTCCCTGCAGGTCGGCGAGCGTTGTCCCAGTGAGCTGGTCAACTTGAATCAGCACTACGACACGGCCCGCCGCAAGCAGATCCTCTGCAACGACCTGGAGCGCCCCCGATTTTCCGGCTCCCGGGTCACCGATGACGAGGCACGACTGCGCTCGCTTTGTCGCAGCGAGCAGGACCTCACTGCAAGTGCGCCGTAGCTGAATTGGCGCCTCCGATCCCGCAACGTGAATCATCGCGTAGCGAGACATGTCGACGAGCGAATGCCTCGTCATTTCGCGCAGTCGATCGAAATCTGCCTGATAGGTTGGGGCTTGAACGAGCTGTACCTTGTTTCCGCGAAGGACCGCTCTGAAGGTCTCTTCATCGCCGCCGGATCTTCGGCGCGAAAAATCGATACAGGCATTGACTAGCGCGGGCATCGCGCCATCCAAGTCCGTTGCTACGACAACACTTGAGAGCACGGTGTTGATGGCCGCCGCTGTTGGTCCCGCCACCTCGAACTCGATCAACCGGATGCTTGAGATCAGGCTATTGAGCACATCCGTACTCGGCGCCTTGCCTGTCTGTCGCTCCAGATGAAACTTGAGCTGTGCCTCAAGTGCATTGAACGCGCCGGCTTCGCCTTCCGAGTACGCGGGGGGCGCTGCTTCGGCGCCGACTCCATCGCTTATGCGCCTTATTACACCGTTAGCACCTCTGACAAACGACCGATTCCCCGAGGGCTTGGTCACAAGCACGAGCCGGTCCCTTTCGGCATCAAAAGCCCGTTGCGTTCCTCTGAAAGAGACACCTTCCAGCCATTGACGAACAAACTGATCGACCACGCTGGCCAGAGACGATTGGGACTTCGTCGAGGTGCTGACGGCGCCCTTGACGTTGATATACCAAACACCCCCATCGTTCGCCTGTACAACGATGTCGTCGACGGGGGACATCGACTCCATCTGCAGCGCTTGTGGGATCGCGCCGCCGAGGTCCACTAGCCGTTGACGAGTCAGTATGTGTGAGGCTATCCAGGCGCCTACCTGGCCTTGATATTCAATGCCTGCCGCTGTTGCATGCCCGCCTGACATTTGCGCCACTCCACCCTGCCTAGTCTGCCCGTTTATGAGTGAATGTAGCGCCGACTTGAGCAGACCGCACTGCGGTTTTGACTGAGGCCGCCGCCGCCACCGGGATGCCGAAAAGATGCGCGTTTGGCCTTAGATCTTGGTTCTATCGCCTCTTAAGCTTGGTATGCGCGCACTTCGACCACTGAACAACCGTCACCGCAGCCCTCGGAAGACATCGAAATATCAGCGGCCGCGGAGATGAAGCTGCCCCCCTCGCAGCGGAGCCGGTGACGACGCCAGCTCTCGCAATCTAAAAAAATTCGGCGGACTTTATTTGTTGGAGTCAACAGTCCCGCGAATACCCCCCTCACTCCACCGTCACACTCTTCGCCAGATTCCGCGGCTTGTCGACGTCCGTCCCGCGCGCGCATGCCGTGTGATACGCCAGCAGTTGCAGCGGCACCGTATGCAGGATCGGGCTGAGCGCGCCGTAGTGTTCCGGCATGCGGATCACATGCAGCCCTTGCTCGCTATCAATCCGCGTGTCCCCGTCCGCGAACACGAACAGCTCCCCGCCTCGCGCGCGCACTTCCTGCATGTTGCTCTTGAGCTTTTCCAGCAGCGTGTCGTTCGGCGCCACCGTCACCACCGGCATCTGCGCCGTCACCAGCGCCAGCGGGCCGTGCTTCAACTCACCCGCCGGATACGCCTCCGCGTGGATGTAGCTGATCTCCTTGAGCTTCAGCGCCCCTTCCAGCGCAATCGGGTAGTGCATCCCGCGGCCCAGAAACAGCGCGTTCTCCTTGCGCGCGAATTCCTCGCTCCACGCAATCACCTGCGGCTCCAGCGCCAGCACGCCCTGCACCGCCACCGGCAGGTGACGCAGCGCCTTCAGGTGCTCCGCCTCCTGCGCCTCGCTCAGATGCCCGCGCGTCTGCGCCAGCGCCAGCGTCAGCAGGAACAGCCCCACCAGTTGCGTCGTGAACGCCTTCGTCGACGCCACGCCGATCTCCGCGCCCGCCCGCGTGATGTAGGCCAGCGCGCATTCCCGCACCATCGCGCTCGTCGGCACGTTGCACACCGTCAGCGTGTGCTTCATCCCCAGCGAGCGCGCATGCTTGAGCGCCGCCAGCGTGTCCGCCGTCTCGCCGCTCTGGCTGATCGTCACCACCAGCGTGCGCGGATTCGGCACGCTGTCGCGATAGCGGTATTCGCTCGCGATCTCCACGCTGGTGGGGATCTTCGCGATGCTCTCGAGCCAGTACTTCGCCGTCGAGCCCGCGTAGTAGCTGGTCCCGCACGCCAGGATCAGCACCGAATCCACCTCCTTGAAGATCCGGTACGCGCCATCGCCGAACAGCTCCGGACTGATGCCCGTCACCGCGTCCAGCGTGTTGGCGATCGCCACCGGCTGCTCGAAGATCTCCTTCTGCATGTAATGCCGGTACGGCCCCAGTTCCGCCGCGCCGCTGTGCGCCTGCACGGTCCGCACCTCGCGCTCGACCGTGACGAAGCGGCCCGTCGCCGCGTCCTTGTTGCTGATCCAGTAACGGCCCAGCTGCAGGTCGACGACGTCGCCCTCTTCCAGATAGACGATCTGGTCCGTCACGCCAGCCAGCGCCATCGCATCCGAGGCCAGGAAATTCGCCCCCGCATGCGCGTCCACGCCCACCCCCAGCACCAGCGGCGAGCCCTCGCGCGCACCAACCACGCGGTGCGGCTCGTCCTTGTGGAACACCGCGATCGCGTACGCGCCGCGCAGCTGGCCCACCGCCGTCTGCACCGCCTCCAGCAGGTCGCCGTGGTAGTGGAAGTCGACCAGGTGCGCGATGACCTCGGTGTCGGTCTGGCTGTGGAAGACGTAGCCGCGCGACTTCAGTTCGGCACGCAGTTCATCGTGGTTCTCGATGATGCCGTTGTGGACCAGCGCGATGCGGCCCGGCTGCAGATGCGCCTCGGCACCCGGTCCGTGCGAGAAATGCGGATGCGCGTTGTGCACCGCCGGCGCGCCGTGCGTCGCCCAGCGCGTGTGCGCGATGCCGGTGCCCGCCGCCACGCCGTCCTGGCCGGCCAGCGTCTGCAGCTCCGACACCCGCGAGGTGCTGCGCGCCCGGCGCAGTTGGCCGTCCTGGTGCACCGCCACACCGCAGGAGTCATAGCCGCGGTACTCGAGCCGCTTCAGGCCCTCGATCAGGATGGGAACGATGTCTTTCTGGCTGACTGCGCCGACGATGCCGCACATGATGGTCTCCCCGGATGCCCGGATGAATTTGCGAATGGCGGGATGCTAGGCAGGTCTTGAAGTCAGTTGCTTTCAACGTTTTGCGAATAGTGAAAGAATCCATCATCGTTTGATGAACCAGGCATATCCTTTCACCACTGGACATTTCGTGGAATCTTCTGTCACCCTGGACGCCGTCGACTTGCGGGTGCTGGACCTGCTGCAGCAAGACGCCTCGCTGTCCAATCAGGCCCTGGCCGAACGCGCGCATGTGTCGCCAGCGACCTGCCTGCGCCGCGTCCGGCGGCTCGTCGAGACCGGCGTCATCGAGAAACAGGTCGCCATCCTCTCGCCGGAGAAGCTCGGCGCGGGACTGTCGGCGCTGGTGGAGATCACCCTCGACCGGCAGGGCGCCGAGCACCTCGATGCCTTCGAGGCCCTCGCCATCGCGGCGCCCGAGGTGCAGCAATGCTGGCGCGTCGCGCCCGGGCCGGACTTCGTGCTGGTGCTGCAGGTGCCGGACATGCCGGCGTATCACGCGCTGGTGCAGCGGCTGTTCACGCAGCATGCCAACGTCCGCAACGTGAAGGCCTTCTTCAGCGTCAAGCGCGCGAAGTTCGAGCCGCGCCTGGCCCTGCCGGCGGCACGCCCCTGAGGGCAGTCCCCGCCGCTGCCGCCATGAACTCCCTCGCCCCCGCGAGGGGGAGAGCGGATGACTGCGCCGTCAGCGCTTGAGGATGAGCAGGCCCTTGAGGTACTCGCCCTCGGGGAAGTAGATCGTCTGCGGATGATCCGGCGTCGCGCCGACGCGATCCAGGATCAAGCCATCCGTGCCCGCGTCGATGCCGGCGCCCGCGACGATCTTGTGGAACAGCTCCGGCCCCACGCCGCCCGAGCACGAGAACGTGAACAGCAGCCCGCCCGGCTTGAGCAGCATCAGGCCCAGCCGGTTGATGTCCTTGTAGGCGCGCGCGGCGCGCTCCGCGTGGGCCGCCGTCGGCGCGAACTTCGGCGGGTCCAGCACGATCGCATCGAATTGACGCCCCTGCTTCAGCAGGTCGCGCAGCGTGTGATTCACGTCCGCATCCAGCGCCGTGTGATGCGCCGGATCGAAGCCATTGAGCGCCACGTGCGCCGTCGCGCGCGCCAGCGCCGGGCCCGACGAGTCGACGCTGATGACTTCCGTCGCGCCGCCCGCCAGCGCCGCGATCGAGAACCCGCCCGTGTAGCTGAAGCAGTTCAGCACCGAGCGGCAGCCGTATTGCCGCACCACCTCGGCGAACTTGCGGCGGTTGTCGCGCTGGTCGAGGTAGTAGCCGGTCTTGTGACCCTCGGCCACGTCCAGGCTCAGCTTCCAGCGGTTCTCCGAGATCACGAGCTCGGTCTCTCCCTCGCCGCGCAGCCAGCCGGTCACGGCGTCCATGCCCTCGAGCGTGCGCACGTTCGCGTCGGAGCGCTCGTACAGCCGCGACAGCCCAGTCTGTGCGAGCAACTGATCGGCGATGGTCTGCTTCCAGCGCTCCATGCCCGCGGACAGGAACTGCGCGCTGAGCGTGTCGCCGTAGCGGTCGACGATCAGACCCGGCAGGCCATCGGCCTCGCCGTGGATCAACCGGACCGCGTCCGAATCGATCGGCATGCGCGCGCGCAGCGCGATCGCGGCGGCGATGCGGCGCTCGAAGAAGGCCGCGTCGATGCGCTCCTTCTCATCGAAGCTCCACGCGCGCACGCGGATCAGCGACTCGGGGCTGAACGAGGTCCAGCACAGGAACTGACCCTCGGCGGACTCGACACGCACGGTCTCGCCGGCGTCGGCCTTGCCCTTCTCGATCGAGCCCTGGAACACCCACGGATGGCGGCGCAGCAGCGAGCGATCCTTGCCCGGGCGCAGACGAATGACTTTCATGGGGCGCGATTGTCTCAGCGCTTCTCCGCCGGCCCCAGCGTCCCGAACGCCCAGCCGATGTTCAGGCTGACCATCGGCGTGCTGTGCCGGTCGCCGCGCAGCGCCTTCCACTGGCCCACGCCCACCTTCACGCGCAAGCGGTCCTTGCCGGTGCCTTCCCACTGGCCCCACAGCTCGCCCTGCGTCACCGCGCCGCCGCCGACCTGCACGCCGCCGCCGCCGGCCGCGCCGATCAGCGCCTCCGCGCCCACGCGCATGCCGCTCCACTTCGGCGACTGCGCCCCCATGCCGAACATGCCGTACGAGAACGCGCCCGCCTTGCCCAGCGCCGCGCTGCCCGCCTGCGCCACGCCGTACCAGGGGCCGCCGAAGTCGCGCGTCATCCCCAGCCCCAGCCCGGTCACGCCGGCCCGCGTGCCGTCCTTGAAGACGAATTCCTTGAAGTGCGGCACGCTCATGTACCAGGTCTGCGCCCGCACCGTGCCGGACTCCAGCGGCGGGCTGCTCAGGATGCGCGACACCTTCTCCAGCGGCAGCGCCAGCGAACCGCGCACCTGCAGCGAGTCGTAATGTCCCCACGGCGCCTTCATGTAGCCGGCATCCAGGCGCAGCGTCGGGCCCCAGGGCGTGATCCAGCGCAGCGTCGGCCCGACCCGCACCAGCCAGCCATTGCCGGTGTCCATGTCGCCGCCGCCGCCCAGGCCGAACGAGACCTGCCCGCCCACGCGCAGCCGCTCGCTGCCGATGCCCCAGTCCTGGCCGGCATTGGCCAGGATCTCCATGTAGCCGTCGTGTCCGCCCGCCGCGGCGCCTGAAGCCTCCAGGCCCCACCACGACGCGCCGTTGCCGAAGTACTGCCGCAGGTCCGCGCCAGCCTTGCCCTTGCGGCTGGTCAGCGGCACGCCGCCACGCGTGCGGCTGCCGCCGCGCGGCTTCTCGACACCCGCGCTGATCGCGATCTCGTCGAAGCCCATGCCCGTGCGGTCGCCCGCCCGCCCCGGCGCGCCTGAATCGCTCGGCGAGAAGCTCAGGAAGCGGTCCATCCGGCCGATCGTGAAGGCCACGCCGGTGTCCTTGATGTTGCCGCTGCCATTGGGGAAGGCCACGTGCGACACGCCCACGCCGGCGTACCAGTTGCCGAACTCGCGCCGCAGCGACAGCTCCGGCCGCAGCATCAGCCCGCCGCCCGGGCGGATCTTGTCCGAACTGACGCCGCCGCCGGCGCCGGCATACAGGCTCGCCGCCAGGTGCCAGTCCTGCCCGAGCCGGAAACGCCGCTGCACGTTGAAGCCGACCGTGAACAGGCCGCCGAACTCGCCCTGCGCCGCGCCGTACGCGGCCGGGCCCAGGCCCCAGTCCTCGTTGATCGCGACCATGTAGCTCGCGCCCAGGAACGCCGTCTTCTGCCCCGTGGGCATCGTCATCGGCGTCCAGTTCAGCTCGAAGGCGGCGGGCCGGCTGTCCGTCGCCGTGACCAGCTTCGGGCCGGCCGGTGCCGATGACGGCGCCGCCTCACCCGCCTGCGCATGCGCCTGCAGTTGCGCGGCCAGCAGCGCCGAGCACAGCAGCAGCGGACGGGACGGGAAGTTCGAAGCGGTCGGGACGAAGCGGATCATCGGGATCAATCGGTTATTTCTTGCGGGCACGCGGGTGCGCCGCGTCGTAGACCTGGGCCAGGTGCTGGAAGTCCAGCCGGGTGTAGACCTGCGTGGTGCTGATGTTGGCGTGGCCCAGCAGCTCCTGGACCGCGCGCAGATCGCCGCTGCTCTGCAGCAGGTGCGACGCGAACGAGTGACGCAGCATGTGCGGGTGGACATGCGTGGGCATGCCCGCGGCGAGCGCGCGCTGCTTCAAGCGCTTGCGGATCTGGTCGGCGCTGAGCCGGCGGCCGCGCGGACCGACCAGCAGCGCCGGCTCGTCCGCCGCCGCCCACTGGCCGCGCAGCGCCAGCCATTCGCCCAGCGCCTTCATCGACGCGCTGCCCAGCGGCACCGCGCGGAACTTGCCGCCCTTGCCCAGCACCTGCGCCTCGGCCGCGTCCAGCGCGATCCAGCCGGCCGCCGCCGCGTGGTGGCGCACATCCAGGCCCACCAGCTCCGACACCCGCAGCCCGCTGCCGTAGAGCAGCTCCACGATGCAGCGCTCCAGCGCCTCCACGGCCGGATCGGCGGGGTCCTGATGATGCTCGGCCAGCCGCACCGCGTCGTCCACGCCGAGCGCCTTGGGCAGCGGCCGCCCCTGCTTGGGCGCGTGCAGGTCGGTGATCGGGTTCGCGTCGACCAGGCCGTTCTGGCCCAGCCAGCGGTACCAGCCGCGCCACGCCGACAGGATCAGCGACAGCGTGCGCGGCTTGAGCCGCTCGCCATGCAGCTTGGCCAGGAAGCGCCGCGCCTGCGGCAGCGACAGGCGCAGCAGGTCCAGCCCCTCGGCCGCGGCGAAGCCGCTCAGCCGCCGCAGCGCGTCCGCATACAGCGTCAGCGTGCGCTCCGCCAGGCGGCGCTGCACGCGCAGGTGATCGAGGTAGCGCTGCTGCCCGTCAGTCAGGCTGGGCGGCGGCATGCGGATCGGCGTCCAGCAGGCGCGAGAGCGCGGCGCTCGCGATCTCGCCGACGCGGGACAGGAACTCGGTGCCCATCTCGGCCGTGTAGCGCGTCGGATCCGGCGAGCCCAGCACCAGCAGCCCGAAGGGCTGCGCCGGCGCGCCCGCCGTCAGCGGCACCAGCGCCAGCGAGGCCACGTCATCCTCCAGCCAGCGCGCCGCCTCGAAGCCCGAATTGATGCCGCAGTACGGCTGGTTCAGGCTGCCGACGAAGGTCTTCACGTCCGCGCTGACCTCCGCCGCGAACGGCGCCAGCGCATGGCCGGCATCGACGTTCCACAGGCGCAGGTTGGCCTGCGGGATCAGGAACTGGTGGCGCAGCTCGCGCAGCAGCACCTCGGGCAGCTGGCGCTCGTCGCGCGTGAGCATCAGCGCCAGCGTCCAGCGGTGCAGCCGGTCGGCGATCGCGACGTTCTCCTGCCCGTTGCGGATCATCTCGACGATCTTGTGCTCCAGGCCGCGGATCTTCTCGCGCAGCAGCTCCGCCTGGCGCTCCTGCAGCGAGACCGCGCGCTGCCCGTGCGGATGCGAGATCCGGACGTTGGCCAGCAGCTCGGCGTGACGTTCGAAGAACGCCGGGTCATTCGCCAGGTAGTCGGCGATGTCTTGTTCGGTGATGCCTTCGATGCCGCTCACAGTTCGATTTCTCCTTCAAAGACCGTCTGTGCCGGCCCTGTCATGTAGACCGGGGCATCGAGCCCCGGGCCGCCCGGCGTCATGCCGGCCCATTCGATGCGCAGGTCGCCGCCGCGGGTGTGCACTTCCACCGCCTCGTCCAGCCAGCCGAGCCGGATGCCGGCGACCACCGCCGCGCACGCGCCGGTGCCGCAGGCCAGCGTCTCGCCGGCGCCGCGCTCATACACGCGCAGCTTCACCTCGCGACGGCTGATCACCTGCAGGAAACCGGCATTCACCCGGCGCGGGAACGCCTCATGGTTCTCGACCAGCGGGCCCACGATGGCCACCGGCGCATGGTCGACGTCCTCGACCCGCTGCACCGCGTGCGGATTGCCCATCGACAGCACCGCGACCTCGGCCGTCATGCCGTCGCCCAGGTCCAGCGGCCAGCGCGCGTAGCCGCCATCCACGCCATCCGCCGGCCGGGCCGTCGCGCGCGCCGGATCGAACGGGATCGCGGGCAGGTCGAAGACCGGCGCGCCCATGTCCACCGTGACGCGGCCATCGTCGCGCAGACGCAGCTCGAGCAGCGCGTTGATCGTCTGGACGCGGATGGTGCGCTTGTCGGTCAGCCCCTTGTCGACGACGAAGCGCACGAAGCAGCGCGCGCCGTTGCCGCACTGCTCCACCTCGGAGCCGTCCGAGTTGAAGATGCGGTAGCCGAAGTCCACGTCCGGCGTCTTCGGCGCCTCGATCACCAGCACCTGGTCGCAGCCCACGCCGAAGCGGCGGTCGGCGACGCGCCGCAGCTGGTCGGCGCTCAGCGGCATCGGGTGGCGCGTGGCGTCCAGCACGACGAAGTCGTTGCCGGCGCCCTGCATCTTGGTGAAGCGCAGTTTCATGGGGGCGGATTATCGGGAATACAGCGACGGCTCGCCGGGCGGCCGCGTCTTGAATCGCTTGTGGACCCAGAAATACTGGGCCGGGTGTTCGCGGATGCGGTCCTCGAGCCAGCGGTGGAAGCGCAGCGCGTCAGCCTCCACATCGCCGCTGGGGTAGCCGGCCAGCGGCTCATGGGCGTGGATGACGATGCCCTCCCCCTTGGGCAGCATCGTGACGATCACCGGCTGCACCACCATCTTCATGGTCTCGGCGATCTTGGCCGGCGCCAGCAGCGTGTTGGCCGGCACGCCGAAGAAGGGCACGAAGGCCGAATCCTTGGGGCCGAAGTCCATGTCCGGCAGGTTCAGGAAGGAATAGCCGTCGCGGATCGCCCGCAGGATGCTGCGCACGCCCTCCTGGCGATCGACCAGCTTGGTCGTCCCGAAGCGCGATCGGGCCTTGCGCAGCGCCTCGTCGAACAGCGCGTTGCTCTGGCGCTGGTAGATGCTGGCGCCCGGACGCGACTGGTTCAGCATCAGCGCCGGGCCGATCCAGTCCAGGCCCACGAAATGCGGCATCAGCCACATCACCGGCCGGTCGACCTGCTCGGACAGCTTGATGTTGCCCTCGATGCGCATCAGGCGCAGCAGGCGCCGGTCGGACGCGTACCAGAGCAGGCCGCGCTCGAGCAGGCTGCGGCCCAGCCAGCCGAAGTGCTCGCGCACCAGGGCCTGGCGCTCGGCCAGCGGCTTGTCGGGGAAGCAGAGTTCCACGTTGCGCAGCGCGACGCGCCGGCGCGATCCCGCGACCCGGTGCAGCAATGCGCCCAGTCCCCAGCCGAGCGCGGCCAGCCAGCGCAGCGGCAGCCAGTGCAGCAGCCAAAGCAGCGCGATCAGCGCATATGTACCCAGTTTTCCCATCCACCCATCCGTGGGCCCTTTCGGGCCTTTCCTATAATGCGCGCCCATGTCGCCGAGTTAATCTGGACAACTTGCGGGGCGACTCATAAATCCCGCTAAAGCGTTCGCCGCCTGACTCCCAGGTCTCGGCAACGCCCGAAGACTGAATCACAGGAGTTTAAATTGGCGAGCGATTTCCTCTTCACCTCGGAATCCGTATCTGAAGGCCACCCGGACAAGGTGGCGGACCAGATCTCCGATGCCATCCTCGACGCGATCCTCGCCCAGGACCCGCGCTCGCGCGTCGCCGCCGAGACGCTGTGCAACACCGGCCTGGTGGTGCTGGCCGGCGAGATCACGACCAACGCCCACGTCGACTACATCCAGGTCGCCCGCGACACGATCAAGCGCATCGGCTACGACAACACCGAATACGGCATCGACTACAAGGGCTGCGCCGTGCTCGTGGCCTACGACAAGCAGAGCAACGACATCGCGCAAGGCGTGGACCAGGCGTCCGACGACCACCTGAACACCGGCGCCGGCGACCAGGGCCTGATAGAT
>Ga0209051_1002442_pt1 | contig 13354 bp, 10 predicted proteins | sample AraplaCvi_mMS_r2_2_FD_184286 | JGI IMG/M metagenome (GOLD analysis project Ga0209051, IMG submission 184286) | Arabidopsis root microbial communities from North Carolina, USA - plate scrape MF_Cvi_mMS_r2 (SPAdes) (version 2) | ecosystem: Host-associated > Plants > Roots > Endosphere | place...
TGCGAGGATCGCGATGCCGGGCAGCGTCTTGCCCTCGAGGTACTCCAGCGACGCACCGCCACCGGTGGAGATGTGCGAGAAGCCGTCCTCTGGCAGGCCGAGCTGACGCACGGCGGCGGCGGAGTCTCCCCCACCGACGACGCTGAACGCACCCTTGGCCGTCGCGCCGATGACGGCCTCGGCGACGCCCTTGGTGCCCGCGGCGAACTCCGGGAACTCGAAGACGCCCATCGGTCCGTTCCAGAACACGGTCTTGGCGTTGGACAGCAGCGCGGTGAATCGCTTCACGGACTCGGGCCCGATGTCGAGGCCCATCCGGTCGTCGGCGATGGCGGTCACGGCTACCGTCTCGGCAGGCGAGTCGGCGGAGAACTTCTCCGCGACGACGACGTCCACCGGGAGGTGGATGACGTCGCCGTAGTCCTCGAGCAGCTTCTTGCAGGTGTCGATCATCTCCGGCTGCAGCAGCGAGGTGCCGACCGAAACCCCTTGCGCGGCAAGGAAGGTGAAGCACATCCCGCCGCCGATGACGATGCTGTCGGCCTTGGTGGCCAGGTTCTCGATGACGGCCAGCTTGTCGGAGACCTTCGAGCCGCCGAGCACCACCGCATACGGGCGTTCCGTCGAGCTGGTGAGCTGCTCGAGCACCTTGACCTCGGTGTCGACCAACAGGCCCGCGTAGTGCGGCAGGATCGTCGCGACGTCGTACACCGACGCCTGCTTGCGATGCACCACGCCGAATCCGTCGGAGACGAACGCGCCCGGCGAACCGTCGGCCGCGCTGACGAGTTCGGCCAGCTCCTTGGCCAGCGCGAGCCGTTCGGCGTCGTCCTTGCTGGTCTCACGGGGGTCGAAGCGAATGTTCTCGACCATCAACACGTCACCGTCGGTCAGTCCTTCGGCGCGAGCAAGCGCGTCGGAGCCGACGACGTCGCCTGCCAGCTGGACGTGCCTGCCCAATTCAGCGCCGAGGGCCGCCGCGACGGGCGCCAGCGAGAACTTGGGGTCTGGTCCGTCCTTCGGCCGCCCAAGGTGAGCGGTGACGACGACCTTGGCTCCGGCATCCGACAACGCCTTGAGCGTCGGGACGGACGCGAGGATGCGACCGGGATCGGTGATCGTCCCCTCGTCGTCGAGCGGGACGTTCAGGTCGGAGCGCACCAACACGCCCCGACCCTCGACCCCCTCGGCCAGCAGATCCGACAGCGACTTGATGGAGGATGTGTAGGAAGAAGCCACGGACCCGGCTCTACAGCGACTTGCCGACCAGCGCGACCAGGTCAACCAGCCGGTTGGAGTAACCCCACTCGTTGTCGTACCACGACACGACCTTGGCCTGGTTGTCGATGACCTTGGTCAGACCCGAATCGAAGATCGAGCTGTGCGGGTCGGTGACGATGTCGCTCGAGACGATCGGCGCGTCGTAGTACTTGAGGATGCCCTTCAAGCGGCCGTCGGCTGCGGCCTTCATCGCCGCGTTGATCTCGTCGGCGGTGGCCGACTTGGCGAGCTCGGCGGTGAGGTCGGTGACCGAACCCGTGGGGATCGGCACGCGCAGGGCGTAACCGTCGAGCTTGCCCTTCAGTTCGGGCATGACGAGGCCGATCGCCTTGGCCGCACCGGTGGAGGTCGGGACGATGTTCAGGGCGGCGGCGCGGGCGCGACGCAGGTCGCTGTGCGGTCCATCCTGAAGGTTCTGGTCCTGGGTGTAAGCGTGAATCGTGGTCATCAGGCCCTTGACGATGCCGAACTCGTCGTGCAGGACCTTGGCCAGCGGGCCGAGGCAGTTCGTCGTGCACGAGGCGTTGGAGATGATGTTCTGGCTGCCGTCGTACTTGTCGTCGTTGACGCCCATGACGATGGTGATGTCGGGGTCGGTCGCCGGCGCGGAGATGATGACCTTCTTGGCTCCGGCGTCGAGGTGACCCTTCGCCTTGGCTGCGTTGGTGAAGATGCCGGTGGACTCGACGACGACGTCGACGCCCAGATCGCCCCAAGGAAGTTCGGCCGGACCGGCCTTGACCTCGAGTGCCTTGATCTTGGTGTCGCCGACGACGATGGTGTCGTCACCTTCGAGGCTGACGTCGTAGGGCAGCCGGCCCAGGATCGAGTCGAACTTCAGCAGGTGCGCCAGCGTGGCGTTGTCGGTCAGATCGTTGACCGCGATGATCTCGACGTCGACGTTGTTGCCGAGGGCCTTCTGCGCGTCCAGGGCCCTGAAGAAGTTGCGTCCGATTCGGCCGAAGCCGTTAACGCCTACCCGAACGGTCACTGTCGTGCTCCTTAGATCTCGAAGATGCTCCGGGCCGTTGGCCCCGTCTCGTGCTCGGGGATCAGCCTAGTGGTGCGCCCCTCCCGACGCGAAGGCTGGTCAGTGGGCGGCCAGACTCTGGTCTCGGTAGGGGTTGCCGAGCCATTTGCGTCGCAATTCCTGTAACGACCCGTCTGCCTCCAGCCGTTCCTGCGCCGTGGCGATCTGGGCCGCCAGCGCGGCGTCGTCCGGCGCGACCGCAATGGCGATCTCCTCGCGGGACAGTCCGCGTTGCACGACGTCGACGTCGGGCAGCGACCTGACGAGTTCCGTCAGCGTTGGCGCAAGTGCCAGCATCGCGTCGTAGTCCCCCTTCTCGAGTTCGCTTGCCGCCAAGAGGATGTCGTCGTCGGCGACGCAACGGACCGCGCCGATCCTGCCCTCGGCGTGCAGCCTTTGCGCAAGCGAGTGCCCTGCCGAGCCGCGCTGGACCGCGACGGTGAGCCCGCCGAGGTCGTCGACCGACCCGACCGCGGGATGGCGTGCGGCGTTGACCGCGAGCGCGTGACCGGTCACCAGGTAGGGCGGGGTGAAGGCGACGGTGTGCTGACGGTGGGCAGTGACGGTCACGGCGGCGACGACGCAGTCGTACGCGCCGGCCGCGAGGGACGACAGGAGGCCGTCCACGTCGGTGCCGTCGGAGGCGATCCTCTCGACGGACAACCCGAGGACGGCGCCCACCGCGGCGGCGAGGTCGACGTCGAAGCCGCCGCCGACCATCCCGGCGAACGGCGGATCGGTGAGCAACGCACCCACCCGAAGGGTGTCCATCGACCCACGGTAACTGTGGCGGCCGATTCGACCGAACCGCGGCGGTCGACGGCGCGGAGCGGCTACGGTCCGTTAGCTCGAGTCGGAGGTCGTGATGCACCAGAGTTCCCGCCGCCCCAGTCCGCACCGCCCCTCGGAGCGGTACCCGCGGCTGCGGCTTGCGCTTGCCGCGCTCGTCGTGGCGGGGTTCTCCGCCGGGGCGTTGGGCAGCGGTGGCGTCGCACAGGCCGACGAGGGGCCGTCCGGTTCCGCTGGCCCGTCCACCTCACAGCAGACCGACAAGCCGGACACCGGGTCGAACCCGAAGTCGAGTTCGGCGTCGAACCCGAAGTCGAGTGCGGCGTCGGACCCGAAGTCCAACCCCGAGCCGGGGTCACCCACGAAACCGCCGTCCGGCCCGGCGAAACCTCCCGGCACCACACACCCGGCCGCCAGTTCCTCCAACAGTCCGTCCACGGCGTCGCACGACGACGAGCCGCCGGCACCCGAGTCGCAGGAGTCCGAGCCGCAGCAGTCCGAGCCGCAGCAGTCCGACCCGACGCCAACCGTCGACGTCGAGCCGCCGGCACCCGAAACCACCCCGGCCGCAGTCTCCGTCCCGCGCGAGCCCAACAAGCATGTCAAGCAGCCGAATACGCCCACGGTGCCGCGATCGGAGGTGTCCCGACCCGAGCCGACCAAATCCGCTCCCGCTCTGCACAGCGTCCCGGCACCGGTCACTGCCACGCCGCGCACCGACGCGGCCGCCTCGGTCGCCGCGGCTGTCGTCACACCCAATCCCGCTCCGACGATCAAGCCACGGCTCGACCTCCAGCTCGCCGGGTTGGCGGTCGACGTCGGAACCGTGTCGGTGTCTGTGGTCCACACTGCCGCGACCATCGTCGCCCACGCCTTCGGACCCTCCAGCTTCCTCGGCGTCCCCTACATGTTGGCCATGTCGGTGGCCAACGCCGCGGCTGCCGTCGGCCGGACATTGGTCGGGGCACCGCTGTCACCCCCGAGCGGCCGGTTCGCCGTCGACTACGGCCTCCTCGACGGGCTCGCGTTCTTCACGCCCACCAAGCCACCCGCCGGGGCCAACGACCCGTCGATCAAGGTGACGGCGGAGCACCCGCTGCCGGTCATCCTGCTCAACGGGACGACGGGGACCCAGGGCGTCAACTGGTCGGTCGGCGCGCCGGTGCTGGCCAACGCGGGGTACAAGGTCTTCACGTTCAACTACGGCAACACCACCGCCGACCCGAACTTCCCGATCCAAGCCGTGGGCGACATCCGAAAGTCCGGCCTGGAACTCGCCGCGGAGGTGGACCGGGTGCTCGCGCTGACCGGGGCCCCGAAGGTCATCCTGATCGGGCACTCGCAGGGCGGCGGGATCCTGCCGGTCTACTACCTCAACGAACTCGGCGGAGCGGACAAGGTCTCCCAGGTCATCGGCATCGCCCCGAGCAACCACGGCACCGACTTCAACCACCTCACCGGGTTTCAGTCCGTCCCGATCCTGGGTCGGCTTCTGGTCGGCATCGCCGACGCGATCGCACCAGCCCTCTTTCAACAGGGCGTGGGATCGGCGTTTCAGCACGAGGTGTACGGCGACGGCGACACCCAGCCCGGGGTGCTGTACACGACCATCTCGTCGGTCAACGACGAGGTCGTCACGCCCTACACCCAGCAAGCCCTGACCGGCGGATCGAACGTCACGAACGTCGTCCTCCAGGACCGCTACCCGGGACTCGTCCTCGGCCACGCCAACGTCTTCACCAGCCCGCAGGCGATGGCTGCGGTCCTCGACGCGCTCGCAGGCAACCCGGCGGCCAATCCGTTGGCGCACCCGGCGGCCGTCGCCGCCTAGGCGTCGTCGAGCAGATCCGGTGTCACGGCCGACTCCGTGTCGGGGATGCCGTCCTGCTTCGCCTTGCGGTCGGCCATCGACAGCAACCGCCGAATCCGGCCTGCCACGGCGTCTTTGGTCATCGGCGGCTCGGCGAGCCGACCCAGTTCCTCGAGGGACGCCTGCCGGTGCTCGACCCGCAACCTGCCCGCGTTGGACAGGTGGTCCGGCACCGAATCGCCGAGGATGTTCAGCGCGCGTTCGACCCGCGCAGCGGCGGCAACGGCCGCCCGCGCCGAACGCCGCAAGTTTGCGTCGTCGAAGTTGGCGAGGCGGTTCGCGGTCGCCCGCACCTCGCGCCGGAGGCGGCGCTCCTCCCAGGTGAGCCTGGTGTCCTGCGCGCCCATCCGCGTCAGCAGCGCGCCGATGGCCTCACCGTCGCGGACCACCACCCGGTCGCTGCCCCGCACCTCACGAGCCTTCGCGCTGACCCCTAGCCGACGTGCCGCGCCGACGAGGGCCAGTGCCGCCTCCGGACCGGGGCAGCTGATCTCCAACGACGACGAACGGCCCGGCTCGGTGAGCGATCCGTGCGCCAAAAACGCTCCGCGCCAAGCGGCTTCGGCGTCACCGACGCTGCCGCCGACGACCTGCGCAGGCAACCCTCGCACCGGCCGACCGCGCAGATCCAGCAGCCCGGTCTGACGCGCCAGCGCCTCCCCGTCCTGCGCCACGCGCACCACGTACCTGGTGCCCTTGCGGATGCCGCTGGCCGTCAGCACGTGCACGACGGCGTTGTAGCCGTAGAGGTCGTGGATGTCCTTGCGCAGGCGTCGCGCGATGACGCCGAGGTCCACCTCGGCCTCGACCACCACACGACCCGCCACGATGTGCAGGCCACCGGCGAAGCGCAGAAGGGACGCCACCTCCGCGCGTCGTGCGCTCACCGAGTTGATCACCAGTCGGCTGAGCTCGTCCTTGACCTCGGCTGTCATCGCCACGAGATCGTCACCTTTCGTCGACCGACTGAGCGGCGGCAGTCGGAGCCGTCGGCGGCACGGGTGCACTACCGCGCAGCCTCACTCGCTCCAGCGCCGCAGCCAACTTGGCCGGATCATGTAATGGTGTACCAGGTCTGGACACGTCAGCAAACTCGACCCGGGCCTCGAGGATGGTCGCGGTCTGCCGAAGTTGGTCCCGTTCGCGTTCTCCCGGGACACCTGCCGCGTCGACGACGATGTCGTGCACGGTGAATCCTGGTGCATGCTGCGCCAGTACGTGGATGTGACGTTCGGCGGAGAACCCCGCCGTCTCGCCGGGCTCGGCCACCAGGTTCAACACCAGGGCGCGCCGCGCGGTCGTCGCCTGAAGCGCCGCAGCCAATTGCGGCACCAGCACATGGGGAATCACGCTGCTGAACCAGGAGCCGGGGCCGAGGACGACGAGGTCGGCGGCCATGATCGCGTCGACGGCCTGCCTGGTGGCCGGCGGGTTGCCCGGATGCAGGCGCACCCGCCGGACCTTGCCAACGGTGGTCGCGACGGCCACCTGGCCCCTGATCACCCGGCTCATCCGCGGGTCGGATTCCAGGCCGGAGACGTCGGCCTCGATCTGCAGGGCGATCGGACACATCGGCAGCACCCGGCCCTTGAGGTCCAGGATGCGACCGAGTTCGTCGAGCGCGGCGACGGGGTCGGCGAGCACTTCGTTGAGTCCGGCGAGCAGCAGGTTGCCGATGGGGTGGCCGGCCAGCGCGCCGCTGCCGCCGAACCGGTGCTGCAGGATCGTCGCCCACAGATGACCGTGCGGGGTGTCGGATGCCAACGCCGCCAACGCCATTCGCAGATCACCGGGGGGTACGACGTCGAGCTCGCTGCGGAGCCGGCCCGACGAGCCGCCGTCGTCGGCGACCGTCACGACCGCCGTCACGTGCGGCGTCAACCGGCGCAGGGCCGACAGCGTCGCATACAAACCGTGGCCGCCACCCAGTGCGACGATGCGTGCGTTCATTCGCGGCCCAGATCCCGGTGCAACACCCGCACCGTCAGATCACCGTCGCCACCTAGGCGCCTCGCGAGGGCCTCGGCGATGGCGACGCTGCGATGCTTGCCGCCGGTGCAGCCGATCGCGACGGTCATGTAGCGCTTGCCCTCCCTGCGGTATCCGTCGATGACGACGTCCAGAAGCCGATGGTAGGTGTCGATGAAGTCCGTCGCCCCCGGTTGGCCGAGGACGTAGTCGCGTACCGCCGGGTGCTGACCGGTGTGCGGGCGCAGCTCGTCCACCCAGTGCGGGTTCGGCAGGAAGCGGACGTCCATCACGGTGTCGGCATCCATCGGCAAGCCGTACTTGTAGCCGAACGATTCGACGGTGACGTTGGTGTGGGCCACCGTCTCCGCGGCGAACGCCCGCTCGATGGCCTCCCGGAGGGCGGGCACCGGAAGGGACGACGTGTCGATCACCAGGTCGGCCGCGGCGCGAATGGGCGCCAACATGGTGCGCTCCGCGGAAATGCCTTCGCCCAGAGTCTGATTGCCCTGCAGTGGGTGGCTGCGGCGGTTCTGCTCGTACCGGCGGACCAGGATGTCGTCGGACGCTTCCAAGAACAGCACGCGGGGGGTGATGCCGCGGGTGGCGAGGTCGTGGCGCACCCATTCCAGGTCGCCGGTGAACCCACGGGACCGCACGTCCATCACGACGGCGAGCTGGGTGATGCGCGAGCCCGCCGCAAGACCGAGTTCGACCATTCTGGCGATGAGCTCGGGCGGCAGGTTGTCCGCGACGTACCAGCCGAGGTCCTCGAGGACCTTGGCCGCGGTGCCGCGGCCCGCCCCCGACAATCCGGTGACGAGGACGACGTCGATCCCGGCCGCTGGCAGATCCTCGCCGTGGCCTTCGTGCGGATCGGTCATGCGCGATCCGCCTCCAGCTTCTCGCTCGTGGTCATTTCCTGGCCCGTCATCGACACCTCGTCCTTGATCGTAGGCACGCCGAGTGCCTCCAGGACGGCGTTCGCCGTGGCCACTCCGATTCCCGGCACCGCGGTGATCTCGTCGACGGTGGCGTCCTTCAACCGGGCCACCGACCCGAAGTGAGTCACCAACGCCTTTCGCCTGTGCTCCCCAAGTCCCCGGACGGAGTCTAGTGCCGACGCAGTCATCCGCTTCGACCGCTTGCTTCGGTGATAGGTGATTGCGAAGCGGTGCGCCTCGTCACGCACCCGCTGCAGCAGGTAGAGCCCGTCGCTGTTGCGCGGCATGATCACCGGATCGGGCTGCCCCGGCACCCACACTTCCTCCAGCCGCTTGGCCAGTCCGATGACGGCGACGTCGGTGATCCCCAGTTCTTCGAGGACCGCGGCGGCGGCGTTCACCTGGGGCGCGCCGCCGTCGACGACGAACAGGTTGGGCGGGTAGGCGAATCGTCTGGCCTTGCCGTCCTCGACGACGGGCGCCTTGGCGTCGGCCACGTGCCGCGCGAAGCGGCGCCTCGTCACCTCGGCGATGGAGGCGACGTCGTCGGAGCGGCCGTCACCCGCCGCTTCACGGATGGCGTAGTGCCGGTAGTCCGACTTGCGCGGCAACCCGTCCTCGAACACCACCAACGACGCCACGACGTCGGTGCCCTGAACGTGGCTGATGTCCACGCATTCGATGCGCAGCGGCGCCTCGGTGAGGCCGAGGAACTCCTGAATGCTTTGCAGCGCTTCGGATCTGGCGTTGAAGTCGCCGGCGCGCTTGAGCTTGTGCTGCGCCAGCTGGTCCTTCGCGTTGCGGTAGACGGTCTCGGCCAGCGCCTTCTTGTCACCGCGGGCGGGCACCCGAAGCTGCACGTTCGACCCGCGCAACCCGCTGAGCCACGCCGCGAGTTCCTCGGCGTTGTCGGGTAGTACCGGCACCAGAACCTGCCGGGGAACCAGGTTGGTGGCTTCGTCCACTCCGGACGCGCCCCCACCGCTCAGCTCGGCCTGGTCGCCGTAGAACTGGGTGAGGAACTGCTCGACCAGATTCTTTTGGCCGGACTTACTCTCGTCGTCGGTCGCCGCCGGCGCGGCTCCTGGCTCGCCAGACTTCTCGACGACCCAGCCGCGTTGGCCACGCACCCGACCCCCGCGCACGTGGAACACCTGCACGGCGGCCTCGAGCTCGTCGTCGGCGAACGCCACGACGTCGGCGTCGGTGCCGTCACCGAAGACGACGGTCTGCTTCTCCAACGCCCGCTTGAGCGCGCCGATGTCGTCCCGCAACCGGGCGGCCCGTTCGAAGTCGAGCTCTTCCGATGCCGCGTTCATCTGCTGTTCCATGTCGCGGGCCAGACGGTCGGTCTTGCCTGCCAGGAAGTCGCAGAAGTCGAGCACGATCCGCCGGTGCTCCTCGGCGCTGACCCGTCCGACGCACGGCGCCGAGCACTTGTCGATGTACCCCAGCAGGCACGGTCGGCCAATCTGGTTGTGCCGCTTGAACACCCCGTTGGAGCAGGTGCGCGCCGGGAAGACCCGGGTCAGCAGGTCGAGGGTCTCCCGGATCGCCCACGCGTGGGAGTAGGGACCGAAGTAGCGCACGCCCTTGCGGCGTGGGCCGCGGTAGACGAACAACCGCGGGTACTCCTCGTTGAGGGTGACGGCGAGGACGGGGTACGACTTGTCGTCGCGGTAGCGGATGTTGAACCGAGGATCGAACTCCTTGATCCAGTTGTATTCGAGCTGTAGCGCCTCGACCTCGGTGCCGACGACGGTCCACTCGACGCTGCCCGCGGTGGTCACCATCTGCCTGGTGCGGGGGGCGAGTCCGGAGAGGTCGGCGAAGTAGGAGTTGAGGCGGCTGCGCAGGCTCTTGGCCTTGCCGACGTAGATCACCCGGCCGTGCGGATCGCGGAACCGGTAGACGCCGGGCTCGACGGGTATCGAGCCCGGGGCCGGCCGGTAGGTCGCTGGATCGGGCACGGGTTCCAGATTAGTTCGAGTCCCGACAGCCGAACGCCATCGGACGGGTGCGGCTCGGGCCGGTCAGTCCAGCGCGTCGACGAAACCGCAGTACGCGGCGGCCTTCGCCTCGTAGTTGACGTATAGGTCATAGCTGGCCGCCCCTGGCGACAGCAGCACGACGTCGACGTCGGGCAGCTCCGCCGCCACGCGTACCGCGGCCTCGAGGTCGTCGACCAGGTGGGTTCGGTTCGGGTGGCGGCGCGCGAACTCGACTCCGATGGCCGCACCGTTGCTCGGCGACTGGATCAGCGACACCCGGCGCGCGCCGCTGCACAGGTACTCGTCGAGCTTCTCGTAGTTCAGCTGACGATCCATGCCGCCCACGATCAGGGCGACGTGCTCGTCGGGACTCATCGCGCGCAACGCGGCGGCGACGCTCTCCCCCGTCGTGGCGAGGGTGTCGTCGATCCACTGGACGCGTCCTGTGGTGCGGACGGTCTGCAGCCGATGCGGCAGCCCCTGATAGGTGGACACGGCCGCCTCGTACTCCTCGGGGGTCACGGGCCTGCCGAGTACTTCCGCGGCGGCGACGGCGGCAAGCGCCCCGTTGACGAGGTTGTGCTCGTAGCTCATCACCGACGTGCTCGCCGTGCGTTCTACTTGGGCGGGGTCGACGAGCCGCACCTCCGGCCCGATCGGCGTCGCGCCAAGGCGCTCGAGGGTGGCGATCACCTCCGGCGTGGTCACCAACGAACGGGCGCCCCGGCTGAAGACGTTCGCCTTCGCGAGGTGGTAGGAGTCCCGGTCGCCGTGCCAATCCAGGTGATCCTCAAACAGATTGGTGATCACCGCCACGGCAGGTGAGGTGGTCAGCAGCGCCGCCTGCTGACTGGAGATCTCGGCGACGACGACCGCGCCGTCCCCCGGCGAGAGGTCCGAAAGGGGCGTGCCGATGTTGCCTGCGACGACGACGTCGACGCCTGCCCTGGCCAGCAGGTGCCCGAGGAACGACGCCGTGGTGCTCTTGCCCTTGGTGCCGGTCACGCCGATGGTGGCCCCACCGTGCCGGGACATGAACCAGTCCGCGGCACTGGAGATTCGGATCCCGGAGCGACGCAGCTCCTCGAAGATCGGTTGCCGCCACGGGACACCGGGGCTGACGAACACCACGTCGCAGGCGCTCAACCGGGCCAGGTGCTCGGGACCGCGGAACACCTCGAGATTCGGAATGCCCGCTGGTTCTTCGAAGGGTCGCCGACCCATGTCGTCGACGGCCTCGATGCGGGCGGCGCCGGCTGCGGCGGCCGTTCTCGCCATCGAGACGCCCTCCCGACCGAATCCCCAGATCCCGACGGTCAGCCCGGCGAGGTCGGACGGGGCCGGGCTCACGGCAGTTCCAGCGCCGCCGCGTATCTCGCGGGCACGTAGTCGAGGCCGATCACGCCGTGTTGCTCGTCGACGGCGACCTTCTCGAGTTCGTCACGGCGAGAACGGAATTCTTCGACCAATGGCACGCCACGCCAGTCCTCGTCGTCGAGGACCGACACCAGGGACTCGGCAGCCTCGTAGTACTCGCCGACGCACTCGAACGGCTTGTGCACGCCAAGTCCGACGATGTCCTCGAAGCCAGGCCGGTTGTCCAGGTCGCCGAACAGGTCGTGACCGAAGATCGCCTCGACCTCGGCCCGGCCCAACCGAGGCGCCATCAACGCGTAGACGAAGAGGCACTTGGGACAGTGGCCGCACCACGTCGCGCCGCGGCGTCCCGAGTCGATGGCGAACGGTCGGTTGCAGCTGATGAAGTCGCGGAAGTACTGCGGACTGTTCTTGAACCGGTCGGCGATCTCCGATTCCGACAGTGGCCGCAGCAGGGAGAAGTAGCGGTCGGGGTTGAACCCGTACTGGCTCAGCGTGTCTCGCAGCAGCGTCTCGTAGGAGATGCTCTTGGACCACTGGTGGTTGACGTCGCGCCCCAGCCAGGTGACGTTGCCGACGTTGGACGACCGCTCGTTGGACAGGACCACGGGCCCGAGACCGTTGGCGTCGGCGACGATGAGCCCGATGACGCTGTTGATCGCGGTGACGGGGACGTGGCCGTTGTGGGCGCCGCGGGCGTTGGCCTCGATCAGCGCGGGGTCGATGCGCCGCGTCACCCGCAGGCTGTCCAGTCCGCTGATCTCGATGCAGCGGTCGATGGGATCGAACTTGTTCACGCTGAACAGCGTCGGGTGAAATCCGTGCCCCTTGAGCGCCTCGATGCTGACCACCGAATCCTTGCCGCCGCCAACGGGCACCAACGGTTCGGCATCCGCGTCCCATGCGTCGGGTGCCGGGTCGCCCGCGTCCGCCTCGGGACCCGTGACGGTGGGTGTCAGGGCGTCGGGAAGGGAGTTGCGGTAGGCGAATTCGCCGAGCCCGCCCGCGAGGAGTTCCCTCAGATAGTGACGTTCGAAGTCACGTGTCGGGAAGGCGATTTCCACGACGGGCGGCGCTGCGGCCTTGAAGTAGCTTGGCGAGCAGGTCAGTGCGAGCAGTCTCAGCAACCGGTCGTCGGGGCGGCGATCACCCAGTGCGGCGCCGAAGTCGACCACCTCGGTGAAGGACTCGTCGCCGGAACCCTTGCCGCGCAACGTGTAGTGCGCGCGGAAGACGCCGTCGGCGACGTCGTAGCCGTCGACGCTCATGGCCCGAAACGACGTCGGGTCGAAATCGGTCATGTCCACCTCGCGAACGACGGTGCCGCCTCGACGTCGGCGGGCAGGTGCACCCCGGCGAGTTCGGCGACGGGATGTGTTTCGAATGTCGGTGACACCCACCATGCGCGCACGACGCCGGCAGGCAGTTGGACGCCCCTGGTGATCGGCGCCGTCGCCCCACAGGCGGTCAGTTGATCCAGGACCGACGTGGGTTCGGGGTTCTCCACTCCCAGGACGCCACGTGCGGTTTGCACCACCAGTGCGCCGAGCAGCGGCTCGCCGCCGGACAACGCGTCGGCGTAACCGCGGCCGCCGAGCCAGCGGGCACGTTGGTCGACCTCGCCTCGGCTGGTCGTCCTGGCCGCCATTCTTCGCCACTGCGGGTCGGAGGCGCGGTGGGCGTGCGGCACCGAATCGTCGGCGCAGATGCGCACCGGCGTCGACCGCAGCGGCTGGACCGCGGCACCGGTCGCGACGACCTCGGATTCGCCCTCGGTCTCGACGATCACGACGTTCGCGGCGGTCAACGCGGCGTCGGTGGTTGCGGCGAAGTCCGTCAGCGCGGCGGTGAGCGCGGCGGGCCCGGGCATTGCGATGCCGAAGAATTCAGCGGGCTCCCGCAGGTACGACCAGATGCCGTCGACGTCGGGCCAACGCCCCGTGGCGATCGGAATCGTGACGGCGGGCAACGTCCCGGGACGCGTGATCAACTGTGTGGCGCGCACGTAGGGGGCGTCGGATTCCGGAGCGGTCACCGACGTGCGAAAATGGGTCACTATCAGCACATTCTAACGTATTGCCCGAAGGAGCCATGCGACGCCGCA
>Ga0209051_1002444_pt1 | contig 13327 bp, 9 predicted proteins | sample AraplaCvi_mMS_r2_2_FD_184286 | JGI IMG/M metagenome (GOLD analysis project Ga0209051, IMG submission 184286) | Arabidopsis root microbial communities from North Carolina, USA - plate scrape MF_Cvi_mMS_r2 (SPAdes) (version 2) | ecosystem: Host-associated > Plants > Roots > Endosphere | place: USA...
CTCGGCGGACCGACGTTTCCGGACAACCCGTCCGACCTCGGGCCGCTCGTGGCGCTGCCCGGCGGTTTCGCCGCGGTCTTCGCACACCTGGCGTCGCTGGGCTACAAGGGCTTCGAGTTCTTCTCGTTCGACCAGGGCGACAACGGTCCGATCACGGCGCCGCAGATCCGCGCGGCGCTCGTGGCGGCGGGCATGGTGGCGGCGGGCTCGCACACGGGGGGCCTGTCGTCCATGGTCGATCCGGCCTACCGCCGCGACCAGATCCGGCTGGCCTACGTGCTCGGGTACCGGATGATCGGCACCGCCTCCAATCCGCTGCCGGGCGATCCTCCGTCGGGCCTGCTGGCCGACTGGCAGCAGGCGGCGCTCGACGCGAACGCGGTCGGCGCCGCCCTGAAGGCCGAAGGGCTGAAATACTTCTTCCATCCTGAACAGGACTGGTTCCGGTTCTTCAGCGATCCGGCGCATCCGGAACTCGACCGCGTCCACCGCATCGACTGGTTCACGGACAACACCGACCCGGAGCTCGTGTTCTTCGAGCCCGACACCATGCACACGCTGGCCGGGCGCGCCCGCTTCCCCGATCCCGTCGACGGGCGCCTGTTCGATGTCAACGCGTGGTATGAACGACTGTCCGACAAGAAGCGCATCATCGCGTGGCATGCCAAGGATGCCGACCGCATCGTCCCGCTCCCGGGCCCGGGCATCAGCCCGTTCACCCAGACCCGTTCCCGCCCGGGGTTCGGGCTCAACGGCGGCGTCGACGTCGTCTACGTCGGAGAGGGGTCGGTCAGCCAGGGGTATCCGGTCGATCCCGATCCCCAGGTCCTCGGCTACGCGAAGATGTTCGACCGATATGAACTCGGCCAGCCGGGCTGGTTCCATACCGAGAGCGACGAAGGGCCCGGGCCCGCCGGCGATGCGGGACGGTCGCTGCGCTGGGCGAAGGTCAGCGCGAGGTCCATGCTCGACCTGCGCGCCATCCCTGGCGGGCCCGACTGCGCCGTGGGGCGTCAAGGCTGAGGCGATCACCGCCGGAATGCGATGCGGCAACGACGCAGTGCCATCACCGGCACAGTCGACTAGAGCAGCTTGTCGAGCGTGATCGGCAACTCCCGAACGCGCTTGCCCGTCGCGTTGTAGATGGCGTTGGCGACCGCCGCGCCGGTGCCGGTGATGCCGATCTCGCCGACTCCGCGCGCGCCCATCGGCGTGCGCGGGTCGGGGATGTCGTTCCAGATGATGTCGATCTCCGGCACGTCCAGGTGCACGGGGACGTGGTACTCGGCGAGGCTCGGGTTCATGATGCGGCCGTTGCGCTCGTCGAACTGCGTGTCCTCCATCAGCGCCAGCCCGAGACCCATGATGATGCCGCCGCGGAACTGGCTGCGTGCGGTCTTGGCGTTGAGGATGCGGCCGCAGTCGAAGGAGCCCAGGAAGCGGCTGACTCGCGGCTCGCCGGTGATGGCGTTGACACGCACCTCGCAGAACATCGCGCCCCAGGAATGCATCGACCAGTGCTGCGTCTCGAGCGGGGGTGGCGCGGAAGCCTCGACGGAGATGGCCTCGCGCCCGGCACGCGCGAGGATGGTCGCGTAGCGTTCGAATCGTCCGGGCTGATCCGCCTTGCAGAGACCGGCGTCGCGACACAGGACTTCGTCTTCCTTCAGCCCCTTCAGCGGCGAATCGCCGTCGCAAAGCCTCAGCAGCTCGGTGACCAGCGCGTTGCGTGCCGCGGTGACGGAGGCGCCGATCGCGGCCGACTGCTGCGAGCCGCCCGCGAGCACGGTGCCGGGCATCCGGGAGTCGCCATATGCGAACGTGACGCTGGTCATCGGCAGCCCGAGGCGCTCCGCGGTGACGAGGGTCTGCGTGGTCGCGGTGCCCATGCCCATCTCGTGGCCCGCGATCTCCACGGTCGCGTGCCCGTCGCGCGTCAGCGTCAAGCGGGCAGCGCCGCCCGGCATCCGGTAGTACGGGTAGGTGGCGGTGGCACAACCCATGCCGACCAGCCACTCGCCCTCGCGCCACCCGCCGGCCTGCATCGGACGCCGGCTCCAGCCGAAGCGCTCCGCGCCGGCTCGCCACGCCCGCGCAATGTGCCTGGCCGAGAACGGCCGTCCGGTCATCGGATCCTTCTCCGGCTCGTTGCGCAGCCGCAGCGCGATGGGATCCATGCCCAGTTCGACGGCCAGCTCGTCGATGGCGCATTCGAGCGCGAAGGTGCCTACCGATTCGCCGGGCGCCCGCATGAAGGTGTTGGACACCATGTCGATGTCGGCCACCTGCACGTCGAGCTTGATCGCGCCGGCGGCGTAGGCGGACTGCGTCGGCAGGACGAACGGCTCGGGCAGCTGGTTGTGCGTGGTCATCGCCACCACGCCGGTGTGCAGCAGGGCATCGAGTCGGCCGTCGCGCTGCGCGCCGAGCGCGACACGCTGCTCGGTCGGCGCCCGTCCTCCGACGAGGCGGTACACGCCCTCGCGCGACAGCACGATGCGCACCGGCCGCTGCGCGAGCCTCGCCGCGGCCGCCGCGATGATCTGGTGCTGCCACAGCGTCTTCCCGCCGAAGCCGCCGCCCACGAAGGGCGAGGTGACGTGCACCTGCTCTTCCCTGAGGTCGAACACCTGCGCCAGCGACCAGGCGACGTGCTGCACGCCCTGCACGCTGTCGTGCACGACGAGGTCGTCGCCTTGCCAGCCCAGCGTGGCCGCGTGCAGCTCGATCGCGTTGTGGTTGTGGCGCGGCGTGTGGTAGGTGGCCTCCACCTTGACGGGCGAGGCGTCGAACGCCTTGCGGGCGTCGCCGACCTCCTGCTGCAGCGGCTTGCCCTGGAACATGCCGTCGCGCGTGTGCTGCTTGGCCTGGTCGAAGACCGTCGCCGCCGGCTCGGCGTCGTACCGCACGCGGATCAGCGACCTGGCGTGGTCGGCCTGCTCCTGCGTCTCGGCCAGCACGATCGCGATCGGCTGCCCGTTCCACGCGATGCGGTCGTCCTGCATCACGGGCAGGCTGTCACCGGACGCGGCCTTGGCCGCCGACATGAACAGCGGCGGCGGCTTGAGCTTGGGCGCGTTGCGATGCGTCATCACGAGCACGACACCGGGCGCGCGCTCGGCCTCGTCGGTGTCCAGCGCCGCGATGCGCCCCTTGGCGATCGTGCTGTACGCCAAGGCCGCGAACACCATGCCCTCCAGCGGGAACTCGGCGGCGAAGGGCGCGCTGCCCGAGACCTTCTGCGGCCCGTCCAGGCGTGACACGGCCCGCCCTATCATGCCCGGCGCGGCGATCAGGGCGTCCGGCGTGCCGCCGGGCATCAGCTTGTCCGGCGCGTGCTCGACGATCGTCTCCATCACGGCCATCGCCGCCCCCTGTGCCTTCTCGATCGCGGTACGGACGATGTTCATGCCGAAGCTCCGTTCAGTTCGTCGAGCACGGCCACGACCGTGCGGCGCGCGAGGTCGACCTTGAAGGCGTTGTGCGACAGCGGGCTCGCATCCGCCAGCTCCGCGTCGATCGCCGCGAGAAAGGCGTCCGAGGTGGCCGGGCCGCCCCGCAGCGCCCCTTCGGCCTTCCAGGCGCGCCAGGGCTTGGGAGCGACCCCGCCGAGCGCAATGCGCACGTCGCTCACGACGCCGTCCGTCACGGCCAGCGCCGCGGCGACGGACACCAGCGCGAACGCGTAGCTCGAACGATCGCGCACCTTGCGATAGGTCGAGTGCGCGTAGAGCTCGCGCGCAGGCAGCTCGACGCCGGTGATGAGCTCGCCGGCGGCGAGCGCCGTCTCGATGTCCGGCCGATCCTCGGGCAGTCGATGCAGCGCGTTGATCGACACGCTGCGCTCGCCGGTCGCTGCGCTCAGGTGGACGATGGCATCGAGCGCCGCGAGCGCCACGGCCATGTCGGACGGATGCGTGGCGACGCATGCCGACGATGCGCCCAGGATCGCATGGTTGCGGTTGAATCCGCCGATCGCGTCGCAACCCTGGCCGGGCGAGCGCTTGTTGCAGCGCGAGCCCTCGTTGTCGAAGAAGTAGGTGCAACGCGTGCGCTGCAGCAGGTTGCCGCCGAGCGTGGCCATGTTGCGGATCTGCGCCGACGCGCCCGCCAGGATCGCACGCGACAGCACGGGGTAGCGCTCGCGAACGGCGCGATGCTCGGCGATCGCGGTATTGCGTACCGCCGCGTCGATGCGCAGGCCGCCGTCGTCGTCTTCGGCGATCGCGGCGGACAGGCCACTCACGTCGACCAGCGCCGTGGGTCGCTCCACGGTCTCGCGCATCAGGTCCACCAGGTTCGTGCCGCCGCCCAGGAACTTCGTGCCGGCGCCGGCGGCCGCATGCCGCACCGCGTCGGCGACATCGGCCGCGCGCGCGTAAGTAAAGGGCGTCATGGCGTCTCCTCGTGGAATTCGGCGATCGCCTCGACGATGCCGTTGTACGCGCCACAGCGGCAGAGGTTGCCGCTCATGCGCTCGCGCAGTTCGTCGTGCGTCAGCGCGAGCTGCGCCGTGGTCAGGACGGGCGTCACGTGGCTCGGCACGCCGCGCTCGAGTTCCGCCAGCATGCCGACTGCCGAGCAGATCTGCCCCGGCGTGCAGTAGCCGCACTGGAAGCCGTCGTGCTCGACGAAGGCGCGCTGCAGCGGATGCAGCGCGGCCGCCGTCCCCAGACCTTCGATGGTCGTGATCTCGCGACCCTCCATCTGGACGGCCAGGGCGAGGCACGCGTTGATGCGATCGCCTCCGACCAGCACCGTGCAGGCGCCGCACGCGCCCTGGTTGCAGCCCTTCTTGGTGCCGGTCAGGTGAAGGTGGTCGCGCAACAGGTCGAGCAGCGAAGTGCGCAGGTCGCACTCCACGTCGACTGGTTGTCCGTTGACTACGAATTGCATGTCCGTCCCGCGCCTTGTTGCGAAGCGGCAGCCATTCCCGCGTCGAGCGCGCAAGGTGGCTGCCAGGGGAAGGCGGCAGCAATCGCGGTGCCCGTGCCGCGCCGCTCGTCCATTCGCGATCACCCGACAAGCGTGCCGGAACGGTCGATCCGTCGTCGCGGTTCCCGGTCGGATCAGGAGTGCTTGCCGTGATGCCCCGGCAGGATCGCGCCGAGCACCTGGCGCACCGTGCCGGCGATCATGCCCCCTTCGTGCGGATCGCCCTTCGCGAGGGCCTGGGCCAACTTCGTCGCCTCCTTGAGCGTGATGTGCGGTGGCAGCGGAGGCACCTCGGGATCGGTCTTGACTTCGAGCAGGACCGGGCAGTTCGCACCCAGCGCCTCGTCCCATGCCGCGCCCATGCGCTCGGGGTCGTCCACGTAGATCCCGCGCAGGCCGATCATCTCGGCGAAGCGGTGGTAGGGTACGTCGGGGATGCGCTGCGAGGCGTCGAACTTCGGATCGCCCTCCATGGCGCGCTGCTCCCACGTGACCTGGTTCAGGTCTTCGTTGTTGAAGACGCAGACCACGCAGCGCGGATCGCTCCACGTCTTCCAGTACTTGGCGATCGTGATGAGTTCGGCCATGTTGTTCATCTGCATGGCGCCGTCGCCCACCAGCGCGACCACCGGGCGATCGGGATGTGCGAACTTGGCCGCGATGGCGTACGGCACGGCCGCGCCCATCGAGGCGAGGCCGCCCGAGAGCGACGCCATCATGCCGCGTCGCATGCGCAGGTCGCGCGCGAACCAGTTGGCGCAGGAGCCCGAGTCGCTGGTCACGATGACGTTCGCCGGCAGCCGCGGCGAGAGCTCCCAGGCGACGCGCTGAGGATTCACCGGGTGCGCCGGCTGCAGCGCGCGTTCCTCCAGCGTCTTCCACCAGCTCGACATCCAGGCGGCGATGTCGGCCCGCCAGGCGCCATCGCCATGCGTCTCCAGCATCGGCAGCAGGGCATTCAGCGTCTGCGCCGTATCCCCGACCAGGTTGACCTCCATCGGATACCGCAGTGACAGCATGCTCGGCGCGATGTCGATCTGCACGGCACGCGCCTGGCCCTCCTTCGGCAGGAACTCCGCGTACGGAAATCCCGAGCCGATCATCAGCAGGGTGTCGCACTCGTTCATCAGCTTGTAGCTGGGCTCGGTGCCGAGCAGTCCGATCGAGCCCGTGACCCAGGGCAGGTCGTCGGGGAGCGCGGCCTTGCCGAGCAGCGCCTTCGCCGCGCCCGCGCCGAGCCGGTCGGCGACGGCGATCACTTCGTCGGTCGCCAGCAGCGCGCCGGCGCCGACGAGCAGCGCCACCTTCTTGCCGCTGTTCAGAACCTCGGCGGCGCGCCGCAGGTCTTCTTGCGCGGGCACGACGACCGGTCGGGCATAGCCGATCCCCGAATGCAGGGTGCCATGGGCGCGTGGGGGCTCCTCGTAGGGGAGCTCCTGCAGGTCGTTGGGCAGGATGATCGCGGTCACCCGTCGCTCGGCCAGCGCGACGCGGATCGCGCGATCGACGACGTGGCGCGTCTGGGCCGGCACGACGACCTGCGTCGCGTGGCCGCCGGCGACGTCCTTGTACAGGGCGGCGAGGTCGACCTCCTGCTGGTATTGGCCGCCGAGCGCACCGCGCGCCTGCTGGCCGGCGATGGCCAGCACGGGCATGTGGTCGAGCCGCGCGTCGTAGAGGCCGGTGACGAGGTGGGTGGCGCCGGGGCCGGACGTCGCGATGCACACGCCCAGTTGGCCGGTGAACTTCGCGTACGCGCAGGCCATGAACGCCGCCATCTCCTCGTGCCGCACCTGGACGAACCGGATCTTGCCCTCGGCCCGGTTGAGCGCGCCGAACACGCCGTTGATGCCGTCGCCCGGATAGCCGAACAGGATGCGCACGCCCCAGGCGTGGAGCCGCTCCACCAGGAAGTCGCCCACGGTCTTGCTCATGTTGCCTGCCTCGCATCGTGCGCCGGGACGGTCCGGCGAGCCCGCGGGGCAATCCACGCACCGCGGCAGATTTCGCAATGGCACGCGCCGTCCACGTCCGCACGGGCCATGCCCCGGACCGCCGACGTTCGCGCACGCCATTTGCTCTGCGGCGACCCCATGTCCGCCGTCTTCTCGCCGCGCGCGGCGCTCGTCGTCCGGCTGGTCGTGCTCGGCCTCACCGTGTGCACGACCGGCGCGGTCGCGCTGCTCGTCGAACGCGACCGCGACGCCGAACGCATCGGCGAGCCGCTGTCGCAGCCCATCCCCTTCAGCCACAAGCACCACGTCGGCGACGACGGCATCGATTGCCGCTACTGCCACACGACGGTGGAGAGCTCCGCCCACGCCGGGCTGCCGTCGACGGGAATCTGCCTGGGTTGCCATGCCCAGCTGTTCCGCGACCAGCCTCTCCTCGCGCCGCTGCACGAGAGCGCAGCGAGCGGCGTGCCCATCCCCTGGCAACGCGTGCACGAGCTGCCGGACTTCGTGTTCTTCAACCACGCCGTGCATGTCGCCAAGGGCGTGGCCTGCGTCGAATGCCATGGCCGCGTCGACCAGATGCCGCTCACCTGGCGTGCCGAGCCCCTGGAAATGCAATGGTGCCTGGACTGCCATCGCAACCCGGCGCCGCACCTGCGCCCGCATGACGAGGTATTCCGGATGGACACGCCCGAGCCCTCGCCCGCACAGGCCGGCGCGCTCGCGCGCGCCGCGCATCTCGAGAGCACGCGCCGCCTCACGGACTGCTCGACGTGTCACCGCTGAGGCACATCGCTTGCCCTCACGCCGCGCCTCGCCATGACCGCCCCGACGCCAACGTCCACGACCGCCGTGCTGCGCCTGCATCCCCACGCGGGCATCACGCGTCGTCGCCTGTTGTCGGCGATGGCGGCGTCGATGGCCCTGGCCAACGGTGCCTGCTCGCCCCCGTCGCGACGCGAGGCGCATCCCTGGGCGAACCTGCCCGAGGCTGGCGCGGGCGCGCTGCCGCTCTACTACGCCACCAGCTTCGTGCGCGGGGGGTACGCCCACGGCGTGCTGGTCGGCACCCAGGAGGGCCGACCGATCAAGGTCGAAGGCAATCCCGCGCATCCGGCCAGCCTGGGGGCGACCGATGCCTACGCCCAGGCCTCGGTGCTGCAGTTGTGGGATCCCGACCGCTCGGCGGTCGCCCGCCGCCGCGCCGCGGGGGCGCCGCCGGGCGCGTCCACCGCGTCCAGCTGGGCCGAGTTCGAACAGGCCTGGCGCGCGCGGCCCCGCGGTGGCTTGCACGTGCTCACCGGCCCGCTCACTTCGCCGACCGAGCGCGCGCTTCTCGCTGCGCTGCTCGCGCGCGAGCCCGGGGCCCGCTGGCACGTGCATGCGCCCGGCGCCGACGCGGCCGCCGCGGAGGGGACGCGGATAGCCTTCGGACGTGATGCCAGGCCCATCTGGCACCTGGATCGCGCGCGTTGCGTGCTGGCCCTCGGGGCCGACCCGTTCGCCGAAGGCCCGGGCGCCGTCCGTCAGGCGATGGATTGGGCGCGCGCGCGGTCCGCAGCGCGGGACGCGGGTGCGCTGCCGGCGGCGCTGCTGGCCGCCGAGGTCGCGCCGGGCCTGTTCGGCGCCCGCGCCGACCGCCGCGTCGCGCTGGCGCCGGCGCGCATCGAGCAGGCGCTGCGTCGTATCGCCGCCCCCTGGGTTCCCGAGGCGGGAACGCCGCCAGCCACCGATCCCGCCGTGGCCGACTTCGAGCGGCGCACCCTGGCCGCGTTGCATGGCGCGGGCGCGGACAGCGTCGTCATCGCCGGCCCCGACCTTTCGCGCGAGGCCCACGCGCTTGTCCTCGCGCTGAACCAGCGCCTGGGGGCGGTCGGGCGCGGCGTCGACTTCATCCCCCCGCCGGATGCAGCACCCGACGCGGGCACCCTGGCCGAACTGGTGGATGCGCTGCACGCCGGCACCGTCGTCACCTTGCTCGTGCTCGGCGCCAACCCCGCCTTCGAGTCGCCCGGTGCCTTGGAAGTCGCCTCGGCGCTGCCGCGCGCCAGGCTGCTGGTGCACGCGGGGCTGCACGTCGACGAGACGGCCGCGCTGGCCGACTGGCACCTGCCCCTCTCGCACGCCTACGAGCAATGGGGGGACGCCCTCGCGCACGACGGCACGGCCAGCCTGCAGCAGCCCGCCATCGCCCCGCTGTACGACACGCGCTCGACGAGCGAGCTCCTCGCGCTGCTGGCCGACGATCCGCAGCGCGACGGCCGCGGCCTCGTGCGCCGGCAGTGGCAACGACGAACCCGCCTGGGGGCTGCCGCTTTCGAAGGGTTCTGGCAGGAGTCGGTGCGCTCGGGCGTGATCGCGAACTCGGCCTTCCCCGCGCTGGCGCTGCCCGCGGCGCGGGTCGCGCCCCTCCCGGCGTCGGCGCCGCCGCCCCTGGTCGCACGCTTCGCCTCCGACCCCGCGACGCATGGCGGCGAATACGCCAACAACGGCTGGCTGCAGGAGCTGCCGCGTCCATTCTCCAAGCACACCTGGGACACGCCGCTGCTGATGGGCCCGCGCACGGCGCGGCGTCTCGGTCTCGGCACGGGCGACGTCGTGCAGGCCGAGGTCTTCGGGCGCGCGCTGCGCGCCCCCGTGTGGGTCGAGCCGCTGCATGCCGAGGACGTGTTCACGCTGCCGCTGGGCGGCGGCCGGCGCGCGGCCGGCCACGTGGGCGACGGCGTCGGCGTCGATGCCTGGCCGCTGCGCCCCGTCGATGCCGCGCTCGCCCCCCTCGCCATCACGCGCACCGACGCACGCCACGCCTTCGCCACCACGCAGAAGGGCTTCTCGCAGGAAGGCCGGGAACTGGTGCGGACGCTGCCACCCGGCGCGGCGCTCGCGGCCGAGCCCGCGCGCGCCGCGCTGTACCCGCCCTTCGCCAGCCCGGTGCATGCGTGGGCGATGAGCATCGACCTCGACACCTGCATCGGCTGCAACGCCTGCACGATCGCCTGCCAGGCCGAGAACAACATCCCCGTGGTCGGACGCGACGAGGTCGAGCGAGGCCGCGCGATGCACTGGATCCGCGTGGATCGCTACGAGGGCACCGCCGACGGCGGCAGCCGCTTCCAGCCCGTGCCCTGCATGCATTGCGAGGAGGCGCCCTGCGAGCTCGTCTGCCCGGTGGGCGCCACCGTGCACGACAGCGAGGGCCTGAACGTGCAGGTCTACAACCGCTGCATCGGCACGCGCTTCTGCTCCAACAACTGCCCGTACAAGGTGCGACGCTTCAACTTCCTGCAGTTCTCGGACAAGACGCACGAAACGCTGGCCGCGCAGCGCAACCCGGACGTCACGGTGCGCGACCGCGGCGTGATGGAGAAGTGCAGCTACTGCGTGCAGCGCGTCGCGCGCGCGCGCCAGCACGCCGAGCGCACCGGCGTCGCGCTCGTCGACGGCGACGTCGTCACGGCCTGCCAGGGCGCCTGCCCGACGCGCGCGATCCGCTTCGGCGACCTGAACGATCCCGGCAGCGACGTCGTGCACGCCAAGGCCTCGCCGCGCCACTACGCGCTGTTGGGCGAGCTGAACACGCGGCCGCGCACGACCTACCTCGCCCGCGTCGAGGCGAAGGAATGAGCCGGCCCGCCGTCTCGCACGGCAGCGATGTCCTGCGTCCGGGCTGGGGGTATGCGGACGTCACGGACAAGATCGCTGGCATCGTGCTCACGCGGCGCCCAGGGCGCGTCTGGGTCGGCGCCTTCTTCGCGACGTTGGCAGGAACGCTCGCCTACCTGGCCGCGATGGGCGTGCTGTTCTGGAAGGGCGTCGGGCTCTGGGGCATCCGCATGCCGGTCGCCTGGGGCTTCGCGATCGCGAACTTCGTATGGTGGGTCGGCATCGGCCACGCCGGCACGTTCATCTCGGCGGTCCTGTTGCTGCTGCGCCAGAAGTGGCGCACGTCCATCAACCGCTTCGCGGAGGCGATGACGCTGTTCGCGGCCGCCATGGCAGGCCTGTACCCCATCCTGCACCTCGGCCGCCCGTGGTTCTTCTACTGGATCGTGCCTTACCCGGACCGCATGAACGTCTGGCCGCAGTGGCGCAGCCCGCTGGTGTGGGACCTGTTCGCGATCTCGACCTACCTGCTCGTCTCGGCGCTGTTCTGGTACCTGGGCATGCTGCCCGACCTGGCCACCCTGCGCGACCGCGCGCGGGCGCGCTGGAAGCGCGTCGCCTACGGCCTGGCAGCGCTCGGCTGGCGCGGCGAGGCCCGCCACTGGGCGCGCCACGAGTCGGCCTACCTGCTGCTGGCCGGCATCGCCACGCCGCTCGTGGTCTCGGTGCATTCGGTCGTCTCGCTCGACTTCGCCATCGGCAACACACCCGGCTACCACTCGACGCTGTTCCCGCCCTACTTCGTCGGCGGCGCGCTGTTCTCGGGCTTCGCGATGGTGCTGACGATCGCCATCCCGCTGCGGCACGCGTTCAAGCTGCACGACTTCATCACCGACGTGCACCTCGACCACGCGGCCACGGTGCTGCTCGCCACGGGCGCGGTGGTGGCCTACGGCTACGCGGTCGAGACCTTCTTCGCGTTCTGGTCGGGCGACCGCTTCGAGCGCGCCATGGTCGTGGACCGCTGGACCGGCGTGTACGCCCCATGGTACTGGTTGATGATCGCCTGCAATGTCGCGCTGCCGCAGCTGCTGTGGTGCAAGCGCGTGCGGCGCAGCGCAGCCGCGCTGTTCGCACTCGCGCTCGCCGTGAACCTCGGGATGTGGCTGGAGCGCGTGACCATCGTCGTGCAGAGCCTGCACCATGACTACCTGCCCTCGGCCTGGGGCGACTTCTGGCCGACGGCGTGGGACTGGATCTTCCTGCTCGGGTCGATCAGCACCTTCGCGTGGCTGTTCCTGGTCTTCGTGCGGCTGCTGCCGGCGATCTCGATCTCCGAGATGCGCGAGCTGGTGAAGGAGACGTCATGACGGGCGATTCGCCGTGGGGACTGATGGCGGAGTACGCGTCCGCCGAGGATCTGGTAGGCGCGGCGCGCGCCGCGCGCGAGGCCGGGTTCCGCGACGCGGAGGCCTATGCGCCCTTCCCCGTGGAGGGGCTGCCCGAGGCCCTGGGCTTCCACGGCAGCAAGGTGCCAGTGGTGACCTTCTTGGGCGGTCTCGCGGGCGGTGTCGGTGGCTACCTGATGCAGTGGTACACCGCAGTGGTTTCCTTCCCCGAGGAGGTGGGCGCGCGGCCGCTGCACAGCTGGCCGATGTTCGTGCCGGTGACCTTCGAGCTCGCCGTGCTGGGCGCCGCCCTCGCGGCCTTTGTCGGTGTGCTGGCGATGAACCGGCTGCCGCGCCTCGCGCACCCCATCTTCGACGCGCTCGACTTCGAGCTCGCCACGCGCAACCGCTTCTTCCTGTGCCTGCGCACGGACGATCCGGCCTTCGAACCGGCACGCGCCGCGGCCCTGCTGGACGCCACGCATCCGCTGCGGCGCGTGGAGGTGGCGCGATGAGAGTCGCGCTCGCGCTGCTGTGCGCCGCCTGCGGCCTGGCCGGGTGCGAGCGCCTGATGCGCGACATGTACGATCAGCCTCGCCCCGGCCCCGACGCCGGCAGCGGCCTGTTCGCCGACGGCAAGGCCTCGCGCCCGCCGCCACCGGGCAGCCTGGCGATCGCGTCCGGCGACCTGGCCAGCACCAGCGGCGGCCTGCACGGCCGCGAAGACCTGCGCGCCCGCGCCGCGGCCGAGGCCGCCTCGGCGCCGCCCCCCGCCTCGCCCACCCTGCTGGCGCGGGGCCACTCGCGCCACGACATCGCCTGCGCCCCTTGCCACAGCCCGCTCGGCGACGGCGACGGGATGATCGTGCGGCGCGGCTTCCCGCGCCCGCCCGACTACGGCGAGGCGCGCCTGCGCGACGCGCCCGACCGCCACCTCTACGACGTCATCAGCGCCGGCTACGGCGCGATGCCCTCCTACGCCGACCGCCTGGCGCCCGAGGACCGCTGGGCCGTCGTCGCCTACGTGCGGCAGTTGCAGCGGGCGCGGCCCGTGATCGCATCGGCCTCCGCCACCGTGCCGGAGCCCGCCCGATGAATGCCGCGCCCCGCTGGCTGCTGCCGCCCCGGGCCGACGCGGTCGCGCTCGCCGCGCTGGTGCTCGCGCTGCCCGGCCTGTGGCTGGCCCCCACGATGTTCTTCGCCTGTTGGCTGGCCGCGTGGTGGTACTGGATGGGCGTGGCCCTGGGCGCGCTCGTCAACGCCTGGATCCACGCGCTCACGGGCGGCCGCTGGGGCCTGGCGCTGGGCCTGTTCGCCCGGCCGCTCGCGCGCCGCGTGCCTTGGCTGGTGATCGCGGGCCTGCCGCTCGCGGCGGGCCTCGCGCGCGTCTTCCCGTGGGCCGGCACGGGCGACTGGACGCTGGGCATCGACCTGCCGGACTTCCAG
>Ga0209051_1002445_pt1 | contig 13327 bp, 8 predicted proteins | sample AraplaCvi_mMS_r2_2_FD_184286 | JGI IMG/M metagenome (GOLD analysis project Ga0209051, IMG submission 184286) | Arabidopsis root microbial communities from North Carolina, USA - plate scrape MF_Cvi_mMS_r2 (SPAdes) (version 2) | ecosystem: Host-associated > Plants > Roots > Endosphere | place: USA...
CCGGACATCATCGCCCGTTTCGTGGCGCAGCATCCGCGCGTGCGTGTGCATTTGCGCAATGACGGGCCGTCGAACACGATGCAGCCGGTCATCAACGGAGAGGTCGATTTCGGGCTCGGCTTCAATATCCCGGCGACGCCCGGCATCCGCACGCTTGCCAATTTCGACATACCGATCGGGGTGGTGATGCCGCCGGGGCATCGGCTGGCGGCGGAAGAGGGGCCTGTCGACCTCGCGGACGTCGTGCAGGAACCGCTTGTGCTTGCGCAGCCCGGAACCAGCCTGCGCAACGTCATCAACCTGGCGCTTTCGCCGCTGTCGGTCGCTGTGGAGCCGCTGGTGGAAAGCAATGCCTCGGAAATGCTCAAGAAGCTGGTCAGGGCCGGCACGGGGCTGACGCTGCTCAATCCGCTCGACGTGCTGCCGGAGTGCCGAAGCGGCGAGCTGATCTTCCGGCCGATCGCCAATCCACATGCCCGCCACCAGCCGATGAAGCTTTTCGCCCGGGCGCGGACCACGCTCGACACGGCGACCAGCCTGTTCGTGGAGTTCCTGCTGTCGGAACTGGCAGCCATGGTGGCCGAACTGCAGGCCAAGGGCCATCTGCCGCCCCAGCCGCACGGCCGGGACGCGCAGCGCGACGAAGGTTAGCCGGAATAGAGTTCGTCGAGCGCGAAGGTTTCGAACTCGCGCAGCATCTCGATGAAGCCCGCGACCTGATGGCGGCAGATGATCGCGCCCTTTTCGGCGGTGCCCTTCGAGGCGTCTCCGACGACGCCGTTGGGATTCAGATCGTGCGCCAGCCACGACAGCACATGCGGCGGGGCCGGCTGCATGTATTTCGAGCGGCTTTCCGCCTTGGAGACGAAGTTCTGCGCCCTGTCCATGCGCACCAGTTCGGGGCGGAAATGCAGCATCAGCGAGGTTTCCACTTCGCCGCCATGGATGCCGTATTTCTGCTCGTGCTCGCTGATCAGGCCCGGCGGGTGGCCGAAGCGGCCCCATTGCGTGCCGATCACGGCCATCTTGTAACGGACCCGCAGTTCGCGGCCGACAATGCTCATGATGTCGACATTGCCGCCATGCGAATTGACGAATACGAGCTTCCTCACACCGGCCTCCGCCACCTTGGCACCGATCGCGGTCCAGGCGGGGATGAGGATTTCCGGGCCGAAGGACAGCGAGCCGGGGCCGTAGACATGTTCGTTCGCCTTGCCGATCTCCTGGGTGGGAAGCACGAGGAAATCGAGGTCTTCGGGGCGCTGGGCCTTCAGTTCGGCCAGCATGCCGTTGGCGATCGCCACGTCGGTCGCGATCGGCAGGTGCGGGCCGTGCTGCTCGGTCGAGGCGATCGGCAGGATGGCGATGGTCTTGTCGGGCGAAAGGCCGGCGAAATCGAGTGTGTTGAGTTCGTTCCAGTAAAATGGCTTGCCCATGCTGTCCTGCCTTTGTGCGTCCGGTTTTCGAGGGTTAGGAGATCGGGCACGTCTCGAAAAGCATCAATTTCCGCCTGCGCCGCTGCCTTTTTGAGTGCGCACCTTATGGCCCCGCGTGTCAATTCGGGAAAAAAGCTGATTTCGCTAAAATTGCATCTATCGGTTTAAGCGCCCCGAAATGCCGTTCGGCTAGCGTGGGCTTATCCAAGAAACGGCGTCCAAGCCGTCCGCAGAACAGGGTGCAGAGCCATGATCAAGAAGCTCATCATTTCCGCCATCGTCCTGACGGCGCTCATCGTTGGCAAGGAATCACGGGCAGCGGGTGTCGGCGGTTTCGCCCGCGCGCTGTCCGAAAACGTGGCCGTGGAGCGCCATGACGGCGCGATGACCGGCATGCCGGCGACGCTGACATTTTCCGAGCGACGCGAATTGCTCAGGGTGAATTCCGCGGTCAACGGTGCGATGTCCGAGCTCGACAGCTATTTCGATACGGTGACCGGCGTGCCTTTCGCGAAGATCCGCGCCAGTGCCTGCATCGATTGCGCCGACCTCAAGCGCGATCACCTGATCTCGCTCGGCTGGCCGCCGGCGGTCCTGCGGATCGAATACGCAATCGGCGACGAAGGCCGTATCGAACGGGTGCTGGCGATTGCGACCGGCCGCGGCAAGATGATCCTCTGCCATGATGGCGCGATGATCGACATGTCCCGCGATCAGGTGCGCCGCCCGACCGGCGGGCGTGGTATGATCATTCCTACCAGTCATCTTATCTAATCCGGAGCGGCTCTCCTCGCTCCCGTCCGTTGCAGCACGACGGACCGGCCCGCCACCCTCTTTCGGGAGGCGGGCTTTCGCCATTCGGGGGATGTGATGCTCAAGTTGCGGAAACGATTCCAGAGTCTTGCGGAACGCCTTGTATTTAATCGAATATTTAATGTTTTATACGAGGTTGTATTATCTCTCCCGTCCAAGTCGAGAGAAGCTGCCGGGTGGTTAAGCGATTGTCCGAATTGCTGATTGCCCGCAAACCGAGCGGCGAGTGTTTTAAATAAGGAGTGATGCAGGTGCGGATTTCAATCAAGCATACTTTGATACTGGCGTTCGTCGTCCTAAGCCTGGGCATACTGGGTCTGATGTCCCGGATGCTGTCTCAGGAAATCGGCCGCTATCAAAATTCCACCCGGCTCTCGGAATTGGCTCAACTCGATGAAGCGCTGTTCAACGCGCTGATCGGCCTGCGCGGCGAACGCGGCGGCATATCCTCGGCCATCAAGCTCGAGCCTGCGGAGGTCGCGTCCAGCCGCAAGAACATGGATACCGGCCGCGAGTCGATGGACAAGGCCTTTTCGGGCGTGAAGAGCCTGGCGGCCGATATCGAGCCGGCGAGCCTGCGCGGCGCAATTTCCCCGGTTCTGAGCGCCTATACGCAGTGGGCCGGCTACCGCGCCAATATCGACACGGCGCTGAGCCAGGCCGTCAAGGATCGTGATCCGGCGCTCGGCAAGAACGTGCTCGCACTCGCCGACACGATGCTGGCCGATCTCGAAAAGGTCGCCAACCAGGTGGAAGCCACCATCAATGCGCGCGGGCCGGGGATGATCATGTTCACCCAGATACGCTCGCTTGCCTGGACGGCGCGCACGCAGCTCGGCACCGCCAACTCCACCTTCGTCAACGCCCTGATCGCCAAGCAGCCGCTTGCCGCCGACAAGCTGACGGAAATCGCGGTTCAGGATGCGCGCGTGGCGACCGCATGGGACGTCATCACCCAGCTTTCCAACGCGGAGACGACCCCGGACAAGATCAAGACGCTCTACCGGACAGCGCAAACCACATATTTTGCAGGACCTTATGCCGATCAGCGCAACGCTGCCCTGAAGGCGTTCCAGGCCGGCAAGCCCTTCGACATGGCGGTCGACGACTGGCGCAAGCCCGCCGCGCCGGCGCAGGGTTCGGTCGCCGATCTGGCCTCCGCCGCCCTCGACGAGATGACGAGGCTGACGGCCGAAGAGGTTGCTTCCGCGACGCGGTCGATCACCATCTACAGCATTGCGACCGTCATCGCCTTTGCGCTCTCGCTTCTCGGCATCTACACCGTCATCGTGCGGATCGCCAATCCGATCAGCCGGTTGACGGGTGTGATGCGCACGCTGGCCGGCGGCGAGCTTTCCGTCGAGATCCCGGGTGCCGGCCGCAGCGACGAGATCGGCGACATGGCGCGCGCAGTGGAAATCTTCCGCGAAGCGGCGCAGCAAAACCGCCAGCTCGAGGCGGACGCCGAACACTCCCGCAAGGCGGCCGAGGCCGAACGCGTCGAGTTCCAGCGCAGGGCGGAAGCCGAAGCCGAGGAGCGTCTGACCCAGGCCACGTCCGAGCTCGCCTATGGCCTGCAGCGCCTTGCTGCCGGCGATCTGCTGTGCGAGATCGACAGGGAGTTCTCCGAGCAGTTCGAATCCCTGCGTCATGACTTCAACAGCTCGGTCCGCCAGTTGCGGAACGCGCTCGAAGGCGTGAACCGGACCGCCCAGGGCGTCCGCAGCGGCAGCGACGAAATCTCGACCGCTTCCGACCAGCTTTCGAAGCGGACGGAACAGCAGGCCGCATCGCTGGAGCAGACAGCGGCGGCGCTCGAAGAGGTGACGACCAATGTGAAGCAGACCTCGGAAAGAGCAAGCGAGGCGCGGGAAATCGTCCGCGATGCAAGCTCCCGCGCTCAGAATTCGAGCACCGTCGTTTCCAACGCGGTCAACGCGATGCAGAAGATCGAGATGGCGTCCAACCAGATCAGCCAGATCATCGGGGTCATCGACGAGATCGCCTTCCAGACCAACCTGCTTGCCCTCAATGCAGGCGTCGAAGCCGCCCGCGCCGGAGAGGCGGGCAAGGGATTTGCGGTTGTCGCCCAGGAAGTCCGCGAACTGGCGCAGCGCTCTGCCAAGGCCGCCAAGGAGATCAAGACCCTGATCGGCAATTCCGAGGCCGCCGTCACCCAGGGCGTCGTTCTCGTCAACGATACGGGCGAAGGCCTCAGGGAGATCGCGCAGCTTGTCGCTGCGGTCAACCAGCACATGGAAGCGATCGCCATTGCCGCGAGCGAACAGGCCTCCGGTCTGTCGGAAATCAATACGTCCGTGAACCATATGGACCAGATGACCCAGCAGAATGCGGCGATGGTCGAGGAAATGAATGCGGCGGGCGCGTCCCTCGCGCAGGAAAGCAGCCGTCTTTCGGAACTGCTGGCGCGCTTCGAAGTAAGCCGGCAGAACGCGCGCGACCAGCGGTCGTTCGCACCCGCAAGGCTGGCGATGGCCAGCTGAGGACGCATCTGCCGGCCGGCCTTCCCGCCTCCTTATCAGGCGGCGGGATTCCATCGGTCAAGGATTTCTGGACCGCAGGCCCGTTTTGAACGGGCCGGCGGTTTCCGTTTTCGGGAGGCGCCGTCAGGCTGTGCGGGGTTTTCCCCATTCGGCGATGGCGATGCCGCCGAGGGCCAGTACCAGCGCGGCGATGTGGAAGAACTGCAGGCGCTCGCCGATGATGGCGACCGACAGCAGCGTGCCGAATACCGGCACGAGATTGATGAACAGTCCGGCGCGGTTGGCACCGATCTGCTCGACACCCTTGATGTAGAGCACCTGCGCGATCAGCGAGGCGAAGATGCCGGTATAAAGCACCACGATCCAGCCTTCGGTGTCGGGCCAGACCAGCCGGTCGTTCGAATATTCCCAAAATACCAGCGGCAGGGAGAAGATCATCGCGAAGAAGGCGGGGATCGCCATCAGCGTGCGCCAATCGATCCTGGGGCGCCATCTGAGCGCCACCGTATAGACCGCATAGGCGACGACCGCGATCATCATGATGGCGTCGCCGGAATTGACGGTGAGCGTCACCAACGCGCCGAGATCCCCGTGGACGGCGGTAAGCACGCCGCCGAGAAGCGTCAGGGTAAAGCCGAGGATCTGGGCCCAGGACACCTTCATCCGGAACAGGACGAAGTTGATGATGAAGATCAGCACCGGGATGACTGCCTGCTCGACCGTCACGTTGATCGCCGTCGTGTAGTTGACGGCCGTATAGAGCGCCGCGTTGAAGACGACATAACCGACGACGCCGAGGAACAGGAGAATCGGCAGGTTCTTCCTGACGACCGGCCAGTCCTTGACGAGCTGCGGCACGGAGATGGCGAAGATGATGGCGACGGCGAAAAACCAGCGCCAGAAAGTGAGCATCATCGGACTGACATGGCCGACGGCGAGCTTGCCCGCTACCGCATTGCCGCCCCAAGCCAGGGTAGCAATGACGAGCGAAAGATATGCCTTTTTATGCAAAACGGTCTCCGGAGCCGGAATATGGCCGCGATTTCAGGGGTGGCGGCGGGGAAATAGCGTGCGGTTCACGCTTTTGTCACGTAAAAACCATGGCTGAGTGACAAACAGGTCGCTTTCCGTCGGCCGAGGCTTTATAGATGCGGCCGTTTGCAGTGCCCTTGAACGGGTTCTCTCCGCCAAAGGCAGTGCATGTAAAATCAAATTGGCGCATCGACCGTATATCAATATTGATCTACGGAAGGTGCGCGTGTGGTCGCGTGGGGCTTTGCCCGCAATACAGGAAACGCAGATGACGAACGTAGTCGTGGTTGGTTCGCAATGGGGTGACGAAGGCAAGGGCAAGATTGTCGATTGGCTTTCCGAACGTGCCGATGTCGTGGTGCGTTTCCAGGGCGGTCACAATGCGGGCCATACGCTCGTCATCGACGGTGTCAGCTACAAGCTCTCGCTGCTGCCTTCGGGCATTGTCCGTCCCGGCAAGATCGCCGTGATCGGCAATGGCGTCGTGCTCGATCCGCATGCGCTTTTGGCGGAAATCGAGAAGCTCGGCGCCCAGGGCGTGAAGGTGACCCCGGAGAACCTGCGCGTTGCCGATAACGCCACGCTGATTCTGTCGCTGCACCGCGAACTCGACGGCATGCGCGAAGATGCCGCCTCCAACAGCGGCACCAAGATCGGCACGACCCGCCGCGGCATCGGCCCGGCCTATGAGGATAAGGTCGGCCGCCGCGCCATCCGCGTCATGGACCTCGCCGATCTCGAAACGCTGCCGGGCAAGGTGGATCGCATCCTCACCCATCACAACGCCCTGCGCCGCGGCCTCGGCGAGAATGAGGTCTCGCACGAGGCGATCATGCAGGAACTGACCTCGATCGCCGACCGCGTATTGCCCTTCCGCGAAACCGTCTGGGAACTGCTCGACAAGCAGCGCCGCAAGGGCGCGCGCATCCTGTTCGAAGGCGCGCAAGGCTCGCTGCTCGATATCGACCACGGCACCTATCCGTTCGTCACCTCGTCGAACACGGTCGCCGGCCAGGCGGCCGCCGGTTCCGGCATGGGCCCGGGCGCGCTCGGCTACATCCTCGGCATCACCAAGGCCTATACGACCCGCGTCGGCGAAGGCCCGTTCCCGACCGAGCTCAAGGACGAGATCGGCCAGTTCCTTGGCGAGAGGGGCCATGAATTCGGCACCGTGACGGGCCGCAAGCGCCGTTGCGGCTGGTTCGACGCGGCACTCGTGCGCCAGTCGGTCGCCACCAACGGCATTACCGGCATCGCGCTCACCAAGCTCGACGTGCTGGACGGCCTCGACGAACTGAAGATCTGCGTTGGCTACAAGCTCGACGGCCAGCAGATCGATCACCTTCCCGCCAGCCAGGGCGCCCAGGCTCGTGTCGAGCCGATCTACGTCACGCTCGAAGGCTGGAAGGAATCGACCGTCGGGGCTCGCTCCTGGGCAGACCTGCCGGCCCAGGCAATCAAATATGTCCGCCAGGTGGAGGAATTGATCGGCGCGCCGGTTGCCCTACTTTCCACCAGCCCGGAGCGGGACGACACCATACTTGTGACCGACCCGTTTGAAGATTAAAGTCAAGAATTGATTACCATTCGGCCGGCCTTCGGGCCGGCTTACATGAGAAAGTGCTGATGGCTGATTTTGTAGCGGTGATCCGCCGCGCCGTTGACGGTCTGGCGAACAATACGCCGGAGATGCGTGCGAAGGTCTATGACAAAGCTCGTGGCGCCGTGCAGCGGCAACTCGAGAACATGAAGCCGCGTCCGCCTGAAGACATGCTGCGGCGGCAGTTGGAGAAGCTCGAAGCCGCGATCGTCGATGTCGAGAGTGAACATGCTGAAGCGCTGGAGGCGGTAGCCGACGAGGCGGCCGCCTTCGATAGCCAGCCGACCGGCGAAGTGTCGGCCGAGCACCAGGTCGAAGAAACAGAACAGGCCTCCGAATACCGCGATGAGCAACCCGCTGCCGGGGAGGCCGAAGCCGAATCGGCGCCGGCACCGGTCGTTCAAGGGGAGCGGCCCGTCTTCTACGAGGACGGCTATGAAGAGCCGGCACCGGCCGTCGTTCATGCCGAGCCCGCCGGGCCTGAGCCCGTCGAACAGGAGCCTGTCCATGTCGAGCCGCCGGTGTCCGAGCCGACCGTCCACCATGAGGAAGAAGCGGTAGCCGAGACTGCCGGTCACGAGGAGCCTGCCGCCCAGCAATATGGCGACTGGCGGGACGACGTGCCGTCGGAAGAGCCGGCCCCTTACCATCACCCTGAACAGGTGCCCGAGCCTTCGCAGGCTTTCGATGAAAGCAGGATCGAGTTCCCGACAGCGGTACCCATGCCGGCGTCGGAGCCGGTTGTGCCGGAACCGGTCCATCCCGAGCCCGCGGCTGCCGAGCCTGCCGCGGCTCCCGTAGTCGAGAGCGAAACGGCGGAGGATGATTTCCCGTATCCGACGCGCGGCGAGCAGCCCGTCCAGCAGGCGGCTCCCGAGCCTGTGCAAGAGTGGCACAACGAGCCGCATCCCTTCGAAGGCCAGCATCCCGTCGAGGAACGGTTCGAGGTCGAGCAGCCGGTCGAGGCCTATCAGCCGCCGGAGCCCCCCTCGGCGACCGAGCCAGCCAGGCAGGTTGAAGAGGATTGGGGCTGGGAAGTGCCGGCACAGTCCGAGCCTGCGACGCCGAGCCAGGAGGCGGTCGCGGCCATTGCATGGAGCGATGTGCCGGAACTCGTCACGGCCGGCCCGGTCGTGCCGATCGATCATGGACATGGCGATCATGGGCATGGTGCGACGGCCGCTCCCGTCGACGCGCATTTCGACGCGGAGACCCATGTGGCGGCCGATACCGTCCGCATGCCTCCCGTCGCCGATCTTCCCGAGCTCGGGCAGCAACCGGGCGCGACGGCAGCGGAAGGGGCCGTAGCGGCGGCTGCCGCCATCGATCCCTTTGCGGAATATCTCGACCAGCAGCAGCCCAAGGCGGCTGCCGCTGCGCCCGCCAAACCGGCAGACAGCGATCCGTGGGGCGATCTCGAGGAACTGATCGGCTTCAACAAGGATGCGCAGTCCTCTTCGGGCGGTGCGCGCAGCACGCTTCACACGGATGCCGATGCGGACGACCTGATGCATGCGCCGGCGAGGCCCTATCGGGTCACCCCGGTGCGCAAGCGCAATTATGCCGGGATCGTCCTGGCGATCGTCGGCCTCGTTCTCGTCGGCGGCGGCGGTTATGCGATCTGGATGAACCGCGACTCGCTGAACGACATGGTCGACGGCCTCATTCAGTCGAGCCTGCCGGCCAGCCAGACGGCACAGCAGGCACCGGCGCCCGCACCCTCCACACCGCAGCCCAACCGCACTCCTTCGACGCCTTCCACCCCGGCGACGCCGTCTCAGAACGGTGCGGCCAACACGCCGGCGCCTGGCGCGCCGCGCGCCGCGGACGGATCGGCGGCCGGAAGCAAATTCACGCAGCGGCTGATGGCCGACGGCAGCGAGGTCGATGCGGGACCGGGTGTCACCGCCGGCCTGGCGCAGAATGCCGAAGGTCAGTCGGTGGCGCAGCTCAACGCTCCGCCCGCCAACCCTGCGGCGCAGCAGGCGCCCGCTCCGAACGCCCCGGCTGCGCCCCCGCGCGCTCCGAACGGCAGCGCCAATGCGGCGCCGGTGCCGGCCCAGACGCCGCCGGTTGTGCCGGCGCCGAATGCCGCCGTACCGCCCGCCGGCACGCCTTCGGCGAACCCGGCGGATGCGCCGGCACTCGCCGGCCAGAAGATCTTCCTCTACGAGGAACGGATCGGCCAGACCGCGCCGACGGCCATCGATGGCTCCGTCTCCTGGTCGCTGCAGCGCGAGGCAGGTGCGAACGGCCGGCAGGAACCGGTCGTCCAAGGCCGGATCAACGTGCCGGGCAGGGGGCTGACGGCCCTGATGACCTTCAAGCGCAATACCGACCCGTCCCTGCCTGCGAGCCATCTGGTCGAAATTGTTTTCGCCGTGCCGCCGGATTTCGAAGGCGGCGCGATCGAAAGCGTGCAGCGCATCGCCATGAAGTCGAGCGAGCAGGATCGGGGCAACGCGCTGATCGCGGTGCCCGCCAAGATCACCGACGACTTCCACATGATCGCGCTCAACGATTTCCCGGACGCCCGCTCGACCAATATCGAACTCCTGCGCAGCCGCAACTGGATCGATATCCCGATCGCCTATCGCAACGGCCGCCGCGCGCTCCTGACCCTCCAGAAGGGCCCGGACGGCGAACGCGCCTTCAACGACGCGATCCGCGAATGGGCCACGCTCGGGGCGACCGCCAGCGGGCAGTAAGATGGGGGAAGTGTCGCGAACCCGGGTTCGCGACACTTCTGCTCTAGAGCGACCTGCCTGCGCGCGCCATGCCGTGTGCGACCAGGCGGTCGATGATCTCGGGATAACTGACGCCGCTTACCTCCATCACCTTGGAATACATGCTGATGTTGGTGAAGCCAGGGATCGTGTTGAGTTCGTTGACGAGAACCCGCATGTCCGGCGTAACGAAGAAGTCCGCGCGCGCCATGCCGTCGCAGCCAAGCGCGCGAAATGCCCTTTTGGCAATGGCACGGATTTCGTCCTCGATCTCCTGGGGCAATTCCGCCGGCACCTTCAGCGCTGCGCCGTCACCATCGATATATTTGGCGTCATAGGTGTAGAAGCCGTGGGTTTCGGCAGGGATGATTTCCCCGGTCCGGGACACGAAGAGCCCACCCTTGCTATCTTCAAGAACCGCGCATTCGATCTCACGGCCGCGAATAAATTCCTCGGCGAGAAGCTTGCGGTCATGGCGGAAGCCCTCCGAAAGCGCCGCTTCATAATCCGCCCTGCCCGAAACTTTGCTGACGCCCACCGAGGAGCCCTGGCGGGCCGGCTTGATGAAGAGGGGGAGGCCGAGTGCTTCTTCCAGCTCCCCGAAATCCGGCAGCGTGCCCTGATGAATCGTGACCGATCGTGCCACCGGGACGCCAGCCTCGATGAAGAGGCGTTTGGCGATATCTTTGTCGAGGGCGTTGACAGAGCCGGGAATGCCGCAGCCCGCAAGCGGCACGCCTGCCACCTCGGCCAGCCCCTGGGCCGCACCATCTTCGCCATGGATGCCATGCAGGACGGGGAAGATGATGTCTATCCCCGTCAGTTCATAGGGAGAGCCATGCTCGGGAGATGCAAGCGCCCGTCCACGTCCTCCAGGGATGAAGCAGAGTTCCGTCCCGCTGATGGGTCGCGCGAGCGCTCCGTCCTCGAAGGCGCTCAGCAGCCATTGCCCTTCACGGGTGACGAAAACCGGGACGGCATCGTATTTTCCCGGATCCAGCGCGTGCATGACGTTGGTGGCTGAAAGCACCGATACTTCATGCTCCGCAGAGCGCCCGCCAAATAATACACAAATACGCAATCTGTTCGAAATGTCGGTCATGAATATCCTTCCCATCCGATTGTCACGGAGAATCTCGGTTCTCGGCCGGGTTCCGTGCGAGATATCTGCGACGCAGAATCCGGATATTCTGCGACGGCCCTAGGCGTCCGATATCTTTCGCGGAGATATTTTTCCGCCCTCCGGAATAGAATTCCGCAAAGGCGCCAAAAGAAAAGGGGCCGCCAAAGCAGCCCCTTTTTGATGTCGGCGCCGAGCCGGATTTACGCGTCGACGACGCGCAGCGCATTGGCCTGGGCAAGCGCCTCCTTCTGAACCGCGTCCTGCACCTTTTCAAAGGCGCGGACTTCGATCTGGCGGACGCGTTCGCGGCTGATGTCGAACTCGGCCGACAGTTCTTCCAGCGTTACCGGATCGTCGGCAAGACGGCGGGCTTCGAAGATGCGGCGTTCGCGGTCGTTCAGGACGCTCAGCGCCCTGGCCAGCATGCGGCGGCGCGTGTCGAGCTCGTCCTGCTCGATCAGCACTTCCTCCTGGCTGTCGTGGTCGTCCACCAGCCAATCCTGCCATTGGCCGGATTCGCCTTCGGTGGCGCGGATCGGCGCATTCAGCGAAGCGTCGCCCGAAAGGCGGCGGTTCATGGAAACCACTTCCTCTTCGGAGACGTTCAGCTTGGTGGCGATCTCGGCCACCTGGTCGGGCTTCAGATCACCTTCGTCGATCGCCTGGATCTTGCCCTTCAACCGGCGCAGGTTGAAGAACAGGCGCTTCTGGTTGGCGGTGGTGCCCATCTTCACGAGCGACCAGGAGCGCAGGATATATTCCTGGATCGAGGCCTTGATCCACCACATGGCATAGGTCGCCAGGCGGAAGCCGCGTTCCGGATCGAACTTCTTGACGGCCTGCATCAGGCCGACGTTACCTTCGGATACGACTTCGCCGATCGGCAGGCCGTAACCGCGATAACCCATGGCGATCTTGGCCACGAGACGCAGATGGCTGGTGACCAGCTTGTGCGCCGCATCCCGGTCGGCATGTTCGGCATACCGTTTCGCCAGCATGTATTCCTGCTGCGGTTCCAGCATGGGAAACTTGCGGATCTCGTCGAGATAGCGGTTGAGGCCGGCTTCACCGGCAGTAATGGAAGGCAAAGTATTGCGGGCCATAAAGCACCCCTTTCCGATCTATATATCGGCTCCCTTTTTGATCTAGCTGTGCATGCTGAAGGCGAGCCAAGCGGCGCGGATCATTCTCGACCCCGCACCGACCCAAGTGACAGATAAGTACGGCAGAACAGTGATTCAAGTCATCACAGAAGCGTTATATCATTACAACTTCGTAATATACGCTGCTGCGGATTTCAACGGTAGACGCGTTCCGACAGGGCCCGCATGCCCGACCGCACCATCAGTTCATAGACCATGCGACGGCTGATCGGATTGTGCAATCGTGTCACTTTCGCGCCGAGGAATTCCGTTTCCACATGGTCGAAGGCAAGAAGGTCCGGAGCCTTAGCGATCGCGTTCAGATAGAATTCGTGGAATTCGTTGCGGCAGACATAGGTCTTATACTTGGTCATGCAGAAGGTCGAGAACATATCCTTGCGGTCGCGCAGGAAGTCCGCGACGCCCACCGTCACCTCCGGCCATGCGGGATTGAACGTATCGTCGAAGGCGATGATGCCGTGATCGGCGAGCGTATCCGTCGCAAGCCGGCTGTCGGCGGCGATGTGCTGCAGCGTATGGCCGCCGTCGATGCTGAAGAAACGGGTGCGGCCGACCTTTCGGGTAATCTCGTCCGCCCGCATCAGCGTGCTGTCGCCTCGGATGACCAGCTCCTCGTCCACGGCCAACCCCAGGCGCCGGCCGTTGGCGATGAACCGCGCATATTGCGTCGATGCAGCGTCAGGCGTCTGGTCGAGATCGAAGAGATCGATCGCCAGGATCCTGTCGCCGTCGCTGATCTTCTTCAGAAGGAAATAGGAGCGCCCGTAAAAGACGCCGATCTCGGCAATGCCACCTTCCAGCCCGCGTTTCTTCTGCGCCCGCAGAAGAGACAGGAAAACCAGCGCGTCGGGCGGATCGATATATCCCTCGATCGTCTGCAGGTCACGAAAGATGAACTTCCGGAGGCCTGTATCCATATCTTCCGCGTCC
>Ga0209051_1002447_pt1 | contig 13312 bp, 10 predicted proteins | sample AraplaCvi_mMS_r2_2_FD_184286 | JGI IMG/M metagenome (GOLD analysis project Ga0209051, IMG submission 184286) | Arabidopsis root microbial communities from North Carolina, USA - plate scrape MF_Cvi_mMS_r2 (SPAdes) (version 2) | ecosystem: Host-associated > Plants > Roots > Endosphere | place...
AGGCGCGAGCGCACGTGCGCGTCGAGCGCGAAGATCGCGCGCTGGCCGAGCGTCATGTGGCCGGCCACGCCGAAGTCCAGCACGATCGCCGCCGTGACCAGCAGCGCCAGGGAAAGCGGCGAGCCGATCGTGGCGAGGTGCGTGATCGCGAAGGCGGCGACGGCGCACAGCATGGCGACGGCGGTGGCCGGGCGGATCCAGCCGCGGTCGGCGACGCTTCCCGCCAGCGGCGCGGCGATCGCGCCCGCGACGCCCGCGAGCGCGAACAGCGCGATGCCGCCCTGCGAGAGCCCGAATGCCGGGCTCGCGAGCAGCAGCGGCGTGGTGGTCCAGAACAGGCTGAACGCGCCGAACATGCAGGCGTGATAGAGCGCGCGCCGGCGCAGCACGGGCATCGTGGCGACGAGATGGCCCATGGATGCGAGCAGCGGCCCGTAGCGCAGCGAGGCGACGGGCGTGCGTGGGGGCAGCAGGCGCGCGAGCACCGCGGCGACCACGATCATCAGGATCGCGGAGGCCTCGAAGATCACCGGCCACGACGACGCCTGCGCGACGAGGCTCGCGACCGGCCGCGCGAGCATGATGCCCAGGAGCAGGCCCGACATCACGTTGCCCACCGCGCGGCCGCGCTGCTCCTCCGAGGCGAGGTGCGCGGCATAGGGCACCAGCACCTGCACGGCGACGCTGCTGATGCCGATCGTCAGCGCCGCCGCGAGGAACTGCGCGGGCGTGGCCGCGAAGGCCGCGCCCGCGAGCGCGAAGGCGCACAGGCCCGTGAGAACGAGCACGAGCCGGCGGTTCTCGACGAGGTCGCCGAGCGGCACGATGAACAGCAGCCCGATCGCGTAACCGATCTGCGTGAGCGTGACGATCAGGCCCGCCTCGCTCGCCTCCATGCCGAGCGTGGCGGCGATGGGGCCGGCGAGCGGCTGGGCGTAGTAGAGGTTGGCGACGACGAGCCCGCACGCCGCGGCGAGCAGCAGCGTGAGCCCGGCCGACGGGCCCTTCGAACCGATCACCTGGCCGCGTCGAGGACGCGCATCGAGAAGTCGACCGCCGTCACGTCCTTCGTGAGCTTGCCGATCGAGATGCGGTCGACGCCGGTCGCGGCGATGTCGCGCAGGCCGGCGAGCGTGACGCCGCCGGACACCTCGAGCAACGCGGCGCCGCGCGTCGCCGCGACGGCCTCACGCATGTCGGCCAGCGAGAAGTTGTCCAGCAGCACGCTCGTGGCGCCGGCCGCGAGCGCCTCGCGCAACTGTGCGATCGACTCGACCTCGATCTGGATCTCCACGCCGGCGTTCAGCGCCAGGGCCCGGGCCATCACCTGCGCGATGCCGCCGGCCGCCGCGATGTGGTTCTCCTTGATCAGGATGCCATGCCACAGCGCGAGCCGCTGGTTGCGGCCGCCCCCCACGCGCACCGCGTACTTCTGCGCCTGGCGCAGGCCGGGCAGGGTCTTGCGCGTGTCGAGCACGGCGCAGCCGCGCGGGCTGGTGGCCGCGCCCTCGATGGCCTCCACGTGGCGGCGCGTGAGCGTGGCCGTGCCCGAGAGAAGCTGGAGGAAGTTGAGCGCCGGGCGCTCGGCGGAGAGCAGGGCGCGCGCGTTGGCCTCGATGCGGCAGACCTCGGTGTCGGCGCTCATGGTCGCGCCCTCGCCGTACTGCCACTGGATGCGGGCGTCCGGATCGAGCTCGTGCAGCGTGGCGCAGAACCAGTCCTGCCCGCACAGCACGGCGGACTCGCGCACGCGCACGGCCGCGTGCACGCGGCGGTCGGCGGGGATCAGCTCGCCCGTCCAGTCCCGGCGGCCGATGTCTTCGTACAGCGCGTCGCGGACGTTGCGCGCACGGGCCTCGGCGAGGGTCTCGTCGTGGTCGAAGTTCATCAGGCGGCTCCGATGCCGGGGACGATGCCGCGCGCGAGCGCGTCGTTGGCGGCGGGGCCGCCCTTGGCGGGCGTCGCGATCGCGCCCGGGTTGGCCGCGACGAAATCGAGCATGCGCTCGATGCAGACCATGGCCTTGCGGCGCACCGGCTCGTCGATCTCCACGACGCCCGATCCCTGCTCGAGGCAGTCGACGAGGCCCTGCAGGCTGTTCATCGCCATCCACGGGCAATGCGCGCAGCTCTTGCAGGTGGCCGAGTTGCCGGCGGTCGGCGCCTCGATCAGCGTCTTGCCCGGCGCGAGCTGGCGCATGCGGTGCAGGATGCCGTTGTCGGTCGCGACGATGTATTCGCGCGCGCTGCCGTTGACGACGGCGTTGAGCATCTGGGAGGTGGAGCCCACGACGTCGGCGAGCTCGACGACGCTGCGGGGCGACTCCGGGTGCACGAGCACCAGCGCGCCGGGGTGCTGCTCCTTCAGCAGCTCCAGCTCGAGGCCCTTGAATTCGTCGTGCACGATGCAGGCGCCGTTCCACAGCAGCATGTCGGCACCGGTCTGCTCCTGGATGTAGCGGCCCAGGTGGCGATCGGGCGCCCAGAGGATCTTCCTGCCCTCGGCCTTCAGGTGGTTGACCACCGCCAGCGCGCAGGAGCTCGTGACCATCCAGTCGGCGCGCGCCTTCACCGCGGCGCTCGTGTTGGCGTAGACGACGACCTCCCGATCGGGATGCGCATCGCAGAAGGCCGCGAAATCCTCGGCAGGGCAGCCGAGATCGAGCGAGCAGGTGGCATCGAGATCGGGCATCAGGATGCGCTTGTCGGGCGAGAGGATCTTCGCCGTCTCGCCCATGAAGCGCACGCCGGCCACGACGAGCGTGCCGTTGGGCTGCGCGCGGCCGAAGCGGGCCATCTCGAGCGAATCGGCGACGCAGCCGCCGGTCTCGAGGGCGAGATCCTGCAGGTCGCCGTCGACGTAGTAGTGGGCGACGAGGGTGGCGTCGTGGGCCTTCAGCAGCTCGATGGCGCGGGCCTTCAGGCGCGCGCGGGCCGCAGGGCCGGGAACGGGGGTGACCTTCGCCCAGGCCTGGGCGGTGCAGGTGGCGCCCGCCGCGTCCTGGCGAGAGTATTCGTAGGTGGCTTGGGTCATGGGGCAGGAATGGCGGGCCGTGCCCGCGGGCAGACCGTCATCCTAATCCAAGGCCGGAAGCTGGCCCGGCGGCAGGGCGTTGAGCGCTGAAGCGGAGGGCGCAAGCGCGCGGCCGCCGCGCTCGGCCGCTCGGAGCAAGGCCGCGCGCCCCCTCGGGGGGCTGTCAGCGGTATTCCGCTGACTGGGGGCGCACATTCAGGGGGAGACGCCGAGCCAGGATTCGTAGAGGCTGTTCCACACGGTCGTGACCGAGCGGTTCAGCGGGCGGGCGTGCAACATGGACGGCGGCGTGCCGGGCCAGTTCAACGCCTCGATCTGCTCTTCCAGGCCGCGGTGATCCGCGCCGAGGTAGAACACCCAGCGCGTGTTCGCCGAGCAGGGCAGGTTGGCGAGGCGGTGCATCTCCTCGACCAGGGCCGTGGCCTCGATCGAGGGCATGGGGCCGACCAGCACCGCGCAGATCTGCGAGTGCGAGAGCAGCGCCGTGAATATCGCCCGCCGATCCGAAGGCTTCGTGTCGCCGTGCAGGCAGCGCACGAGGCGGTGCGGGCCGTTGCCGGCGGGCAGAAGCGTTTCGTCGACCACGGCGCGGATCTGCAGGCCGCCGCGCGAATGCACGCGCAGCCGGTCGACCGGAGAGCCGGTGGCATCGGAGAGAGCCTGCATCATGCCGTGCGCCCAGACGCCGGCGGGATCGACCACGAGCATCGCCGAGACCTCGGCCGAGGAGGCGAGATGCGCGTGGAGCGCAAGGGCGCCCTGCTCGCTTTCCGGCACTTCGACGGTGACGCCCAGGGCACCGGCGGAATCGAACATCGAGGTCGGGCCGCCCGAGCGAACGTCATTGCCCGGAACCGCCAGCGGTGCCAGCTGGGCACGCAGGGCGCGCAGCGGGCCAGGAAACGGCAGGACCGAGGACAGGGGCATGGAAGAAGAATCTACTCTCCGAGAACTTCCAAAGCGGTACCAAACTGTTTTCGAATGTGACTTCGTTGTCATCGGCGGACATTCTCGGCGAGGGTTTGCAGCTCGACTTTTCCAGTAATGCCAAATCGTTCGCGGCTTGGGCCTCGGCGTGCATGTCGTCATTCGTGCCTGTGCCGGGCTACGATGCGGGATTCCGCCTCTCGCGACGCTCCCGGCGCCGCCTCAGCCTTCACGTCCGATGTCCCGTCCGATACCCGAAATCCAGCCCGCGCCTTTCTCCGATCCCCCCGCCCACGCGCCGGTTCCCGGCCGTCCGAGGCTTGCCGGCCACGCGCTCGTCGAGGCGCTGGTCGCCCAGGGCGTGGATACGGTATTCGGTGTCCCGGGCGAGAGCTTCCTCGCGGCGCTGGACGGCTTCCACGAGCATCGCGACCGCATCCGCTTCGTCGCCTGTCGCCACGAGGGCGGGGCGGCCTTCATGGCAGAGGCGCAGGGCAAGCTCGGCGGGCGCCCGGGCGTGTGCTTCGTCACCCGGGGGCCGGGCGCGACCAACGCGAGCATCGGCCTGCACACGGCGTTCCAGGATTCCACGCCGATGGTGCTCCTGGTCGGGCAGGTGGCCGCGGATCAGCGCGACCGCGAGGCCTTCCAGGAGATGGACTACCGCCAGATGTTCGGCCCCGGCACGCTCGGGCTGGCCAAGTGGGTGGGGGAAGTCCAGTCCGCCGACCGGCTGCCCGAATACCTGGCGCGCGCCTTCCGCACGGCGATGCAGGGCCGGCCCGGCCCCGTCGTGCTCGCGCTGCCGGAGGACATGCTGACCACGCCGACGGCGGCGCCGGTGCTGCCGCGTGTCGAGCCGGCGCTGGCCTGGCCCGATCCGCTCGCCCTCGAGGAGCTCGGGCGACTGCTCGAGCGCGCGGAGAGGCCGGTCGCGATCGTCGGCGGGCCGGGATGGACGGCCGAGTCGGCGCTGGGCCTCGAGCGATTCGCCGAGGCCTGGGAGCTCCCCGTCGCCTGCGCCTTCCGTTTCCAGGACACCTTCGACAACCGCCATCGGCTCTACGCCGGCGACGTCGGCATCGGCATCGCGCCCGCGCTGGCGCAGCGCGTGCGCGAGGCCGACCTGGTCCTCGCGATCGGCGTGCGCCTGGGCGAGATGACGACGGGCGGCTACACGCTCCTCGAGGCGCCGATGCCGCGCCAGGCGCTCGTGCACCTGCACCCGGGCGCGGAGGAGCTCGGGCGCGTCTACCAGCCCACGCTCGCGATCCCGTGCGCGATGGCCAACGCGGGCCGGGCGCTCGCGGCGCTGGTGCCCCCGGCGCCGCGCCCGGCGGCGCCCGCGGCGGCGGCCCACGCGGCCTGGCAGGACAACCGCGTGGCGGCCCCGGTCGAGCCCATGGACCTGGCCCACGTCGTCAGCACCATCGGGCGTCTCGCCCCCGAGGACGCCATCCTGGCGAACGGCGCGGGCAACTACGCCTCCTGGCTGCATCGCTTCCACGCCTACGTCGGCGCGCGGCACCATGGCCGCACCCAGCTCGCGCCCACGGCGGGCTCGATGGGCTACGGCCTGCCGGCCGCGATCGCGGCGAGCCTGCTGGCGCCGGATCGGACGGTGATCCACCTGGCCGGCGACGGCGACTTCCTCATGACGGGGCAGGAGCTCGCCACGGCGAGCGCGCACGGCGCGGGGCGAGGGCGGGGCCGGCTCGTCTCCATCGTCGTCGACAACGGCAGCTACGGCACGATCCGCATGCACCAGGAGCGCGAGTATCCGGCGCGGGTGAGCGGCACGACGCTCGCCAATCCGGACTTCGTGCAGTACGCGCGGGCCTTCGGGTGGAACGCGGAGCGCGTGGAGGCGAGCGCGCGGTTCGAGGAAGCGTTCGCGCGAGCGCTGGCGGCCGACGGGCCGACGCTGCTGCACCTGATCCTGCCGACCGATGTCATCACGTCGCGGACGACGCTGACGGCGCTGCGCGAGGCGGCGCTGGAGCGGCAGGCCGGCGCCTGAATGCCGGGGTCAGGTCGAAGACCTGACTCCGTGACCCGAGGCGGGGTCAGGTCTCCGACCTGACCCCGGCATTCGGCAATTCGGTGCCGGATGCCGATCTGGAGCCGGCCTTCGCAGTCGCCGGCTCACGCTTCTGCATCAGCAGCAGCACGACCCCCGCCAGCACCACCCCCACCGCCGCCCACTCGAACGGCGAGACGTGCTCGCCCCCGAGCGCGACACCCAGCAGCATCGCGATCAGCGGGTTGACGAAGGTGTAGCTCGAGGCGAGCCCCGCCGAGGCGCGCGACAGCAGCACCATGTAGGCGTTGAAGGCGACCAGCGAGCCGAAGACGACGAGGTAGATCCAGGCGAGCACGGCCTGCGTCGGCGGCACGCCGTGCACGTGTTCGCCGGAAAGCCACGACATCGCCATCAGCACCGCGCCGCCGCAGAGCATCTCGCTCGCGAAGCCCGTCGCGCCGCGGGCGAGCGGGAACCGGAACTGGCTGAGGACGCTGCCCACCGACCACGTCGCGCAGGCGAGCGCGATCGCGGCCAGCCCCGCCGGCGAGGCCTGGAAGCCCTGGCCCTGCGTGAGCATCAGCACCCCGCCGAGGCCGACGCAGATGCCCAGCAGCTCCACGCGACCCGGCCGGATCCCGAAGGCGAGGTTGACGAGCGCGATCATCATCGGCACTACCGCGATGAAGGCCACCACCAGGCCCGAGCCGACGGTCTGCTCGGAGTAGGCCGTGCCGCCCATCCCGCCGCCCAGCATCAGCGCGCCCACGATCAGCGCGTTGCGCCACTCCTTCGCGGTCGGCATCGGCGCGCCGCGAAATCGCATCCAGGCGAGAAGCAGGGCGCCCGCGGCCAGGAATCGGGTGCCCATCTGGAAGAACGGCGGGAACCCGAGCAGGGCGAACTTGATGGCGAGGTAGGTCGAGCCCCACACGAGCCAGGTGGCCGCGAGGCAGGCGACGACGGTGCCCGAGAGCGCCCGGCCGGCGGGGCGGGGCAGGACGATGCTGTTCATGGTGCGTCATTGTCGGGCTTTGCGCGCCGATCGGCCATGCGGCAATGAAGGAGAAATCGGTGCAGAGGGTTCAGAATGAAGGTCCTTGCGTCAATCTCCCTTGAGAACCATGTCCGAATCGCTCGATGCCCATGACACTCGCATCCTCGCCGAGCTCCAGGCCGACGCCCGCCTCACCATGGCCGAACTCGGGCGCCGCGTGCACCTCTCGCAACCCGCCGTCACCGAGCGGGTGCGCAAGCTCGAGGCGGCCGGCGTCATCACCGGCTACCAGGCCAAGGTCAACCTGCAGGCGCTGGGTTACGGCATCCGCGCGATGATGCGGGTCGGGCGCGCCGAATACGCCCGCATGGTGAAGGTGCTGCGCGAGACGCCGGAGGTGGTCAACGCCTACAACGTGACGGGCGAGGACAGCTGGATCCTCGAGATCGCGGTCATCGACGTGGAACACCTCGACGCCGTCGTCACGCGCTTCTGCCTGCTCGCGGACACGTCGACGTCCATCATCCTGAACGCCGCGCGCGAGCATCAGGTGATGCTGCCGCCCCGGCGCGAGGACGTGAAGCCGCCGATCCGCAAGGTGAGCAACTGCTGAACGATCGCCAAGCCGGGGGGCGCGACCCCCGTTTCACGATGCGCTATTAGGGGGGCGGGCACAAAAGCGAGTGCTTGTCCTACAAACGGCCGGCCGTGAAAGGAATAACCTTTGGTTTCCGGCGGCGCTACCTCCTCCCTCCCTCCTCTTTGGTCGCCGGTCTCCAGCCCGGCCACTGTGCCGGGCTCTTTTCTTTCCGGGCCCCGAACGCACCACGCGTTCCCCAGGCACGCTGGCCATGGCGCCGCGGCGCTTCGCGCGCCAGAATCCTCCGCCATCCAGATGCCTCCCGCGGAGTCCAGCGCCCCATGCCCATCGAGCTCAATCACACGATCGTCCACGCCCACGATCCGCTGGCCGCGGCCACCTTCCTCGCCGACATCCTGGGCCGCGAGGCGCCGTTCCGCTTCGGCCCCTTCCACTGCGTGCAATTGGACAACGGCGTGACGCTCGACTACCTGCCCGCCGGCGAGCACCTCACCATCGAGCATTACGCGTTCCTCGTGGGCGAGGCGGAGTTCGACGCGATCTTCGAGCGCATACGCCAGCGCGGGCTGCCCTACTGGGCGGATCCCTTCCACCGGCAGCCGGGCGAGATCAACCACCACGACGGCGGGCGCGGCGTGTACTGGAACGACCCGAGCGGGCACTACCTGGAGATCATCACGCGCCCCTACGGCAGCGGGGCCTGAGCGCCGGCGGGGAGCGGAAGGAAGATTCCGCCGCTCGTGAGGAAAGCCGGCCGGCCCGGCCGCGTCGCGCCTGCCCCTTGCACCTAGACTGCCCCCGCGCAGGGATGCTGCGTGGGAGAACAGGCTTGCAACCACGAAACCTTCGGGCCGGGACGAAGCGGCAGGTCGTACGCGCCGTCGCCGCCATCGCGATGGCCGCGAGTGCCGCGGGTGCCTTGGCGCAGGGCGTCGATCCGATCGCCGCGATGCGCGACGAGCGCCTCTTCGATCCCGGAAACTTCTCGTATGGCGTCGGCGCGCCGATCCGCAGCAACGGCCACGAGATCCGCGTGTCGCGCGGCACCTCGAAGACGCCCGTCCATCTGGGTCGCCCACGGACGGCTCGTCGTCCAAGGATGGTGCAACGGCGCGCTGGTGGCGGAGATCGACATCTACGACGTGGCCTCCGGCAAGCTCGTCGACCAGTTCTGGTGCTACGGCGCGGTCGGATCGCCCGACGGCCGCCGCATCGCGACCGTGAGGTTCCATCCGGTGCACGTGGCCTCGCCCGAGAGCCAGTACCGGGTGTACGACCTGGCGCGTTCTCCCGAGCAGAACCGGCCTTCCTACCGCGAGTCCGAAAAGGCCGAGGTCCCCGACATGTGGAACGCCGGGGTGGCGATCTATCCCCTCTCCGCGCACGAGATCGACCGGGACAACTTCGACGTGCCCGAGGACAAGGCGCACCAGGCGGTCGCGCATTTCTCGTGGTCGCCCGACGGGCGCGAACTCGCCTGGATCGACGGGCAGGGGAGTCGGGCGACCTTGATCGTCGTCGACACGAGCGGCGGCGTCGAGCCCGGGCGCGTCGTCGTCCATCGGGCGCCGGTGCCGCGGCTGGACGACCTGTGCTCGCTGAGCACGACGGACGATTGCTTCAACGCGCCGGCGGAACTGATCGACGTGGCGTTCGCACCCGACGGATATTCGATCGCCGCACGGGCGCATCCGGGCGACGTGCCGCGCGTCACGCGCATGGCACGCGCCCGCCTCGCCGTGGTGGAGCAGGCGCGCTGGCAGGTCGACGCCGACGACGCGCCCTGAGGCGTGATGGCGTCCACCGGGAACGCCGCTTGCACGACCAGGCCATGCCGTTCACGGACATCCAGAGCTCATCCTGCGAAGCGGCCCCGGTCCTCATCGTCGACGACGTCGAGGACATCCTCGAGACGACCAGGATGCTGCTCGATCGTCCCGGGGTGAAGGTGCTGACCGCGCGGTCCGCCGCGGAGGCCTTCGCGCTGCTGGGCAGCCACGACGTGGCCCTGGCCCTGCTGGACGTCAACATGCCGGTCGTCAACGGCTTCGCGCTCGCCGAGTCGATGCGCGACAGCGAGCGCACCCGCGAGATCCCGATCATCTTCCTCACCGGCGGGGACACGGGCGCCGACCGGAGGTTCCGCGGCTACGAGACCGGCGCGGTCGACTTCCTCGTGAAGCCGGTCGACCCGAGGGTGCTGGAAAGCAAGGTCGCCGTGTTCGTCGGCCTGTACCAGGAGCGGCAGTCGCTGCTCCGCCAGAAGACCGACTGCGAGCGGCTCCTGCGCGCCAACCAGCGCATGGCCGCGGAGCTCGAGCGGGCCCGCGGCGAGGCGATGGAGGCCGCCCTGACGGACGAACTGACCGGCGTGCCGAACCGCCGCCACATCCTCCAGCTCGCCGAGAGCGCGATCACCGACCCGCGCCGGCGATCACGACCGCTGTGCGTCGCCATCCTCGACCTGGATCACTTCAAGAACATCAACGACACCCGCGGGCACACCGTCGGCGATGCCGTCCTGCGCGCCTTCTGCGACCACTGCCGCAAGCACCTGCGCGAAGGACAGAGGCTGGGCCGCCTCGGCGGCGAGGAGTTCCTCCTGCTGATGCCCGGGACGGCGCTCGACGATGCCTGCCACGCCCTCGAGCGGGTGCGCAAGACGCTGGAGCCCCACGACGGCCTCAGGTTCACCTTCTCCGCCGGCGTGGGGGAGGCGCAGGCCGGCGAGGGGCTGCACGCGCTCCTCGAGCGCACGGACCAGGCGCTGTATCGGGCGAAGAGCGACGGGCGGGATCGCGTGGCGACCAGCGCGGCGTAGCGACACGGTGCCTGCGTCGTAGCGTTGGCAATTCGCCGGTTTGCGCTACGTGTGACATGTGCAGGTGCAGTCACCGCGATCGCCTAAGATCAGACCCCCGCAGGGAGGGAGGCCGCAATGGACGAGGCGATCTTCGAGGGATTGGTCCGCCAGCTCGCGCAAGGCCGGCTGGCCGGGACCGTGAGTTCCGACGAGGCCTACGAGGCCCAGGCCATCGCGTTCCGGCGCCAGTTCGGCCCCGAGGTGCTCGAGTCGCTGGACGGCGTCGACCTGCTGCGGCTCATGCACGAGCGGCGCGAAGGGGAAGGGCGCTGCATGGCCTACTGGCTGGAATTCAAGAAGGACGACGAGCTCGTCACCGACAATTTCGGCGGCATCGGCGGCGGCAGTGCGCTCAAGTTTGGCCTCTACCAGCGCGAAGCGGACGGCGCCTGGGTGACCGGCTCTCCTAGGCAAATGGAGGTCCTGCCGGAGGCGGGGGCGATCGGCCTGGCACGCCAGCAGCGCGACGATCTCGTCCGGGGGTGCCGACAGCTTGCGGCCTTCGATCCCTCCGATGCAAGCGACGAGGCCTTCGCGGATCTGCAGGCGCAGATGCAGAAGGCGGCACCCGACATGGCCCGCTCGGGGTGGGCCCACAAGTACTGGTATCTCGTTCACTCCGAGGCGATCGACGGCTTCCACAGTCCTCAATACCAGCGCTTCCGCCTGCTGAAGCTGCTGGAGGCGCCGCCGGACGGCATCGGCATTCGCGATCCGCAGGCCGCACGCTTCAACTGTGCGGGGCGATTCCTGAAGCTGGCCCGCGAGCTCGGGGTGTCGATGTACTCGCTCGGGCAACTGCTCGTTGCAACCCATCGGCGCCCGCACCGGTACTGGAAGGTCAACACCACGGACGGCACCGGCGGCCACAGCGTGTGGCCCCGGATGCGCGATCAGGGCGTGGTCTCGATCGGCTGGGCCGATGTGTTCACGGCGGACATGACGCCGCTGCTGGACGTCTCTGACACGGAGGCGCGAGCCGCGATTCGCGACGCCCTGCGCCCCAGCTATTCGACGGAGAGCATCGCGACCCGGAAGGCGGGCGAGGTCTTCAACTTCCTGCGCGAGATGAAGCCGTCCGATATCGTGCTCGCGTGCGATGGAAGCCACGTGCTCGGCATCGGTCGCATCACGGGAAGCTACTCCCATGACCCGGGCGAGACCTTTCCACACCAGCGCCCCGTGGAATGGCTGCACCTGGAACCCTGGGCACTGCCACAGCTGGAGGGGCCGCAGACGACGGTCTTCGAGCTTGGCAAGAGCGTCGACAACATTCTCGAGATCGAGCGTCGATTGCAGCATCCTGCCGCAGCGGGCGACACGCGGCCGCGACCCGTCGCGCCGCCCGTCAAGAGCCCCACCGCGCCGCTCCCGCCGCTGGACGCGCGCACGCGTCGCCTCGACTCGGTGCTTCGCCGCAAGGGCCAGGCGATCCTCTATGGCCCTCCCGGCACGGGCAAGACCTTCCATGCCCTGCAGGCCACGCGCGAACTTGCAGCTCGGCATGCTTTCGGCAAGACGTTCGCCGCGCTCGACGAAGCCGAGCGCGCCGCGATGTCGGGCGACAAGGGCCTCGTCGAACTGTGCTCCTTCCATCCGGGCTGGGGTTACGAGGACTTCGTCGAGGGCCTGCGTCCCCGCGTCGAGTCAAGCGGGCACATGACCTTCGTGCCGCGCGACGGCATCTTCAAGACGATGTGCAAGCGCGCGTCGGAGCGGCAGGATCGGCGCTACTTCCTCGTCATCGACGAATTCAACCGCGGCGATCTGCCGCGCATCTTCGGTGAGCTGATGACGGCCCTGGAGCCCGACAAGCGCAAGGAAGGCGTGCTGCTGCCCCTGCAGGGCGAGCGCCTCGTCGTGCCTCCCAATCTCGCCATCGTCGGCACGATGAACACCGCGGACCGTTCGATCTCGCTGCTGGATGCCGCACTGCGCCGCCGGTTCGGCTTCATCGAGCTCATGCCCGACAGCCGTGCGCTCGGCGAGCAGCGCGTGGAGGATCTGCAGCTCGGCCCGTGGCTGGATGCGCTCAATGCGCGCCTGCGCAAGCATCTCAAGCGCGATGCACGCAATCTCCAGGTGGGCCATGCCTACCTGATGGCGACGCCGCCCATCGACTCCGTGGAGGCGTTCGCGCGCGTCCTCCGCGACGACATCATTCCGCTGCTCGAGGACTACTGTTACGAGGACTTCGAGACCCTCGCGGCCATCCTGGGCCGAGAACTCGTGGACGTCGAGGCTGCCTGCATCGACGAGTCCTGGTTCGACGATGCGGCGGAGCGCAACCTGCTGTCCGCCGTGCGCTTCCCCGAGATGGCGCCCTACGAGCTCTCGATGAACGTCCGCAAGGCGCAAGCCCGCTCCGGGGAGGCGGACGAGCAGGAGTCCGACATCGAGCCGGCGACCGCCGATGACGATGCTTCCTTCGGCACCTGAGGCCGCCGGCGTGCACGCGATCCGGCTGACGGAGTGGCAGCGGATCGAAGCAACGACCGCCCCGATCCTCGCGGGCTCCTCCCTGTCCGTCGATCCGCGTGTGCGCGCCGCGGCCTCGCACCTGGCCGGCAAGCTGGACATCCGCCCCGGCTTCGGCGGGCTGGAGTTGACCAGCTCCTCCTGGGTCGGGCATGTCGACGTCGGTCCCCTGCGCGTGTCGATCGAGCCGAAGCTGCCGCGGATGCCGCTTGGCATCCTGATGCGCTACGCCTACGGCCTGCGCGATCTCGCCTTGCAGGACGACCACGCCACGCCCGCGGCCCGCGGCGGCATGCAGCAACTCCTGGTCGACATGCTGATCGCGGAGGCCGAGGACGTCGTGCGCGGCGGGCTCGCGCGCCGATACCTCGCGCGCACGGCGTCGTTGGG
>Ga0209051_1002452_pt1 | contig 13287 bp, 10 predicted proteins | sample AraplaCvi_mMS_r2_2_FD_184286 | JGI IMG/M metagenome (GOLD analysis project Ga0209051, IMG submission 184286) | Arabidopsis root microbial communities from North Carolina, USA - plate scrape MF_Cvi_mMS_r2 (SPAdes) (version 2) | ecosystem: Host-associated > Plants > Roots > Endosphere | place...
TCATGCAAGCTTAGGCGTTCGGAAAGGAAGATGCAATGACGACCCCCATGAAGGCCATCCGGCAGCACGCGTTCGGCGGCCCCGAAGTGCTGGTGTACGAAGACGCGCCGAAGCCCGTGGCGCAGGTGGGCGAGGTGCTGGTGCGGGTCCGTGCCGTCGGGTTGAACCCGCCGGACTGGTACCTGCGCGACGGCTACAGGATGCTGCCCCCCGAGTGGCAGCCCCGCATCACGTTCCCGCTGATCTTGGGGACGGACATCTCCGGCATCGTCGAGGCCGTCGGCCCGGGCGTCGAAGGCTTCGCCGCCGGCGACGAGGTCTACGCGATGGTCCGGTTCCCGAGCGGGCTCGCCGGGGGCTCCCGCGCGTACGCCCAGTACGTCGCGGTGCCGGCTTCCGAGCTCGCGCGCAAGCCGGCCGGCATCGACCACGTCCATGCCGCGGGCGCGCCCATGTCGCTGCTCACCGCCTGGCAGTTCCTGATCGAGCAGGGGCATGCCGTCCCGAACCCGCTGCAGCCCGAACCGCACCGGCCCGTGGCGATGACGGGCCGCACCGTGCTCGTCAACGGTGCCGCCGGCGGCGTGGGCCACTTCGCCGTCCAGCTCGCCAAGTGGAAGGGCGCCCGCGTCGTGGCGGTGGCGGACGGCCGCCACGAGGCGTTCCTGCGCGACCTGGGCGCGGACGAGGTCATCGACTACGTCCGCACGCGGCCCGAGGACGTCGTGCGCGACGTCGACCTGGTCGTCGACGCCATCGGGGGCCCGACGTCGGCGCGCTTCCTGCGCACGCTCCAGCGCGGCGGCGCGCTGTTCCCCATCTTCGGCCTGGGATTCAACGGCGCCGACGAGGCGAAGGAACGCGGCGTCACCGTGTCGACCACCCAGGTGCGCTCGAGCGGCGCGCAACTGGCCGAACTGGCCAAGCTGCTCGCCGACGGGACGATCCGCGTCGGCATGGACAGCACGTATGCGCTGTCGCAGGCGCGCCAGGCCCACGAGCGGGCGGCGCGCGGCCACATCCGCGGCAAGATCGTGCTCGAGGTGGCGTGATGGGCGCGCCGCGATCGAGCGGACAGGGCGATCGAGCCGGCCCCGAAGCGCCGGCCGTGGCCGACGACGCGAGGCTCGTCCAGGGCACGCGCGAGTGGTTCGACATGGTGGGCCTCTTGATGACGGCCGCCGCCACGAAGGCCCGGCTTCCTGCCGACCTGACGGTGTCGTTCGTCGAGATCTACGCGGACGGGGCGACCTGGCCGGATGGTCTCGTCCAGGGCCTGCGCTTCGAGATCGCCGGCGGCCACCCGTCCTTCCGGGCGGGCGCCCGGCCCGGCGAGCGCGCCGATATCCACGTCGCGGTGAGCGTCCGGGCCGCGCGCGCCCTCAACCTGCTGCGGCTCGCCGACCCGGCGTTCGCGCAGGAGCATGCGCGGGCCTTGCGTACGGGCGAGATGAAGGTCGACGGCGACCTGTCGCGGCTCGGGGACTGGCTTGCCGGGGTCCACGATCCGATCGTCGAACGCACCCGGTAGGGTCCCTCGATCCATAGCCGGAAATCGCGTTTGGGCGTCCTGCTCGCAGCCACTACGCTGGTCACCCGCCCGACTCCGTGAACACGCGCCATGACCCGTGCCTCCCCCTCCCTCGCTTCGTCCGGCGCGCGATCGGCGACGCCCTTCCCGCGCCTCACGCCCGCCGAGCTGAAGGCGGCGCTCGGCGACGGCCGCGAGATCGCCGTGCTCGACGTGCGCGAGACGGGCGTCCATGTGGCCCGCCACATCCTGCTCGCGTGCCCGGCGCCGGCGTGGCGCCTCGAAGTCGTCGTCGACCGGCTGGTGCCGCGGCGCGACACGCGCGTCGTGCTCGTCGACGGCGACGGCAGCCTCGTGCAGGCCGCGGCCGAGAAGCTCGCCTTGCTCGGGTGGACGGACGTGTCGTTGCTGGATGGCGGAACGGACGCCTGGGCCGCGGCGGGCCACGAGCTGTTCAGCGGCAGCAACGTGCCCAGCAAGGCGTTCGGCGAGGTGATCGAACACGAGAAGCACACGCCCTGGATCTCGGTCGACGACCTGCAGGCGCGGCTCGATCGCGGCGACGACGTCGTGGTCGTCGACAGCCGCACGCCCGAGGAGTTCGCCGACTTCAGCCTTCCCTTCGCGCACAACCTGCCCGGCGCCGAGCTCGTCTACCGCATCGGCGAGCTCGCGCCCGATCCCGAGACGCTGGTGGTCGTCAACTGCGCGGGCCGCACGCGAAGCATCGTGGGCGCGCAGACGCTGATCGACGCCGACATCCCCAACCGCGTCGCGTCGCTCAAGGACGGCACGATGGCGTGGCTGCTGTCCGGCCGGACGCTCGCCCACGGCCGCGTGACGCCGCCGCCCGAGCCCGGCGCCGCCACGCTGGCCGCCGCCCGCGAGCGCGCCGCGGCCGTCGCCCGCCGCGCCGGCGTGACCCGCATCGACAGCGCCACCCTCGCGCGCTTCGAGGCCGATGCCGGCGAGCGCACGCTCTATCGCTTCGACGTGCGCACCTCGGAGGAATACCGCATGGGCCATCTCGAGGGCTGGCGGTGGGCGCCAGGGGGGCAGCTCGTGCAGGCGACCGACGAGTACGCCGCAACGCGCGGCGCGCGCCTCGTGATCGCCGACTGGGACGGCGTGCGCGCGTTGACCACCGGCGCCTGGCTCGCGCAGCTCGGTGGACGCGAGGTCTTCGTGTTCGCGCCGCCGCCGCTGTCGCCGCTCGTGACCGGCCCCGAGCCCGTGCGCGTGCTGGCTTCCCGCGCCCCGTCGTCCGCTGTTTCCGCGGTGCAGGCGGCGGCGCTCGTCGACGCGGGCCGTGCCGTCGTGTTCGACATCGAGCGACGCGGCGCGTTCGAGCGCCGGCACGTCGCCGGCGCACGCTTCGCGGTGCCCGATCGGCTCGAGTCCTTCGTCGCCGGCGTCCCCCCTGCGTCGGTCGTGCTGCTCACCTCACCCAATGGCGTGCTCGCACGCAGCGTCGCCGCGGAACTCGCCGACAAGACGGGCCGTGACGTCCGCGCGATCGTCGGCGGCACCGACGCGTGGACCGCCGCCGGCCTGCCCGTGGCGACGGGATCGGAAGGCGTGCTGACCGGCGCCGACGACGCGTGGTTCAGCCCCTACGCGCATGAGGATCCTGCGCTGCGCGACGCCGGCTTCCGCGAATACCTCGACTGGGAGCTGGGCCTCGTGGCGCAGCTCGAACGCGAGGGCGACGTCGGAATCCGCCTGGCGCCCGCGCCGCGGTGAGGCGCCGGCGGCGGTGCCCTCCCGTCAGGTCGTCATCGCACCTGGCTCGCCGGCGTTCCGGACAAGGGTGACGGGCCGGCGGTCAAGTCATCGCTCTACGCCGCGTCCAGCCTGAAGGTCGCCAGCTCGTCCGGATGGCATTGCTCGACCAGCCCCGTCTCCCACTCGAGATAGCGCCGCGCAGCCTCCAGATTGCCGTCGTGGCGGTCGTGGACGAAGAACAGGTAGTCGACTGCGTCCGCGTCGGAAGGCCGGTCGGGCGTGGCGACCTCCGGCCAGCCCGCCTCGAGCAAGTCCTGCGCACTCGCCCACGAGATCTCGTTCACGCCCGCCTCGCGCAGATCGAGCGCGGCCAGCGCCGCCACGCCGGGCTCGTCGGCGACCAGGAGCACCGGGCGCCGCAACCCGGCCCGGCTAGCCTCGGCGACGACACGCGATCGCGTCGACCACGCCGCGTCTCCGGCATGCCCCTGACGGTACGTCATCGACGGGCGCAGGTCGATCACGGCATGGCCACCACCCAGGCGTGCGTCGGCCAGCGACGCCGGTGCCGGCCGAGGCAACACGTCGATCGGCACGCGCTCCACCGGCGGCACCCGCAGCGGCGCGTCGATGCCTGCCGCCACCGCCCGGGCCTCGAATCCCAGCCGCCGCAGCCAGCGCGCCACGACGGGCGCACGCAGTCCGTCGTCGTCGACCAGCAGCACGCGCGCGTGGCGCGTGCCGATCCAGTGATCGGTCGCCTGGATCAGTTGCCCACCCGGCGCGTGCGTCGCGCCGGCCAGCGTCCGAGTGCGAACTTCCTCCTCCGTGCGCACGTCGAAGACGAAGGTCGTGCGTCCGCGATCGTCCAGCCAGGCCTGCGCCTCGTCGGCGCCGATCGCGGCGCCGCTCGCGGCCGGAGACGCCGACTTGGGCGGCGCCGCGGGCAAGCCGCGCCCGCTGCCCCGCTCCAGCGCGTGCCCCGCGAGCGCCCAGCCCTGCGTGCCGTTCTCCAGCGCGTAGACCGGATTGGCCACGCCCATGTCACGCAGGATCTGCGCGCCGACGATGCTGCGCGTGCGCCCGGCGCAATGCACGACGACGGGGACGTCCGGCGCGGGCGCCACGGCGGCCCAGCGGCGCGCGAGCTCGCCATTCGGGACGGGCACGGAGCCCGGGATCGTCATCTTGCGATGTTCGGCCAGGGTGCGCCCGTCCAGCAGCAGCAGCGGCACGCCTGACGCCTGCATCGCCCGGAGCGCGTCGGCACCGACGTGCGGCACGCCATACCGGTGCTCCGCAAGCTCGCCGAAGGTCTTGGACGGCAGGTTCACGCCCTGGAACAGGGTGCGCCCGGACGCGCCCCAGGCGGGCGCGCCGCCGGCCAGCACGCGCACGTCGACGTAGCCGGCCGCCGCGAGCCGGCGCGCCGACAGGCGGCCGATGCGCGAGTCCTCCTCGCCGCCATCGAGCAGCACGACGCGCGTCGTGCGCCTCGGCACGAGCGACGGCACCGCGAGCTCGAGCCGCGAATACGGCGCGTTGACCGCCAGGAAGGGCCGCCCCTCCCCCGCGAGCCCGGCCTCGCGCACGTCCAGCAGCGCGATCTCGCATCCGTCGGAAAGCCAGCGCTGCAAGGTCGACGCGTCGACGGGCGCGCCGGACTCAGGCGATGCCATCGACCGGCCTGCGCGCGAAGTGGCCCGGCCCGACCTCCAGCAGCCGGCTCGCCGGCGGCTGCCAGCCGAGCGGGCGCACCACGTGCCCCGGCTCCTCGCCGGCGAGCCTGTGGCGCGTGCCGCGGCGCGCGGGATCGGGCACGGGCACCGACGCCAGCAGGCGACGCGTGTACGCGTGCTGCGGCGAGGCGAAGATCGCGGCGCGCGGGCCGATCTCGACGATCTGGCCGTGGTGGAGCACCGCCACGCGGTGGCTGACGCGCTCGACCACGGCGAGGTCGTGGGAGATGAAGAGGTAGGCGAGCCCGAGCTGCTCCTGCAGCGACAGCATGAGGTTGATCACCTGCGCCTTGATCGAGACATCCAGCGCGGAGACGGCCTCGTCCGCGATCATCAGCCTGGGCGCGAGCGCCAGCGCGCGTGCGATGCACAGGCGCTGGCGCTGCCCGCCCGAGAACTCGTGCGGATGGCGCGCGGCCATCGCGGGCTCCAGGCCGACTTGCAACAGCAGGCGCTCGAGGATCGCGGGCAGCTCGTCGCGCCGCGCGAGGCCGTGCGCGAGCAGCGCCTCGGTGAGCGCCGAGCCGACCGTCTGGCGCGGGTCGAGGCTCGCCGCCGGATCCTGGAAGATCATCTGCATCCGCGTGCGCATGCGGCGCAGCGCCGCGGCGTCCAGGCCCGCGAGATCGACGCCGTCGACGCTCACGCGGCCCTCCGAGGCACGCGCGAGCCCAAGGATGGAGCGCGCGATGGTGGACTTGCCGCTGCCCGATTCGCCCACCAGCGCGAGCGTCTCGCCGGGCTGCAAGTCGAAGGAGACGTCCTGCACCGCATGCACGCGGCCGGTGACGCGCCCGAGCCAGCCGGAGCGCACGTCGAAGCCCGTGGACAGCCCCTGGACGCGCAGCACGGGCGCCGCATCGCGCGACACCGTGTCGCGCAGCACGGCCGCCTCGCTCGCCTCGCCGGTGTCGGGATCGACCAGCGCGAAAGGCCGCGGCCGCACCTCGCCCGCCATCGATCCCAGCTGCGGCACGGCGGCGAGCAGCGAGCGTGTATAGGGCCGCGCCGGCTCGGCGAACACGCGCGCGGTCGCGCCCGACTCGACGACGCGACCACGGTGCATCACGATCGTGCGGTCGGCCACCTCGGCGACCACGCCCATGTCGTGCGTGATGAACAGCACCGACGTACCCTGCTCCGCCTGCAGGTCGCGGATCAGGTCGAGCACGTCGGCCTGGATGGTGACGTCCAATGCGGTGGTCGGCTCGTCGGCAATCAGCAGCCGGGGGCGGCAGGCAAGCGCCATCGCGATCATCGCGCGCTGGCGCATCCCGCCGGAAAACCGGTGCGGGTACTCGTCGTAGCGCGCCGCCGCGGCGGGGATGCGGACGCGATCGAGGAGGCGCACCGCCTCGGCCCGCGCCGCCTTCCAGTCCAGGCCCTGGTGGAACACCAGCGACTCGGCGAGTTGGACGCCCACGGTCAACACCGGATTCAGGCTGGTCATCGGCTCCTGGAAGATCATGGCGACCTCGTTGCCGCGTACCTGCCCCATCGCGATCTCCGGCAGCGCGAGCAGGTCGCGACCGCCGAGCGCGATGCGACCGCCGACCCGGCAATCCCGGTCGTCCAGCAGGCGCAGGATCGCCAGCGCCGTGACGCTCTTGCCGGAGCCCGACTCGCCGACGATGGCCAAGGTCTCGCCGGCCCGCACCTCGAAGGACACGTCGTGGATGACGGGCGTCCACGCGGCCCCGGCGCGGAACGCGACGCCGAGGTTCTCGACGCGCAGCACCGGGTCGTGCGCAACGTCGAGCGCCATGCGCGCGGCCGCGGCCGCGGGGGCGGCGACCGCGCCGGCGAGGCCGGCATCGAGCAGGAAGTCGGTCATGTCGGCCTTCTAGATGAGCGAACGCGCGCCCGGCTCCACGCCATTCAGATAGTAGTTGCCGAGGTGGTACAGCTTCCACCGCAACGGGTCGTGCAGCGTGTGGGTGCGGGCATTGCGCCAATGGCGGTCGAGCGCGAACTTCGCCTGCGTGGCGCGCGCGCCGTTGAGCGGGAAGAGTTCGTCGGCGACCGCCAGCGCCGCACGCCCGCAAGCGATGCGCGCGTCCGCGGTGGCCAGGCCCGCGGCGAGCGCGCTGTCGTCGTCGCCCTTGTCGCGCGCGGCGTCGATCTCGCGCGCTGCGTGGTGCAGCAGCCGCTGCGCGGTGCGCACCTGCAGGCCCAGTTCGCCGAAGCTCTGAATCACGAAGGGCTCCCTCGCGTGCTCGTCGTGGGGGTTGTCGATCCACGGGCGACCGCTCGTGAGGATGTATTCGCGCGTGTCGGCCAGCGCCTCCTCGGCGATGCCCAGGTCGATGGCCGAGTGGATCAGCGCCGCGAGCAACCGCGTCGGGCGGCTGCGGTCGCCGGCCTTCCAGTAGGGGAACACGTGGAAGTCGGGCACGAAGACGTCCTGGAAGACCGTGGTGCCGCTCGCCGTCGTGCGCTGGCCCATGCCCGTCCAGTCGTCGAGGCAGGTGACGCCCGGCGAGGCCGCGTCGACGAAGAACATGAGCTGGCGCTCGTCCTCGTCGTAGCCGATGAAGGGAATCCACTGTGCGAAGCTCGCGCCGGTGGAATAGAACTTCCTGCCGCTCACGCGCCAGCCGCCCTCGACTCGCACCAGCTCGTGCTCGTAGACGCCCGCCCGCTTGCGCGAGTTCTCGGAGTGCGCGTTGCCGATGCTGTCGCCCGCGAGGATGCGGCCGTAGAAGAAGTCCGCCTGCGCCGGCGTGCCGAACGAGAACACGGGCAGGAAGCAGAAGTGGTTCTGCGGGATCTGGCCCACGCTCGGGTCGGCGGCGGACAGCAGCCGCGTCACCTCGGCCACCGTGAGCGCGCTCGCCTCCAGCCCCCCGTAGGCCTTGGGCACGGTGATCGCAAACAGGCCCGCCTGCTTCAGCGCCGCGATCTCCGCATGCGGCAGGCGGCGCTCGCGATCGCGCTCGACGGCGCCCGCGCGCACGTCGGCGGCCAGGCGCGCGGCCTCGGCGATGGCGTCGGCATCGGACGCGAGGCGGCGCGCGACGGGCGTGTCGGAGGGTGACTTCATGGTCGGGGCGGATGGCGGGCGCGTCAGCGACGCGCCCGCGGGTTGAGGAGACGGTCGATCCCGTTGCCGAGCGCGACGATCGCGAGCACGGTCAGCACGATGGCGCAGCCGGGGATCGCGGTGATGTACCAGGCGGTGCGCAGCACCTGGCGTCCCGCGCCGACCATGCTGCCCCACGACATCACGTTCGGGTCGCCCAGGCCGAGGAACGACAGCGCCGCCTCGGTCAGGATGGCCGAGCCGGCGAGCAGCGTGCCGGTGACGATGGCGGGCGAGATCGCGTTCAGCAGCACGTGGCGCAGCACGATCTGGCGCGGCGGCAGGCCGAGCGTCCACGCGGCCAGCACGAACTCGCTCTTGCGCAGCCGCATCGTCTCCGCGCGGATCAGGCGCGCCGTCTGCGTCCAGCTCGTGACGGTGATCGCCGCGACGATGCTCGCGGTCGACGGCTGCAGGATCGCGACGATGGTGACGACGAAGACCAGTGGCGGCATCGTCTGGAACAGCTCGGTGAGGCGCATCAGCGCGTGGTCGACCCAGCCGCCGAAGTAGCCGGCCGCGAGCCCGACCACGATGCCGATCAGCGTCGACAGCGACGCCGCCACCAGGCCGACCAGCAGCGAGACGCGCGCGCCGTAGACGATGCCGGTGAGGATGTCGCGGCCGACCACGTCGGTGCCCAGCGGATGGTGGCGGTCGGCGCCCGGCCACGTGAACGGCGCGCCCACCATCGCGAACGCGTCGTGCGCGAACAGCAGCGGCGCGGTCACGGCGAGCACCGCCACGGCGGCGAGGCACAGCAAGGCGAACAAGGCGGCGCGGTCGCCGGCGAGCTTGCGCAGGAGCGTCGTCATTGCAGCTCGATCCGCGGGTCGAGCGCGGCGTAGGCGATGTCGGTCGCGATGTTCACGAGGATCACGAGCAGCGAGGTGCACAGCAGGATGCCGAGCAGCAGGTTGAGGTCGCGCTGCATCACGGCGTCGAACGCGAGGCGCCCCATGCCGGGCCACGCGAAGACCGTCTCGACGACGACCGAGCCGCCGATCAGCGCGCCAACCTGCATGCCCGTGATGGTGACGACCGGCAGCAGCGCGTTGCGCAGCACGTGCATGCGCGCGATGCGTCCGGCAGGCAGGCCCTTGGCGCGCGCGGTGCGCACGTGGTCGGCGTCGAGCACGTCGAGCACCGCCACGTGCGTGAGCCGTGCGTAGATCGCCACGTAGAAGATCGACAGCGTCAGCACGGGCATCACCATGTGCCGCGCGACGTCGAGCAGATGGCGCCAGCCCTCGTAGTCGGCGTCGAGGTCCTCGATGCCGCCGGTCGGCAGCCACTTGAGCTCGATCGAGAAGACGACGATCAGCATCAGGCCGACCCAGAACAGCGGCGTCGCGAAGCCCGCGGTCGTGGCCATCGACACGAGCCGGGCGGCCCAGCGCCGGCGCGTGACGGCCGTGAACCACCCCGCCGCGAGACCGGTGGCGAGCGCGACGAGCAGTGTCGTGCCGACCAGCAGCAGCGTCGAGGGCAAGCGCGAGAGGATCAGCGTCGTGACCTCGCTGCCGTTGCGAAACGAATAGCCCAGGTCTCCCGTCATCACCCGGCCGTAGTAGTGCAGCAGTTGCTGCCACACGGGCAGGTCGCTGCCGAAGTGACTGCGCAGCGCCGACATGAACTCCGGCGTCGCCGCACCGGCCTCGCCCGCCATCACGTCGGCGAGGTCGCCGGGAGCGAGGCGCAGCAGGAAGAAGTTGGCGAGGATGATGAGCAGCGCCACCGGCACCACCTGCAGCAGCCGGGAGACGATGTAGCGCGCATGACGCATGGACTCAGGCCTCCTTGTCGAGCCACGTCGTGTCGAACGCGTGCGCGAAGCCGTCCCGCGTCGTGTTCAGTCCGTGCACGCGGTTCGCGACGATGCTGAAGTGCTGGATCTCGAGCAGATTCACGGACGGCAGGTCGTCCTGCGCGAGCTTCTGCACCGCCACCAGGAGCGCGCGCCGCTTGTGCACGTCGTTCTCGGTGAAGCTCGCCTCGATCAGCTTGTCCGCCTCCGGATTGCTGTAGCCCGTCGCGTTCGACCAGGCCACACCCTTCTGGATCGTCTTGCTCCAGTAGCGGCGCAGCACGCCGAACTGGGGGTCGGCCGCCGAGTTGTAGTACGTGCTGTAGGTATCGAAGTTGCGGTCGCCGTAGATCTGTCGCAGGAAGGGCCCGAGGTCGAGGTTCACCAGCTTGATGTCGATGCCGACCTGGCGCAGCTGCTCGCGCATCACCTCGCCCGCCTGGCGGAACAGGTCGCCGTAGGGCATCGTGTAGTGATTGATGTGCAGGCGCACGCCGTCCGGACCGGGTTTCATGCCCGCCTCGTCCAGCAGCGCGATCGCGCGCTTCGGGTCGAACGGGTACTGCGTGGTCTCGGCCGTGTAGAGCTCCGCGTGCACGCGCGGAATGGGCCCGGTCGCGGGCCGCGCGAAGCCGAACCAGACCTTGTCGGCGAGGGCCTGGCGGTCGATCGCGTGGGCGAACGCCGCGCGCACGCGCTTGTCCTTGAACAGCGGGTTGGCAAGGTTGAAGTCGAAGAAGAAGACGGGCACGAAGGTGCCGTAGCCGCCCGTCTCGACATGGAGGTTGGGCAGCTTCTTCAGGCGCTGCACGTCGGCCGGCGGCACCGCGCTGAACGGCGTGTACTGCACCTCGCCCGCCTCCAGCGCCGCCGCGCGCGCGCCCGGGTCGGAGATCGTGCGGAAGCGGATGCGGTTCAGGTAGGGCCGCTCCTTGCGCCAGTAGTTGGGATTCTTCTCGAGCACGATGTGGCTGCCGCGCACCCACTCCTTGAACACGTAGGGGCCGGTGCCCACCAGCTTCGTGTTCCACGGGTTCGTGAGAGGTGCGCTGCCTTCGTACAGGTGGCGAGGCAGGATGCAGGCCTCGGCGCCCGAGAGCACGGCCCAGATGGCGGGCGACGGCTCCGACAGCCGGAAGATCGCGGTGTACGGATCCGGCGTATCGACCGCCTGGACCGCCTTGTAGCCGGTGCCCGCGCGGGGGTTGACCTTCTTCACGACCTCCAGCACGGTGTACTGCACGTCGGCCGACGTGAAGGGCCTGCCGTCGTGCCAGGTGACGTCACGCCGAAGGTGGAACGTGATGGACAGCCCGTCCGGCGCGGCCTCCCACGAGGTCGCGAGCGAGGGCTGGGGCTTGAAGTTCTCGTCGTACTCCACGAGCCCTTCGGCCACCTGCGCGGCCAGGATCTGCGCGGTGTTCGCGTTGAACAGGAAGCTTGTCGGCTCGGGCTCGAGGTTGACGACGAAGGTGCCGCCGCGCTGCGCGCTCTCGGCGGCCGCGGCCCACGAGGGCGCGACGATGGCGCCGAGGCTGCCGAGGAGGAGGTCGCGCCGCTGGAGCTTCGGGAGGTCGTTCACGGAAGAGGTCTCAGTAGGTGAAGGTGAGCGGAGGCGACGCGCCGGTCAGCAGGTGGTCGCCGATGACGACGTACTTCTGCGGCAGCGGATCGTGGAGCGTGTGCGTGCGCGCGTTGCGCCAGTGGCGGTCGAGGTCGTGGCGCGCGGAAGCGGCCGACGCGCCGCCGACCTCGAACAGGCGCTGTGAGGCATGCAGCGCGGCATGGCTGCTGACGATCTTGGCCTGCGCGGTGGCGATGGAGGCGGCCACGAGCAGCGCCTCGACGGCGGGATCCGCCGCGCCGGCCGCCTCGGCCTCGTACAACGCCTGCGCGGCGACGTCGATCCGGCGCGCCGCGGCCAGCACCGAGGCCTCGGCAGCGAAGACCTGCGCCGCGATGTCGCCGACCACCTGCTGCACCAGCGGGTCGTCGATCGCGCGCTGGTAGCCGCTCTCGCGCGAGGCACGGGCATGCTCGCGGGCGAACCGGATCGCATCGTCCAGCGCGCCGGCCGCGATGCCGGCGTCGATCGCGCCATGGATGATCTGGGATCCCGAGCCGGTGTGGTGGCGGCGCGCCTCCCAGGGCCACAGCGGCAGCACCTCGTCGGCCGCGACGATCACGTCGTCGAAGGTGACCGTGCCGCTGGCGGTCGCGCGCTGCCCCATCGCGCGCCAGTCGTCGACGACAGTCACGCCCGCGCGGCGCACGGGCACCACGACCAGCACGCGGCGACCGGCCTCGTCGAGCGCGCCGACGAAGGTGTGGTCGGCGATCGCGGTGCCGGTCGCGTAGAACTTGCGCCCGCGCAGCCGGAGCCGGGACCCTTCGGGCCGGAGCGTGACCGTCCACTCGCCGGCAGGCCCGCCCACCTCGGACAGCGCGTTGCCGAACAGCGCGCCGTCCGCGCACGCGCCGAGCCAGCGCTGGCGCTGCGCCTCGGTGCCCATCAGGCGGACGCGCTCGAGGAAGATGAAGTGCGGCTGCAGCGACTGCGCGACGCTGGGGTCGCCCGCCGAGAGCTGCACGATGGCGTCGGCGAGCGCCTCGAAGCCTTGGCCCGCGCCGCCGTAACGCTTCGGCACGAGCAGCGCGCCGAGCCCGGTGGCGCGCACCTGCTCGATCGCCGCGACGGGCGGCTTCGCCTCGCGGTCGCGATCCGCGGCGCCGCGCGCGAGGACAGCGCGCAGTTCGCGAGCGCGCGCGGCGAGCGTCGCGCCGTCCTTGAGGGCGCGGGCATCCGCCATGTCGAGGGCGGCGTTCATGAGGCGAAGGACACCGTCTTCAGCGACGCCCCGTTGCCATCGGGGAACACGTTGACGCCCGCGAGCCGGCTCGAGAACACGCGGAACGGATGCTGTTCGAGCAGCGTGATCGACGGCAGGTCGACCTGCGCGAGCTGCTGCAGCGCCACCACGTGCGCGCGCCGCTTCTCCGGGTCGCCTTCGCTCTGGATGCCCGCGATGATCGCGTCCATGCGCGGGCTGCTGTAGCCGCTGGCGTTCGACCACGGCGTGCCCTTCTTGATCGCCTGGCTCCAGAAGCGGCGCACGACACCGATCTGCGGATCGGCGTAGGCCGCGTAGAAGGAGTTCAGCGTGTCGTAGTCGTTGTCGGTGAAGACCGCACGCAGGAAGGTCGGCAGGTCGCGGTTGCGCAACGTCACCTCGATGCCCACCTGGCGCAGCGACTCGCGCAGGAACTCGCCCGTCTGGGTACTCGTCGCCGTAGGGCATCGGGTCGTGCGTGATGCGCATTCGCACACCGTCCGCGCCGCGCTTGCAGCCGGCCTCGTCGAGGAGCTTCTCGGCGCGCCCCGGGTCGAAGGGATAGGCCTGGA